>ENA-OURZ01004122-OURZ01004122.1-human-gut-metagenome-genome-assembly--contig:-NODE-4122-length-11380-cov-2.289713_pt1 | contig 11380 bp, 10 predicted proteins | sample MGYA00242073_ERZ509195 | MGnify/ENA primary metagenome ERZ509195 (study PRJEB26280, sample SAMEA2338837) | human gut metagenome | biome: human gut; feature: human-associated habitat; material: faeces...
CAGTACAAGCTCCGATTTGCCAGAAAATACGCCAAACTCAAACCCCAATTAATTATCCTGCTGGGAACCTCGGCTTGGGTATTGTTAAAGGAAGATATTGAGAAAAAATGGAAAGACATTCCAACCATCATCTGTTGTGAAAAAAGATACATAGGCACCAAGGAAGCTTACTTGAAAAAGTCTTTTATCCCGCAAAACGAGAGAATACCCTTAAATTTTTATCAAGGTGATATTCCCCTAACCATTTTCCAAATTCCCTGTTACGTTAAGGAAACCCTTGAACTGATGAAAACTCTGTATCCGGAAATGCATAAACTCGTCTTTTTATCTGACGGACGTTTTATTAATGCTCAATACCGTCATGAAGTTGATGAAGTCATGAGGACACAATTCCCCGATGTTCAAGTCAAACATCTAGTGGCTGGAAAAATCACAAATGATGATTTGATTGATTCATTAAAACACTTGGATTTCCCATCCTGTATTTTATTCTCTTCCTGGTACAGCCAAACTAACCAGCAAGGGAACCTAATTCTTTCTTCTGACATTTCTAAAGTACTGAGTAATTACTCAAAAGTTCCCATTTTCACCCTAAATAATAATAACGTAGCATTAACCAATGGGATTCTTGGAGGGTGTTATCAAAGAGAAGATATTTTAAAGGGCAAACTCCTAGAGACTATCGAACAAGAGTTAAAAAATCCCCATTCTCAAGGCATTCAAACCATAGAAATGCCTCCCGTGACCCCGATACTAAATTATCCGGATCTAGAGAATTGGGGCTTGGATATAAATTTATGTCCTCCCGATACCTATTTCTATAACACACCTCCAACATTTTTAGAAAAAAACTGGTTTTACATTATCCCTATAGCCTTTCTTGCCATTTGCCTGTATATCATTTGGCTAAAGAAACTTGCAAAAGAAAGGAATGCCCGGCTAAATGCCATGGAAGAATACAACAGTCTGTTCAAAAATATGCCCATTATATATATAAAAGAAGAATTGATATATAACAAGGAAGGACGAGTAATAGACTTTATATTCAAGGAAGTCAACCCCACTTTTGAAAAATATATTACTGCAAAAAGCAATATTCTAGGAAAGAAATACAGCGAAACAAGCGGACAACACACCAGATGTATAGATCTTTACAATTCATTGCAGAACAAAAAGGAACTATCCTTTCAATATTATTGGGAAGCTAAACATATTTACCTAACGGTTATCATTACCTGTTCCCCCAAAAAAGGCTTTCTAGATGTTTTCTGCGTGGACAACACGGAACTGGCACAAGTTCAACAAATATTACGTTCAACCAACCACAAGTTATCGACGGCACTCGATGTCGCCAATATCACTCCATGGAAATGGGATTTGGAAAAACATACGATTCTATGTGATGTAAACCCTCCCATTGAAATCAGTTGAAATAACCCCCCTGCCGAAGAACAACAATTATCCGTTCCGGATTCATCCTATTTTTCCAATATTTGCAAACAAGATATTGATCGGGTAAGAAATGCTTACCAAAGTTTGATAGAGGGGAAAGTTCCGAGAATAAAAGAAGAGTTCCGGGTTATTTCCAACAAAGGCTATTCCGTCCATTACGAATGGGTGGAAGTTCAAGCCACCATCGATGAATACAACCAAGCGGGAAAAGCGAAAACGCTAGTCGGTTCTTCTTTGATTATCACTCAAAGAAAAGCCATGGAAAATGACTTGATAAAAGCCAAAGAGAAAGCCGAAGAGTCAAACAAATTGAAATCCGCCTTCCTAGCAAACATGAGCCACGAAATTCGAACTCCCCTGAACGCCATTGTCGGTTTCTCTGGTATTCTGGCATCGATGAACTCGGATATTGATGAAGAAAAACAGGAATACATACAAATCATCGAAAACAACAACAACCTACTCCTCCAATTAATCAACGATATTCTAGACCTTTCAAAAATAGAAGCAGGCGTACTGGAATTCTCGTACAACAACATTAATGTCGACGAATTGTTCATGGACATAGAAGAGTCCACTAAAATGAGGAACCAAAACAAAAACGTCTGTATTCTATACAAACGGACTTTACCATCATGTTACATCAGTACCGATAAAAACCGCTTGACTCAAGTCATCACGAACATGATTAACAATGCGATGAAATTCATGCAACGAGGTAGCATCGAGTTCGGCTACAACCTTCAAAACGAAGATTCATTATATTTCTACGTGAGTGACACGGGATGCGGTATCCCCGAAAGTCAAGTAAACCGTGTTTTTGAACGTTTTGTTAAACTCAACAATTTTGCACAAGGTACAGGCCTGGGGTTACCCATTTGCCAAACCATCATCACAAGCATGGGGGGCAAAATCGGAGTAAAATCAAAAGAAGGTGAAGGAAGTACATTTTGGTTTACTCTTCCCTATCATCAAGCAGATCAAGCAGGAGATAATATCGCCAAAGCACCCGAAACCCCTCGTCTCGTGGACAAAAGATAAACTCGTCATCTTAATAGCCGAGGACAATGAAAGCAATTACAAGTTATTTGAAACCATACTGAAAAAAAATTACACATTAATTCATGCCTGGGATGGAGAGGAAGCCGTACAATTATTCAAACAACACAACCCACACCTTGTATTAATGGATATAAATATGCCGAAGATGGACGGGTATGAAGCTACTCAAAAAATACGGGAAATATCCCCCGATGTACCCGTTATGGCAATAACAGCCTTTGCTTATGCCGAAGATGAACAACACATTCTGAATAGTGGGTTCAACGCTTACACGTCCAAACCGATTCAGGCAGAACAATTACAAAAACAAATCGGGAATTTGCTAAAAAAACATTTTTTATTCCTGTACTAAGCAGAAGCCACCCAAGCAACACCGTTCACCCGAATTACTTGCCGGTTATATCCCGGATAACTACCGAGGCACAGAAACATCCGAAAAGAGGGGGCATATAAGAAATCGTACCGACATTCGATTTCTTATTCTCGCTCTCGCTCAAAACAACCGCCTCCGGATCAACTTCTTCGGGCGAAAACACGACTTTTACTCCTTTATAAACCCCTAACTTATGCAATCTTTTTCTTAACATGCGGGCCAGATTACAATTATAAGATTTGGAAATATCGGCTATCCGGATTTGTTCGGGATCCATCTTTCCCCCGGCTCCCATGCAACTCACCACCCGGTAACCTTTCTGCAAACTATGATAAATTAGAAATATTTTGGGTGCCAACGTATCAATGGCATCCACCACGTAATCATACTCCGCCATTTCCAAAATATCAATCATCCGGTCATCTTTGATAAAATCATTAATGACGTGTAATTGAATATCCGGGTTTATATCCCGGAACCGGGCTGCCATTACCTCGGCTTTCGCTTTACCGATGTTACTATCCAATGCCGGAAGCTGACGATTCTTATTCGTCACATCCACGCAATCCCCGTCGATGATCGTCATTTCCCCGATCCCTGCCCGACATAATTGTTCTGCAGCATACGCCCCGACGCCTCCCAATCCCGCCACCAACACGTGAGCATTCTTCAACAAACCCAATCGTTCTTCTCCTAGAAGCAACTCCGTTCTACTCAGCCAATTCATATTATTTTCTAAAAACTTTATTATAATTATTCCCCGTTATTTCCTTCATCGTCTCCACGTCCACTCCTAAAATGGCAGATGCCGTCTCGTAAATAACCGAAATCTCAACCTCTTTATCATCATTCTCCAAAAACAACCTTTCCGACGGGATCATCCGTAATAACTGAAAAGCATTCGAACGTGAATCCGCCAATGCCGCACCGACGGAAATATAGAACTCGCAATCTAACAACTGTCGCAATATCCGTTCGTTATTATTATACCCATGAACAATCCAAGGCACGGATGATTTCGTTCGTTTCCTCACGGCAATCAATTCCGAATACGCCTTCACGCAATGGATAATCAATGGCTTACACAGCTCTTCCGCCAAACGGACTTGAACTTCCAGTATCTCTTCCTGCGTTTTCATGCAAATAGGAGAGCGACGGTCCAAACCGCACTCTCCTATCGCTATTACTTTTTTTATCCGTACCGTATCTTCTATCCCCACAAAAACATTCTCTCCCAGCTCGTTTAACTTCATGGGATGAACACCCACGGAATAAAACACGTTCTGCCCCTCGACCAATTCCCGTCTTTTTTCTTTTTCCACCCACGCCTTTCCTTCACCAACATCCAGAATGTTAATTCCTTCGCCAACATGATGCGTGTGTATATTCACGTACGGATTCAATTCCTTCTGTTATTTTTTATTGCACATGATATTCAAGATCGTCTTGTCCGTCTCCTCCATACCTTTCGTTCCGATCAATCCCACGTTACGAATGGTACGCTCAATATCTTCCTCCACGATCCCGTCATTATTCGTTTTGATTCCTCTCATGGACAACAAGGCAGCTTGCACGGCAGCCGATACACCGGAATACACCTTCAAGGCACATCCTTGTTTTGCCCCGTCACACATCATACCCGTCAAGTTAGAACACATCGTCTTGATCGTGTTCACCATATTATCGTAAGTTCCACCCATCAAATAGGTAATTGCAGATGCAGCCCCTGTTCCGGCAATCAGAATTCCGCAAAGAGCTGAAAGGTGTCCCATATAATGGTGAATATGCACGGCGATCAAGTTACTCAATGCCAAGGCACGGGCTAATTGCTCGCGGGAAGCCCCGAATTTCTCGGCAGCCACCACAACCGGCAAATACACCGTGATACCTTGATTACCACTACCGGAATTCGTCATCACCGGTTTCGGGCATCCGTCCATACGAGCATCCGATGCAGCCGTGGCACGAATTAACGTGCGATTCAGCAAGTCATCTTCCAACAAGCCTTTATCTATATTCTCTTTTAACGTCTTACCAATCTGCAAGCCATATTCCGAGTTCAACCCTTCGGCTGAAATAGCTTTGTTCATCTCGGCTCCCTGCAACACGAACTCGATATCTTTCACGTCCACCTCATGCACGAAATCCCAAATTCGTTTCACACTTAACTCCGGCCCCTTATCCTCTGGTTTTGAAGTATCCAAACGGAATTCTCTTTTGAAAATCTCTTCCCCGTTTTTCTCTACCAAAACGATATTGGTGTGCGTATGAGCGATAATCACTTTTACCGTATCATTTCCTTTCGTGGCCAAAGCCTCGGCATACAATTTATCCGGCGCATCCTCTTTCAAAGAAACCGTCACCTGCCCTAACATATCTTTTGCACGCTGCAAATTATCCCCCTCGTTCACCTCTTTCAGTACTTCCAACCCGTATTCGGATTTTCCACAAACAGCTCCTAAAGCCGCAGCAATAGGCAATCCAACCATTCCCGTTCCCGGAATACCAACCCCCATGCCGTTCTTATAAATATTTCCACTAACCAGCACATCCAAACGCTCGGGCACATTTCCTAATACTTCTTTACACTTTGCACACGCCAAAGCACAGGCTACCGGTTCGGTACACCCCAAAGCCGGAACGGCCTCTTTTCTCAATATCTCAATGATTTGTTGATCTGTTACTTGATTCATCTTATTCTTCCTTTTTCATGTAGAACGCTAAAATTTTTGCGACTACAAAAATAGTGTTATTTATCTATTTTTCTACCACAAAAAGACAAATTATACTATCTTTGTCGATTGAAGTCGAATTAGTTGAACTCACGATAGACATTTACCCATGAAATTAACACTCGTCATATTATCACTTTTCATCACGTCCCTCGCTTGGGCGCAAACAGATTCTATTCCCCCGGTCAAAAAAGAGATTGATTTCGTGAAACGACTCTCGGAAACAGACTCCATCACTGGTGGTAAAGTGATCATTCATGCCGATCCGAAAATCGAACAACTATTAAAACTGAATATTTCCGTGAACCGGAAAGAACAGCTCTTTCAAGGGTACCGCATCCAAATCCTATCCCGTAGTTCATACGGCACAAACATCGACACGCTGAAAAATTATACCAAACGATTCGAAGAAGAGTTCCCAGACATTCCGGCATACCTGCAGTACACCGATCCCGATTTCAAAATCCGGGTAGGAAACTTCCGTACTCGCATAGAGGCAATCCCTGCTCTAAAACGAATCCGCAAAAAGTATTCAGGTGCTTACCCGGTAAAAACGACTATTTATCTACACGAATTGAATCCCGTCGTGGAGCAAGACACGGTAAACGCTCCCCCGGCAGTTCCTCTATCGTAATTTACAGGAATATCACATTTCCATACCTCCTTTTGTCTTGTTCTTACATCTACACGCTATTTTGTCGTTATCTCCTCGTTATGCCTCCGTTCCTATAAATGGACGATTTAACGACAGGATAACGAACAGATAACGAACAGATACAAGAGTTTGTACGGAGGAAGGAAAGCTCATGAAGGAGTCTACCCTACAATAACCTCATTCAACTTTCTCTTTTCCTCCGAGAAATCAATCATAGGATATGAACGGGAAATCATGGCTATTTCTGCCAACATTTTTTTCACCAAACGGTGATATTCTTCTGACTGGGGATCAAAAGGTCGATGTGCCACCCCCTTATTGACTCTCCCGATCTGATTCATCAAACCCAACACTTCGGGACTAATAAAACTATAAAGGAAACGTTCCCAAATATAATCCACCGTGAAACCGGACATATGTAACATATCATCCGCATAAAAACGATAATCACGCAATTCATCCAACACAATTTCATAGGCCGGAAAATAATACACGTGTTGCAATTCTTCCCGTAACCGATCAATAGCCAACAATAAAGTTGCTTTGCTCAACTGATTTCCGTGAGCCCCATCTTTCCAATGCCGAATGGGACTTACCGTGAATAAAATCCGAAGACCCGGATTGATCTCCCGTAAACGCCCGATCAGCACCAAGTACTCCTTCACAATATCCTCCACGCTCAACCGACTACGTTCAAACTCCTGCGAAGGAATCTTATGACAGTTCGACACGACTATATTCTCTCGTGTATACCTATACACCCAAGCCGTTCCCCATGTGATTACCAATAAATCCAACGTACGAAGTTCCCCTGTAGCTTTCGTCAAACGATCGTTTATCCGGCGCAGACATTCATCCGGGTCTGTCGAAGAAAAAGCCCCGTGATGATACAAACTCACCCATTTGCCACCGACTTGTCTCAAATCGCTTTTCTCGAATTGTTTCCCTTCCACGATCAGCCGTAACACGTTCGCCACGGATAACGGATTGTAAATTATCCCACAGGGATTCACATCCACGTCAAATTTATAATATGAAAACTTACTCCCCATGTTTTCGGCAAAACACGAACCCAACATCATCAATCTAGAATTATAATCTATCAAGAAATCCGGAGCCGCAACAGTAATCTTCGTCTGTAAATTCATATCTATATTTATTATAAATAATCACTCTATCTTTACAAAGTTACATTTTTTACATTCATTTCCTCTATCAATTTTATACTTTTGCCAAAAATTTCACGAATGGGAATCATCTCCATATTATTAATCGCCGTTGGCTTAGCCATGGATAGTCTTGCCGTAAGTATTAGCGGCGGAATCGTTATGCGTCCTTTCTGCATGCGACAATCTTTACGCCTAGCCTTTACCATGGGGATTTTTCAAGGAGGGATGACATTATTCGGTTGGCTCATGGGAGTCAGTTTCAGTTCATACATTACCACCTTCGATCATTGGATTGCTTTTATCCTTCTCGGTTTTCTAGGTGGCAAAATGATCTACGAATCTTTCAGGGAAGAAGAAACCACCATCTCGTCTTTTTCCACCAAGACCTTGCTCACCTTGGGAGTAGCCACCAGCATCGACGCTCTAGCCGTGGGTGTCAGCATGGCATTCCTTAAAACAAGTATTTATTTTCCCGCCTTTATCATTGGATTCGTAACTTTCTCCCTCTCTTTGATTGGAGTTATCTGCGGTTATCGCTTCGGTAAAATCAAAGGTATCAACGTTGAATTATTCGGAGGCATCATTCTCATCGGCATCGGCATCAAGATTCTCATCGAGCATCTGATGGAATAATTTTCAATTTTCAATTATAATGAAGGTTATTGAGACTGAAATAGAAGGTGTTTTTATACTTGAACCGCAGGTGTTCGGTGATGATCGGGGATATTTCTTCGAAAGTTTTTCTTTAAAACATTTTGAAGAGAAGGTAAGTAGAACGGTGTTTGTGCAGGATAATGAATCTAAATCTAAATATGGTGTTTTACGGGGTTTGCATTATCAATTACCTCCATATACGCAGGCGAAACTGGTGAGAGTGGTGAAAGGTCGAGTTTTGGATGTTGCCGTGGATATTCGTAAAGGTTCACCGACTTTTGGGAAGTATGTTGCCGTGGAGCTGAGTGAAGAGAATAAATTGCAGTTGTTCTTATCGAAGGGATTTGCTCATGGATTTGCGGTTTTGAGTGAGGAAGCGATATTTCAGTACAAGTGTGACGAGTATTACGCTCCGGATTATGAAGGGGCGATTTGTTACGACGATCCGGATTTAGGAATAGATTGGAGATTGCCGTTAAAGGATATTATATTGTCGGAGAAGGATAAAAAGCATCCGAGGTTGCGGGATGCGATATTGTTGTAAAAAGGAATTAAATGAAAAATTATTTATTGGGACCAAATGGATTAGCTACCAAGATTGTACACACGAGATACCTGAGTCGCTGGATCGTGATGGGAATTGACGTTGTGCTTTCAACTTTGGTAACGGTTTTTGCTTACTGGCTTATCCGGTTTGTCAGGGAAGAACTTGTTGTTTGGTCGTGGGTTGCATATTTGGCATTATTGGCGGCGGTCATTAGTGCTTTGGCGTTTGCCATATTACATGCTCATCGTGTCGTGATGCGTTTCACCACATTACGGGAAACTTGGCGTTTGGGGATAGCGATGGCTTTGAAAGTGATTATTCTTTACCCTTTGATTCATGTATTCTACCCGCAGGTATCTAATGAGAGATTGATTTTAGGGGCTTTGTTGGACATGATGACAACTACCGTAGTGTTGGTTTCCGTGCGAGTAGTGTTAGTGAGCCTGTATGATTTTTTGAAAATTCGTTTGCATGGAGAACAAAAGCGGGTGTTGATCTTCGGGATGGATGATTGTTCTGCCTCCCTCAGTACGGCAGTTTCTAACAGTTTTCTGCCATCTTACAAGGTAACGGGGTATTTGACTATCGGAAAAAGATATAAGCATTACCGGTTATCCGGTGAATCGGTATATTTTATCACGGGAGAAGAAGGATTTAACCGGTTGGTAAAGCGTTTACGGGTTGATGGAATCGTGTTCCCGAATTATCGGACCGCTCAGGAGGAACAAAAACGATTAGTGCGTTATTGTCAGAAATTGGAGTTGGAAATGTTGGTATTGCCTTCCGTGGAGGAGATGAGTGATGGGCAGTTGCCGCGCCCGCAAATGAAGGAAATCCGTTTGGAAGAATTGCTTGGGCGTGACGAGATAAAGATTAGCATGAAGGAGATTGCGGAAGGATTGGAAGGGAAAGTTGTCATGGTAACAGGTGCTGCAGGTTCTATCGGGAGTGAGTTATGTCGTCAATTGACACGTTTCAATATCAAGCAATTGATATTTCTGGATTCGGCTGAAACTCCAATGCATAATATCCAGTTGGAATTTACGGATAAGTTTCCGAAGACTCCTTTTGTGCCTGTGATTGGGGACGTGAGATCTCTTGATCGAATGGATTTTGTGTTCCGTAATTATCATCCTCAAGTGGTATTCCATGCGGCAGCTTACAAGCACGTGCCCTTGATGGAATCGAATCCTTGTGAAGCCGTGCGGGTGAACGTGTTTGGGACGATGAATGTTGCGGATCATGCCGTGAAATATGGGGTGGAGCGTTTTGTTATGGTTTCCACGGATAAGGCGGTGAACCCGACGAATATCATGGGGGCCTCCAAGCGCTTGGCCGAGATATACGTACAAAGTTTAAGTGTGGCCATTCGGGATGGTTTGCAAGTAGGAACCACCCGTTTTATCACTACTCGTTTTGGGAACGTGTTAGGATCTAACGGTTCGGTAATTCCGAGATTCCGGGAACAGATTCGCAACGGGGGACCTGTTACGGTGACTCATCCGGATATTATTCGTTATTTCATGACGATCCCGGAAGCTTGTCGTTTGGTGATGGAAGCCGGAACGATGGGTATGGGAGGTGAGATTTATATTTTCGAGATGGGACGTCCCGTGAAGATTGCCGATATGGCAAGACGGATGATTGAATTATCGGGATTTGATCCGGATAAGGAGATTTCCATTATCTACACGGGGTTAAGACCGGGAGAGAAGCTGTACGAAGAGTTGTTAAGTAACAAGGAGAACACCTTGCCGACCGCTCATAACAAAATTCGGGTAGCGAAAGTCCGGGAATATAATTATTTTGATGTCGTAAATGAATTGAATAAATTGAATGAATTGGCTGCTAGGGTAAATATCCCGGATATGGTGAAGATGATGAAGGATATTGTACCTGAGTTTGTCAGTCGAAATTCTGAATTCGAAAAATATGATAAAGAATCCGTAAGTTCATAAGGAGTCTAAAGTGTGTGGGGTTTGAGGAGAGAAATCATAAATTTAAAATCATAAATCTAAAATTATATATGGCTAATATATTGATCACGGGTGCGAATGGACAATTAGGTACAGAGCTGAGAAATCGTAGCTTTTCTTTGCTGGATGACGTGTTTTACACGGATGTTGAAGAATTGGATATAACGAATTTTAAGGCGATATGTGCCTTTATTGAGACACATGATATTGACACGATCATTAATTGTGCCGCATACACGGCTGTCGACCAAGCGGAAGACGATGAGGAAAAAGCGATAAAATTGAATCGTGATGCCGTGGCTAACTTGGCCAATGCTGCCGTGAAATTGGATTGTCTGCTGGTTCATATCTCGACAGATTACGTGTTTGACGGGACATCGGATCATCCTTACACGGAAAAAGATGCTACAAATCCGCAGAGCGTGTATGGAAGAACAAAATTGGAAGGAGAACAGGCAATCAAAAAATCGGGATGTCTGTATATTATTATCCGTACGGCTTGGCTGTATTCCGGGTATGGACATAATTTCGTGAAAACAATATCCCGTTTGGCTTCTGAGCGGGACGAGTTGAACGTGGTGAGCGATCAGTGGGGAACGCCGACTTATGCGGGGGATCTGGCCGAGGCTATTATTAGCATTATGGAACGGGATGATCTCCCGGAATTGGAGGGTGTGTATCACTTTACGAACGAAGGAGCTTGTACGTGGTATGATTTTGCCAAAGAAATCGTGGCTCTTACAGGGGCAAATTGTAAAGT
>ENA-OURZ01004127-OURZ01004127.1-human-gut-metagenome-genome-assembly--contig:-NODE-4127-length-11366-cov-2.290248_pt1 | contig 11366 bp, 12 predicted proteins | sample MGYA00242073_ERZ509195 | MGnify/ENA primary metagenome ERZ509195 (study PRJEB26280, sample SAMEA2338837) | human gut metagenome | biome: human gut; feature: human-associated habitat; material: faeces...
ATAGGCGGTTCGCATATCGCGTCAACACCTTTACTGAGGATTTTTGAAATTATTTATTCGCTGCTTTCAAAGTGAAAATTCGGCTTGATTCCTTCTGCGGAATGAAGCAGTCATTGTACGCTTTCGGGTAAAGTGCTTCCAGCTTCTTCATATCGACTCCGGCACGGCTCATACGCGGCGCATATTTCAGCAGCCACCGCGTTCCGTCCAGACCGGTCGTTTCTGCCAAAATACTCGTACCCATCGCTGCAGCAATCGGGACAACCATATCCTTGCACTGTTTGTCGAGCGCTTCAAAGGTCGTCCTTGCAGCATCACGCTCAGCACGTACCTTACTGTACTTGGAACAGATATCGGCAAAAGACTTATCCAGCACCTTCGAGGGAGCATTCTTGTCGGCATCTCCCGCATACTTGTGAATCGTATCGAGCGCAGCCTCAGGTTCACCGAGCGGTACGGGAGGAAAATGCGGAAGCACATTGCCCATCCAGAAATCTTCACAGCCCTGAATGATACGCATTTCCTCATCGAGGTCGCGTTTAATCGTGTTCGCAATAAGCGTGTCACGGTCAAACATGCAGACCACAACGCATTCCCAGACACCGAGAATCGCCATGTAGGTACGGACTTGATAGATGTAGGGAATCGGGATATTGCCGTTTTCCCATGCAGCCTTGTTGAACGGACTCGTTGTCTTAATTTCCACAAGGCAATAGGACCCATCAGGCTTACGCATCATACGGTCGATGTTCGCGGTGATGTAGGGTCTACCGGGCATCGCATAGATGTTCGTGTCGGTGATGATATCGTTGTACGGATACTTCTCAGAAAGCCACGCATCGACATACTCCTCAGAGATATGCCCCCACAGCTTGTTCAGGCGGGATGCGGAACTCTCCTCCTCCGGTACAGCAGGAACCTTGCCGGTCTTTGCGTAGTACAAGTCAAGGTTCGTCTTGAAATGATTCTCGCCAAAGATAGCGGAGATATCCGAGCCGCCAAGATGGTCAGCGCGGCGTGCCTGCCACTGGTCTTCCGTCAAGGTACTGGCATCGACCTCGATATCAGGACCCTGATAGTTGTCCGGGTCACAGAAAGCAACTGCTTCCGGGGACGCCATTGCCATCGCCTCATTGTAGAGGTTTTTTGTGTGTTCCGTCTTGATTTCCCAATACGGAAGATGCTGAGCGCAACCGGCGCTCGATTTGTTTGTGCCATCATAGCTTGCCATGGTGAGCAAACTCCTTTCATTGTTGATGTAGTCAGCGGGTCAGACCGTACAGAAGAATTGCTGCGACTAAAAGCCTGAACAGGTTTCGAGGCTTAAACATCACATATCCTCCTTGCCGGGCATATCCATGGTGCTCCAGAGCGTCCGAGCGCAACGCGCTACGCAATCCGCAGCGGTGAAAATCTTCTTGGCGTCCTGTGCATGGTTGCGGACAACCGCCGCATACGCTTCACAGACAGACAGGTAGATATGATTACCACTCAAAACACAGGCGATATGCGCCTTTAACGCGCCTTCCGTGATATAGACCGTTTTGGTTCCATCGCATTTCGGCATTACCGAAGGAATCCCGTAACTAGCAATGTTCCTTGCACTGCACCCGTTATCGTAACCTGACGAGGAGAACCAGAGATACCTCTTATCTCCTTTATCAAACCGTATCTGCATCCCAACGATTTCATTGCGGGAATTGAAATACGGAATGAAAAATCCGGGCTTAGAACAGGCGGCAAATGCTTTCCCGTTTTTCTCATAGAATCCCGGCACACCCTTAAAGGAGATGCCTTTCTTCTTGAGAGCAGCGAAAACGCTCGACCATCGCTCCGGCATAGAACGATATAAACACTTGTCAATCATCTCGTCCGACAAGCCTCGCTTTTTGAGGTTTTCTCTGTGTTCAGGTTTAAGGGTCAGTTCGTTCAGAACGGCTCTGTATACCTTATCGAGTTCCTCATCCGGTTTAGCTTCCAGAACGGGTGCGAGTTCACGTTTCGTAACGGTCGTCTCGCGGACTTTGACAGCTGTTCCGTCCAAAGCCTGAGCAAAAGCCTTCTTGACCTCCTTCTTGTTGTTCGGGTCAAGGCCCGTAAACATGCAATAGAGGTCAATCATGCCGCCGCTGTATGGGCAACCGCTGCAGCAATGAAAACAGTTATACTGTCCTTTGGCTAGGTTCACGCTGAAGTAAATAGGTTGTTTCTTATGTCCGCAAACGCCGTGCGGGCACTGCACTTCTATTTCCCCAGCGCGTGTTACTTTTCCGCGAGTCTTGGCACCTACAAGGTCCAGAACTGTTTCCATGGAAAAATTCCACGACACAAGGGACTCCCCCTTTCATGATGATGTGATTGTTCGGGTATAGGCTTTACAGTCCGTTTTCACCCGCATGCTGACCCGCGAACATCTGCGCAGCCACCTGAATCGGCTGACCAGCAAAGCGCGGGCTGTCCTTGATGTAGTTGATGACCCGAGCACCGCCGTCTTTCGCCAGCGTATCCTTCATCGTCATTCCGTGGAATGCTCCAAACGGAATCACGAAATTTTCAGCCTCCTCCATGGTCTTAGGAACACCCACAGGAGCGGGTTTCGGAGCCGGAGGAATAGGAATCGGGTTCGGAGCAGGAGTTGCTGCAGGGGCCGGTGCTGCGACGGGCGCAGGTGCGGGTGCTGCTTTTGCTTCCTCTTTCACAGGTACGGGTTCTGGTACAGGTGCAGGGGTAGGAACGGGAGCCGGTGCAGGTGCAGGCTTTGCAGCGGACTTTCTGCCGCGCTTAGGTGCTGCAGGTGCAGGTTCTGCGTTCTGCTGATACTCTTTCGGGACGGGCGGGATAGGGATACGAGTCTGAACACCGGCATCTACCGGCACATCTTCGTCCTCTGCTGCCTTGAACAAGGGTGTAACGCCCTCGATGTAAACAGCATCAGCAGGGGTTCCGAATCCACAGTTACCGAGCGCCTTGCGGATAGCGGCAGTTCCGGCGTTCTGGACATAGTCCTTACCGAACTGCTCCTCGCCACGATAGCGGGTCACAAAGGCATTCGCCAGAAGATTGCCGTCATTGTCATAGACACGTCCCTCGACCGTTGCCATCTGGTCGTTCATACGGCTCAGGACCTGTTCCAGGCGACCGTTGGGATATTTCAGGCGGAACCAGAGCATCGAGAACTCTGCCTGCAGATACATCCGGCCATTGCCTTCCGTATCCTGATAGCACGCTGTCACCATATGCGGGTCGAAACCTTCCACGGCATTGATGTTGGCAAGAACGCTCAGAGTTTTGTTGCGGAGAGCTGCCTCCTGTTTTGTGTTTTCAGTCATTATACTTACTCCTTTTTTGTGTTGAGACGCAAAAAGAGCGGGCCTCCTACGATATAGGAAGTCCGCTCTTCAAGCGAAATTGTGAATGTACGAAAGGCAAAGAGCCCTTTCGATATGGAATGTTATCTATCGTACAATACCAATTCTATGCCGTTCGCACGAATATGCAAGTGAAAAACCCAAAGAATCCGCAAACAAGAAAAGCCGCCCACCGAACAGTGGACGGCATATATCTGCCAGAATTTTGTTGAAAATCTTGGCAGCATCTTCTTCCTGCATGTCAATATCGAACAAGTATCATTCTATGTCATTCGCAAAAAAACGCAAATACGAAAACAAAAAGTACCGCCTGCCAAAAGACAGACGGTACAAAGGACTTATACGAGATTTTTCTTCACGATATTGCAAAGGATTTTTGGCATCGCGTCCAGATTGCTGATATCAAGAAAGTTGCTGCCGAATTCCTCTTGGATTCTGGGCTTCGAATCACCGATACCGGCTCCGATAACCATTACACCGTCATGCTGCAATTTCTTGATGACATCACGGACCGTTTCGCCGTAACCTCGTCCAGAGCAGCCGTCAGTGCTGACAATCAGAATCTTCTTCTCGGTAGAATCCTTCATTAGCTTCTTGCCCATGTACTTCATAGCCGGGACCGTAGGAGTACCGCCGCGACTAGCCATACCGGTCGTGCGATACTTGTCCTTGCCGTCCACATTCTTGTCAACATAGGTAATGATATCAACACTCCCCGAATATCCACCGGTAGTAAACCCGCAGATATAACAGGGCAGTTCCATCCGCTCACACAAATCCTGCAAGATGATAGCAGTGCGAACCGAAGCGGCAATCGCTTCATCGGACATCGAGCCGGACTCATCGCAGAGGTATCCGACAGCCAGACGCGGGTTATCGCGAGGGAAATTCTTGCGGCTGAAAATCTTGCCATCCTGATGATAGGCAAGACGCGCTTCAACCCGACTTCCCATCGGCAACCCGGCGACAGCATCGTCGTTTTCAGACGGTGTTCGAGGTTTTTCGTGACCGAGAGAAGCCCTGCCGATAACCGATTATAGGTATCGATGTTCGACTGAGGTACTTCCGCTGCACGACGGACACTAATCTTCGTGCCAATCTCGCTGCCGATTTTTGCGCCTTCCTGAGCCAGCTGATTGTTGGCTTCATTGTTCGCCTGAGCCGTTGCGATTTCCTGTTTCCGTGCCTTCTCGATAGCTTTGATATCGCATTTTGCAGCAGACAGGTCAGATTTGCCGGAATTTGCGCCGGGGGCATTGGCAATGCTGTTGCCGTTGCCATTTCCGTTTGCATTATTGCCGGAACCCTGCTTACCGCTTTCGCGTTTCTTGGCGTCTTTACTCTTACTCGCCTGATTCGTGATGCTATTGCTGTGCCGGTCAGGCAGGTTGTTTACGCCAACATTCTTTGCAGCCTGCTCAATCTGTTTGACGGCTTCTTTCAGCGCCTCAGAGAGCTGCTCTGCGGTCATAGAATCGACACTGTTACCGTTTCCATTCCCGTTACTGGAATTGTTCTGAGCGTTGCCAGAGCCGTTCTGAGAGCCGTTCCCGTTCTGGTTGGGGTCACTCTGCCCATTAGAGCCGTTCTGCTGTCCCTGAGAGTTCTGTGGCAAACCGAAACCGCTGTTGCCGGGCTTACCGTTACCGGAGCCAGACGACTGCTGATTCTGCTTTTCAGTATTTTTTGTCAGCATTTCCTTGAACAGCGGATACAGAATGCAGCAAAGTTCATTGACACCGCAAAGGCGTTTCTTAACATCGCGCTCGCACTTCACATCGTCAACGACTTCCATGCACGCATCGAAAATGTCGGAATACTGTTCCGGCATATCATCGACCATTGTGATGTCGTACTTTGCATACATCAAAACCTGCTGGAACATCGCGGAATAGGCACTGCGCCCGGCTTTCAGGAATTCTCCGAAAGTGCTTGCCATAGAGAGCATTGCATCATTGGTGGTGCAAAGTTCCGTAGTCGCAAGACCCTTGTACATTTCCTTGATTTCCCGTTCGATGAATCCATCCTCAATGGCGTTTTCAAGCCGACCAGCGATAGCAGCAAAGGATTTGCTGAACTCTTTCTTGCTCAGAACTTGTGTCAGTTCCGCGCCGTCCGGGTCCTGCGCGTGGTCGGGTACTACCGGCCACCAGTTACCGTTGCGGAGAGCACTCAGCCACATATCGATGGTCTTGAAATCCGTGAACAGGACATGTGCGGTCTCATGAACGCGGAGTCCCTGAATCGCATAATGACGCAGTTCACGGTTCGGGAAATAATTTACCAGCGAACTGTTTACGCCGATAATCATAGAATTCCCATTCGTACAGGCGGTCATATTCTCGTCCGTACTCATCATGACGACCATATCATTGATGCGTTCTTCCTCCTGCTCCTTGGTTATGTCGTATCCGAGCGTACGAAGATAGGTGCAGGTCCCGCAAATCAGGTCCTTAACACCCTGTTCCGTAAAATCGCGGTACGCCTCAGAGGCAAAGAATGAGAGGTCATCCGTTTCCGGGACCTTTTCAGCCAACTGCGCAATTCGATGGCTCCAATACTTGTTATCATAAGCACTCATGCGATTTCTTCCTTTCTGCGTCCCTTGCGGCTATATACCGTTTTCGGGGTCTGTACACGTGTGTAGGGTTTGACGCCGTTCCAGCCAGAGCGGGTTTTTACCTCGCTGACATTCACAACAATCATCTGCTTCTTCTTTTTCTTCATGATTTATTCTCCATCATCACAACTTTGTAAATCTCGATGTGTAATAGGCATCATCACCGATAACAGCATTTTTACAGACAATCGCATCCTCTGCAACCGTAGCATTATCCATAACGATTGCATTTTCCTTGACATGCGCATTGTCACAGACAAGCGTATTATCACGACAGATTGCGCCATCCTCGATGCAAGCCTTTCCGCGAGCAATCGCGTTATCCTGCAAAATGCCTTCACACATCACTTCATCGGCAACGAGAGCGTTGTCCGTAACACCACCGTTCCCAAAAACCACAGCATCGTCATCTATCCAGCACCGTCCGTCCTGAGAGAGATTCAACGCACTTTCAATCCAGCCTCCGGGTTCGCCCTTCTCGATGATTCGCCCGTCAACTGTCTCAAAATTCTTCGTGGCTACAATACGGTATACGCGGTGTCGTTTTACGGTTTTGCACATACCCGTAATGTTGTATTTTATGCCATCTACAGGCTTGGTTTTTGGCGACAGGGATGTTCGCCCCGCGAGATAATCCCGGGTCTTATCCGTGTATCCGTGTTGGATTCGCGTGTTGTATACATGCTGCCATTTACTCATCGGGTAGGTCTTGACGCTACCCGTAGTGCCGATTCTGCCGTAATTTGCAGTAAAGGTACTGCCGCCATCATCTTCGGTCATGAGGTAAAATTTTCTTGCGCTTCCGGCTATCTGTTCAAAATAAACCAGACGATTCATTACATTCACTCCTTTAAAATTTTAAAATCAAAGCCATCCCCAATGATTCAGGGATGGCTTTTGGTTGATATCAGATTTTGTCGATGACAGTTGCCGCCTCATCCGCTACATGCAGAAGCCAAGACAGCGTGTACATCTCATAGCACTGCCAGACACCGTTCGCATTGGCAGGATTCGTAACGCCCATGTGGTTGTTCACAGCGCCGTACTCCTCCTGCGTGAGACGGATACCATGCTCCGTGATACGTTGGCAGGAAAGAGAACCGTGATTGTCGCCGCCCACACTCTCCTTCGGTGCAAACTGGTAGAACGGAACCTGCTCCCACGCGCCGACACTGTTCTTTCTGTTGCGCATCTCTACTTGGTAGGTAGAAATCTTACACACATCATGGAACAGCGCAACTGTCATGAGCACATCCATGCTGTACTTGCCGGGCGCATAGAGGTTCGCCACCTCCACCAACCGCTTTGCAACGGTGATAGAGTGTGCGCACAAACCGCCTGCCTGCGCCCCATGAAATTTGGTACTGGCAGGAGCAACATAAAAATCCGTTGTTTCCAGCCATGCCATCATCTCATCGATGCCGGGACGGGTGATGTTCTTTGCCATCTCGATAAACTTTTCTTTCGTAGTCATAGTAATTTCTCCTTTTCTGATTTGAAATGCAAAAAGGCGGGCTCCCCTGTTATGGGAAGTCCGCCTTAAAGCGAAATTGTGAATTGTACGAGCATAGAATGCCTTTCGTGAATGGTATCTATCGTACAATTCTAATTTTATGCCGTTCGCATACCTCGTCAAGCGATTACACGCCCGGTTTGCTGATTTTTTGCAGCATCGACAGGTTTTGCGAACCGGACATAGTCAAATAGCCGTGCCCAGTTTTCCGATACATCCGCATCGCCGGTCAGGGATTTGAGATTGTCGTCGATGAAAGGATAGTCGAAAGTCCCAATTCTGAAACAGTCCCGGAAAAGCGATACCGTTGCCTTATACTCCATCGTGCCGAAAGGATTTCTGCTGCCGGACGCACGGACTGACATCATATAATCCCCTGCTTTGCCTTTACCCATGACTTCTTCCGGAACTGAAAGTTCCATGAATCCAACTGTCATATCCAGGTTCGGCTTCTCATCCCAGATACGAAACAACATTTTGACATCCGGTGCCGTGCTCATATCTCCCCACTTGATTTTCCTGTGGTCTTCCATGAGCAGGTTCCTACCTGCCTCCAAGAGCGCCTCATAGTATGCGCCCATCTCGCTGTCTTCTTCTACCGGAACGCAAACCGTTCTGGTGTCTGCGTAAGCCGTGTCTGGTACTTCGAGGGAAACTTCCGTTGTCATCCAGGCCCGTTCCGGCTGCATGACATCCACATCATCGTAGTCGATGCCATATACCGTCAGGTAATCCCGGACATTCACAATCTGACGGTGCTCCTTGTCCCCGGGAATGTTTCCCATGGCCTCGGCATTATCCAAGGTGACGAACGCAGGCAACCCACTGGCGATTCTGCTGTTGTTGATGAACATGACAGCACCAGCGTCCTGATGGATGTCAAGAACATCTGCTACGATACCTTCGAGGTCCTTATACTGTTTTCCGTGATACATCAGCAATCCCGCTGATGCATCCACCGCTCTTGTGTTTGGCAAATCATATGCCGCCCACGTTTTTTCCCTTTTCTGCTGTAGATATACCGCTTTCCGTCCATTTTTGAAATCATGCAATGCTGCCAACCGTTTAAGATAGAATTTCTGATTTTCACTGAACATTGTTTACGCTCCTTCACGCAAAAATAAAAGGCAGACTCTCTTTCGAGAATCTGCCCGGTTTCGGGTTTATGAATGGTAATGAGTGTCTGGTATCTATCGTACAATCTCTATTGTACGGGGTTCGCACAAACGGACAAGGCCCTTTATGCAGTAAGAGGCGGGGTTTTCGGAGTATCCGGAGATTTTTTTGCAGAATTTTTCTCAGCATCGACATCCACGATGAATGACGAGATATCGAATGTCGATGCAACTGCTTTTGCCGCGAACGGCTTGAATGCGACTTTCGGCACAAACGGAACAAAGGAATTTTTCAGACAGGAATTCAGAGTCTGGATATACTGCTGCATACGCTTTGTGGCGCAGGTTTTCCCAATCTTCCGCGTTAAATATTCCGCATAGCAGTCCGTCATGCCGAGAATCGTATCGGCGAGAACACTGTTGCCCTCTGAGAACTTCCTGACATCCTTGACCCATTTCATGAACGCTTTGCTGTTCAGAAGATACGGAATAAGCCGCGCATCCTCATAGCACATCTTCTTCACCATATCCACCGTGAAATTCTCGCCGTATTCACTGCGCCTATGGTTCGTGAAACACGACTTGAACTCGGGGCCCAACTCATTACCAATCATAAAAACACCCTCCTTCACTGTTCTTTGCGCTTTTTCTTGGTTTCCTTGTATTCGAGCAGCTGTTCCGGCGTTGTGAACTTATGCGCCCGCATCGAACTGTAGCACTTACCGCACACGCCACGGCATAGGATTGGGCTTGCGCCGCAGACGATACAGGGTTTCTCACTGCGTTCTTGCTGTTCAGCCCTTGTATGCCCCTGTGACCGGAGTATCGCATTGTTCATCAAAGACCGCCAGCACTTCTTGCAAAGCCCGAAATACCCGGCTTTCTCTGCGCACAGCACGCATTTTCCGTCCCGTCCGCAGCGATTCGTGTAGATAGAACGGATTTGTTCCTTGACCATTGCTTTTGCCTTGTAAATCCATTCTTCATCCTGTGACTCGACCGCCAAATTCAGCTGTTTCCAATATTGATTCCATTCCTGCGGAGTCAGTCTGCATTCCGGCAAAGGCTTTCGATTCCTTCTATCCTGTCGAATCTTGTATCTTGCCATGAAATCACCATTCGGGGTCCAGCACCGAGAGTTCTGTAAAGATGTCTTTGCTGGAATCAATCGACACAACTTTCCAAGCACCATTGATAAGACGCATATTGATAGTAGCCTTCACACGGGCATCGCCGTTCGTGGTGCTGACCTTGATTTTCACGTCCATAACGATACCGTCGTTACCGTCAAGGCGGTAGGTGTATGCGTCAGGATACCCTTCCAGCGTATCGTCGGGAGTCACGGAAACATTCGTTACAGAAGCACCGATAGCCTTTTTGCGGGCATTTTCCTCTGCGGTCGTCACATCATCCTCGTTTTCCAGCGGAGTCGGAACGCATTTCGCGATTTCGTTGGAATCGAGCAGGACATTTGAGAAGTCCGTCTCCCCTGCCCCGATAGACAGAAGCCGGTAAGATTCTTTCAGAACGGCTTCCAGCTTTGCCTGGTATGTCGCTTTCGTATCAACATCGAGGTCTGCGAGCAGGATATGGTTTACCGTGCCATCAGAGGTCACATCATAGACATGCCCGTTATAGTCGCCCATATCATTGGTGATGACATAGGTGGAATTGCTTTCGAGGTCAAGAGCCCGGGGCAGTGTTACCATCCATTCACCCGTGGCAGCGCTCTTAGCTGCATACGAGGAAAGGTCAGTACCCTCGAAGGTGACCTTGTTCGTAGGTGCCGAGAACGCATAGTCCTTGATAACGCCGGTCGGAGGTGTCAGTGCCCAAGCACCATTCACATAATCGACATTCATCGTATAATCAGGCTGCGTATCGGTGGTGACATCCTTGGGCGATTTCATATAGATGTTCAGAACGGCAGAAGCACCGTCCTTGGCGGAGTTCAGGCAGATGGATTTCATCTCTGCTTTCTGGAAAGTCTCGTAGTTATTCACGATGACCCAGCTTTGCAGCTTATCCCCGAAAGTATTCGGCACGCCGAGTGCTTTTGCAGCCGCAGCGGCATCACCCTTCTGCAAGCTGTCCACGAAATCATAGAACGGCTGTTCGTATTCCGTGAGGTTATTGCTGATAAGGCGTTTAAGCCCCGTCTGGGTCTCCTCTTCCTGCAGTTGCTGCGCCAGCACTGCTGCTTCCGAAGCCGCCTGTTCTTCCGGGGTCAGCTTTTTACTGCATCCCGCCATCATACCGACGGCCAGCAACCCCGTCAGCAGACATGCAATGATTCGTTTCATGGTATTAGTCTCCTTACAACGGCATCAGCCAACGGTATTGATGTTGACATTGCCGTTGCTGTCAACCCAATCATTGTCATAGAAAATTTCGAACATATCCTTGATGGTATCGGCTTTGCACAGTTCCTGCCGCGTAGTAGCGTTGCCGTTCTCATCGCGTCCGGACGCATACACGATGCATTTACCGTTCTTATCGACCTCGACATCGACCTTCGCCGTCTCATCGGTTTTGTTGATGTTTTTCTGCAACTCCTTTGCCGCTTCCTGAATAGATGCCAGCATCTCATCATCAGTCAAGGTCACCAGCTGCATAGCGCTCGAATATGTCTCTACCTCAGACGACGCTGCCGGAGCCGAGCCGCACCCAAACAACATAACCAGCGCGGCAAGCGCCGTTGCCATCATCACTTTTCCTTTCATTAAGTGGGGCAAGGACACTCGTGACTT
>ENA-OURZ01004128-OURZ01004128.1-human-gut-metagenome-genome-assembly--contig:-NODE-4128-length-11360-cov-3.124281_pt1 | contig 11360 bp, 6 predicted proteins | sample MGYA00242073_ERZ509195 | MGnify/ENA primary metagenome ERZ509195 (study PRJEB26280, sample SAMEA2338837) | human gut metagenome | biome: human gut; feature: human-associated habitat; material: faeces...
TCCAGTACCACCTCATCTTTAATTGAGAAGAAGTTGCTCAAACGAATTTCAAGTACCATTTTATTCTCCAAATTTGTAATTCTTTTGCAAATATAACAAATTAAATAACAAAATCATAATTCGGACAACTTTTTATAAATTAGAAGCAGCCTGGCTTTCAATCCAGTTTTTGGATTTTCTACTCACCCGTTTTTTAAATTGGATCGTTATATATAAAAAATGAGAAAAAAAATTGAATATTGGATAATTGATTGAAGCAATGCAAGAATTAGAAAAACGATATGAAATTGCCCGGTTGATTGCATGCGAATTGATCGGAGTACTTTCTGGACGTGAGGCGGAGGATTTGGAGGTGTGGAAAAACTCTTCTGAAAAGCATGCAAGGGAGTATATGGAAATCCGGGAAAGATTGCTTCGGGATATTGATTATCCGGATTATTTGGAGCTAAAGCAAGAATGGGAAGGATTTGAACAAAAACTGTTCCGGAAAAAGCGGGTATTCAATTGGTGGGTAACAGTAGCAGCTGCTTGTGTGGTTATTTGTTTGGGTATAACATTTTTATGGATGAGAGAGCCTGTTGCCGAACCGGTGGTTGCCGGAACATCAGGGGGGACGAAAGGTTTTAGGGCGACACTGATTTTAGGAAACGGAGAACAGGTGAGTATAGGCGACTCTTCGAGCCAAACGATTGCTGTTGCGGGAGGAACTACGATTGTAACGACCGGAAAAATGGTGAAATACGATGCCGGGAAGGAGGATCGGGAAGAAAAAGCGGAATGGAATACGATTGTTGTACCGCGTGGAGGAGAATACGAATTAGTTTTGGCCGACGGAACGCGGGTGTGGTTGAATTCGGAGTCTCGCCTGACTTATCCCGTCCGTTTTACGGGGGAGCTGCGGGAGGTGAAAATGGAGGGAGAAATTTGTTTCGATGTAGCCCGGAAGGAGGAACAGCCTTTTGTCGTGAGAACGGCTGATTTGGCGGTAAAAGTATTAGGAACCCTTTTCAATATGGAAGCTTATCCGGAGGATTCCCGGGTAACGACTACGCTGGTCAGGGGTAAAGTAGAAGTAGCTGTCGGGGATAAAACTCAGGTATTACAGCCGGATCAGCAATTGGCGGTGGAAGCAGGCCGGTTTACTCTGAAACAGGTGGTGGCGGAAGATTATATCGGCTGGACTAACGGACTATTCCATTTTACCGAGGCATCGCTCGAGGAAATTATGACCAAACTGGCCCGGTGGTATGATGTGGAATTCTTTTTCGCCAAACCGGATTTGAAGGAAGCCCATTTTTCTTTGGATATTCAGCGGTATGAAAATATCGCTACCATTTTATCGAAGCTTGAAAAGACCGGGCGGGCACGGTTTCGGGTAAGCGGAAAAACGGTGGTTATCGAACAGTAGGATATATTAAAAAAGCAATACATGCGGGCACATGTACTGCTTTACATTAACATATCGATACTCCTTCGTGGGGAGTAGAGCGTATTATTAACTTTATTTACAAATGTATGAAAAAAAATTTAAGGAACGGTAGTTTCGTACTCACGAAATTACCCCGTATGTTGATTATGATGAAGACGGTGTTGATTCTACTCGTGTGTTCGCTGAATTTACAGGCTGCAGTCTATTCACAACAAAAAAAATTCGACATTTCGATGAAAAAAGCCTCTTTGGCGGATGTGTTTCAATATTTGAGGCAAGTGAGCGAATATAAGTTTGTATATGACAGTGATGCAGTGAAACAATTCCAACCGGTTTCGGTGGATTTGAAAGGGGTGGGCCTCGAAGAAGTTTTGGAAGATTGTTTGAAAGGAAGTCCCTTTGTTTTCCTGATCGAAGATGATCTGGTGATTATCCGGGAACAGAAAAGTGTACCGCAGAAACAAACTCAGGAAGTGAAAATTGTCGGTAAGGTGACGGATGAAAAAGGCAGTTTGCTACCGGGAGTAACGGTACAGATTCAGGGTACTTCGCTGGGTACGGTGACCGATACTGACGGAAAATATGTCTTATCTGTGCCTGAGATGAAGGAATTGACATTGGTATATTCGTTTATCGGTATGGAAAAGAAAGCGGTGAGATGGAAAGGAGAAAAAGAATTGAATATCACCTTGGTTACAGAAGTGGCCGAGATGGACGAAGTCGTGGTGACCGGTGTTTTTACCCGAAAGAAAGAAAGCTTTACCGGTTCGTCGGCTACATTTACCAATAAAGAGCTGAAGATGATCGGTAACTCGAATGTACTCGAAAGTCTGAAGACACTCGATCCTTCGTTTGCCATTATCGAAAACAATGACTTCGGTTCGGACCCCAACCATTTGCCCAATATCGAAATCCGGGGGAAAACCAGTGTAATCGGTTTGACCGAAGAATATAATACCGATCCCAACCAACCGTTATTTATCCTCGACGGTTTCGAGTCGACTCTGGCGACGATCAGTGATTTGAGTATGGACCGGGTACAGAGTATTACTGTGCTGAAAGACGCAGCCGCTACCGCTATATATGGATCGAAAGCAGCCAATGGAGTCGTGGTCGTAGAAACGAAAGCTCCCGAAGCCGGGCAGCTGAGATTGAATTATACCGGTAACCTGAATTTTACTTTTGCCGATCTGTCGGATTATAATTTGATGAATGCCGAGGAAAAATTGCAGTTCGAATTGCTTTCCGGACTTTATCAAAGCTGGGGACCGGACGGGTATTTGGGAAGTGTCGAGCAGGAAAGAAAATATAATATGCGTTTGCAGGAAGTGCGGAGAGGGGTGGATACCTACTGGATGAACGAGCCCCTGCGTTTTGCTACGACACACAAACACAATTTGTTTCTGGAAGGTGGCGACGGAGTGATGCGTTATGGTGTCGGGGTGAGTTACGGAAAAACCCAGGGAGTGATGAAGGGATCGGACCGGGATGTATTGAATGGAAATGTCCGGCTCATTTACCGGAAAGGCCGTGTAGCTTTTACCAATTCTTTGAATGTGGATTATACCAGGGCAGAACGGGAGAGCGTTTCTTTTAAAAGATTCGCCCAAACCAATCCGTATTACCGGAAAACGGACGAAAACGGAGAACCTGTAAAAGTGCTGGAGTCTTTTTCTTATTTTGATATAAATACCTTTAGAATAATAAACGAAAATGTATACGGACCGTTTTACGATTTGTCTAATACAAATTTCGATCGTACCCATACTTTAGGGATAACCAACAACTTTGAAGCCGATTGGCGGGTAATAGACGAATTGAGGATCCGGGCGAGGATAGGGGTGAATAAATCCAACGAGCAGGCAGAGAAATTTTCTTCGCCTTTCAATTCGGAATTTGTGGGTAAGGAAGATAATGAGAAAGGGGCCTATACGGAATCGGAAAAACACGTTTTCGGTTATGACGGTGATTTGAGTGTTACCTACGGAAAATTACTGGCAGAACGGCATATGGTAAATGCGGTGGCCGGAATGCGTTTTACCCAGTCGACTTCGAATCTGAACGGATATACTATGCGGGGATTTATCGACGATGAATTTTCCAACCCTTCTTTTGCTCAGGAATATAATCCAGATAAAAAAGTATATCAGGATGTTAAGAAAAGGACGGCCAGCTATTATGTGAATCTCGGTTATGCTTATGACAACCGTTATTTGCTGGATGCCAACTGGCGGGCAGACGGGGCTTCCATTTTCGGGGTGAACAAACTTTTTACCAATACCTGGTCGGTGGGACTTGGATGGAATATCCACAACGAACATTTTCTGGAAGGGGCCGGTTGGCTGGATATGCTGAAACTGAGGGCTTCGATCGGAAATCCCGGAAACCAGAACTTCGATGCTTATATTGCGATGAAAATTTATACCTATAATAATCATCACACCAATCCTTGGGGAGTCAGCGCTATCATCAATAATTTCGGAAATCCGGACCTGGAGTGGCAAAAAACGCTGGACCGGAATATCGGTTTGGATTTAGTGGTGTTTAATAACCGTTTGCGGGTGAATTTCGATTATTTTTCAAAGAAAACCGATCCGTTGTTGGTTTATACCGGAGTTCCTTCGTCTACGGGAGGTACCTCCGTTCCGGCTAATGTCGGCGGACAGGTGACGAAAGGATATACGGTTGTGCTGAATTATGCTTTGTTGAAAAAAGAACACTTGCTTTGGCAGGTAAACGCGACCTTGCGGCATCTGACTTCGGAATACCGGAATGTCAGTTCCTGTCTGTCCCGGTTCAATGATGAAAATAAGACCAAGAATATGTTGCGGTATTACGATGGCGGAAGTCCTTCGGATTTATGGGCTGTCCGCTCTGCCGGAATAGATGCGGCTACGGGACGTGAGATCTTTTTGCATAAAGACGGTACCCAGAGTTTTGCTTATAATGTCGAGGATGAGGTGGTCGTAGGAAATAGTGATCCGAAACTGGAAGGGGTTGTCGGCATGTCTTTTTACTATAAAGGTTTTTCGGCTTCTGCCAATTTCCGTTACCGGTTGGGTGGGCAGATCTTTATGGAGACCTTGTACAATAAGGTAGAAAATATTTCGTTCAGTGATGTCCACTATAATCAGGATAAGCGGGCTTTGTACGATCGTTGGAAAGAACCGGGCGATAATGCTAAATTCCGGGCGATTTCAACGACAGCCGATACGCCGATGTCTTCCCGGTTTGTCGCCGACAACAACGTCTTTTCAGGAGAGTCTATATCGGTGGGGTACGAGAGCCAGGGAAAATGGCTGAAATCGGTCGGCGCTTCATCATTGACGGTAAGAGCTTATATGAACGATATTTTCCGGATTTCAACCGTGAAAAATGAACGGGGTATCGATTATCCCTTTGCCCGTTCGGTATCCATGTCTTTGGGATTAAGATTTTAAATTAAAACGAATGAAAATGAAAAAGTTGAATTTCATCATCAAATACGGTCTGGCTTTACTTCTGCTATCCTTCTATTCCTGTGAGTCATGGCTGAATGTGACGCCTTCGGATCGTTTGTCGGAGGAGATGCTTTTCAATGACCGGGAGGGATTTGTGAAGGCATTGAACGGGGTGTATATTGAATTGAATACGAATGAATTGTATGGCCGAAACCTGACTGCCGGTGCTTTGGATGTGATGGGACAGTATTACAGTGTTGCTTCTTCGTCGCATGCTTTCTATAACTATGGAGGTTTGGTTTATACCGGAAACGATGAGAAGGCCCTGTTCGATAACATGTGGCAGAAATGCTATGCGGTGATTGCCTGTTGCAATACGATTATCGAAAAATGTGATGAAAATAAAGCCGGACTTTCGCCTGTCTGGAAGGGGTCGATCAAAGGGGAGGCTTTGGCTTTAAGGGCTATGCTTCATTTTGATATGTTGCGTCTGTTCGGTCCCCTGACCTCCGAATTGGATAAAGAAAGTATTCCTTATCAGACGAATTCGGATCAGACGGTTACTCCTTTACTGTCCGGATCGGAAGTCATCGGATTGATTCTCGACGATCTGAAAAATGCTGTCGGTTTGCTGAAAGATACGGATCCTTATTTTGTGGAAGAGGAATTTTCCGATACAGATTTGAATTACCGGCGTTTCCGGATGAATTATTTTGCAGCAAAGGGCCTGATGGCCCGGGTTCAGCTTTGGGGAGGGGATAAAGAAAAGGCTGCTATTACGGCCAAAGAAGTAATTGCCGAAGGACAGGCTGAAGGGGCGGAATTTTTCCCTTTTGTAACGAATAGTGAAGCTACTTCATCGAATCCCGACCGGGTATTTTATTCCGAAGTATTGTTCGGCACCTATCATTCTTCCCGGGAAAAATTACATGAGGATTTGTTTGCTCCGACACTCGAGTCGACCAGTATTCTCACCTTAGCCGGTACTGCCCGGAGAGATGATTTATACGATAATGAGAATGATTATCGTTATTCGGTTTGGTCTACTTATAATAAAAACGGAACTTCGGTACTCTATCATCGTAAATTCGAAAAGCAGGATAATGTGACGGCCAGCCGGCAATATATGATTCCTCTGATCCGGATGAGCGAAATGTATCTGATTGCGGTTGAATGTTGTAAGCTGGGCGAAGCTTCCGTTTACCTGAACACTTTCCGTAATGCCAGAAACTGTAACAGCCTTGCCCTGACGGAAGACAACCGGATCAATATTCTGGCGAATGAATATAAAAAAGAAATGTTGGGTGAGGGGCAACTGTTCTTTTTCTATAAACGCCAGGAAATGGTAAATATCCCCGATGGAAATCAGGCTACAGGAACGAAGAACGTAGAACTGACCAAGTATGTCGTTCCGCTTCCGGAAAGCGAAACCGATCAACGAATCAGTAGTACAGATATTTCAAATGAATGATTATGAAAAGAATTTTATATTATATATGGATTTTACCTTTGATGTTGTCGGGTTGTGAAAAGGACCTGATGGATTATGAAGGATTGGAAGGAGTTTATTTTGCCGTACAATGGGGAGATTCCTGGGGCAGTGAAAAAACTTGGCCTTACCAACCTTATACGAATGTCAATTTTATCAGTTTGCCGGGAGATACCGCAACGCTGTCGGTGAAGGTGATGGCTACCGGTCCGGTGAAAGCGTATGACCGGATTTTTCTGGTGGAAGTCAATCCCGATAGTACCGATCTGACTGAAAATGTGGGTTATCTGCCCTTGAACCGTGAAGGTGTGATCAAGGCCGGAGAGTCTGCCGCTGAGGTAGAAGTCCGCCTGATACGTACCGATATTTTGCAGGAAAAAGAACAGAGATTGGGCTTGAGATTGGTGGCTAACGAATATTTTTCTCTGGCTTTCCCGGAATGGGATGCCTTGATCGGTTCACACCGGCCCGGGCCGGTGTATGAGCATTTCGATGCTTCATTACATACCTTGCGTATTGCTGATTTTATGGTAGAGCCTAAAGTTTGGGTCGGTACTGCCGTTTCTCCCTATAATGGAGGGTATGAATCCGGAAATTGGGGCGCTTTCAGCCGGAAAAAACTGGAATTGATTTGTGAGCGTTTTAATTTGACGTATAATGATTTTATGAGTAATGAAACTATGCCGAGTGCATTGCAAATGCTGATATATAAATCTATGTCCACCTATCTGATCCAATGCTACAATGACAAAAAACCGGTTTTGGAAGAGGATGGGCGTTTGATGTGGTTCAGCGGTTGTCCCTGGTTATCGAAAGTAGGTGTACCCTGGGTACCGGAAGAAGGTTATTACGATTAAACAGAAATAATTATGAAAAGATTAGTATATATTATTGTATTCGCATTAGGGTTGACGGCATGCTATGATGACAAAGGCTCGTACGATTATCATGACATTTGTGAGGTGAACATAGAGGGGTTAGAGTCGGTTTATGAAACGGTTTACCGGGAAAGTGTGCTGGAAATCGATCCTACGGTGACGGTAACGGAAGGAAATATCGGGGATACCACCCGTTTTGCTTATGAATGGAGGGCTAACGTGCCCTATAATTCGACAGAGTTGATCGGTACGGAACGGATATTGAACTATCGGGTTGAATTAGCTCCGCGTGATTATACCTTATATTTCAGGGTGACCGACCGGCAGACCGGTGTCGTGACGGTGGCTACTTCTACATTGAAAGTTGGAACCGCTTATTCGAAAGGCATTTTGCTGATCGGTGAGAACACTCAGGGAGAGGCAGATGTGCAGATGTTGTCGATGGTGAAAGATACGGTTTTATACAAAGAATTATTGAAAAACAGCGGGCTGCCGGTCCTGAAAAATCCGGTGGATATTATCCATACGGGAGCGGCAGGAAACAGTAACTATATCAAGTTATGGGTATTGACCGGGTCCCAGGCTTATTCCATGGATCGTAAAACTTTTGCCGGTTCGGAAAGTGATGTGTTCGGTAAATTATTGTTTATGGATCGGACGTTCGACACGGAATTCGTACCGGTAGATATTATTCCGCGGGTGAAAGATAAGGCTGGTAAGAACGGCGGGTCTAGCTACTATCGCACAGTCGTATGTAATAACGGATATATTTTCAATGCCAGTACGTTATTGATGGGAGGGGATTATTATAATAATCCGGTGAATTGTCTGACTTCGGATCAGAATACCTACTATAAAGCTTTTCCTTATCTGTTCTATACATTGAATAGCTATTCGGGTGGTTTTTTATGGTTTGATGTGGAGAATCGACGTTTTCTGACAGTGAAGAACAGTATCGCTGTTTCCGATTTGCTGGAAGATCAGGCAGGAGATCCGTTCCCCTGGAACCAGGGAACGACGGGACGGACTCTGGTTTATGGGGAAAATACCCTGGATGTCGGGAGCTCTAACGGTAATTCGTTCGCTATCCTGAAAGATCCGGCCGGGGCCTATTATCTCTATAAATTCCGGGCAGTCGGTTCCGGACCGACGAAATTGAATTGTTATACGATCGGTGCGGGGGCTGTAGATTTCGATAAGGCCGATTTTTATGCCTTTTCTTCCCGGAGAACAGTGGTGTATTATGCCGTAGGTGCAACTTTGCATGCTTACGATTACAATAAAGGCAATGAACGGCATTACACTTTCGATATGGGTGATCCGATTACGATGCTGTATTGTGATACTGCGATCGAACCGAATGCGAATCCGCTGTATGTGGCGACTTACAATGCGACAACCGGAGGAAAACTGCAAAAATATATCCAGGGAGTGAATCCGGATAAGGTAGAACTCGAGGCGGACGAAAAATCATGTTGGGAAGGGCTTATGAAAATCAAAAAAATGAGCTGGAGGGCTGTTGAATAATTTAATATTTATCCTATGAAAATCATAAAATTACTTATACTGTTACTGGTTTCTTGTTCTTTATCGGCAAAGGCCGGAGTAGTGAAGATATCCGGTTCGCTGAAACAATTCGGATTGGACCGGGTATCGATGAATAGTGATGGGATCGCAGCAGAAGTCTATCATGATAGGACGATAGAAATTATACTCGATTCCAACGGCCGTTTCGATTTAAAATTGAAATTAAAACAACCGGCCTATTATAAAGTGGGACATAATACCTTGTATTTGACTCCGGGCGATGATCTGGAGATTATTTTCAACCGGAATACTACGAAAACCACTTTTAACGGTAAAGGAATAGAAGCCAATAACTATTTGCGCAACAGTGCGAAACTGAGCGGTTGTGAGATCGCTAAAATAGGACGGGAGCTAAATGAATTCGGCCTTCCTAAAGAAAAAGTGAGTTTCGAGGTTTACCGCTATAAGGTGGACAGTATTGTAGATGCCAGCCTGGACGCCTTAGCCCATTTGACCGCAGTGACTCCGGAATTTCGGGAATTGGAACAAATCCGGCTGGAAGCCTGTCGGCTGGCGACTTATCTGGATTATTTCTCTGTGGGGCAATTGAGTAACTACGATGATGCTCCTGAGGTAAAACTCGAAAAGAAACAGGCCTTTTATCGGGAAGTAGCGACACTGGCCGAACCTTTGTTAAAGAAGATCGGTGCTTCCGATCGCTATCTTGAAATCTCCGATGTACGGAATATATTACGGGAATGCCATGAGACCCAGGTGTTTCAGTTTGCTCTTTCTCCGGCTTTTAGGGAATGGATGACGGTTTTAAAAAATGCAGAATTGTTGGATCAGGGCTTGATGCTTAAGGATTATCGGATGTATACCGATTTTTCCCGTCAGATCCGGAATAAAGAGTTACGTAATTCTTTTCAGGCAAAATTGCAAGAACGGGCAAAATTGATGGAAGGCCGGCCGGCTCCGGATATTCCTTTTAAGGATATCGACGGGAAAGAAATGCGGCTGAGCGATTTTAAGGGAAAGGTGTTGTATGTCGACTTTTGGGCTACCTGGTGTCTGCCTTGTTTGTTCCAATTACCCGAGTTCGAGAAACTGAGTGAAAAGTATCCGGATATCCGGTTTATCGGTATTTCGATCGACCAGAATGAAAAGCTTTGGGTCAAGAGATTGAAAAAAGACGGTATGCCGGCTCATATTCAGGAAGTTTTGGCCGATCCTTATGTGGTAGGCGATGCCTGGGACATTACTTCCATTCCCCGTTTTTTGTTGATCGATGAAAATTTCAGGATCATCAATGCTTTTGCTCCCCGTCCATCGGATAGGGAAAAAATAGAACCTTTACTGGCAAGATAAACCAGAGGGACGGGGGTGTCGGACTATATAGGTTTATAATTTCTTTACAGACTTTATAAACCTATTTAATTCGCCGTTTTAATTGTATCTTTGTACCCGATGCCGGAGATTGGGCAGAAAACAATTAAGATTACATGAATTATGGCGGATGATAAAAAAATTATTTTTTCAATGGTGGGGGTCAGCAAGACATTTCCTCCTCAAAAACAAGTGTTGAAGAATATATATTTATCTTTTTTCTATGGAGCGAAAATCGGTATTATCGGTTTGAACGGTTCCGGTAAATCAACGTTATTGAAGATCATCGCCGGTTTGGAGAAATCCTATCAGGGAGAAGTGGTGTTCTCTCCGGGATATTCCGTGGGTTACTTGGCACAGGAACCTTATTTAGACAACACAAAGACAGTAAAAGAAGTAGTAATGGAAGGTGTGCAACCCATTGTTGACGCACTGACAGAATACGAAGAAATCAATCAGAAGTTCGGTTTACCGGAGTACTACGAGGATCAGGATAAGATGGATGCTCTTTTTGCCCGTCAGGGCGAACTGCAAGATATCATTGATGCGACTGATGCATGGAATCTGGATAGCAAACTGGAGCGTGCGATGGATGCTCTCCGTTGTCCGCCTGAAGATCAGCCGGTAGAAAACCTGTCCGGAGGTGAACGTCGTCGGGTAGCTTTATGTCGTTTGTTGTTGCAGAAACCGGATGTGCTCTTGCTGGACGAACCTACCAACCACTTGGATGCAGAATCTATCGACTGGTTGGAACAACATCTTCAGCAATATGAAGGTACGGTTATTGCCGTGACGCACGACCGTTACTTCCTCGATCATGTTGCCGGATGGATTCTCGAACTAGACCGTGGTGAAGGTATTCCCTGGAAAGGTAACTACTCTTCCTGGCTGGAACAGAAGACAAAACGCATGGAAATGGAAGAAAAGACCGTCAGTAAACGTCGCAAAACACTGGAACGTGAGTTGGAATGGGTGCGCATGGCTCCGAAAGCCCGTCAGGCAAAGGGTAAGGCACGTCTTAACTCTTATGACAAGTTGCTGAATGAAGACGTGAAAGAGAAAGAAGAAAAACTTGAAATCTTCATTCCGAATGGTCCGCGTCTGGGTAATAAAGTCATTGAAGCGAAACAGGTGGCCAAAGCATACGGCGATAAACTATTGTTTGACGATTTGAACTTTATGCTTCCTCCTAATGGTATTGTTGGTGTGAT
>ENA-OURZ01004132-OURZ01004132.1-human-gut-metagenome-genome-assembly--contig:-NODE-4132-length-11356-cov-9.197328_pt1 | contig 11356 bp, 10 predicted proteins | sample MGYA00242073_ERZ509195 | MGnify/ENA primary metagenome ERZ509195 (study PRJEB26280, sample SAMEA2338837) | human gut metagenome | biome: human gut; feature: human-associated habitat; material: faeces...
CCACGCCCAGCGCCCGGGTGATGATGTTCTTCTGGGGGTGATGCTCGGCTTCCTCGGCGGTGATGGTGCCGCAGTCCACCAGCTCCTGCACGTAGGAGTGGTCGTGGGTGAGCTGGGTGAGCTTACCATCCCGGACGAGGTAGGCCCGGGAGTCGCCTGCGTGGCAGATAAAGGCGTTGCCGCCCCGCACGAGGGCGCAGACCGCCGTGGTGCCCATGCCCGCCAGCTCCTCCTCCCGGGAGGCTTTCTGGAAGACGAATCGGTTGGCGTTGATGAGCGCCCGCTTCAAAAACTTTTCCTCGTCGCCGGGCAGGCACTGGGCGTACTGCTCATGGAAGCTGTGCTCGATGACGTCGCAGGCGCTCACGGAAGCCTCACGGCCTCCCCGCGCACCGCCCATGCCGTCGCACACGAGGCCCCAGGCCGCGTCGCTGTTCAGCTCGCCTGCCCGGTAGTCATCCTGATTCTCGGGGCGGACGCTGCCGACGTCTGTTTTTCCTGCAAGTTTCATAGGATTCTCCTTCTCAAACTTTGCCGTTCATCTCGTCGCGGCGGAGCTGGCCGCAGGCGGCGCTGATCTCGCTGCCCAGACGGCGGCGGACGGTGGCGTTGACGCCGAGGCTTTCCAGCTTCTGCTGGAAGCGCCGGACGTTGGCGGCGTCGGTAGCCGAATAAGGGCTGCCGTCCACCGGGTTGATGGGGATGAGGTTGACGTGAGCGCCCATCCCCCGGATGAGGTCGGCCAGCTGCCTGGCGCAGGCGTCGGAATCGTTGACCCCCCGCACCATGGAGTACTCGAAGCTCACTCTCCGGCCCGTCGTCTCCTGATACCGGCGCACGGCCTGCATCAGCACCTCCACGGGGTAGGCGTCGTTCACGGGCATCATGCCGCTGCGGATGTCGTTGTTGGGGGCGTGGAGAGAGACGGAGAGGGTAAGCTGGAGCTTCTTCTCGGCCAGCTGGTCGATCTTCGGCACGAGGCCGCAGGTGGAGAGGCTGATGTTCCGCATCCCGATGTTCACGCCCTCGGGGGACGAGATGTTCTCGAGAAAGCGCATGACTTCGTCGAAATTATCCAGCGGCTCCCCGATGCCCATCAGCACGATGTGGGAGATGCGCTCCCCGATGTCCTTCTGGGCGGTGTAAATTTCGGAGCATATCTCGCCCGCCTCGAGGTTGCGCACCCGGCCCGCCTGGGTCGAGGCGCAGAAGCGGCAGCCCATCCGGCAGCCTACCTGGGTGGACACGCAGACCGTGTTGCCGTAGTGGTAGCGCATGACGACGGTCTCGATGCAGTTGCCGTCGGCCATCCGCAGCAGGTACTTCACGGTGCCGTCCTTGGCCTCCTGCCGCCGCTCGATGATGGGCGCGGCGATGTAAAATGCCTCCTCGAGCTTTGCCAGCAGGGCTTTGGGCTGGTCGGTCATGGCCGAAAAGTCGGTCACGAGCTTCTGGTGGACCCAGTGGAAGAGTTGCTTCGCCCGGAAGCCGGGCTGGCCCATCGCTTTCAGCTCCGCTGTCAGCTGTTCCAGCGTCAGGGAGGATATACAGCGTTTAGTCTCCATGAAAATCTCCTTTTGTCAGGAATCACGTTTCTGCATCGCGCAGAGGAAAAAGCCGTCCATGCCGGTGCGGGTGGGAACGGAAAGCGCACCCCAGTCCCCCACCGTCATCCCGGCCGGGAAGCGGACGTCCGGCGTCACCACCCGGAACTCCGGGTGTCGGCCCACGAAGGCCCGCACCTGCTCTTCGTTCTCGGCAGGGTCGATGGTGCAGGTGGAGTAGACCAGACGCCCGCCCTCTTTCAGGTGGGCGGCGGCTGTATCCAGAATGGCCGACTGGGTGGCCAATAATTCATCGTGACGCGCTTTTTCGAGGGTCTTGTAGCGGATGTCCGGCTTCTTGGCGAGGATGCCGAGGCCGCTGCAGGGGGCGTCCACCAGGATGGCGTCCGCCATGGGCAGGTCGGCGTCCGGTCTGGTGCCGTCGGAGACGCGGGGCTCCACGTGGGCAAACCCCATCCGCTCCACGGCCTTGCGAATAAGCTGGACGCGGTTCTCGCTGACGTCGCAGCTCACCAGCCGCCCTTCGTCCTGCATCTCCTCGATGAGGAGCAGGCTCTTGCCGCCGGGGGCGGCACAGAGGTCGAGGACGGTATCGCCGGGCTTTGCCTCCACGCAGAGGGCGGCAAGCTGGCTGGCCTGCCCCTCCACGTGGAAATATCCGTCCCGGAAAAGCCCGCTCTCCGCCGGGCTGCCCTCGAAGCGGGCTAAGACGCTGCCCGGCAGGAGGCCCGGGGCGGCGGTCTTTGCGCCCGAGGCCAGCAGCTTTTCGCAGAGGGCTTCCGGCGTCCCTTTCAGGGGGTTGGCCCGGAGGCTGGTCAGGCCGCCGTCGGCGGTGTGGGTCAGGATGTCCAGCGCCTCGTCGGGGTAGTGTTCGTGGAGGAACGCCGCCACGTCCCGGCCCGCCGAGCCCAGCACCATCAGCCGCTCCACCTCGTCGGCGAAGACGGCAGAGCCGAGGTCATAGCCGATGGCCCGGCGCAGCACGGCGTTCACGAGGCCGGAGGCGCTGGCTTTCCGGAAGGCGCGGGTCAGCTTGACGGCCTCATTGACCGCCGCCGAAGCAGGCACCTGCATATAGCGGGCCTGCGCCAGCGCGGCGCGGAGAATTTCCCGCACCTGCGGGTCGAGCCTGGCAAGCCCTTTGGGCAAAAACTGGCTCAGGATATAGTCCAGCGTTCCCTGATGTTCCAGCACGGTGTAAAATATCGCGCTGGCAAATGCTTTATCGCGGCCTTCCAGCTTCTGGCGGCGCAGCTCTGCGTCGAGGATGAGGTTCGAGAACCCGTCCTGCTCCTGCCGCACCAGCGCCGCCACCGCCGCCGCGCGGGGGTTCGGGCCGCTCACAGGCTGTCCCCCGCCTTGAGGCGGAGACCGGCGGCGAAGGAGGTGCCGTCCATGGGCTTCTTGCCCTCCGGCACGACGTGCAGAAGCTGAATAGCGCCCTCACCGCAGGCCACGGTCAGGGGCCTGGTGGCGAGGACAGTGCCAGCGGCTTCGCCGTGGCTTTCCGCCACCCGGCTCTCCGTCACCTTGACCTTCTTGCCGCCCGCCGTCACGAACCATGCCCCGGGCCAGGGGTTCATGCCCCGCACCCAGTTGTGGATGTGGTCGGCGCTGTCGGTCAGCTTGAACTCGGCCATCTCCTTGCTCAGCATGGGGGCGACGGAAGCGTTCTCGTGGGCCTGAGGCTCTGCCTTGAGCGTACCAGCTTCAATCGCAGGCAGGGTCTCACAGAGCACCCGTGCGCCCACGGCAGTGACCCGGTCGAACAGCTGGCCGCTGGTCTCCTCGGGGTCGATGGCGATCTTCTCGCAGGCCAGCACGTCGCCGGTGTCGAGGCCCTCGTCCATCTGCATGATGGAGACGCCCGTCTCGGCGTCGCCGTTCAGCACCGCCCACTGCACGGGGGCGCTGCCCCGGTATTTCGGCAGCAGGGAGACGTGGAGGTTGATGCAGCCGTATTTCGGCGCTTCCAGCACCGATCTCGGCAGGATGCAGCCGTAGGCCACCACGACGATGAGCTCCGGAGCCAGTGCGCGGATGTTCTCGTCCTCACCGCCGTCCCGCAGGGTGCGGGGCTGAAAGACGGGGGTGCCGTGGGCCAGCGCCACTTCCTTCACCGGGGGTGCGGTGAGCACCTGCTTGCGGCCCACGGGCTTATCGCGCCGGGTGTAGACCGCGCAGATGTCGTGGCCCGCCTCATACAGGGCTTTCAGGCAGTCCGCCGCAATATCCGGCGTCCCCATGAACAGAATGCGCATCAGTCGTTCTCCTTCTTCTTGGCGGCAGCGGCGCGGCCCTCCTCGGTGTCCTCATAGAAGAACTCGCTGGACTCCATGATGGTGATGCCGTCCAGATGGTCGTTCTCGTGCTGGATGCAGCGGGCCAGCAGGCCCTCGGCTTCCAGCTCGAACCACTCGCCGTGGCGGTCCTGTGCGCGGACCTTGACGGCTGCGGGGCGGGTCACGGCGCCGTTGTGGCCCGGGAAGGACAGGCAGCCCTCGTAGGCGGTCTCCTCGTCCTCAGACACGGCGAGAATTTCGGGGTTGACGAAGTCGATGAACTTGTACTCGTAGTTTTCGGGAATCTCCTCCGGGGCGTCGGTGGTGTCCCACACCACGAAGACGCGGCGCAGCATCCCCACCTGCGGGCCTGCGAGGCCCACGCCGTCGGCGGCGATCATCGTCTCGCGCATATCATCCAGCAGGGTAGCCAGACGGTCGTCGAAGTTGGTCACGGGGCGGCAGACCTTGTTCAGGATGGGGTCGCCCTCTTTTACAATGTTGCGGATAGCCATGAAGTATACCTCCAAATAATCTTATCAAATATCACCGTCAGAATGCATATCCACCACCACGGTGGCCTTGCTGGGCAGCTTTTCCTGCTCGTAGAGGCCGAGGGTCTGGCGGACAAGGTCGCGGAAGCGTTTGTCGGCGCGGCACTTGATGGTGAGCTTGTAGCGGTAGTTCTCGTTGATCTTTTCGATGTTGCCGGGGGTGGGGCCAAGCACCCGGAGGGGCAAGTCCGGCTGCTGCGCGGCCTGACGGCCTAAGAGCGCCGAGAACCGGGCGGCGGCCCGGGCCACCTCGATCTCCTTCGGGCCGGAGAAGCCCACGACGCAGAGCCCGCAGAAGGGCGGGTAGAGGCCCAGTTTGCGGTAGGCGATCTCCTGCTCGAAGAAAGCGTCGTAGTCCTGGGCGGCGGCGAGGTTGAGGACGGGGTTGTCGGGGTCGGTGGTCTGGATGATGGCGAAGCCCGGGTCTTTCGCCCGGCCGGAGCGCCCCACCACCTGGGTGATGAGGCTGAACACCGTCTCGTAGGCCCGAAAACCCTGCGCAAAGAGCAGCGAGTCGATGCCGAGGACGCCCACGAGGGTCACGTCCTCGAAATCGAGGCCCTTGGCCACCATCTGCGTCCCCACCATGATGTCGTACTCATGCCGGGCGAACTTCGCCAGCAGCTTTTCGTGGGCGTCCTTGGCGGCGGTGGAGTCCTGGTCCATCCGCAGCACTCTTGCCTCCGGGAAGAGCTGGGCCAGCTCCTCCTCGGCCTTCTGTGTGCCGAAGCCCCGGTAGAGCAGCTTGCCGCCGCAGGCGGGGCAGGTCTTGGGGGGCGGGTCGAGCTGGGTGCCGCAGTAGTGGCAGAGCAGCTTATGGCCCGCCTTGTGGTAGACCATGGGGACGCTGCACTTGGGGCATTTCAGCACCTCGCGGCAGTCGTCGCACTGGGCCATGGTCTGGTAGCCGCGGCGGTTGAGCAGCAGGATGGTCTGCTTGCCCGCGTCGAGGTTGCGCCGGATGGCGTCCTCCATCGCAAGGCTGATCTCCCTCGGGTTGCCCGAGGCCAGCTCTGCCCGCATATCGACGATCTGGACGCTGGGCAGCGGGTTGCCGCCGTAGCGCTGGGTGAGCCGGACGAGCTGGGTGCGGCCATTCTGGGCGGCGTAAAAGCTCTCGGTGCTGGGGGTAGCGCTGGCCAGAAGGAGCAGGGAGCCGTTCTCCGCCGCCCGCTGCCGGGCCACCTCGTGGGCGGCGTACCGGGGCGCGGACTCGGAGCGGTAGGTGTGCTCCTGCTCCTCGTCGATGATGACGAGGCCGATGTTTTCCAGCGGGGCAAAGACGGCGCTCCGCGTCCCCACCACGATGTCGGCGCCGCCGTCCTGTATCATCTGCCATTGGAGCAGACGCTCGGTGTGATTGAGGGCCGAGTGCTGGACGGCCACCCGCCGCCCGAACCGGCTCTTGAGGCGGAGGATCATCTGAGGCGTCAGGCTGATCTCCGGCACCAGCACGAGGGCGCGGCGGCCCAGCGCCAGACACCGCTCGATGAGCTTTAAGAACACCAGCGTCTTGCCGCTGCCGGTGACGCCGTAGAGCAGCGCCGAGTGGGGGGCGGTGTCTTCGAGGCCGGGCAGCAGGGCGTCATAGGCCGCCTGCTGCTCTGCCGTCAGGGTGATGGGCTCGTTTTTCAGCGGGATAGACGAATACAGGTCGATGGATTTGTTCACCTTGCTGCATTCGACGACGCCCTTGGCGCAGAGGTTATCCAGCACGGCTTTGGTGATGCCGTGGGCCTCCATCTCGTTCTGGGTGCGCTCTCCCCCGCTCAGCAGGGCCACTGCCGCCAGCTGCTTGGCCGTAGGCCTGGGCTTTTGCTGCAAAGCCCCCACCAGCTTATAGCTGTTCTCGGTGTGGCGGGTGAGCTGCTTTTGGAGCACCGGCGTCACGCCGTCCGCCGCGAGGGCGGGCTTATACTGCGCCCCATAGGGGATGACCGCCTTGACGGCCTCGTAGTAGGTGCAGAAGGTGCGCTCCTTGAGGAAATGCACCAGCCGCAGCAGCTCCGGCGTCAGGCAGGCCGAGGCGGGAGCTACGTCGAAGAGGTACTTGAGCTTTGCGTGTTCCGGCTCTTCGTCGCAGGCCAGCACCACGCCCATCCGGGCCTTGCTCCCCCGCCCGAAGGGCACCAGCACCATGCTGCCGAGGCGGACGGCCTCCTGCTGGTCGGGCATGACGGCGTAGGTATAGAGTTTGTCGAAGTGAAAGGTCGCGTTGCTCACGGCAACGCCTACCGTTTTTGGCATTCGCGGCTCCTTGTTATCTGTCGAGGCCGGCCCGCTGGCGGATGATGCCGTAGAGCTTCTCAGCGCAGGCGTCCACCTCGTCGTTCACGAGGGTGAGGGTGAACTTCTCCTGCTCGGCCAGCTCCTTCTTTGCGGTGTCGAGGCGCTCGAGGATGCTGGCTTCCGTCTCGGTGCCGCGGCCCCGGAGGCGGCGTTCCAGCTCCTCCACGGAGGGCGGCAGCAGGAAGATGGTGGTAGCCCCCGGGAACATCCGGCGGATATTGGCCGCGCCGTGGACGTCGATGACCAGCACCACCAGCTTGCCCGCCTCGAGGCGCTTATCCACCTCTTCGCGGAGGGTGCCGTAGTAGTTGCCGTTGTAGAAGTTGTGCTCCACCACCTGATCGGTGTCGATGAGGTGCTGGAACTGCTCCCGGGTGCGGTAGTAGTAGTCCACGCCCTCCTGCTCGCCGGGGCGGGGTGCGCGGGTGGTGGCGGAGACGGTCTTTTCGATCTCGGGGTGGGCCTCGCGCAGGGCCTTGACCACACTATCCTTGCCGGTACCGGCGGCACCGGAGACGACAAACAGGTACTTTTCGTTTTCCATTTTTTACTGCTCCTCTGTCGGTTTTCCTTCCGGCTGGCCCGCAGCGCGGCTTGCCACCGTCTCAGGCGTCAGGGCCGAAAGGACTACATGGTCGGAGTCCATGATGAGCACGGCCCGGGTGCTGCGGCCATAGGACGCATCAATGAGCATTCCCCGCTCCCGCGCCTCCTTCACCAGACGCTTGACCGGCGCAGAGTCGGGGCTGACGACGGCCACCACCCGCCCTGCGCTGACCAGATTGCCAAAGCCGATGTTGATGAGCTTCATCTGAACTCCTCCGTACTGTTTTTATTCGAGGTTCTGGATCTGTTCGCGGATCTTCTCGATCTCCGCCTTCATGTCCACCACCGTGCGGGTGATGTCCAGGTCCTGACACTTGGAGCCGATGGTGTTGGTCTCACGGTTCAGCTCCTGAGTCAGGAAGTCCAGCTTGCGGCCCACCGGCTCGTCCAGCTCCAGAATGGAGCGGTACTGGGCGATGTGGCTGCGCAGACGGACGGTCTCCTCGTCCACGGCGGTCTTGTCGCCGAAGATGGCGGCTTCCGTCAGGACGCGGGCGTCGTCGATGCTGCGGTCCTCGAGGATGGTCTTGAGCTTCTCGTAGAGGCGGTTGGTGTAGGCTTCGACGCGGCCTGCGCTCAGGGTCTCCACCCTGCCCACGCGCTCCTCGAGGAAGCACAGGCGGCTCTCCACGTCGGCCTTCATCTTGGCGCCCTCGGCGGCGCGCATGGCGATGAAGTTGTCCAGCGCCTGAGCCGTCACGGCGGAGACGTCGGCCCAGAGCTGTTCCTCGTCCACGTCGGCGTGGCGGGTGGCCAGCACGTCCGGGAAGCGGGTCAGCGTCGAGACGGTGACGTCGTTCTTGATGCAGAGCTTCTCCGAAAGGTTCCGCAGGGCCTTCTGGTAGCTGCGGGCCAGCTCCATGTTGACGGTCACTTCTGCGTCGGCGGCCTCCACGTTCTGGATGGTCATGCTCAGCTCGACCTTGCCGCGGGTGACCCGCTCGTTGAGCTGCTTTTTCAGGCGGCTGTCCATGTAGCTGCAGCTGCGGGGGATGCGGGACGAATACTCGAAATACCGGGAGTTGACGCTGCGCAGCTCGACCGTGATCTCGCGGCCATTCAATACAGCAGTCCCCCGGCCAAAACCGGTCATGCTCAGGATCATATGCTCCACGTTTCCTCTCTGTTGATGGGTGGATATGCGGACAAATTACGGTATATGTATCCGCGTTTGGGTATACAGGCCCATGTTACGATACATATGTTATTATTCTACTCTGATGACCGCTTTTTTGCAAGTCAAAAAGCACAGAAATACTCCTCAGGCCTGCCTTCGTCCAACCTCTCCGGCACTTCGTGCCACCTCCCCTTGTAGGGGAGGCTTTGGCATTCCGCAAAGCTTTCCCTCTTCGCCAGAGGCTCCCCTACTAGGGGAGCTGTCGAGCGCAGCGAGACTGAGAGGTTGTACTTCGCAGCAGCTTTTGTCCAAGAGCGCAAAAAGCCCCCCGCATCTCTGCGGGGGGCTTAGAAAAGCCTTATGCTGTTTTATCAGACGGGGTGAGACTTGTTTGCAAAATCTGCATGGTCTGCATCCACGCCCTGAGCCTTGGCGTTGCGCTTCTCGAAGAACTTGGGCGCGACCTGCGGGAACATGGCGTAGGTCAGGACGTCCTCTTCCTGAGTAGCCCACTTTGCAGCCTCAGCCTTCAGCTTGTCCATCTCGGGAGCCAGGGTGTCGGCAAAGCGGCAGGTGATGGGCTGCTCGTCGCCCAGGATCTTCTTGGTGAACTCGGCGCTGATGGGAGCGGGAGTCTTGCCGTAGTCGCCGTGGACCAGGCCCTTGAACTCCTTGGTGACCATCTTGTAGCGCTCGCCCAGGATGACGTTGAAGACAGCCTGCGTGCCGACGATCTGGCTGGTGGGGGTGACCAGCGGAGGATAGCCTGCGTCCTCACGAACGCGGGGGATCTCAGCCAGCACTTCGTCCAGCTTGTCTTCCTTGCCGGCATCCTTCAGCTGCTTGAGCATGTTGGAGAACATGCCGCCCGGCACCTGATACAGCAGAGTGTTGGCGTCCACGCCCAGGCTCTTGGGGCTGATCTGGCCGTTGGCGATGTACTTTTCGCGCAGCTTTGCAAAGTAAGCGCGCACGACATTCAGCTGCTTCAGATCCAGACCGGTGTCGTAATCGGTGCCCTGCAGGGCAGCCACCAAGCTCTCGGTGGGCATGTGGCTGGTGCCAAGGCTCAGGGGACTCATGGCGGTATCGACGATGTCGGCTCCTGCCTCGATGCCCTTGAGGATGGACATGGAAGCCAGACCAGCAGTGTAGTGGCTGTGGATATCCACAGGGATGCTGACGGTTTCCTTCAGCTTCTTGACCAGATCATAGCAGGTATAGGGAGTGAGCAGACCGGCCATATCCTTGATGCAGATGGAGTTTGCGCCCATCTCCTCCAAAGTCTTGGCGTAGGCTGCAAAGTACTCGTTGTTGTGCACAGGGCTCAGGGTGTAGCTGATGCAGCCCTGCACATGAGCGCCTTCCTTGTTGGCAGACTTGATGGCAGTCTGCAGGTTGCGGGGGTCGTTCAGAGCATCGAAGATGCGGATGACGTCGATGCCGTTGGCAACAGACTTCTGTACAAAGTACTCCACAGCGTCATCTGCGTAGGGACGGTAGCCCAGCATATTCTGGCCGCGGAACAGCATCTGCAGCTTCTGGTGGGGCAGCTCCTTGCGCAGGATGCGCAGGCGCTCCCACGGGTCTTCGTCCAGAAAGCGGATGCAGCTGTCGAACGTAGCGCCGCCCCAGCACTCCACGGAGAAGTAGTTGATCTTGTCCATTTCGGGCAGGATGGGGCGCATCTCGTCCATGGTCATACGGGTAGCCAGCAAAGACTGGTGCGCATCACGCAGGACGACCTCGGTCACCTTGATCGGCTTTTTTGCCATGGTTGTCACCTCTTCCTTAGTTCATGGAAACCAGAACGTCACCGGAGTTGACGGTATCGCCCTTGTTCACGTTGATGGAAGCCACAGTGCCATCCTGCGGAGCAACGATCTCGTTCTCCATCTTCATGGCCTCCAGGATCACCAGCACGTCGCCAGCCTTCACGGATGCACCGGCCTTGACCTTGACATCCAGAATGTTGCCGGGCATGGGAGCCTTGACGGCAACGGCACCAGCAGCGCCTGCAGCAGCCTTGGGAGCAGCAGCGGGAGCCGGAGCAGCCTTAGGAGCAGCGGGTGCGGCAGGAGCTGCAGCAGCAACCGGAGCAGCACCAGCGGCAGTCTCCTCCACGGAGACGCTGTAAGCAACGCCATTGACGGTAATATTGTAGTACTTCATGGAAGGATCCTCCAAATCAAAATCGTATCAAAAAGATTTATACAGACGATTACAGAGCCATGTTGCCGTGCTTCTTGGGCAGGCGGGCAGCACGCTTGGTGCTCAGCAGTTCCAGTGCGGCAACAACGCTTGCACGCACATTGGCTGCATCGCAGGTCAGGTCAGCAGCGCCGCAGGCAACTGCATTTGCTGCGCTGCACACCTCGGCGGTGTAAGCAGCAGCCTTTGCGTTGGTGGCTGCAATGATGTTGTCGGAAGCATCGATCTCTTCCTTGTACAGGACGCTGACCGCTGCGCTGGGTTCCAGTGCGCTGACGGTGCAGCCAGCCACGGCAATGCGCAGATCGGCAGCAGCCAGAGCGGTGTAAACAGGGCCGACGGCCTTGCCAGCCAGCACAGCCACCTTTGCGGTGGTAGCGTCGGCATAGGTAGCAGCCAGACGGGCAGCCTCACGGATGCCGCCTGCAATGTCATCGGTCGCGCTGGGCACAAAGCCCTCGGTATCCACAATGGTGATCACCGGCACGCTGAAGGCATCGCACAGGCGCACAAAGCGGGAAGCCTTGGCCACGCAGTTGTGGCACAGGGTCTTGCCGGTGGCCACAACGCCCACGGCGTTGCCGCCCACGGTGGCAAATGCGGTGTAAACAGACTTGCCAAAGCCTGCATACAGCTCCACAGCGCTGTCCTTATCGACCACGGCAGCAGCAGCCTTTGCAGGCTCTGCACCGGCAGCCAGAGCAGCAGTGGGCTGCTCGAACTCAAAGATCG
>ENA-OURZ01004141-OURZ01004141.1-human-gut-metagenome-genome-assembly--contig:-NODE-4141-length-11320-cov-45.986063_pt1:7500-11320 | contig 11320 bp, 13 predicted proteins | sample MGYA00242073_ERZ509195 | MGnify/ENA primary metagenome ERZ509195 (study PRJEB26280, sample SAMEA2338837) | human gut metagenome | biome: human gut; feature: human-associated habitat...
TCAGGGTACTTAGGGTGTCATAGACCATTTGCCTAGGAAGTCAAGTTCTGTCGACGACCTCGACTTCTTCCAAATCCTTAATCTCTTAGTGCGTTGTGCTACACTAATGTTCCTCTTACTTCCATAGAAGTTTCAGCTTGGACTTTCGTTTTCGACAAACTTGACTTCCCTAATGAACCCTCAGTACTACCCTAAGTCACTGGTACTTAGTCACTCATAGACCACTTACCTTGACTTCACACTTCTCTCGAACACATCGACCTCTTCAAATTCCCTATTCTCCCATTCCATTCTGCTACACTACACTCCCTCTTACTCCCATTACACGCTCGCCCTAATCCGAACACTTTCACAAAACCAACTTTCCTAAGCAAACCTCCTATTACACCTCAAGTCCAGGGTACTTGATGAGTCATAGACAATTCCTTAAGGCTCACGAGTCTTCGGACTCTAAGCAAAATCGCAATCTCCCAAACCCATCGCCGAGGCACTTCCACACAACGCACCCTCAAACTCTCCCAAACCTATTTTCATCGTGAGTCTAACACCACTTAGGGTTATAACCCTAACCCTAGGGTTTCCCCAGTTTCCACGTTTAACCCTAGCTCCACTCAAATCTCTTGAAACCTATGAATCTGATGCTAAAACATGCTGTTACTGCTAACGCCCACACAAACTTTCCTCGCCTCGTTTCGCTCACCCAGGCGGAGTTGCACTTTCCTATTTCACCGTCGTAATCTCCTTCCCTAAGGCTATCTCCACACGCAGTATGGAGACAAGTGATGTGCAAACGAAATGCTAATGTCGATTCTCTCTTCGACCCTTCTCGAGTCCCAACTGCCCTATAGGTGCCCTAAGGGTACTTAACCCTGTGAGTAATGTTTTGAAGTTACATGGTGGAAAAGTGGAAGAGTGGCGCGTATCTTCAAAGACGAAGTAGCGATGTTGACTTGTGTCATCGCTTCAATTCTTCGCTCTCACTCCACACCTCACCAAACCGGGACATATGCACCTCGTTTATGTGCGGCGCATCGCGAGGAGTTGAATGGTGATGTTACCTTAAAGTGGAGGGAGGTGATGTGCATGCGATGCATGATGCGATTGCCGTGAAGTGATGCGCTAAAGCTGTCAGGAGGTAGAGGAGAGTGTGTAGAAGGGGATGGGTGTAGTATTGGAGGGTGTGTGAGGGTGTGTGAGCGAGAGGAGCGATGGATGTGTTTGATGAAACTGCCATTGGGATTGCTATTCCTTTCCTAATTGGAGGGAAGAGAGAGGGGTGGTGTGGGATGTGAGTGATGATGTGAATGAGATGAAAGGAGAAGGAGAGGGGGTGAGTGGTGGGGTGTCGAAGTTTTGGGTGTGTGTGTATGGGTATTGTGGCGTGGTGAGAGGGTGTTGTGCGTCAGAAGTATGATAAAAGTGAAGAGGGAGTGATGTGTGATGTTTTGATTGTGAGTCATGTTTTGAGTAGATGAGCGATTTGGCTAATGTACATGCACATCGAATTTGCGAGAAAGTGAAATTCCATGTGGTGTTGCACTTGTAGCAATAGTTTAAACCCACTTCTGACCCAAAATGACCAACATGATGTCAAAATGATAGTCAAAAGAAGAGAATCAGTTAACTTTGAAGCGAAATATCTCGATGAGGAGGCGAGCTACGACTCTCCAATTTGGCGTGGAGATAGAGGACCGTGCGCTCTTTCATTTTGGTGCCGCGTCCCAGGGGGCGCCTCTGCCCTCAACGTTCATTGCCTATTCGAAGCGGGCACAGCCCGCTTCTCATAAGCAATGCGTTGAGGCGAGGCGCCGGGGTGTACTTGCCCGCGCATGCGCGGGCTGCGTACACTTCCCGGCCCCCCCGTACTTTAACCCCCATTTTTCCCCCCCTCCTCTCCCCTCCTTTCTTTTCCTTCCCTCCTCTCTCTCTTCTCCCTCCTCTCTCTCTTTCCACCAGGTGATGTGGGGTCTATTGATACTCTCACGTGGCGTAGCCACGCAAGGGGTACCAATGGAACCCCAGCCCCGCAGGGCCGCTCTCGGAGGGGTGTATACACATACACCCCCACGGCGCACCACTCCTGATGGGGAGACAACGTCTCCACGAGGAGGAGGGAGAAGGAGTGAGGGAGAAGGAAAAGGGAATGACTCAGGGAGTACTGTCATTCCACGGTGCTCTACTCTCCATGATCGAGCCCTTCTTCTTCACATTTCGTCCCAGTTCGTTCACTTTCGTTCAATTGGAGGTGAGTGAGAGTGTGAGTGAGAGGTGAGAGTGATGTGATGTGAGAAGACCTCTTGTGATGGGGTCGTCTCACTCTCCTGACCTTGCTCAAGGGTCACACACCACACTCACTACACTCAATGAGTCACTCAATGGCCCCGCAGGGACGCTCTCGCCTTCCTAAGAGTGTCCCATTGGGTCCCATTGGGTGTCCCATTGGGTGTTATGAGGGATGGATGGGGTCTCTATCCTGTGACTGTCGCCCTTCAGTCACGTCCTCTCATCCAGAGTCACACACCCCATCCTCTGACTGTCGCCCCTCAGTCACTCCCTCCACTCACACCACTCACTTCATTCCCTCTCACGCTCTTCACGACTCATAACCCTAACTGATGAGGATGAGGATGAGGAGTGTCAGCCTCGCAGAGGCGCTCTACGTGAATGAAGGCACTGTCTCACCTAGCTCACTCCATTCTGCCCTTCATTCACTCTCACCTAGCTCACTTCCTTCCTCTCCTCTTTGCCTCATTTGCCTCCTAAGAGTCTCCTAAGAGTCGTTCATCGCGTGAAAGGGCTGATGTCCTCTTCACTCACCTCGCCCCAACTCACTTCACTCTCACTGAGCGTCACCGTCAGCGTCGCATGTCCCAATGGGTCTCAATGGCCCCGCAGGGCCGCTCTCGGCGTGTAAGCGCTCCAGCTCACTCCAAGCGCTCTCTTCACGCTCCTCAACCCTCTCGTCGTGCTCACCATCATCCACGGCTCTGAGGGTCTTCATCCACCCTAATGGCCCTAATGGCCCCACATGCCCCACTGGCCCCGCAGGGACGCTCTCGACGCTCCACAGCCCTCAAGACCACTCCAGCTCACTCCAGTGGTCTCTCAGAGCCCTCTAGCTCACTCTCGTGACTTCGCTCTAAGTCACTCTCTTCGAGGGTCTTCATCAACCCTCATGTTCCAAAGGCCTCAATGGCCTCAATGGCCTCAATGGACCCCAATGGAGCCCAATGGAGCCTCATGCCCCGCAGGGACGCTCTCGGCGTGTTGAACGCTCTAATCGCGCTCCAGATCGCTCCAGAACGCTCTAGCTCACTCTCGTGACCTCGCCCCAAGTCACTCTCTCTGAGGGTGTTGATGAACCCTCACGCCCCTCACGCCCCACTGGGTCCCACATGCCCCGCAGGGCCGCTCTCAGCGCTCCACGCGCTCTATTCGCGCGCCAGAACCCTCTCAGAGCTCTTGAGTGACCTCGCCCTAAGTCACTCACTCTCGCCCCTAAGTCATCCTTGAGGGTGATGATGAACCCTCATGTCCCACTGGCCCCGCAGGGCCGCTCTCGACGCTCTGAGCGCTCTATTCACGCGCCAGATCGTTCCAGAGCCTTCTAGCTCACTCTGGTGACCTCTCTCCAAGTCACCCTTCTTCGCCCCTAAGTCATCGCTCCATCTCACTCTCGCCCCTTACTCACAACCCTAACTCACTCTCTTCCTCAAGCCCCACTGGCCCCGCAGGGCCGCTCCACGCGCTCTATTCGCGCTCCACGCGCTCTATTCGCGCTCCACGCGCTCTATTCGCGCTCCACGCGCTCTATTCGCGC
>ENA-OURZ01004142-OURZ01004142.1-human-gut-metagenome-genome-assembly--contig:-NODE-4142-length-11320-cov-10.267022_pt1 | contig 11320 bp, 11 predicted proteins | sample MGYA00242073_ERZ509195 | MGnify/ENA primary metagenome ERZ509195 (study PRJEB26280, sample SAMEA2338837) | human gut metagenome | biome: human gut; feature: human-associated habitat; material: faeces...
TCTTTTCCGCATAGGCGGTGCATTCCCGGATCTGACCTTCAATGGATTCTTCGCGCTGGCTATCAGTAGAATAACGGGCATAGATCACGGCGGTCATGGCGGGCACCTCCTATTTATACATCATTGAACGGTGGAACGTGCATCTCAAACAATGTTTCGTATAATGTATATACCATATTTTGCAACGAATTGCAATAGAAAAATAAAATTAACGAACAGCATTTACTTCTTTTTGTACATAAGATGCCCACCGACCTATGGTTTTCACCATAAGCCGGTGGGCATCGTTCGTTATTCGGGATTCTTTGGCAGGCGGTCGTACAGCACCACCGTGTCAGAGGTTTCGATCTGCACCCGTTCCTTCTTGAGTAGGGTTCTGGAACGCTGGTTCGTGCGGTAGTCACGGTCGCCTTTTTCAAAAGCAGAGCAGCACAGAAAGTCGCACACAGCATCGCCGGAAGGGGATTCCTTGATGATGAACACGAACGCAGTCAGTTCACCTTGGCTGGAGATCAAATAGTCTGCCTTGATCTTGGTGACGAAGGGATAAAAACGCGGCACATAGGAGAACAGGTCGAAGTCCTGTTCCAGAATTTCCTTCAGCCGCACCAACGCCATCAGACGAGGCTCGACCTGTTCCCGATACTGCGCACCCTTCCGCACGGTTTCATGGGTGATTTTGCCCGACAGAATCATATCCACCGTTTTGCGCGGACTGTACCGGGGCAGTGCAAGGTCCTTCAGGTAATGGAAGCCCGCCAGATGCGGGAAGTCCTCCGGTGAAAAGGTCAGGTTGATCTGGTGCAGTTCGCCCTTGTAGCCGTATGTAAGCCGGTAGTGATACCCGGTCAGCTCTTTCCAGACAGCCGCAGCCCGGTACAGAATGTCCTGCTTTTCGTCCTGCATCTTTTCACCTTCCCTCAAAAAAATAGAAGCCCTGCCGAAAGGCAAGGCTCCTATTAAGCGTTTTCTTTCGATTCATCGAATCTATTCGGCTTGTGGTTCACGCTCAACCCATGGTCTGGCTCCACAATCGGCTGATACCGAACCAGTCTACTGCTTCATCGCCAACGATAGCTGGTCAATGCCGCTATCCTCTAAACATATTATATCATAAGAAATCGCAAATTCAAGTCCACATATTAGTCTTTCTCTTCTTATTTTATAATATGCGGTACGGTGCTTATCTTTTCAACAAGAAACCGTAATTCTTTTTCCTGTCCACCGTTGTAATAAATATTCGACCTTTTCTCTATCTGGGACGCTTGTCGAAGTCATCTCTGACCAATCGATTGATAGCAATGTTCTTCTAAATTTTTGAAAGGCCCACTTATCATTTCCAGCTGCTGTCGCATAATCATAAATATCATGTCTTGATTGTGCCTGAAGTTGGTATAACTTATAGCATGCATCCACAGCGTTTAGTATGTAGCTATTTGAAATACAGCTTTGTTCAATTCGTATTCTCCCTTCTGTGTAGGCCATGTGGAGAAGTGTCTCGTCAATATTTTTTGCGTTTGGGTATTTTTCAGCAAGTCCAATCGCTCGTGTAATATTATATACAGCATCAATCAAAACAGTTTTTGCTTCTTCGGCATGATGATTTTTTAACTGTACTTGAGCAATAATCAATTTTCCTTTTGCCTTTTGATGCAAAAATTGATAACTTCCAGATAATGCAGGAAGCAATGAGTCATATATACAATTCATTAACCCTGCAGAATGGAAAAACCAATGCGGATTAAATAAAGTTTGGATATGATCAAAGAAGTAATAAGGCTCTGCATTCTGGTAAAAAGCAACATCATCCTTAAAAATCAACCGATAAACTTCTATTATATTTAAATATGTCTTTGCAATTACGTCCTGTGAAGCTTTTTTCTTGTTGGCATACTCAGATAAAGCTCGAATCACCCAGTATCTAGAATTGCAAACAAATTCAAATCCAGAAGAATCACCATTATATACTGAATAATCTTTTTCTATAACATTCAATATATATTTCTCACTTTTTTCGCAATCTATTATGTCTTCAATTGCTTTATCTATTCCAAATTGTATTGCTCGTTTGGCCGGTATCTTTATTTCTGTAGCAAGCATAATTAATGCCATTATTCGCTTTTCTTCGTTTTTCGCAAGCAGTTCTTTTTCCGGAGTCAAAAATTTTTTGTTTGGTGCATTTTCTAATTTTTGCTCGTTTTGAATAATATAGTCCAACAACGGTTCTTGACTTCTATACACAGGGAGACTAGCAGCACCACCCTTTTTATTAAACAGCTCACATTCATCTGTGTCAAAACTATTTGATAGTAGAAATGCATCAAACGATTGGCTTTTATTTCTTGACTCAAAGAAGTATTTATACATCGGAGCATCAGAGTTATCAATAGCAACAACTAAACATGAGTTGTTTTTTCTTATCCCATCAAGATATTTCTCCTCTAAAATCATTTTTATTTGCGCTGTTGTTATAGATCGTGTGTCAAAACAAAATAATGTATTCTTTTTTTGTAAAACACTTCTAATGTCTTGCTCATTGAAATGTGTCCCCGTTGGAAATAAGTACACCTTTTTTTCTGAGAAAAATCTTGCAATTTGTAGCAAAGCCATTGTTTTCCCGCTGTAAAAGTTTCCTGAGATAAAATATATTGAACCACCCTGATTGATCTTATTTATTATTTTCTTGGAAATTGATCTTTCAACATAAAATGTAGGAACTAGAACAACGTGGTTTGAATAATCTGTCCACACATATCCTTCATTAAATAAAAATTCACGATTCCTTTTATCCACCGGTTCCAAATCATTAAAACGAATCGATGAAAATTTTTCAAGTCTATTCATTGCCCCATCTTTTTCCGTTTTCTTTGTTTCTGCCTTCAGTGATTTAAAAAACTCCTCCATTTCCTTTTCATTACTAAATCGAAAAACTTTAGTAATGCCATATCTTTTCAAACGATCCTTTTTTCTTTGAGAAAATTCCTTTTTTATTTCGTCATCTCCTTCAAAACTCAAATATATAACTGACTGTCTTTCTTTATCAATTCTTTCAATTTTTTCTTCAACATTGAGTTGTGATGAATATAGCAAGTCTAGTTCATCTGATAGTCCACAACCAATAAAAAGTATGCTCTTCGAAGAAAATGCGGTTAAAAGCTCGTTCAACATATCTACGTTGCTATCATCTTTTAAAGTTTTGATGTATTGATCTCTGCTTAAAACAAAATATTTATTTTCTCCTGTCTCCAAATACTTTTTTGCATCCCCATGCAACTTATACACTTTCACCCTTCCATTTTCGTGGTGCTTATTAATTTTGCTAAACGGAACGACCGGATAATATTTTCTATCATAGTCTTCAATAAGCGTATCATAATTAAGTGTGAATATGCGTGGCCAGTCTATATCTAAAAATTCTTTTTGAAATCCTTTGAAAAAAGATATTTCGCAAAAATTATCTTCAACATATTCATAATAATGTTTGAGTTCTTCTTCTGGAATTCTACCAAATATATCCTCAAATGATTTAGCAATATCGGGAAGAGAGTCTTTTTCTATATCTGCTAATTCTTCTTTTGAATATCCTGAAAACAGAGCCACATAATGATACAATTTATCCTTTAACTTATTTGAACTTGGGACGTATCCATCGTTGTCCGTTGGGGTATTCAGCGAAAAGCCCGACCCAATGACAGGAATCAATGAATTTTTATCGCACAAATTCTTGCAAATATCAAGCATTTTCGCTCTTTCAATCTCACTCTTTACGCAATATATTTCCATTTTATCTTCTCCATTACAACTCATACTTTTTCAGGAATACATCATATTCATTTTTTGCATCTTGCATGGTAATATTAGCGATATTGAAATTTCTAAATGCCTCATCACTTGTTGCTTTTGCATCCGCCAATGCCGGTTCAAGGTTCTTGCGTTCATCTTGACTCTTTTTGATTTCTTGTTCCAGACAACAAATTTCTTCTTGTGCTTTAGCCTTACCAAAAATTTTCTTTTTGAGCTTTGCAATCCTCGCAAGTTTTTCGTCGATTTTGTCATTTAAGTCCTTGATGTTTCTCTCTACACGATAGACCTCATTTTCGGCGTTTCCCTTTGCTTTTTTTGCAATCTCAAACTGCTCTCTGCATTCAGTATATTTTTCCTCCAATTGCAATTTTTCAGCATTTTCATTGGGATGTTCTGCCCAATATTTCCTGATTTGATTTTCCTTTTCCTGTTTATTTTTTTCTTCTCTCCATGTTTTTACACGTGCATCTATTTCTGCATCAATTTTAATACATTCCTGCTTGTTTTTCTCCATTGCCGCTAGATTGTGACTTCCAATACTTGTCGGAAGCTCTCCTCGGTCAATTGTGCCAAATACCACACTTCCGCTGATTTTCAGTTTTCGAAAACCCGGAATATGCTTTCGTATTTCATAAATAATTTCATCGTGTTTTTTTAGGTATGGTTGTTTTTCTTTCCGTGAAAATCCCGGAAAATATGCTTCTTCCTTATTAGAATAGCTTTTCCATTCTACAACATGTCTGCACATTGCATCACATGCATCACAGTACATGTCGCCGTATTTCGCCATCAATTCGGTGTTCTCACTATTTAGTACTAACGGTCTAAATAATTCAAGGTATCCAATAACCTTCTTTGCAACACCAAGATAATCCCAAAATATATCGATGTTGTTTCTATACCAATCTTCTACATTAAAAAATCTCTCTTGAGCTTTTTCAAACCATGCAGATATCAATCCCACAAGTTCGCCAATAAATAGCTGCTTGACTTTTTCCGAAATTTCATCAGGGAGAAGTTCGCATGATTGTTGGTAAGCAATAATCGCTTCATTAATACGTGGATTAGCCAATGTGGATTTCCATCCCTGGCACATTCCCTTATGAAAGATTGCTTCCCAGTCGTTTGGGTCGATCTCCAAAATTTTCAAATAGTATTGGTATGCTTCATCAATATTTCCTGTATCATACGCATTATTAGCGATGTTTTTATATGTCTGCAATTTATCAGAGTCATCAATCTTGACAGTACCAGTAACCTCAACAGTTCCCTCTACCATCATTTTCTTTGCTTCTTCAACTGAATATTTGCAGCCACACGATTGACACACAAATACTCCATCCTGTTTAATTAGATCCGTGCTTCCGCACATTTCACAAGTTAATCTTTTCATCTTTATTCCTCGCTCACTGCTCACTTTAGATTTTCACACATTGCGTTTCTTTCTGCTAACAATCTTTCAATTTGCTTGATTGTCTGAATTTTATCTGCTGAATTTTCCAAATTCTTAATTTCTTTTTCGATGTCGTTTTCCAAAGTCCGAAGCTGTTCACTGCTCATCGGGTCACTGAACCGAATCTTTTCTGCAAGTCCTTGAAGCTCCTTCTTTGTTTCCAAATCGGTTTCAGCATCTGTAAGAATTTCAACCTCAGTTTGGATATTTCGGATATACAAAACCTTCGTTTGGACTTTGTTTTCTACTCGTTCGATTTCAGTTTGTGCAGATTGAACTGACAACATAACAATTGCTGCAATTCCGAGAATAAGACAGCAGACTATTACGGCACTCCATGTTGGCAATATTGGTACTGCTTTGAATACAGCAAATACTATGAGCTGCGCAATCAAATATGCCGAGCCAACATATAAAGTGGAGAGTCCTAAAAATTCACTCTTTCGATTGCCAAAATGCCAGACATAAACCTGTCCAGCGATTGCAACGAGTGTAAATAGATATGCAATCCAAAATGAAGCTGTTTTTTCCGTTGGAATAGCAAATGCAAGCACGCTTACCAAAACGGCTAAGACTGCCAATGCGGCCAGATCATTTTTCATCACCGTTACCGTTTTTCTTAAATTGCGGATGTCCTTATAATCCAGCTTTACAGAAATATGCTTTTGTTCCTGCTCCATGCCTTTCACAACAAGAGAAAGAAGCTCCATTACCTTGCTTTCCAGATAGATTTTCAGCGTATGCCCCTCTGCCTGACAATCCCGTATCTGCTGGAACACAAAGTTGAGTTCCGGCAGGCTGGGGTTTTTGAGAATGTAATCCCTTGCAGAGTTGAGAAGTTCGGCGTTGTTCCTGCCATGCAGCCGAAAATAAGTATTGAAGTATTTGGGCGATAGAATCACTTTCGTAAAACGAACAGGCTTCCCGCCCTCGCAATAGGTGTAAGTTTTCTTCTGTGTGTTTAGATAGCAATAAATCCCCTTATCCACCTGATTCTTTTTCCGTCCACCAATCTTGAAAGAACTGCTGTCCGTTTCAAACTGGCTGATCTCCATATAGTCCTCTGAAATTTCAGTGATCTTTTCAAAGGTGTCCTTGGGCGTATAGTCACCAATCAAAATCAAAAGAAGATCGTCCTCAAACTCGATCAGTTGGAACGTGCCGTTTCCGTATTCGGAAAGCATACGGTAGAAAAAAACACCGTCGCCGCAAAGCTCCTGCACCCTTGCAAAGTGCATGGCTTCGGGGAGCTGTAACAAATAGTCAATTACAGATGGAACCATTGTACCGCCTCCTCCTTTCTCTACTTGATAGTATATCATACCGGCTTTCTGCGCGCTACTTCAAAAAAAGGTGACAATCCAATATTTATCGGTCACGATTTTATAAAATATATGAAACACAAACGCTGAAAACCACAGAAATATCAGCACTTTCAGCGTTTTTCAAAATGCAAACAGTAAAGCGGGGTGGCTATTGAAATTTCCACTTCGTGCGGGTAAAGTAGATTGTGTCAGGTTAGCAAAATCTAACTGGCACATTTCAAAGAAAGGGGTATCGTTTCGATGGAACAAAAACGAACCGGATTATCATACGTTTTTACTCTTGCGAAAGAGGAGCGCGGCAAGTTAAGCCTTGGGATGCTGCTGGCGGTCTTTTCGTCGGCCCTGTCTTTCGTCCCGTATTTGGTAGTCTACCAAATCCTGCTTCTGATAATCAAGCAGGAGGTGACGCTTCCCGCAATGCTTGGTTGGGCCGGAATCGGCATTGCCGCAGCAGTCTTACAGGCAATCCTGACATCCTTTGCCGGTATCTGCTCTCATACGGCGGCTTTCAACACCATGCACAGAATCAAGGTCAGAGTATTGGAGCATATGTCCAAATTCAACCTTGGATTCTTTCAGGAACACGCGCCCGGACAGATCAAAACAACCTTGTTTGATGATGTGGACAGGATTGAAACCTTTCTGGCCCACAGCACTTTGGAACTGGCCCAGGCAATCGTCGTTCCTCTGATGATGTTCATTTTCATGCTGCGGCTGAACTGGATTATGGCGCTTATCATGCTGGTTCCTATGATCTTGGGGATTGCAATTCCGATGGCCCTCATGGGGCGCTACCCGGATTTGACGGACGAGTTTGCAGGCGATACGGAAAAGCTGAACGCTTCCGCAAATGAATTTATCACCGCTATGCCGGTTATCAAGATGTATCACCTTACAGCCGAAAAATTTGAGCAGTACCGAAATTCCTTGAAGATATAATAATTATCTCTTTCATAACAAAACCTTATACCAAAAAGGTAAACCACACAAATGCAGCAGTTGCACATATCATCAGAACCAGTAGTATCGTACTTGCAAGTTTCTTCTCAATGGAAACTTTCTGATTTTCGCATAGGACAATCTGCTGAAGATTGTGAAATTCGGCTTCGCTGACATTTCCATTTAATGCTTTCCATGCAGTGCAGCGATCTGTAACCAGCAAAAAATCGGACAGCATTTCCATAAAGATGACAGCGAAAAATGCCAGAGAAAAGAACCACATCCCATTCCATTGAAGTTCTGTCAACACCCTCTGAAGGCTTGAAGGCTTTAATGACACTAACGAAATAATGTAAATCAACGTGTTGCAGAATTCTCTTGCTAATGGCCCTTTTTGTTTAAGAAAATCCATTTTCAACCCTTTCCTTACAAACGGAGTGACTTAACCACCAATGGCCTGATAGTAATCCGTTTTAGAACGAATCAAAGAACCGTTTGACTTGTATTCTTTGACAGTTTGATGGTAGCAATTTTCGAAATATGTATTCTATTTTTTCTGCATTGGAATCACCACTTTTTTGATAAAATTAGGAGCCATCACTTTCCGACAGCCATTCGTCTAGGATTCTTGATGCTATTTCAGCATATTCTTCATCTGTAGAAATAGATTTCAAATATTTGTAAAGAGTATTTTTTTCTTCTGCCGCCCCAATATAGGGATAACCGGAATTCCCCAGCATCTCTTTTATTCAGGATTTTTCTACTGAAATCCGGATTCCAAATCCTCCCTCTGAGTATGCAATGCTTATCCATGTTTCATCTTTTCTTAGCAAAACGCCTGTCGAAACGCTTTCTGAAGCCGATGCCTCTTCAGCGTATCCTAAGGTTTTCAATTGGTCAATATATTTTTGTATTTCTTCTTCAGAGATATTATTATAAAAGATTGCATAATACCCAGCATTAGAACCATCCAATATATATTCTATCGTTCCACTTTCCGGCTCACAAATAAGCCTAGTGTATTCATTATCCGGCCAAACTGAAGTATAAATACATTTTACATCAGACGGATTGGTTCCTCCATGTGTAGCAAATTTTCCCTGACCTGAAAAACGAATGCAAAGAAAGACCAATATCAAAACTATAAAGGCAACCGCCATACTGCTAAAAAATTCCAATTTCTTATTCATTTGGCTTGCTCCATAATTCAAACGTACAAAGCCACGATTCTTTTCTTTCGGCTCTAAAGAATCGTGGCTTTTATCCCCATTATCTAATGCTTTTATTACGGAATCGTGATGTCGTAGGAAATGGAGAACTGGCCACCGTTTGCCAAAGCATTCAATGCTACAGCAGTTCCAGAAACAAATACTGTACCGCTTGTTCCGCTACTAGCTTTCCTACCGGTATCCACATCTGTACTAATCGTTTCGTCCCCGGTTGCGACTTCAGAGAAGTATTTACTTGTCGATTGGCCATTCATGGTAAGTTTGACATTTCCTGTCATACCTGTAAATTCCGGCTTTGGCGATGAGTACCACGGAACGTAAAGTTCAACATGAACCTGTACGCCATCATTCTTATCATAGGTTGCGTAGGAATTAACCCGAACGTTAGCAATTCCTACCTGCATAGCCATGCCAGGTTCCAAGCACTCGCTTAGAGGTGCATCATACCTTCCAATAACAACAGGTTGTTTGTCATCCGTTGGGGCCGCTGCAAAAGCAGAGATAGAACAAAGCGAAAAGACCATAACCACCGCCATACAAAGCGCAAGCAATCTTTTCTTCAAGGTCATTTTGAGTCATCTCCTTTTATTTTTGCATAAAATGTGACAGCATATCGAATAAGGTACTTTGCAATCACAAGAAAAGCAATCGCCATGACTGTTGCTGTCGATACAATTGTCAAGATTTCCGGTACGCTAAATTTCATAAATGTACCTCAACTCATGCTCAACTTGTTTTCAAGGAAATTATCTGCATTGGAATCACCTCCATCTGAAGCATTTATATGCTAAAGACTCCTATTATTTTTTGCATTTTCGACAGTAATAAGCATCTGTTAGTATCGTCGGTCCCCCATAAATAGTCTTTCTTTCCTATAGCTATCCCGCCTTCAAAAATGATTTTTGAAAGACGTGATTTTTTCAGACTTTCTTGAGGAAACCACATCGCTGAAACTCCCTGCGTGACGATTCCTCCAAGCTGCATATCGCTTCCACAATAAATGCACTTCATTATCTCTATTCCTCTGGAGTGGATTTATCTCCCAAAATATTGAGCATTAACACAACGCACAAAAAGAGAAACGATAAGATATAAGGTTGAACATATCCTTCCTCATATAAACACAATGTATTGCCTGATTGAACAACATTCACCTTGGTGAAACAATCTGTATAGCTATAACTTGTTTCTTCTGAGAAGGGCATCAGCTGAGATAAATCATATCGGTTCCATATAAAGAAACGTTTTGCCGTTATAATATAATATTGCTTTCCATCGGTTAGTAAAAAATCAATTGAAGACTTCGATTCGGTCGATTTACAATCAACAAGAGTTAACATAGAATTTGAAACGCTTTCAAAATTTTTATTTGATAACACTTGCAATTTATCAAAAGAATACGGAAATCTTACGATAGAAATTAGCCATAGCAATATTATAATAGCACCGAAATGTCTGAAACATTTAACAATCTTATATTTTTTAGTTCCACGCATAAATATTCCAATTACTGTATGTAAACAGATAATTATAGATTGTCATTCCAAAATTTTGATTTCCCCAAGATGTTGTGGGGTAATACTCGCCATCCGTGTAGGTGTTATTAAACTTATTTCCACTTTCCGTTATAACATACTTGGTTCCCCAAAAACTATTTTTGTGAGAAGAGTGGTTAATATCAGTCAATGTGTATTCAATTTGTTCATACTGCGAATTAAGGTTACACTGTGGAATGGTGAATTGCACGGCCGTCATAGCAAAACCAAAATATGCGAGTGCAGTTTTGGAAATTGCAAGTGCCGGAGCAGCAGGTAATGACAAGGCACCTGCTACAACTGATGCCAACCCTGCCAAATCTCTATATGTTCCATTAATATCATATTTTTTGTTTCCTGTTTCTTTCACATAATCCACATATGCTCCGCAGATTCCCGTTCCGGTTCCATCTGTATATTGGAAACGAATTCTTCCCAACCGACGCGACATTGTAGATTGCGGTAAGACTATATCAAAATTCTTCTCTGTCGGAATAAATCGCTGCAGCTGTTTTGATGTTCCATCCGAAGAATAAACCAATTCATTTATAACATTTTTTGATCGGTCAACCGTATAACGGCTTACCAATTTTCCATCATTGTACTGTTCAAAAACCGAGTCACCATTGTCAAGATCATAGGCTCTAACAAGCAATTCACCTGACGCGCTTTGTACGGTCGTGAAGTCAGAACTCGTGCTGTTTTTAGTTCCTGCTGCAAAAGAGACCAAAGGAACGGTTAGCAAAAGCGTGGTTGCAAGTGCAAACGATATGAATCTATTCCAAATTTTCATAATTAACCCTCACTGTAGATTATTCTAATAGAAATGGTATACTTTAGGTGTTCTATTCCAAAGATAAGGCTTCACCTATCATCTCTAGGATTAGTTTTTTAAAATGAATAACCTCACTTATCTACTGGCACTTCCAGTAATGGTTTCACTCCGTCCATCGGAATAGTTAAAGGTCGCAGAATACTCCAGCCTATAAGATTTTCCGGGCTTAGTGTTAAAGTTACTGCTCACCATGCAGGTTG
>ENA-OURZ01004152-OURZ01004152.1-human-gut-metagenome-genome-assembly--contig:-NODE-4152-length-11302-cov-2.790077_pt1 | contig 11302 bp, 9 predicted proteins | sample MGYA00242073_ERZ509195 | MGnify/ENA primary metagenome ERZ509195 (study PRJEB26280, sample SAMEA2338837) | human gut metagenome | biome: human gut; feature: human-associated habitat; material: faeces...
TTTTGAAACACTATCAAACATGGTTTAAACATCAAGCTAAAACACCCATATTTTACCCTCATTTTCTCTTGAAAACAAAAAAGCAGTTACATTTTTGATTTTGTAACTGCTTCATTTTTAAGTGGTCCCACTTGGGCTTGAACCAAGGACCCCCTGATTATGAGTCAGGTGCTCTAACCAGCTGAGCTATAGGACCTACACTTGCGTGTGTTAAAGTGGTTAGCCTTTAACGGGTGCAAATATAGTGTTTTATTGAAATTCGGGCAAATATTGGAGGGCTTTTTTTTGATGGTTCATGGGAGATACCGTAAATTTATTTACATTTGCGTGTAGATGAACTTATTAGTATAATTGATAAAATTCGTGGTGTGAAAATTTGTTTGTTAGTGATAGGAAAGACAGATGCGGAGTTTGTACGGGCGGGGATTGCCGAGTACGAGAAACGTTTGAAATATTATATCCCTTACGAAATGAAGGTGATTCCGGATGTGCGGAACACGAAAAACATGAGTGAGATACAACAAAAAGAACGTGAGGGAGAATTGTTGTTGGGGCAGTTGGAGGCGGCGGATTACGTGATTTTGTTGGATGAGAAAGGAAACGAGTATACTTCGAAGGCTTTTGCGGACTTTTTGGCACAGAAGATGCTGACAAGTATGAAACGACTTGTATTTATTATCGGGGGGCCTTACGGTTTTTCGGAAGAAGTATATAAACGTGCAAACATGAAAATATCACTATCCAAGATGACTTTTTCTCACCAAATGGTGAGAATGATTTTCACGGAGCAATTATATAGGGCAATGACTATATTGAAAGGAGAACCTTATCATCATGAATAAAGCGAGGGTGAAAAGCATGAAGAAGTTTTGGCTTGTACTATCACTTGCCATGTTCTGTTTGATCGTGGGCTCTTTGTGGGAGTTTTCTCTGAATGATTGGTCTGCGGACAAGAAAATATTTCTTTTTCAAGAACGGTTGAAATTCGAGGAGAAACGGCTTGACGAGCAGTTGCGGAAACTGGATCACGAGGCAGAGCGGAAAAAGCCGGAATGGAAAGGTAAGCAGTCAGTGCTGGTTGGCTTTAAAGGGAGTAAGTTAGTTTACTGGAGTAACGAGAGAGTGGGGTCGCCTCGTTTGTACGAGATATTGTCTGCGGGGAGTGACTTCGTGAAAATTAATAATCTTTATTTTGATGTTCGTAAACATGCCGTCGGGGATACGGTTTATTATGCGCTCCTGTTTATAAAGGAGGATTACCCGTATTCGAGTAATTACGTGAAAAGTCATTTTAACCCGTCGTTAGGTGAGAACTTGGATGATGCGAGTAAGGTGATTATTCGGGAAACGTGGGAAAAAGGAGGACAGCTCGTGTACAACCGGGACGGGAGGCCGTTGTTCAAGATCGAGAGTCAGGTGGAGCGTGGGGATGTTGTACCCACTTATTTTCTGTTGATTCCTTACATCATGTTCCTTCTCCTGCTGTTCTATGCTTACGAAATATCCTTGGACCGGGCCCGGTCGTTCCGGATGCAATTATTCCACGTGTTCGGTTTCTTTTTTCTCATTGTGTTGTTGCGTTCCTTGATGGTTGATTACAAGGTTCCGCAAGTGCTTTATTCTCTGCCTATTTTCACGACGAGTCAGATTGGGGGACGGTTAATTGTGTCGGTGGGGGATTTGTTTGTCACAATGTTCTGTCTGGCACATTATTTTTTTATTACCTTTAACAAGCTGAAAATAAAGTATGACGAGCCTCGTTTGGTGCGTTATAAATATATATTCCTTGTGGGATTCGTGATAGGCGTGTTTTTCTACACGAATTTGTTACACTTTTCGATTAACGCATTAATCGAGAGTACGCAGGTCAGCTTGAATATAGCCCGTCTTATTAATGTCGATTTCTCGTCGATCGTGGCTTTTATCACGTTGATTATTGCCGGGATGGGATTTATCGTGCTGATCAACAGTTCTGTGCGTTATTTTCAGAATTTATTCTCTATCAGTCAAGCGTTTTGGGGGGTAACTGGTGTACTTGTTTTTTGTGCAGCGCTTTGCTATTTTTTTAATTTCTCTCTGTCCCCGTTGGAGTGTCTTTTTCCGTTATCGCTTTACCTGTTGTTTATTCTGGGGGTGTATTTGATGAAACAGGATGCCCAAAAGAGTATTTTTATGATCGCACTCGTGGTGGTCTGTATTTATATCATTTTTCTGGCAAAGAGTAGCGAGATCCATCGGGAACAAGGGGTGAGGGCAAGTTTTGCGAACGAGATTATCAAGGAAAGAGATCCGATTTTCGAGCATAAATTACTAGAAGTCAATGATGAGATAAAGCAAAGCCAGAAGGCGGATTCGCTGGTGAAGGTGGGAGATGTGGATTTGTTGTCGGCTTATATTTCAAGCGAGTTGCTGGATATGACGGGATTCTACTATACTTGTAAGGCGATAATATGTGATCCTCGGGATTCGATATTGTTGACGCCTATCTCCGAAAAGTATGGTTGTGACGAGTATTACGATAAGCTGATTGATAGTTTGGGAACTCGTATCGGTTACACGTCGTTTTTCTACATAAAGGATTTTGACGGGGTAGTTGAGTATCTCGGTCGTTTTTCTTTCTCTACACCTCGGGGTGGTAGTTGCGTATATATCCGTTTCGAGTCGAAAAATCGGCATGAAGGGATAGGGTATGCCCAAATTTTATCGAGGGAGATCGGTGTGGAAAAAGAGGCGCGTTATCCTTATTCTTATGCGAAGTACAAGAATGGGGTACTGGTGGATTCCAAAGGGGACTTTAGTTACCCACGTAATTTGGAGCGGGAAGATCGAACACGCCCGTATTATGAATAAAGACGGGTTTTCGCACATGGTGATTCCCGTGGAGAATGATGGGGTTTGTATTGTGAGTTTGGGGGATGACGTGTTTGCACTCTACTACCTGAACCTGTTGTACGCTATTTTTGTCAGTGGTATCTTGACTTCTTACGGAATGTTTTTCCGATTTGACGGGGGGTGGGGAAGTTTCCGGCAGACGAGTCTCACGTTGAGAATTAAAAAGAATATTATCACGTTGATTGGTGCGTTGTTCTTGATCATGACAATCATGAGTATTATCGTGAATGCCGAGAGTTTCGAACGTCGGCATAGTTCGAAGGTGATAGAGTTATCTCGGTATATAACAGATGAATTGGAGCATAATGATTGTGTGGATGCTGCGAAGTGTCCCCAGATATTGAAGAAGTTGAAAGATATGTCCGAGGTTCTTTGGGTAGATATTAATATCTATAACTGGGATGGAGTTCTCGTGGCGACTTCTCGTCCCGTGATATTTGAGAAGGGGTTTGACGGGGCTTTGTTGAACCCAAAGGCTTTTGAACAGATTGTTAAAAAAGAACAAATTAATTTTGTTCAAGATGAGAAAATCGTGGAGTTGACATATATGGCCGTGTATATGCCATTGGTGCTGGAAAATGGGGAGAGGTATGTGTTGAGTATCCCGTATTTTACCCGTGGGGAGGAGCTGAATAAGGATATTTTGCTGATCGTGATTATTGCGGTGAATATTGCCATGATTGTGATGGTGCTTGCTTTTATCCTGTCGAGTATCGTAGCCGAGCGGATCACGAAACCGCTACAAGTGGTGAATGAGAAACTGCGTCAGATGAGGGTGGGGGGAAAGAACGAGAAGATCGTGTACCACGAGCGGGATGAAATCGGTATGCTGGTGAAGGAGTATAACGAGATGGTGGATAAGCTGGAGGCGAACGTGAAGAAGTTAGCGAAGTCGGAACGGGAGAGTGCTTGGCGGGAAATGGCCCGGCAGATTGCTCACGAGATCAAAAACCCGTTGACCCCGATGAAGTTAAATTTGCAGTTCATGCAACGCACGTTGCAGAAAGGGGATATGGAGGAAGTGCGCCAGCGGTTTAAGGATATTTCAGCTGTGTTGATCGAACAGATTGATCATATGGCATCGATTGCCTCGGCATTCTCTGATTTTGCCAAGTTACAGGAGGCGAATAACGAGTGGTTTGACCTGAGTGAACTGGTAAACGGCTGTGCAAAATTGTTCCATGAGAACGTGGATTCCATGGAATGTGATATTGAGCCGAATGTTTCCGTGTATGGTGACCGGGATCAGGTGAACCGGGTGATTGTGAATTTGTTGAAGAATGCGGAACAGAGTATTCCGGAAGGACGGGAAGGGCACGTGTTGGTGAGACTGAAAACGGTGTTAGGCAAGATCATATTGCTTGTTAAAGATAACGGTTGCGGGATTCCGGAAAGTATTCGGGATAGAATCTCAGAGCCTAATTTCACGACGAAGTCCGGAGGTACGGGACTAGGATTAGCAATGTCCTACAAGATTATAGAGGGGATGGGAGGCTCGATCACTTTTGAAAGTGTAGAGAATGAAGGGACAACGTTCTATGTGGTGCTGAAACAAAGCAATTGAAAATGGAGAATTGAAAGTTGAAAATGAATATATACGGTTAAAAGAGTGTTTGATTGTGGGATGAAATTTAAAATTTAAAATCTAAAATTCTTAAGGCGGTGTCGACTACTCGTTTGGGGAGGATGTCGACCATGCATTTCTGCCAGGTGGATTGCTTGCATTTGCCGTGACCGTCTTTGGTACAAGGGCGGCAAGGAAGGTCGACTTCGATGACTTCGGCTTGTTTGCCCGTGGGGTAACCGAAGGCAGTCGGACCTATCAAGGCGATTGCTTTCGTGTGGAACAGGTCTGCGGCGTGAAGAAAACCGGTATCCCCGCTGATCACGAGGTTGGATTGCTTCACGAGGTAACAGGATTCCAATAGACTGGTTTTTCCTGCTAGGTTGTTAACTCTTTCGGGTGCGATGGCCTGGATGGTCTCGCAGAACGTGTCGCTTGGGCCTGCCAGAATGATAAAACGGTAGTCGGGCATAAGTTGGATCACTTGTTGCCAGTTACTGACCGGCCAACGTTTCATTTCCCAGTTGGCGGAAGGGACGAGCGTGATAGTTTTCGGGGTAAGTGTACGGTGAAAACGTTCCTCGTATTCTGCCGGAAAATTCCAATCACTGTAATCGGATTCAAAATTCGTGATTCCCCATGTGGCTAGTGGTTTTTGGTAAGAAATGATTCCCCGGAACGGCTTGTCGAAATTGTTTATCCGTAGTTTAAAAAGCAAGAATCGTTTCCAGCGGTCTTTGTGGCGCAAGGTGTAGCGTGGTCCTCTTGGAAAAAGGTAGTAAAGGGGTGGGAGCAACACGGCTTTCAAGATGTAGGAGCGTATGTTGCTGTGAGCATCGTAGATATAATCGAATTTCTCGGCTTTCAGTTGACGGGCCATTTGTAGTAAACCTTTGAATCCCGTTTTCTTATCGAATCCCCATACCCGGTTGATGCGTTTATCCATGTTAAGAAAGGAACCCATGTCTTTTCGGGCAATCCAGTGGATTTCAGCATTGGGGAAATGGTTCTTGATGCCGTTTACGACATTCATGCATTGGATGATGTCTCCGATGGAGCTGAACCTGATAATGAGAAATTTAGCCATATCTAAAACGAATTTGCAACAAAAGTAATAAAAATGTAGTTTATCTATCGTAAAAAGAACTATTTTCGTGTTCAGATCATAAAAAGTAATATCATGAAGAAACACATACCTAACTTGATTACCTGTATGAACGTTACGTCCGGTACGGTGGCCATTTATGCCGCTTTTCACGGGCATTTGTATCTTGCTGCCTGGCTCGTGATTCTGGCGATGGTATTCGATTTCTTTGATGGTTTCGCTGCTCGTTTGTTGCACGTGAAGTCGGAAATGGGCAAGGAACTGGATTCCTTGGCCGACATGGTTAGTTTCGGGGTGATGCCTTCCGTGATGGCTTTTTTCTTGATTCGCGATCTGGGGTATAGTGGTGGTGGATTGTTTACCGTAAATTCTTGGCAGGGAGCGTTTATGTACGTGCCGTTTCTGGTTCCGGCTTTCTCGGCTTATCGCTTGGCTAAGTTCAATCTGGATGTGCGACAAACTCATTCGTTTATCGGTTTGCCGACCCCGTCGAACGCATTGTTTTGGGTGATGTTGGTATTTACCCGTTATTATCAGGAAGAGTTTTTCACGGCGATGTGGGGTAAGCCGTGGTTATTGGCTCTTTTCGCCTTAGTGTTGGCCATTTTGCTGATCAGTGAAATCCCGATGTTCTCGTTGAAGTTAACCAGCTTTTCGTGGAACGGGAATGCTCTTTTGTATTGTTTCTTGGGAGCTGTAATAATCGGTTTTGTCGTTTGGGGTGTGAAAGCGTTATCTTGTATGATACCCGTTTATATCTTGATTTCTTGTTATGATTTCAAGAGGGTGTGGAATTGGAGATTTTGGGGGATACTTGTGGTGCTTTTCCTGTTACTGAAATGGGCGGCAGCGTTTATCGTTTTACCGGCTTATTTGATTGTGCTTATCGTGAAACTGACAGCCCGGGCAGATCAATAGCCGGGTCATAATCCACGAAGTCATAGTTCGGGGAGATCACGGCAGGGGTTTCCACGATGATTGTTTTGTTTTTCACCGGGGAGGGTTGTATGTTTGTCATGTTCGTCATTCCGTCTCCTTGGAATATGTCCTGTTGGGAGATCACCACGATTCCGGCCACGACGGCTGCCGATAAACCGAATTTGAATAAACGGGTAACGAGGTTACCGGATTCGGTGTTAATCAGTTCATCTTGAGTCTTACGGATCTTTTTCCCGTTGATAGTTACCAAAGGCAAGGATTCCATACCGATCACGTCCGGCAGGAAGTTGTGGTTCTTGGATTCGAAGAGAACGTTGAACCGGCGGTCGACCGAAAAGGTTCCGATTGTTCCGAAGTCTACTTTTTGTTTCTGGTTCAAGCGTACCTTGATTTCTTCACAAAATAGAGCCAGACGTCGTTGCGCTTTCTCGTAATCAATCTGTTCTTTACGTGCGATCCAATCAATCAGAAGACCGTCATTTTGTTTCAGGTGCTTGTTGAACATGACTTTTTTAGACGGGGGAACGATGGTTCCCGTTTTCTCGTTGATGCTTGCGGAGGTGTAGTCACAAATGAACCCTCCGAATCCCGGAACGATCACGCAATCATGTAGATAGAGTAATTCTTCGATATGTTCAACATATTTATTCATGCCACAAAGGTAAGAAAAAACGTAAGGTTGTCAAACTCATTTTAGGCATTTCGGATTATTATTATTTACTTTGCTGTGTCTATTGCAGACACTCAGAATGTTATAAATTGAGATAAAATTATTGGCGTATGAAAATTTTTGTGACAGGAGGTACAGGGTATATAGGTTCCCACACGGTAGTCGAACTTCAGAAAAATGGTTATGATGTAATTATTGCTGACAATCTCGTGAATTCGAGTATGGACGTGCTGGACGGAATAGAAAAGATCTCGGGGATACGTCCCGAGTTTGAAGAGATAGACCTTACTGATGGGGAGGTTACACGGGATTTCTTTGCCCGTCATTCGGATATACGGGCCGTGATTCATTTTGCTGCTTTGAAGGCCGTGGGAGAGTCTGTGAACAAGCCTTTGGAGTATTATTTCAATAATTTGAACTCTTTGATGAACGTGTTGACTTGTATGCGGGAATTTAAGGTGTCGAATTTGGTGTTTTCTTCTTCCTGTACGGTGTACGGGCAGGCCGATGTGTTGCCAGTAACGGAAAAAACACCTCGTCATGAGGCTGAATCTCCTTACGGGAACACGAAGGTGATGAGTGAAGATATTATTCGGGATCTGATGCGAGTGGAACCTGACATGAAAGCTCTGGCATTGCGCTATTTTAACCCGATCGGGGCTCATCCGACAGCGTTTATCGGAGAGTTACCCAATGGAGTACCCAATAATTTGATTCCTTATTTGACACAAACGGCTATCGGGATTCGTGAGCAATTGAGCGTGTTCGGTGACGATTACAACACGCCGGATGGTTCTCCGTTACGCGACTATATTGACGTGGTGGATCTGGCTCAGGCGCACGTGGTAGCTATCCGTCGGTTGTTGGAAGGGAAGAATAAGAAGAATTACGAGTTTTTCAATATCGGTACGGGAAAGGCGCTTTCCGTGCTGGAAATTATTCACGCTTTTGAGCGTGCAACCGGAGTAAAAGTGAATTACAAGGTCGTGGGACGCCGTGCTGGGGACATCGAGAAGGTTTGGGCCGATACGACTTTGGCCAATAATGAGCTGGGATGGAAGGCTGTCACGCCGATCGAGGAGACTCTGGCAAATGCTTGGAAATGGCAGAAAGCATTGGATAAGTAAAAAAGGTGGGATTTCCCCACCTTTTTTAGTCTTTATTCTACCGTCACGGATTTAGCCAAGTTCCTTGGCATATCCACGTTGCAACCTCGCATCACAGCAATGTGATAGGAGATGAGCTGTAACGGAATCACGTTCAGAAGTGGGGAAAGATATTCCAGTGTTTCAGGAATTTCGATCACGTGTTCCGCCAGTTTTTTCACTTGTGCATCGTTATCGTTGACAAGAGCGATCACGTGTCCTTTACGGGACTGGATCTCTTTGATGTTGGAAACGATCTTGTCGTAATAGTTGTCATTCGTGGCGATGGCAAAAACCGGCATGTTCTCGTCGATTAAAGCGATCGGGCCGTGTTTCATTTCCGCTGCCGGGTAACCTTCCGCATGGATATAAGAAATCTCCTTCAGTTTTAGTGCACCTTCTAGGGCAACCGGGAATTGACAACCTCTTCCTAGGTAAATGGCGTTCGTAGAGTCCTTGTAAATAGCTGCTATCTCCTTGATCTTGTCATTCTTTTCCAGAATCGCTTTCACCTTGTCCGGTAAGTTATACAGTTCGTTGATATATTTTTTGTACAGTTCGTCGGATAATGTTCCCTTGCGGTGGCCGATCTGTAAGGCCATCATGGCCAACACGGATATTTGAGCCGTGAATGCTTTCGTGGAGGCGACCCCAATTTCCGGACCTGCATGAGTGTAAACCCCTGCATCGGTTTCTCGGGCGATACTTGATCCCACGACATTACAGATTCCGATAACCGTGGCCCCGTGTGCTTTGGCATACTTGATGGCTGCCAGCGTGTCGGCCGTTTCACCACTCTGTGAAATGGCGATAACGATGTCGTTGGCGTCCACGATCGGGTTACGGTATCGGAATTCCGACGCGTATTCCACTTCTACCGGGATCCGGGTGAATTCTTCAAAGATGTATTCGCCTACCGTTCCGGCGTGCCATGACGTACCGCAACCGATAATGATAATGCGATGGGCGTTGACCATTTTCGGGATAATCTCAGAGATACCCCCCAGATAGATCTCCGATGCCTCGGCATTCACGCGTCCGCGGATCGTGTCGTATATTGAATTTACCTGTTCAAAAATCTCTTTCAACATGAAATGCGGGAAACCGCCTTTCTCGATTTTCTCGATGTCGATGTCCACTTGTTGAATACTTAATGAAACAGGGGTGTTTTTGATCGTTTTCAAGATCATTTCGTCCCTCTTCAAGATGGCAACATCGTCATCGTTTAAGTAGATCACGTTTTTCGTGTATTCCACGATGGGTGTTGCATCCGAGGCCACGAAATATTCACTTTGGCCCACGCCGATCACGAGCGGGCTACCTTTTCTTGCCACCACGAGCTGGTCCGGTTCATTCTTGCATAAAACAACCAGTCCATATGCCCCGATAACCTTGGTCAAAGCGAGACGCACGGCATTCTCTGCGTTGACTTGGCCTTTCGTGTAAATGTACTCGATCAGGTTTGCCAGTACTTCCGTGTCAGTTTCACTTTGGAATGAATAGCCTCTGGCCTGTAATTTTTCCTTTAATAAAGCGTGATTTTCGATAATCCCGTTGTGGACGATGGAGAAAAGACCGTTCATAGAAGTATGGGGGTGAGCGTTCGCATCATTTGGTTCCCCGTGGGTAGCCCAGCGAGTATGTCCCATACCGATCGTTGCGCTGGTGTCTTCCAGTTCCATGTGATGTTCCAGGTCTTGCACCCTTCCCTTGCATTTGTAAACTTGGATGTTATTATTATGGATTAACGCGATTCCGGCAGAGTCATATCCCCGGTATTCCAGGCGTTTCAGACCGTTAATTAAGATCGGACAGGCTTCTTTGGGCCCGATGTATCCTACAATACCACACATAAATGTTATGTTTTAATGATTTATATTAATGAAAACAAGCGGCATAACAACCATTGCCGCTTGTTTATATTTTGTTATTCAATAATCTTGTCGAAAAAGTCGGAATAAGCCTCGATGTAACTTTGTTCGCCCGGGTATTCCAAGGTAGGTTTCTTCAGATCGGTGGCAAAGGTACGGAGTTCATCGTCCACGTCTTTGTGGTTAAAAATGATTCCGTCAGCGTATTGGAATGCCAATTTATTAATATTCGTGTATGTCGGGTCTTTTAAAAGTGCCACGTCTTTCCGGGCAACCCCTTCCGTGATCGCTTTTTCCCCGAATTTTTCATCTAGTTTCCCCTCGAATTTGTCGTTATAAGTAGAGAATACTACTTTCGTTTTGGAGAAAACAGGGTCATCATGATATTCTTTTTTCAGGTAAAGAGGAACCAGTGCGGTGAACCATCCTTGGCAATAGATCAAGTCAGGAGCCCATCTTAGTTTGCGCACGGTTTCGAATACTCCCCGGGCGAAAAAAATAGATCTTTCGTCGTTGTCCGGGAAAAAGTTTCCTTCCTCGTCGGAGATCGTGTGCTTACGTTGAAAATAATCCTCGTTGTCGATGAAATAAACCTGCATTCGTGCAGCTTGGATCGAGGCAACCTTGATGATTAGCGGATGATCCGTGTCGTTGATGATCAGGTTCATTCCGGAAAGGCGAATTACCTCGTGAAGTTGATTTCGTCTTTCATTGATGCAGCCGTAACGGGGCATGAATGTTCTAATCTCTTTACCTTTGTCTTGTATCCCTTGAGGTAGATATCTTCCAATATTTGCCATTTCTGATTCCGGCAGATAAGGAACTATCTCTTGAGAAATGAATAAAACTCTTTTTTTAGCCATAACTACTACTTTTCCCATGGTTTCCTGACGGAAAAATTTCATATCATCCGGAATGCTTACCAGTAATTTATTCTTATAGCCAATTGCCCAATTAGCATCTACTGCTGCGATTAAATTCATCTCTTTCACCTGCTCCTTTTATATTGCGATTGGAATATCCTGAATCTGTGGTCCTGTCACATAATTATCAAGACGTACATCATTTCTGGTAAATTCATAGAAATCCTTTACATCCGGATTCATTTTAAATTTC
>ENA-OURZ01004153-OURZ01004153.1-human-gut-metagenome-genome-assembly--contig:-NODE-4153-length-11301-cov-7.527743_pt1 | contig 11301 bp, 10 predicted proteins | sample MGYA00242073_ERZ509195 | MGnify/ENA primary metagenome ERZ509195 (study PRJEB26280, sample SAMEA2338837) | human gut metagenome | biome: human gut; feature: human-associated habitat; material: faeces...
AGCAGCAGCCCAGATCGCCCAGTGTATAGCCGATCTTGTCCTTCATGGAGAAGGGTCGGACGGTCTTTTTCTGGTCCATTGTGTTTTATCCTCCTTAAAAACAGTGAAACCACGAGACTTTTCGCACAAGTCTCTTTTCTACGTTTTCATTATACGTTAATTTTTCATCAATACATATCCAAAAAATGATTGAAAACTATCGCAAATTGATGTATTATGCAATTATAACAGTTGTACTTTTCTGTTGTGTACAACAATCTGTTACACATGACAGTTTCATGGAGGACTTTTTGGTGAATTATACAGCCAAGCGTTATCTTTTTGAGCAGAGCGCCGTCCGGGAATTTTATTCCGGCGCGTATTATGATTTGTTTCTGGTCATGCGGGGCAGCGGTGTGTTCCGGTGCAGCGAGGTGGTGCTGCCCGCACAGCAGCAGAATCTCATCATCTTCAAGCCCGGTCAGGGCGGCAGACTGGAATACGCCGGTGCTTACGGCCCGCTGGAACTTATTCGGGTGCAGCTGTCCCCCCAGACGCTGGCGCAGCTTTCGGACGCAGATACCGACCTTGAAAAAAGCTTCAACGTGGTGCCCTTCCGGCAGGTGGCTGTGCGCCCGGACAGCCAGATCTATATGCTGCTGAAAAACCTTGCCCGGAAGCTGCTGATGCTCCCGCAGGAGCGCACCCAGTTCGGTGCAGCGGTGTTCGAGCACGGTATTTTGCAAATGTTTGTGGTGCTGGCGCTGCGTGCCTGCATCCATGCGGAGTTCCACACCGCATCGGTCAGCCGCCACCACCTGATGCTGGACGAGGTGTTTTTGTTTATTCAGGCGCACCTTACCGAGGAACTGACGCTGGAGCGGCTGGAAAAGGAGTTTTTCGTCTCCCGGGAACATATTGCCCGGGAATTCAAACGCCAGACCGGGCAGACGGTGCACCGCTATATCGTAAAGGCGCGGTTAGACCGCTGCTGCACCCTCATCGAGCAGGGGCTGCCCATCACCGAGGTGTACAAGACCAGCGGCTTTGGCGGTTACAACCACTTTTTCCGCGCCTTTAAAAAGGAGTACGGCATGACCCCCAAGGAGTACTTCCACACCACCCGGCAGGACGCCCGGGGATGAATCCGGCAAAAGCAGCGCCGTCTGCGCCTGTGAAAAAAGCCGCCCGGGAAGATCCGCAGATCCTCCCGGGCGGCTTGCTTATCCTATTTTTTCTTTTACTTGCGGCGGGTGAGGCAGTTTAGCGCCATCACAACCAGCACGAGAAAGCCGATGACCAGCAGGATACCGGTCATGCCGATGAGCATCATGGGCAGGGTGGTCATCCAGGAAGAAAGATGAAGCATAAAGGCACCTCCGTTAAGCCATCAGGGAAAGGATCAGTCCGCCGGCAAGGACGGATGCGATCTGCCCGGAAACGTTGACGCTGATGGAATACATCAGTAGGAAATTCTGGTTGTCCTCGGCCAGACCCATCTTGTTGACCACGCGTCCGCTCATGGGGAAGGCCGAGATGCCTGCCGCGCCGATCATGGGGTTCAGCTTTTTGCCCTCGGGCAGGAAGAGGTTCAGCAGCTTGGCGAACAGCACGCCGCCAGCGGTATCAAAGATAAAGGCTACAAGACCCAGCGCCATGATGAGCAAAGTGTCCGGCCGGACAAACTTGTCGGCGGTCATCTGCCCGGCTACGGTCAGACCCAGCAGCAGGGTGATGAGGTTTGCCAGTACGTTCTGGGCGGTCTCGCTCAGGGAGTTCAGCACCCCGCATTCCCGCAGCAGGTTGCCGAACATCAAAAAGCCCACCAGCGCCACGCTGGCCGGGGCTACCAGACCGGCGACCACCGTGACCACAACAGGGAACAGGATCTTGGTCAGCTGGGTGACATTGCCTTTTTCGTAGGGCATACGGATGCGGCGCTCCTTCTGGGTGGTCAGCAGACGGATGACCGGCGGCTGCACGATGGGCACCAGCGCCATGTAGCTGTAAGCTGCCACCATAATAGCGCCCAGATACTGGGATTTCAGGGTGTTTGCCACAAAAATGGCGGTGGGGCCGTCCGCTGCGCCGATGACCGCAATGGACGCGGCGTCCTTCATATCAAAGAAGAACCCGGCCAGAAACAGGGTGAAAAAGATGCCGAACTGTGCCGCTGCGCCAAACAGCATGAGCCACGGCTTTTCCAGCAGCGGGCCAAAATCGATCATGGCACCGATGCCGATGAAGAGCAGCAGCGGGAACAGCTCGTTGGACATGCCCGCTTCAAACAATGCAGAGATGGGGCCCACCGTATCCCCCTGCGTGATGGCACCCGAGAGGGGCAGGTTGACCAGAATGGCTCCAAAGCCCATGGGCAGCAGCAGGCTCGGCTCCATCTTTTTGACGATGGCAAGGTAGATGAGCAGCGCACCGATGCCCCACATTACCACCATCTGCCAGGTCAGATTCCCAAAATTGGAAAAGAGACTGGCGAATGTGTTCAGAAGATCCATATTTATTTTTCCTCCTTGTGTTCCGGTGCCGGGCAAGAAAAAAGAGACCCCTGCCACAGCACTCTGTCTGTGACAAAAGTCTCAAGCCAACACATGACATCGGGCATTTCTGCCGTGATGACGCTGCCATGCAGCACCCCGCAGGCCCTGCGGGATGCCCTTTACTCCCTTTTATCGATTCTAATTAAATCAGAATGCAGTCCCCTCTGTCAAGGGGTTCCTGCATTTCTTTGCCAAACTTTGCTTCAGCGCTCAAACGTTGTGCTGAGGGTGGTCTCCCAGGTCTGGCCGGGCGCAAGGCAGGCGGCAGCGGCGCGCTGGCTCCACTCCTGGGTATCGGTCTGGGCACCGGGCAGGGAGTGCCACGGCTCAATGCAGACAAAGCGCACAGGCTTTGCCGGAGCCGACCAGATGAGGGTGTAGGGGTAGCCCTCCACATTGCAGACGATCCCCTTGCCGGTGTCCTTCTCGTAGATGCCCAGTGTGCGGCTGCGCAGACCGGCCATGCAGAAGCTGTCGTTCTCAAACAGATCGTCTGTCAGGGGGATGCTCTGCTCATTCTTCCACCGGTAACCGCACTTGCCGGTCAGCAGACCGTTGGGATAAGCGTCCAGGATCATCGGGCTTTCCGGCTGGTCGAAGCGGAACTCGTAATCGGTGGTGGTGTGCTTGTCATCAAAGGGGATGCGGAACGCCGGGTGGTAGCCGATGCCGAACTGCAGCTCCTCGGCGGCATCGGCGGGGTTGGTGACGGTCAGGGTGTGGTGCACCGTCCTGCCCTCCAGCCGGAAGGTGCTGGTCAGGACAAAATCAAACGGGAAGCGCTCTGCCTTGCTCTTTTCATCCGAGCGCAGCTCCAGCCGGATGGTGTCACCCTCGGCGCAGAGCAGGGTGTGCTCCACGTCCCGGGCAAAGCCGTGCTGCCCGCCGGGGTAGGTCTTGCCCTTGTGGGTAAAGGCCCCGCCGGTCAGCTTGCCCGTCCAGGGGAAAAGGATGGGGGCGTGGCGCTTCCAGACAGCCGGGTCGGCCTGCCAGAGCATCTCCTGCCCGGCGGCATTTTTCAGGCTGACTGCTTCGGCACCATGGGTATCCACGGTCAGGGTCAGGAATTCGTTGTGAATGGTTGCCTGCATGATTCATCTCTCCTTTTTATCTGTTGACGATGTGCTCGCCGTTTCCTTCCAGCCAGGTGCGCAGGTTCCGGGTGGTAATGTCCATCAGGTTCTGCAAAGCCTCCCGGGTCGTCCACGCAATGTGCGGTGTAAGGATGGCATGGGGTTCTGCCCGCAGGGGACTTTCCTGGGGCAGTGGCTCGGTGACAAAGGCATCGGCCCCGTAAAAGCCCAGCTGACCGCTGTGGAGGGCCGCTGCCACGGCCTCCTCATCCACCAGCGCGCCCCGGGCCGTGTTGAGCAGAATGGCCCCAGGCTTCATCTTCGCCAGCGCCTCCGCGTTGACAAGGCCCCGGGTCTGGGGTGTGGCCGGGCAGTGCAGGCTGAGGATATCGCACCGTCTCAGCAGGGTATCATAATCCACGAACTCCACACCGTCGGCGGCGTATTCGGGCCGGACGGTGCGGGTGCAGACCAGCACCTCCATGCCAAAGGCTCTGGCAATGCGGGCCGACTGCCGCCCGATGCTGCCATAGCCGTAAACGCCATAGGTCTTGCCATAGAGCTCCATCTGGGGCAGCAGGCCAATGCTCTCCGGGATATCCAGCTGCCAGCACCCCTGCTTGACGGCACGATTGTAGCGCTCCGCGCACTGGCAGATGGCCAGCAGCAGGCTGAAGGTCATCTGGGCCACGCTGTAGGTAGAATAGCCCGGCACATTGGCCACTGCAACGCCGTGGCGGCGGCAGGCTTCCAGATCCAGGTTGTCGGTGCCCGTGGCGATGATGCCCACCCATTTCAGGTTCGGGCACTGCTGCAAGATCTCCTCATCCATGCGGCACTTGTTCAGCAGAACGATGTCCGCATCTCCAATGCGGGGGGCGATCTCCTCGTAGGCCGTGCGGACATAGCTGGTGGTATCCGGCACCAGCGCCTTTACCCCCGACCAGTCGAGGTCGCCTTCCTCCATGACATAGCTTTCCAGAATGACAGCTTTCATCTCAGTCCTCCAACAAAACGTCCTCGCTCAGCACCTGACCGATGGGCTTTGCAATGCACAGGTCGGCCTGCGCATCGGCCCCGGTGGGCTGCATGTTGATGACCACCAGATGGCGGCCACGGAAGTACCGGATGAGCCCCGCCGCCGGGTAGACCACCAGACTGGTGCCGCCGATGATGAGGGTATCCGCCTTGCGGATGGCAGACACGGCCCCGGAGAGCACCTCCTCGTCCAGCCCTTCCTCGTACAGGACGACATCCGGCTTGACGATGCCGCCGCACTTGGGGCAGCGGGGCACGCCAGTGCTGTTGGCAATGAAGTCCACATCGTAGAACGTGCCGCACTTCACGCAGTAGTTGCGCAGGGTGCTGCCGTGGAGCTCGTAAACGGTCTTGGACCCCGCCGCCTGATGCAGGCCGTCGATGTTCTGGGTGACGATGGCTTTCAGCCTGCCCTCCCGCTCCAGCTTTGCCAGCCGCAGGTGGGCAGCGTTGGGCTTTGCCCCCTTCACAATGAGCTTATCCCGGTAGAACCGGTAGAACTCCTCGGGGTTCTCCTCCCAGAAGGTGTGGCTCAGGATGGTCTCGGGCGGGTAATCGTACTTCTGGTGGTACAGGCCGTCCACGCTGCGGAAATCGGGGATGCCGCTTTCGGTGGAGACCCCCGCGCCGCCAAAAAAGACGATGCGGTCGCTCTCGGCAATGATTTTTTCCAGTGCAGGAACCATAAAAGAAACGCTTCCTTTCCGGCAGATCGTTGTGTTTTGGATAGCTCCAGTATAACACAAATCCAGAGGAAAGGAAGCGTTTCTTTTTTTGATGGGATCGTCCTCTTGCTCAGCGCCCGTTTTCGGCAAACAGGGTCCCCAGCGCATCCAGCAGATCATGCGGGAGCATCCCGGTTTCCCCGTGCAGGGCAGCGGCACGGTCGGCAGCTGCACCATGGAGATAAACGGCACAGGCAGCGGCCTCAAAGGCAGGCAGACCGCAGGCCAGCAGGGCGCTGGTCATGCCCGCCAGCACATCCCCGCTGCCGCCCCGGGAAAGCCCCGGGTTGCCGGTGGGATTGACCGCGCAACGGCCATCCGGCCCTGCAATGACGGTATGTGCCCCCTTCAGCACCACCACAGCATTCCATGCTTTCGCATAGCGCAGCGCCGTGCCTTCCCGGTCCGCGTTGATCTCTGCCGCAGAGCGCCCGGTCAGCCGGGCCATCTCGCCGGGGTGGGGCGTTAAAATCAGTTCTCCTTGAGGGTGAAGCATTTTTTCCGTTTGGAGCAGGTCAGCGGCCGCGTTCAGACCATCCGCATCCAGCACTGCACTGCCGGAAAAACCGGGCAGGAGCGTTTTTACCAGCGCTCGGGTCTCGGCAGCACGGGCCGCGCTCTGTGCCGTATAACCCAGCCCGGGGCCCGCCAGCAGAACAGAGGCCTTCTGCCGCCGGATATGCTCAATATTCTGGGGCGAGATGCCGCCCTCTGCCCCCGCTTTGCAGGGGCAGAGACAGCACTCGGGCAGGCGGGCGGCCACTGCCGCCAGCACCGGCTCCACACTTGCCAGCGTAACGATGCCGGCCCCTGTGCGCAGGGCACCTTCCACGGCCAGCGCCGCCGCGCCCCGGTAGGACGCACTGCCCGCCACCGCCAGCACGGAGCCAAAGGTCCCCTTATGCGCATCCCGGGGGCGGGGCTGGATGGCCTGCCAGACAAAATCGGAAGTTGTTTCGAACATAGGCGGCTCCTTTCGGGTGAGATTTCGCCCTCTCAGTCAAAGCCTTACGGCTTTGCCAGCTCCCCCAAAGGGGGAGCCTATTGCGGGTCTTGGATAAAGGCAGTATTGCCTCTCCCTTTGGGAGAGGTGGCAGCGCGTAAGCGCTGACGGAGAGGGCGAGGATGTTACCCTTCCCCCTGCAAATACCTCCGGATCTCCTTCTCCGCCTCCTGCACCTCTTCATGGAACATGCGGGCAGAGACACGGAGGGCACCATGGCCCAGAATGATGACCTGTTCCATGCCATCGGAGGTGGCCACGCGGACGCGGCGGCCCTTGCCGATCTCATGGGTGACACGCTCGATGAACATATCGGCGGTCTCGGCTTCCCGGGTGTAGACCACATGGATATTGTGGTACTGCTCTATGCTGCCGGGGCTGCCCGGCACACGGTAGGCATCAAACACAAGGATGAGCACGCACTTCTTAAAGCCCTGATAGTTGCAGAGGATGTCCATCAGCCTGTGGCGGGCCGCTTCCAGGCTCTCTTTGGAGAGTGCGTTCAGCTCGTCCCATGCAAAGATGATGTTGTAGCCGTCCACCAGCAGGTATTCAGGCTGGATCTCCCACTGCTCGGCGTTGAAATCGGGGCGTTCCCGCTTCTGGGTGGGGCGGAACGCCGCCAGCGGGTCCCGCTTGATGGGCCCATAGGTCTGTTCAAAGATCTTCAGCAGCTCAGCATCCTCTTCCAGGGTGGCGCGATAGGCAGCCATCCGGCGGGGGCGGGCCTGCACCGTTTCCTCGGTCTTTGCAGTCTTGCCCCAGCCGCTGTCTACATGCATGTGGCTGCGCACCTGCTCCCAGGGCACCACAAATCCAGCCCCGTGGGCGCAGAACACCGAATCCGCCGGGTTGTCGAGGTCGTGTTCCGGCTCATAGCCCGCGGCCTCGATGACCTCTGCTGCATTGTGGCAGGGACGGTAGCCGTCCAGCGTCAGGGTCAGGTGTCCCCTGCCCCGGGTGTAGCCCACCACCTCCATGGGGTAGCTGCGCATGGTGGAGGCCGGTGCCGTGCCGGTGAGCAGGGTGGTATCCCCGTCGGCTCCGGTCTCGGGCGGGTCAAAGCTGCCGCCCATGTTCTGGATATCGTTCATGGCGCGGCCCACGTTGTCAGAGGGCAGCTCCAACCGGAAGGCATACCACGGCTCCAGCAGCTGGGTCTTGTGGATCTGGTCTGCCATCATCAGGCCCTGCCGGACGGCGCGGTAGGTCGCCTGCCGGAAGTCGCCGCCCTCGGTGTGCTTGAGGTGGGCGCGGCCCGCAATGAGGGTGATTTTCACATCGGTCAGGGGTGCCCCGATGAGCACGCCCAGATGCTGCTTTTCCTCAAGATGCGTCAGCACCAGCCGCTGCCAGTTCTTGTCCAGCACCTCTTCCCGGCAGTCGGCGGCAAACTGCATCCCGCTGCCCCGGGGCAGCGGCTCCAGCTTGAGGTGGACTTCCGCATAATGGCGCAGGGGCTCGTAGTGGCCCACGCCCTCCATGGCTTCGGTGATGGTCTCCTTATACAGGATGCCACCGGGGCCGAAGCCGACCTCCAGCCCGTACCGCTCGGCCAGCAGGCTTTTCAGCACCTCCAGCTGGATCTCGCCCATCAGCTGGACGTGGATCTCGCCCAGGGTCTCGTTCCAGACCACATGGAGCTGGGGCTCCTCTTCTTCCAGCCGATGGAGCTTTCCCAGCGCGGCGTGCACATCCGCGCCCTCGGGCAGCAGCACCTGATAGCTCAGCACCGGCTCCAGCACCGGCAGGTCGCTGTCCCGTTCCGCCCCCAGACCCTCGCCCGGGCGGGCTCTGGTCAGGCCGGTAACGGCGCACACCTGGCCGGGGCCGATGCACTCTGCCAGCGTAAACTTTGCGCCGGAGTAGAGCCGCAGCTGGTTGGCTTTTTCGGCCCATGGCTCCCCGTCGGCCTCTCCGGTGAGCTGGGCTTTCACCTTGAGCGCGCCGCCGGTCACCCGCAGCCAGGTCAGGCGGTTCCCCTGTTCATCCTGGCTCACCTTGAACACCTTGGCCCCGAAGGCTTCCAGCGCGGGGGCCGGGCGGGTATAGCGGTCAAGGCCCTCCACCAGCGCATCCACACCCTGCAGTTTCAGGGCTGAGCCAAACCAGCAGGGAAACACATGCCGCCGGGCAATGGCGGGGATGAGGTCGGTATCGGTCAGGCTTCCCCGGTCCAGCATCGTCTCCATCAGCCGCTCATCGCAGAGAGCCAGCGACTCGTCCCGGTCGGCCTGCTCTGCCCCAAAATCCACAAAGCCATCCCCCAACCGACGGTTCAGCTGGGTCAGAAGCGCTTCCCTGCCCGGGCCGGGCAGGTCCATCTTGTTCACGAACACAAAGGTGGGGATGCGGTACCGCCGCAGCAGCCGCCAGAGCGTCTCGGTATGGCTCTGCACGCCGTCGGTGCCGCTGATAACCAGCACCGCATAATCCAGCACCTGCAGTGTCCGCTCGGTCTCCGTGGAAAAATCCACATGGCCCGGGGTGTCCAGCAGGGTAAAATCGGTATTGCCCGCCGTGAAGAGGGCCTGCTTGGAGAAAATGGTAATGCCGCGCGCCTTTTCCAGCGCGTCGGTGTCAAGAAAGGCATCCTTATGGTCCACCCTGCCCAGCTTGCGGATGGTGCCGGTGCCGTAGAGCAGGGCCTCGGAAAGGGTGGTCTTGCCGCTGTCCACATGGGCCAGAATGCCGATGACCAGCTGCTTGTGCTCTTGTTCCATGCCGCGGCCCCCTTACAGCACGCTGGCGATCAGCGCAGCAGCGACCAGCGGCAGGCCCAGCACCAGATTGGAGAGCAGGCTGCAATAGGTGCGCTCCTCGGGTTCCAGCTCCTCAAAGGAGACGATCTTCTCATCCGCATAGTCGATGATGGAGCGGGTGGAGTGGATCTTTTTCTGCCGCTTGCCCATCCCCTTGAACTCCTCCAGCAGGTGGTGGATGGTCACGCCGTCCAGCCGCAGGTAGTCCACCCAGGCCCAGATGAGCAGCACCACGCCGCACAGAAAGCCCGGGGCCTCCCAGATGGTAAACGTGCCATCGCTGACATAGCGCTGCCACAGCAGCATCAGCACGGCCACAATGGAGGTGCGGGTCACGGTCTTATATAAAATGGGGTGGAACATGTAGCGTTTGTACATCGAGGTCAGTTTCTTCATGGCGCGCTCCTTATTGATACAGATACACTTTATTGTATCATGTTTTTGTGAAAAAAGATAGCTGTTTTGTGCGCACAGCGTGAACAGTTTCTCTCTTTTGCCTGTTCTTCACAGATATACAGTTCTTTCCATTTTATAGTAATTTTTCCATATTCTTTTCCTATGAAAGTGTTTGTCATCGTTTTGTTTCCAATTCTATGCTGTGGTGGATTGACTTCTTTCCAGTAAAGTGCTAAAATATACAGTGGTGCGACTTTTGTCTTTCCTGTGCACTTTTTGGAAAGGCAGACAGCCTCACTGCGTTTAGGAAAAGGAAAAACGCGCGGCTCTGTCCGCGCAAGATCTGGGAGGATCATCCAATGAGCTTCAATTTTGATCGCCGCACCTTCCTGAAGGGTGCAGGTGCTGTGGGTGCCGCCAGCCTGCTGGCAGCCTGCGGCGAAAAGTCCAACAACACCGGCAATGGTGCTGCCGCCAGCGGCGCTGCTGCCCCCAACTCCACCGGCGCTACCCCCCTGAAGGAGTTCATCTCCTTTGAGAGCGGCAACCGTGAGCTGGAAAGCTGGAACATGCTGTACACCCAGAAGGCTGAAGATGCCAACGTGGTCACCAACCTGTGGGACGGCCTGCTGAGCTTTGACCGCTACGGCAAGGTGGTGCCCGCCATCGCTTCCAGCTGGGAGCACAATGAGGATGCCACCGTCTGGACCTTCCACCTGCGGGACGACGTGGACTGGGTGGATTGCAACGGTGAGGTGAAGGCTCACCTGACCAGCAAGGACTTCCTGGTTGGTTTTGAATGGGTGATGAACGCCATTAAGAACGAAGCCAACAACACCTCCATGCCCAACGATACCATTGTGGGTGCTTACGAGTACTATGAGCTGACCAAGGAAGCCGGTGACGCTGCTGCTGACATGACCTACGAGGACATGCTGGCTGCCGGTGTGGGCATTGAGGCTCCGGATGATTACACTCTGGTGTTCACCTGCCCCAGCGCCTGCCCCTACTTTGATACCGTTGCCGCCTACAACAGCTTCTACCCCGTGGCCCCTGCTCTGATCGAGGAGCTGGGTGTCGATGGCTTCCGGAGCTGCGACAACACCACCATGTGGTACAACGGACCCTATGTGGTGGAGGAGTACATCCAGGGCAACACCAAGAGCTACATCCCCAACCCCAACTACTACGATGCTGCCAACGTCAGCCGCTTTGAGCGCTTCACTGTCACCATGATCAGCGACGGTTCCATCAGCCTGCAGCTGTATCAGAGCCGCGAGCTGGACGAGGTGGACCTGGGCGAGAGCAACATCACCACCATTCAGTCCGATCCTTCCAACGAGTACAATCAGCAGCTGTGCGAGAAGCGTGCCAAGAAGTTCAGCTACTGCTTCATCTTCAACTACGACAAAAAGAACACCGATGGCACCCCCGATGAGAACTGGAACAAGGCCATTGCCAACAAGGCGTTCCGTCAGTGCTTCTCCAAGGGCATGGTGCTGAACAAGTTCTTCGCCCGTTACAACCCCATCAATCCCCTGAAGTGCGAGAACGATTTCTTCACCATGAAGGGCCTGTGCTACACCTCTGACGGCACCGACTACACCAACCTGGTGGCCAAGGAGATGGGTCTGGACGGCGAGGCTTACGACGGCAAGACCATGAAGCGCCTGCGTTCCAACAACGGCGACATTGCTGACCTGAAGAAGCAGGCCATGGACGAGCTGAGCGCCATCGGCGTCACCTTCCCCGTCCACGCTGCTTACTACA
>ENA-OURZ01004154-OURZ01004154.1-human-gut-metagenome-genome-assembly--contig:-NODE-4154-length-11292-cov-2.699030_pt1 | contig 11292 bp, 10 predicted proteins | sample MGYA00242073_ERZ509195 | MGnify/ENA primary metagenome ERZ509195 (study PRJEB26280, sample SAMEA2338837) | human gut metagenome | biome: human gut; feature: human-associated habitat; material: faeces...
AATATTATAGGCATCAACATCCTGTAATAAATCAACCTGACTAAATCCGCCATCTTTTATTGACATTTCTTCGCCATTTTTACCATACAAATGGTAATTTTGTAACCCATTAGCAGGTGCGCCTATGATTGTTTGCAAATCTTCTGGTGTAAAATAATTATATTCTCCAAAATTCAATGTGTTTTGCAAAACCCCTCCCATTTGTAAAAGATCTCCAGCCCATCCTGCAAATGCATCAATATCTCTTTCCAGAAAATCAATCTTCAATCCGGTTGTACTCACTATACATGCCCCTAAGGTTGCTGCATAATGTGTGATTTCTAATTGCCGCTTTGTTATCGGATCTATAACAGATACCTGATGTGGATCCAGATCAGGATAAGTTGACTTCACCAGTGCTAATATTTCTTCCTTTAATTAACTCGACTTTTTGGCAGGCAGTGTATCAACAATGATTTCTTCTGATACATCAATATCATCGAGATTAGATTTCCAATGAAACACAATCGGCTCTTCGTTTATTTCTGCAAAATATCTGTTGATACGATCAGTAAGTTCCTCCTTAGATTTAACACGGATACCTCTGAGCATCTGACGAATCATCTTGCTAAAGAAACCTTCAACCATATTGAGCCATGATCCCTGTTCTCACAATAATAAGTTATTTTATGTGGCTTTATATCTGCCTCGTCAAGAATTATATTTACTGTACTTTTATGAATAGTGGAATGAATCACGCTATTTTTTATCTTTTTCGACAAATCCTTAACAAAAAGGACAATTCACCTAAATTTCAGATAAACTGTCCCTTTACTATCTACATGTTTTATATTTTTGTTATAATACTTTCGCAAGAAAACTTTTTGTTCTCTCATGTTCCGGCTGTTCAAACAGTTCTTTCGGCGGTCTGTCTTCCACAATCGTTCCATGATCCATAAATATAACACGGTTACTCACATTTTTGGCAAATCCCATCTCATGTGTTACGACAATCATTGTCATTCCCTCTTTTGCAAGAGAACGCATAACTTCCAACACTTCTCCGACCATTTCCGGATCCAAAGCAGAGGTTGGCTCATCAAATAACATCACTTCCGGATTCATTGCCAATGCACGCGCAATTGCCACGCGCTGTTTCTGTCCACCAGATAATTTATTCGGATAGGTATCTGCCTTATCCTCCAGTCCTACCCTTTTCAAAAGCTCTACTGCTTTTTCATCCGCTTCCTCTTTTGTCCATTTTTGGAGACGTACTGGTGCAAGCTTGATATTTTCTTTCACTGTCATATTCGGAAATAAATTAAAATGCTGAAATACCATACCAAGGTTCGCCCGAAACTCATCTAAATCTAACCCTGGTTTCAATATATCCTTTCCATTAATAAGAATCTCTCCTGCATCAGGCTGTTCCAGTAAATTAATACACCTCAAAAATGTAGATTTTCCGGAACCGGAAGGTCCAATGACACAAACACATTCACCTTTTGTTATTTCAATATTGACACCGTTTAATACATGGTTATTTCCGAACGATTTTTCCAAATTATGAATCTTAATCACTTTCCTTCAGCCTCCTCTCAAATTTTCCAAGCAGAATCGACAATACTTTTACAATCAGATAATATACGATACCTGCTGCCAATAAAGGGATAAACATCTGATAAGTACGTGATGATACATAACTAGCTGCTTTGGTAAGATCAACAATTCCTACATAGCCTAAAATGGATGTTTCCTTTATCAACTGGATAAATTCATTTCCCATGGCAGGAAGAATGTTTTTTACTGCCTGCGGAATCACGACAAAACGCATCGTATCATTATAACTAAGCCCCAGGGAACGTCCTGCTTCAGATTGCCCCTTGTCTACAGCCTGAATACCACCACGAATCACTTCTGAAACATAAGCTCCACTGTTAATTCCAAAACTTGCAACTGCAGCAATGTAACCCAGGCGGCTATGGAAAACTGCAAAATATACGATCATCAGCTGAAGCACCGACGGTGTTCCTCGAATCACATCCACATAAAAGGCCGCAACAGACGAAGCAATTGTCCTTTTTCCTCTATGCTCAGCGTTGATACGTATAATCGCAACCAGTAATCCAAGGATCACACCGATCAATACGGAAAGCAGCGATACGATCAATGTCGTACCAAGACCATTTACATAATATTTCCATCGATTATCCTGTACAAAAATAAACTTCAGAGTTCCGATAAAGCCATCTTCTTCCTGTGTAGCAATGATCTGTTCGCTCTCTTCTCCTGAAAAATACTTTGCATACAAAGTATCATAGGTTCCATTTTCTTTTACCTTGGCAAGACCATCATTAATCAGCTCTGTTATTTCGGTGTTGCCTTTTTCAATACAAAATACGGTATCCTCTTCAGTTCCTTTCACCGGGACTGCTTCAATTCCATCGGTCTGTTTACAAAAAATCTCTGCGATGATCGTATCAATGATCACAGCATCTGCACCTTTATTCTTCAGTTCCATAATTGCACTGGATGCATTTTTAAAACGCTTTACCGTTGCATCTTCTACTACACCGTAATCTGTGTTCTCACCTGATGCGATCATATCGCTCTGGGATCCTTCCAATACAGCAATCGTCCGTCCTTTTATGTCTGAAAAATCAGTATATTTCTCATCTGTCCTATATACAAGACTCTGGGATCCTGAATAGTATACATCTGAAAAATCTACGCTCTTTGCTCTTTCTTCTGTAGGTGCAATCGAAGCCGCGATTGCCTCAATATCTCCTGCTTCAATAGATCCAAGCAATGAATCAAACGGAAGATCTACCCACTTCACTTCAAACCCAGCCTCTTTGGCAATAGCATTCATCAGGTCAATATCAAATCCCGTAAGATCCCCGTTACTGTCAAGATACTCAAATGGTGCATATTCTGCATTTGTTCCGATTGCAACCGTTCTCTTTTCGTCTGGATAAGCATGCATCGGTATTTGAATTATGATGATCATCATCAAGAAACATACAATTACTCTGTTCAGCCAGCATTTCCTGTCCATCTTCATGGCACTCCTCCTACCTGTGTCTTTCGTCATTTATTGGATGTACTATATCATAATATAACGTTATATTCAATTGTTTTATGCTTTACTGTTTTAATTTTGTATAATTTTAACAATTTAACGTACCAGCTTTTGTTAGAATACACACATTACTCTTTCCATCCTATTTCGAAATTCATTATGATTCTTCGTTAGTCCTAATTATGAACGCTACTGCTTCCGCAAGCTTTTGATGTCCCGCTTCCGTAAAATGGATTCCATCACAGCCAATACACTCTGCCCCAAGCACCTCGCGTGCACTCAAAAATTCTGCATGATGAAGCGCGGCAATGCTCCTATATTCTTCTGTCAGCCCGCCTGCCTTTTGTGCAGACTCTGCGGTAAATTCTATCCAGTCTTTTTTAGGATATAAATCTGCCGGTGCGATAACTATTTTTTCAGGAGTCTGACTTTTCCGTCTGCATGTTTCCTCTATCTTCAGCAGTACTTCATCCAATCCATATCCAATCTCTACTGTATTCACTCCATAGCGTGTCTTTGTATCATTTGTTCCTAACATAACAATGATATAATCCAAAGGAAATTGTGAGATCAGACATGGATACAGATAATCCAAGGCAGCTGTTCCCGGTTCAATTTTATCTGTAAATGCAGTTGTCCTTCCATTCATTCCTTCTTCGATCACTTCATAGTTTTCCCCAAGTGTCTGTGCAAGCTTTCCAGTCCAGCGCACATTTTTCTCATATCGTTCCCCACTGCCTGGTATATATCCCCAGGTATTTGAATCTCCAATACAAAGTATTCTTTTTCCCATTTTGATCATTCCTTCTTCGATAACCAAACTATTTTAATATCATTCTTTCTATCATGCATTTCATCATTACCAGTAAACACACAGTCTTCCCATTCTTAAACTCTATGTACCTGCATGGTTCGGATAAAGATTAAAGAAACTGCGAAACTCACGTCTGAATAAATGATTTATAACGCTTTTTGTTCCGCAGTTTCTTTCTCATATTTCTTTATTGTTTATTCATATTTTTTGCCGTATCCAAAAGCACCATTCATTCCACATACTTTGGAAGCAAATTCTGCAGCAGCTGCCAGACTTTCTCTGATTGCAGTTTCTCCTGTAATTCCTTTTTTCAGGTGATCTGTATAAGCAACCATAAACGATGTGATCAGAGAATCTCCTGCACCCATGGTGTCAACAACTTCCTTGATTGGTACCGCTTTCTGCACATAATATTCCTGTCCATCATATAAAATACAGCCATCTGCACCTCTGGACGCAACAGCAAGCTTTGGTCCATAGGAAACGATCTTTTTCAGATGTTCTCTGGCTTCTTCATCTGTTCCGTCAAAAGAACAGAATGCATAATCAACCGTAGGTGCTACCTCCGCATAATAAGAATCTTCTGAGTCATCTGAAAAATCAAATGAAATCGGCACGCCCGCCTCATGGATTTTTGGAAGTTCTTTCTCCATAAAACAATAATTTCCAGAATGTACAAAATCAAACTGTCTGATATACTCAAGATCAAATCGATCCAATACATATGGTGTTTTTCCGCGGATACCACCTTCATTAGATCCTAAGAACACTCTGTCCCCATCAACTAAAGTTGCACGCGCACAACCATTTTCTCCTTCTAACTGTTTGCACTTTACTGTCTCAATCCCAATATCATCTAAAGCATACATAACATGTTCTGCTTCAGCATCATTGCCGAAATATCCCATATATGCACTTCTTTTTGCGCCAAACATTTTGGCATATACTGCAAAGTTTACACAGTTTCCACCCGGATACATTGTTTTAATATGCTCATATTTATCTACAACATTATCACCAAAACCTAATGCGCTTACATCATACATTTTCTCATTCTCCTTTTCGCCTGCCATAAATTTCAGGTCATTGCGAAATTCCAGTTTTCTGATCTCTTATTGTATTTTTAGAATTCCGCAATGATCCGTCTCTGTGATTAATATTCAACAACACCCATGTATCTTCTCATGTCAGTTGGATGACATCTCTTATCCTGAAGAGCATTTCTGTATGCTACACTCATTGCATAAAATACCATTGCGTTAAAGTACTCTACGCAGCTGTCGTCAATTGCGTCAAGTCCAAGGTCATTTGCATCGATCACTTCATATTTCTTTGCATATTTGTTCAGGAATACTTCTGCTCTTTCGTCCATAACACGGTTTCTTCCGCGGCTCTTTAATAAAATATAAAGATGATCTTCATCTGTTACTTCAAATGGTCCATGGAAGTATTCTGCTGAATTTAAATAGCAGCAATCCATCCACTGCATCTCCTGAAGTGAGCAGATAGCAAATCCATATGCAGCTGCATAAGCTGCTCCTGAACCCATGATATATAAGAACGGTTCTTTTGCATATTTTTCAGCAAAAAGCCATGTTCTGTTTTTTACGCTCTTGACAGCAGCTCTTACGATACCATCTGCTTTTTCAAGTCCGTCTGCAACTGCATCGTATAATTTATAGTCTGGCTCCTGTGCTTTCATTAACTCATTCAAAATGTTTAATACAATACCCTGTGGTTTATCCTTTTCATTTGTATCATCTTCCCATGAATATACAATTGGATTTAATGAACTGTCATCACAGGCTGATCCAGGTGTATGTGTCATTGCTACAACTGCTGCACCAAGATCTTTTGCTAAATGTGCTGCATCTACGGTCTCTTTTGTATTTCCACCATGAGAGCAGATAAATACAAGACTTGTTTTTCCAAGGTGTGTCGGAGGTGTTACAACAAATTCTTTACTTGTGATCCAGTCAGCATGCATTGTCTTGGATTCGGTACGTACGAAATAATATCCTGGATAAAGATCTACTAAAGATCCTCCGCATGCTACAAAATATACATCTTCGATTTTTTCTCTTCCGTTTAAAATTTTGTTTACTAATTCTTTCATTGTTTTATTCTCCTTCTATTATAAAAATTTTATATTTAAAGCATTGCTGAAATAGTACAGAATACCAATGCCATTACTGTTACTAAAATAAAGAACTTCCAGATTGTCTTCCACCACTGACCAAAAGTAATCTTACATACAGCAAGTCCTGCAACGGTCATACCGGCTGTCGGGCTTAACATATTGGTCAGCTGATTTGCAAATTGAAGTACTGTTACACTTGCTTCCGGATTCACACCCTGTAAATCACATAATGGAGCCATAATTGGCATTGTCAGGGATGCTAATGCAGAAGATGATGGAACAAGAAGTGACAATAATGACTGAACCAGATACATTACTGCAACAAATGCTGCACTTCCTACACCTGCAAGTGCTCCTGATAAGTAATTCAGGATCGTATCAATGATCATTCCGTTTTCTGCAACAACCAGAATGCCTCGGCATACACCAATTACAACTGCTGCAAACGCAAGATCTTTTACACCGATCACGAACTGTTCTGCGATCTCTTTCTCAGAAAGTCCGCCAACAATACCCATTAAAATACCCATTGCAAGGAACACACCGGAAATCTCATCCATATACCATCCATGTGCAAGAATACCGTACACGATAATTCCCATTCCTACTGCAAATACAAGTAATACCAATTTATCTCTTAAAGTAAATCTTGTATCCTTTTCATCCATCATAAATTCCTGTTTTTTCAGAAGGTCATCCTGATAAGTGATGGATCCGGTTGGATTTTTCTTTACTTTCATTGCATATCGCATAACATAAGCAATGGTAACTGTCATCATAATTGCCCACCAGATATATCTGTATACAAGCTGTGGGTTACCATGGATTCCAGCAACACCCTGTGCGATCAAAACGTTGAACGGGTTTGTTGTAGATGCTGCATATCCAATCTGTGGTCCTAAGAATACGATCATGAAGGTCGTCATGGAGTCATATCCCATTGCAAAGAAAATAGGGATCAACATAACATAGAATGGAATAACCTCTTCTGACATACCAAATGTCGTTCCACCAATTCCTAACAGGATCATCAGAATTGGGATCAGTAAAACTTCTTTGCCTTTTAATCTTAAAATAACCTTCCGGATTCCGCGGTTCATCGCATTTGTCTTTGTTAAAATCTGGAATGTACCGCCGATCAGTAAAACGAATGCAACAACATCTGCTGCTGCCTGAATACCTCTTGTAGGTGCCATTAAAATTTCATGCAGTCCTTGTCTTAAATCACCGGATTCACTCACTTTATCTATCACATGATAGGTTCCGGCTACAGCAACTTCACGTTCTCCTGCTGCTGTATCAATTAATTGTCTGTCAAACTGTCCACTTGGCAAAATCCATGTCAGGATTGCAAATACTATAATCAATATAAATGCCAGCGTATATACATGCGGCAGTTGAAGTTTAAATTTTTTCTTATTTTCCATTTTCAAATCCCCCGTAATCAGCCTATTAAGTAAGGCTTATAAGCTTCCATATTCCGTTTGTCATGTGATGCCGGATCTTCGAAATAATCAAAATCTGTAATTTCCTGACCGAAGTATCCCTTGTATCCACGTCTGACAACCGTATCGATCCATTCTCCAAGTGGATGATTGCCATCTCCCCAGATCAGATGTCCGTATGGATTTCCATCGATGAAATGCATATGAATAATCTCATCGCCAAATGTATCAAACCACTCGTCTATGGTCTCACCGGCAACTCCCATTGCAGTTGTATCGATCATTACTTTCAAATTCGGATGATTCACTTCATCGTGCATTCTTTTGGCATCTGCAAGTGTTACAACAAGTTGGGATTCCTGCGGTCTTAATGATTCCATTGCCAGATTAATATTGTGTTTTGCTGCCTCATCTGCCAGTCTTGAAAGCATTTCTCTTGAACGCTTCCATGCTTCTTCACGGTCTTCATTCCAATAACCCCAGCCGGAGTTAATTGCCATTGTTTCTATACCAAGTTCTTCTCCAGCCTTCAATGCATTTGCAAAATATGCAAAGCTTTTTTCATAAAGCTCCGGCTCCTGGGCTGCGAACTGATATTGATAAGTACAATTTTCCGGAGTCAGGATCTTTACCTGCATTCCTCTTGACTCTACTTCATGCCGGACTCTTGTGCAATCAGAGTAAGACATACTGTCCAAAAAGAAATGCGGTGCACCGGCCCATAACTCAATCGTCTTCACACCAAGCTTCTGCTGTGCATCCAGAAAATACGGGAGTGAATAATATAAATAATGAATGTTCATTCCTGCAATTCTGTCTCTGTTAATCTGTGCCATGTTTCTTCCCCTTTCTATCATCATAATTTTTTATTGTTCTTTTGTATATACCGGTTTTCCATTTACCATTGTCATGGAAACTTTTACATCTCTCATCTCGCTCATCGGTACCTCAAAGACATTCCGATCAAGAACTGCTATATCTGCCAGTTTTCCTGCTTCTAACGTTCCAATCTTATCTTCCATTCCTATGTTATAAGCCCCACCATACGTCCATGCTTTTAACATTTCAGCAATCGTAATTGTGTTCTGCACATTGTACTGTTCTTTTCCATCCGGGAAATATCCACCGCAGCCATGGAAAATTGCTTCCGGAATGTCAGTGATCATCAGTGGCAGATCTGTTGCTCCTGATAATGTCATTCCTCCATCAAGCATGCCTCTTCGATTCCAGAAATACTTGCCTCGCTCTGTTCCGATCGTCTCTTCAATCGATTTTTTCACATCATCCGCTGGATCCAATGACATAATCTGGAAATAGATTTCTCCAGTTACACCAATTTCACCCATCTTTTTCAAATCCGCCGGATTAGAAAATTCCATATCTGTCACAGCATGACGGTTCACAAGCTTTCCATCTTTCTTCTGACATTTATCAAAAATACCAGCCACTTTATGTACTGCTCCATCCCCCTGTGCATGCAGGGAATAACGAAATCCATTTTCATCAGCAAGCTGCACTTCTTTTTCAATCATTGGATAATCCACCTGGATACTGCAATGCATATTCGTTCCCTCATAAGGCTCTAACAGATCACCCTTTGTACTTGCCACTGTTCCATCTGTCATCCGGTTATATCCGGAGAACCGGACGAAATCACCCTGGAACTTCTCTCTCATTCTTTTTCCATGTTCAATGTTGATTCCTTCACCAACCGGCTGCGACATAAAAAATGTTCGAAGTGACAATTCCTTCTTTTCTTCTTTTTCTTTCAGAAATGAGTCAAATCCGTAAAAATCATCAAATCCCATTTCTTTTACCGTTGTAACTCCACGGCTGTTCATCAGCTTCATATAATCTTTAAATTCCGGTTCTATGAAATCCCGATCATTTAAATACTCCGGCATAATCTTGTGATAGGCTTCCGGATAGCATTCTTTCGGATTAAATCCATATGCTTCTTCCGCTTTCCGGTTCATCATGCATGTGCTACGGTCTGCTGCAAATACGATAACTGCCCGATCCGAATATGCTTCATTCAGCTTTTCTTCCAGACCTTCCGTTTCGAATCCGTTTGGATTCCATCCATGTCCAAATACAGTGGAAGGTTCTTTCTCTTTTTCAACCTGCTCCTTTATCTTCTGTAAAAACTCTTCCTGCGATGTTATGCCAGACATATCAATTCCAATATGGAAAATCGCATAACCCGTAAAAAAAGTATGTACATCAATAAATCCCGGTGTCACCAACTGATCTCCCAATTCCAGAACCTCTGTCTGTTCGTCAATCCAATCACTTCCATCATCTGTTCCAACCGCCAGGATATTCTGTCCGCTTACTGCAACATATCCTGCAAATGGGTTCTCAACAGTAGATGTAAAAATATGATCTGATCTTAACAGATAATCTGCTTTTTGCTTTCCCATGTTCTCCCTCCGTTCTTATTTCTTCATTTGATGATTATGTTATATCATATCATAACGTTATATGCAATCATTATATAACGTTATATGTTCACTTTCTATATATTCACCAAAATTAGCTTCCTGTTTTTATAATATATGCACAATTTCCTGTTCCTATCCTGTGGTTTATCTTTTACTTTTTTTGTTATGAAACAGATGGATTTTGTTGTTATTTAAGTCTGTTTCCGCTATAATGTATCTGTGAATCGTATAGCTATAAATAATATACGTTGTATGTTTAGAGGAGAATTATAATGAAACTTGATATGAATGCAGAAACTCCATTATATATGCAGCTAAAAGAAGCGATCAAAGCTGCAATCAAAGATGGCACTTATCCGGACAACGAAAAAATACCTACTGAAATAGAATTAAGCGAACACTACAAAGTCAGCCGCATCACCGTAAGACGTGCTGTTGAAGAATTATGTCAGGAAAATTATCTTGTAAAACGTCAGGGAAAGGGAACTTTTGTAAAATCCCGCAAGATCCAACGCAAAATGGAACATCTTCTTGGCTTTGCTGATGCATGTAAAGCAAATGGATGTATTCCATCCCGCCTTTTGATCAAACGCTCCGTAACCGAGTTATCTGAGGAAGAAGCCAAAACAATGAATGTTCCAACTGGCTCAAAGGCAGTCTTGATCGAACGTGTCGATCTTGCCGATGGTATCCCAATGATTTATGAAAGCAATCTGTTTCCTTATCCAAAATATGAATTTCTTTTAGATGAATCGTTGGATGGTTCCCTTTATCAGCTTCTAAAAGATTCCTACCATATTCAGGTTAAGGGTTCCCGTAATTCGTACCTTGAACTCGCGCTTCCGGTTCGCTTGCCAAACATTTGCGTGTCACCAACGGAGAACCTTTATTTTATTTATACTCCGAGATTTTTGACACAGACTATAATCTTGTTCATATTTGCCGTGATTATATCCGCGGAGAACAATATCGATTTTATATGGACGATTATACAAGACCTTAACTTTAATAACCGTTCGCTCTGTAAATATTCTATGCCACAAATAAAAGAAGCAGTTACTTCACGAAAACTCGTGAAGCAACTGCTTCTTTTATTTATAATGCTATATAGCGTCTGTTGATTAAGCAGCTATTTGCAGCTTCCAACTTTCATATCTGTTCTAATCATGCAAAAATCGGAACTGATACAAAAAATTGCAAAGTATTCGTCTCAGAATCCTGAACAGTTTCGTTACGAATGCAGATAATGCGATAGATGTCATCTGTCTTTCCCTATCACAGCATCTTCTTTTTCCGCAAAAACAGCATGGTAATGATACAGATCAATAATGTGATAATACAAATGATCAGAAATCCGTGCGGTGTATTTGCAAACGGCATCCAGTTTT
>ENA-OURZ01004156-OURZ01004156.1-human-gut-metagenome-genome-assembly--contig:-NODE-4156-length-11290-cov-2.973743_pt1 | contig 11290 bp, 8 predicted proteins | sample MGYA00242073_ERZ509195 | MGnify/ENA primary metagenome ERZ509195 (study PRJEB26280, sample SAMEA2338837) | human gut metagenome | biome: human gut; feature: human-associated habitat; material: faeces...
ATCAGGGCTCCCTTTCGCAGAATGTAGTTTTGGTCGGCTGTCTCAATGCCGATGTTGACGATGTCCGCCATCACCAGCGGGATCAGCAGTTCGAAGACCGCCTCGGCAGCGCTGCACACCACGCCCAGGGCGATCCACTTGGAATAGGGCTTTGCGTAAGCCCCCAGTTTTTTCAGCATGGGGTTCGATCCTCCTCTAAATTTTCGATCACGCGGCCCAGCAGGGACCGCCCCACGGGCACGGAAAGAAGGCGTCCGGAGCATTTGACCAGGTCCCCTTCCTTCAAATTGGAATCATCCCCCAGAATCACGGCGCCCACCTCATGTTCTTCCAGGTTCATCGCCAGGCCCATCACGCCCCCGGGGAACTCAATCATTTCATTGAGCATCACGCCGCTCAGCCCTTCGATTTTGGCGACGCCGTCCCCCACGGAACGAATAACGCCCACGTTTTCCTGGCTGACGGAAGCCGTGGCTTTTTTAATTTCTGCTTCGAGTTCTTGAAGTATGTTGCTCATGGAAAAAAGTTTCGTTGGTTAATTGGAAAGATTGCGGGCCATCTCGGCCAGACGGTCGATTCTGGAGCGTACGGAACCGTCTTTCACGTCGTCCCCCACCTGGATGCGGATGCCCCCCAGCAGGTCCGGCGCCACCTCCCAGTGGTAGTAGAGGCCGTCGCCATATTTGGACGTCAGCTTGGCTTGAATTTGGGAGCGTTCCTCCTCTGTCAGCGGTACGGCGCTTTGAATGGTGGCCGTACGGCTTTTCACGGCGTATTCCACCATGCGGGAAAAGGCCGTCAGCAGAGCGACATAGTTACGGGGTTTGCGTTCCGCAATTTTCCGGGCGATCAGGCGCACGCGGTCCTCCGCCACGGTATTCCCGTCCATGCAGAGCCGGAACAGCCTGCGGGCGGCATTGAGCGTGTCCTTTCCGATCTTCATAAAGCGTATCAGGAATCCAGGCTGTCGATCGCTTCCCGGTTGATTCTCCGCTGGTCTTCTTCCGTCAGCATTTTTCCAGTGACCTGCGCGGCAGCCAGGGCCACCAGCTGGCCGAATTGTTCTTTCAGCGCTTCGCGTTCCTTCTGCTGTTCCAGTTCCGCAAGCTGCCGGGCCTTTCTGACTATTTCCTCCGCCTTTTGGGAGGCCACGGTTTCCTGTTCCTCCAGCAGGCGGGAGGCGGCGGCCTTGGCGGCGTCTATCTTTTCCTGTCCCTTTTCGCCCGCTTCCACCAGCATTTCATGCGTCTGTTCCTTCACGGAAGCCAGCTGGCGCTCGCTTTCCTCACGCATTTCCTCTCCCTCCTCAATGCGCTGGCGCCTTTTTTCCAGAACGTTCTGGATGGGCTTGAACGCCAGGTAGCGCAGGATCACCACCATCAGGATGAAGGCGATCAGGTTGGCAACAAAGGGTTCCCAGCTTGTCACCCCGAAGGGCGCAAAGGGATTCCAGGACTGGTCGGCTATGAGATTCAGCATAAAATGAACGGGTTGAAACATGCCGGAAGTTTTCCGGACCGGCAGGAACGGCTGCGCCGCCCCGGAGCGGAAGAAGCTCCCTCCGGGAACGGGGCCTCCGGGTTATTTCACAAAGATGGAGATGAGGGCCACGCCTTCAATCAGGGCGGCCAGCGTAATGGCAATCACCATGATGGGGGAGGAGGCTCCCGGGTTGCGCCCGGTGGCTTCCGCGGCTTTCGCGCCGATGAGGCCGATGCCGAGGCCGGCGCCGATGGTGACGAGGCCGAAGCCCACGTTGCCGGACAGTTCGGCCAGGGAGGTCATTGCGGTAGGATCAATCATGTTATTGGTATGGTTTATGTTTTTTGTTGAACGTCCCCCCACAGGTTGCCCATGGTCCGGAACGGAAAGTTGGCGGTGCGGCTTATGAGGCCTTTCCGGACGGCAGGCTGTCCGGCACGGATGGTTCTTTTCCCTCATCCTTGGCGGCATGGCCGTGGGCATCCCCGTCCCCCACTTGCAGTTTGAGGAAAATCGCCGTCAGGAGGAGGAAGACCAGAGCCTGGATGAAGCCCACCAGCAGCTCAATCGCCAGAAACGGGAGTACGCACAGGGCGCTGAGGACGGGTCCGAACATGTGAGCCATGGTGTCAATGATCGTTTCCCCGGCGTAAATGTTGCCGTAAAGACGGGCCGCCAGCGCAATAGGACGGATCGTAATGCTCAGGACGTCCACCAGCCCCACGAAGATGAAGATGAGCACCAGCACGAATCCCATGAAGCCGGGCAGTCTTCCCTTGGGCCCGAACAAGTGGATGAAGAAGCCTTTCAGGCCCTGTTCCCGGATGGACCAGTAAAGCCACATCAGCGCATAAAAGATGCCCAGGAACATCGTCACGTTCATGTCCGCATTCGCGCCGCGGAACAGCGGCACTCCGTTATAGGTGATGGTCCCTACCCCGGGGAGAAGCCCCATGTAGTTGCTGACCAGGATGATGGTGAAGATGGTTCCGAAGTACCAGAAGTACTTGCGCGTCAGTCGCGGCCCCAGCAGGGATTCCACAAAGTTGTACAGAGTCTCAAAGAAGTATTCCACCGCATTCTGGAACCGGGACGGCAGAATGCGCATGGAGCGGGTGGCGAACCATACGACCACCCCTATCAGCAGAACCGCCAGAAAGAGCATCAGCATGGAGTTGGACACCGGCAGTTCAATGCCGCCTGGAAGCGGAATGGAGAACAAGTGGGGGGCGGCCTGCTCCAGTCCGTGCTCCGCTCCTTCCTCCGCCGCACACGCGCTGCCGCCCATCATGCCGGGCACCGCCAACGCCGCCAACCACAGGAACTGGAAAAATCTGCTCATCGTCTATCTTTTACCATTATCGCGCCAACTCCTGTAAATACGGGAAAAGGGAAGCCATTCCCTTTATTTGACGGTTTTGATTGTGTACTCTCCCCTCCCCCTTGGCAAGCCCAAAACTTGGCACGCGCACAAATTATATACATTTGTATATAATCTTAAGGCGGCTGCAGGCTTGCCGTTGCAAAACTCCGTTTTTTCTTCCGGGCATTAAAAAATTTTTCCGGAGATAACTTCCAGAACGGCAGGAACAAGAAGCTTCCGGAAATTTCTTCCCGGAAGCCTGTAAATCCAATGGGAAACCCCTGTTATTTGGCAGCGGAAATAACGTGGATGTGATACACGTCCCTGCCGTCCGCGCCCTTGCGCCCCGTAGCATGCACGCCCGTGACGTCGGAGGTGATCACGTCCAGGGTTTCCACGGCCTTCCGGATATCCTTGTTGCCTTCCGCCGCGCTCTTCAGGGCATCACGGACCGGAACGAGGTTAAGCTGGAATTCCAGCGGAGCCACCTGCCCCGGGGCCTTCATGGATTCCTTGACGACTTCCATGCCGAAGGCCTTCGGCATGCTGATGGCCCAGCGGGTGTCGGAAACGCTCACCACCGGATTCAGGTCGGCGCCCAGCGGGCACTCGTAATCGTAGGTGGTGACATCCCCTTCCACGGAGGATTTGGGGGAGGGCAATTCCGTCATCTTGCCCTGGCTGGCCAGGGTAACGATGGTCTTGGCGGCGTCAGACACTTTCTGCCACGCTTCGCCCAAGGCGGCACGGTTCTTCACTTCATAAGCCGCGGAGAAGCGCGGGGCCGGAACATTCTTGAGCGTGGGGCTGGGAGCGCCCTGCATGTCCATGATGAACACGCCGGAATCCGTAAGGCCGGAAAGTGCGGTCTTGTACGCCTTCCAAAGTTCTTCAATGGTGGGCCGGGCCATCTGGAGCATGGGGGCAACCATGCGGATCTGGTCGCTTACGTCATGCTTCGGGTTGGAAATATACGCATTGCCGTAATCCCAGCCGATCTGCGCGATGTTTTCATACAGGGTGCAGCCCATGTCAACAATCTGCGGATTGATGCGGAAGGAAGAATACAGCACCGTATCCGCCCCGGGACGGACGGAGTTCATGGAGGAGGGAGCGTCCAGGAGGTAGAATTCAAGCGGATACGTGCAGGCTTCCACATGCACCCCCTGGTCCTGCCACGCGTAGTAGGAAACGGGCGTGGCATTCTGCGCCACCTTTTCATACAGCCCAAGGAGGCGGCCCTTCATGGAATCAAGCGCGGCCATGGAAGGAGCCAGATCGGCAATCTTCCAGTCGGTGCCTACCGTCTGCATCAGGTCCTTCAACCCGGAGAACATGCCCTTGTAGTAGGCGATGTCCAGGTTAATAAGGCCCTTGGCGCAAGCCTTGTCCGCAAATATCAGGCCATAGGCGGGATACTGGAGCTGGGCGTCAGCCATGGAGAAATCCGGACGTGCCAGAACAGAATCCTGGGGAGAAGCCGCCAGGCGGACCTGCTTTTCAGGATTGGTGGTTATAAAGCCCACGAGGGTATCATCCACGAAAGCGACGGCCACATACAGCTTGGATTCGTCCAGACGCTTGAGAGCCGCCTTGAGACGGTCCAGATTTTCCTGGGAGACGGTTATCTGGGCTTTAGCCTCTTCCAGCCTTTCTTCCAGCTTCGCCCGCAGTTTCTTGCAGTCCACTTCCGCTACCTTGCAAGCCAGGCCGTTGTAGGTCTTGTCATACAGGGAAACAATGCCGTGCAGTTCCATGCCTTCCGGGAGATTGGCGTCCTTCAGGGTAGCCTTGGCCTGGGCAAGGGCTTCCGGCGTCAATTTGGCGGCTACCATTACGGGAGCCGTCGCGGCCTGAGAGGGGCGCATATCCACCAAATCAATCCACTTAATGAGCATTTCAGTATATCTGTTGCCCATTACTTCCACTTCTGCGTCACTAGCTTTCTTGTTACCATTGATTAAATCCTGGTAAAGCTTATAACCGGACAGAATTCCCTTCATTTGGTGCAATCCCATGCCTGTAAAAGCGGACTGGGCGCTGTCCATCCACGGAGCCCATTCGGGGCCGAAGCCGATCATCGCGTCAATGACGGGGGTGTTGACGGAGCACTTTTTCCGGACGGGCTTGGGTGCATCCTCTCCCGGAATGGCTATGGATTCATCAGCGTCTTCCCCAGCGGAGCAGGAACCCCAGGTTTTGACCATGTTCAGATTCTGAACGCTCCTGATCATGCCGGGGACGTCGTAAACACCGGCTACAATACCCATGTCCATGGGAAAGAGGGCGGCGATTCCGAGCCGTTCCGCACGCTTCGCCACCAGATCGGAAGCAACGGGGGCGGAGGGATCAAGCGAAGAAGCCGGGGTTAAGCCGGCGGCATCCTGTCCGGCCTTGGCGGAAGATGATTTATTGTCGTCAGAGCAGGCGGCAAGAGCGCAGGTCAGCGCAAAACAGGGTATGGAGTAGAAATAATGCGTTTTCATTATCTTTAAACGTAGGGGTCATGATGCCATCCAACAAAAGCGCCGCTCCTTACGGCAACAGTCTCATCGACGCGCACCATCCGCATTATATAGGCGCTTCCCCGCAATGACGCAAGCACAATGAAAAGCATTAACGGGCCAAAGGCCATGCATGACCCTGTTACGGCGAACGCCCTGAAAAGCATTGCCGGACGATTCCGCCTTCCTTAAAAGCCGGTCTAAAGAGGTTCCGCCATGGGAATGTCATCCTCCGGAAGGGGGGCCTGGGGCGCGGGAGCTTTTACGGGAGAGGAATGGTTGAGATGGCGGGGAATCTGATGGGGAAGGCCGGGAATGTAGTCGGAATCTCCGCGTCGGGGCGTGAGGGGTGCGGCAGAAGGCTCCTCCGACAAGGAAGGCGCGGACGGCCTGGCATGCCCGGAGGAACCGCCCACCGGGGTCGCCTTGATTTCCGCATCGGAAGAGTCGTCCAGATCGGCAGGGATTTCATGAACCTTGATGGGCTCCATTCCTTCCGGATCATACAGGCCGGGCGGCAGATTGTCCGGCACTACGGCAGGCGATCCCCCGCGTTCGCGAAGGGCGGCGGCAGCCGTTTCCGGGGTTTCCTCCACCGGTTCCGCTACCGGGATGTCGTCCTTGGGCGGGTCAATGATGGCCTTGATGTCCTTCTTCTCCGTCTCAAAGAATTCCTTCACGATGGGGGCGGCGGCGGCGCCCCCGCCCAGCCGTTCGTGGGCGCGGCCTTCATACAGCACCACATAGGCGAAGCGGGGATTGTCACAGGGCATAAAGCCGGCGAACCACGCCAGGCGCTTGTCTTCCCGTTCCGGTCCCCACTGGGCCGTGCCGGATTTGCCGGCGATGCTGGAATAGGACAGGCGGGCGCGGCCGCCCGTGCCGCCTTCAATCACCTCCCTCATGCCCTTGCGCACGCTAGACAGGGCACGTTCATAGGCCGGCAGGGGGCGCTGGACCTCCTGCGGCTTGGGAGCGTAAATGACATTGGCGTTGCCGTCCTGAATCTGCTTGATGAGCTGGAGCCTGGGCAGGTAGCCGTTCGCCACGCCGGACATCATGTGCGCCACCTGGAGAGGCGTGACCAGCAGCGTTCCCTGGCCGATGGAAAGGTTGGCGGCGTCTCCGGACATGAAATCCCGCTTGTAGTTGCGGATCATGTAGTCGCTGGTGGGCACCAGGCCGGGATCGTCCGGAATGGGCAGCCCGGTGCGCTCGCCAAGTCCGAAGGCGCGGGCCGTATCCATCAGGGCTTCCGCTCCCAGCTTGAGCCCCATCTGGTACATGAACGGGTTGTTGGACATCGCCAGGGCGCGGATGCAGTTGATGTCCCCCAGGGGCGTCTTGCTCCAGTTGTTGAAAACGTGGTTGCCGATCGTGATGGATGCCGGGCAGTAGATCTGCGTATTTTCCGTGATCTTGTTGTTTTTCAGGGCGCTGGCCACCGTCAGCACCTTGAAGGTGGAGGCGGGGGGGTAGCGCCCCTGGAAGGCGCGTGCGCCCAGCGGTCCGGCGGGGTCGTTGCGCAGGGCATCGTAATCCTTCTGGGATATGTTCGGAATGAACATGTTCGGGTCATAGGACGGCGTGGAGGCCATTACCAGCACTTCACCCGTTACGCAGTCCAGCACCACCATGGCGCCGCGCCTCTTGCCGCGGGAAAGGATGCGTTCCGCATCCCGCTGCCATTTCAGGTTCAGGGTGGTGACGATGGCGCCGCCGGGCTTGGGGCGTATCTGAAGTTCATCCAGAATCTTGTTGCCGTCCTCGTCAAACATCAGGCGCCATACGCCGGGCGTCCCGGTCAGGTCCTTGTTGAATTCCTTTTCCAGTCCCGCGCGGCCTTCCACCTGTTCCCACAGCGGGTCCATATGGTTGATGGGGCCGGTAGGCAGTTTTCCCTTGGAACCCACATAGCCGATGATATGTCCGGCGATTTCCTTTTCCGGATAGGAACGGATGTAGATGGGCAGCAACTGGAGGCCGCGCACCCCCTTCACCTTGTCCCTCAGTTTTTCCGCTTCCTCCGCGCGGATGACGTTGGTAAGGGGAAGAGGCAACCAGCGGCGGTGCTCATAGTGCTTCCAGAGCTGGTCATCGGAAAAGGACCACGCTTTTCCAGCAATTTTCTTAGCCTGTTCCAGGCAGTTGCGCCCGAAGTCCACTACGCGGGAACGGTCGGGATTTTCAAAAATTTCAAACCGCAGGGCCAGTTGGTAGGCCACGGAGGTCACTGCCAGAGGCTCTCCGTTGCGGTCCAGAATGGGACCGCGCGGAGCCGGAATCAGCAGGGCCATGGTTCTGGCGGAAGGCCGCGTGCTGGTGTGCGCTTCCCGCGCCGCATCCATCCTTCCCCCCTTGAGGGAGGGAATCAGGGACAGGGAATCCAGGCCGTTCTGCTCCTTCTCCGTTTCCTTGGGCATTTCCGGGGCGTCAGCCACGCCTTCCCGTTCACCGGACGCCGTGCCGGATTCCCTCTTCTTATCCCCCAGGTCAACCGTTTCCACGGCGTCATCTTCTCCACGCTGCTGCGCCGCAGCCTGGCGCACGGGCGTTCCCCCGCGGGAAGGCGAATGGCGTGACGAGGACTGGCCCCAGGCCGTATCCGCCGTCCAGGCGGCCAACCCGGCCAGCAATACCAGGGAACGTATCAGAACCTTCATTTTCATCAGCTTGCAGGAGTGTGACAGATGCACCGTAAGGAATCAACGATTATTCACGCTCGCGCCTATTCCTGAACTACTACGGTTGTTCCCATGCCGCATTTGTCAAACAAAATGCGGCATGCCTCCACAGGCACCCGGATGCACCCGTGGGAATTGGCGTCCCGGAACACCGTGCCCACATGCAGCCCTATCCCGCCGTGAATGCGCATCCACAGCGGCATCTTGGCGCCGATGAATTTGCCGCCGGACGGCACGCGGGAAGAAGAGGTGGCGTCCGAATTCACGCACAGGCCGCTTGCATCAAACACGCTGCCATAGGACCGGGAGCGGTAGTCCGCATCCTTCTGAATGATGGAGAATTTGCCGCGGGGCGTCTCATGGGTGGATCTGCCGGTGCACACGGGAAAGTTCATGGCCGGCTGGCCGTTGACCCACAGCACGCCGCGCTGGTCCTTCAAATGAATCACGATTTTGCTGTTCCGCGTCTGCGCCTGCCGGATGCGCTCGTCATGGTACCAGATGTCGCGCGTGAAGCGGTACTGGGGGTCCGCTACAAAAGCGTCATAGGAAGAAGAGTACCTGCCGTCCTTCATCAACGGCTTGCCATGCAGAGTCTTGGGCGTGGAGGAACAGGCAGCCAGCAGCAGGGAGACACACAGGAAAAGGAGAAAGGCGAGAGGGGAGCGCGGCATGCGGCCTGCTTTACCCTCTTCCCCCGTGGAAATCAAGCACGATTCCCCTCTGTTCCGGCATGTTTGGAGGAATCCTGATAAAGACGCCCTTTTCCGTCCGTACCTGTTCCATGGACCGTCTTTTCTTCCTTTCCATCCGTAAAACCACGCGCCTCAAACGCGCAGAAAAAGCTCCCGTCCAACAGGACGGGAGCCGCAATTTCTCATTCTCCCGTAAACAGCAAACTATATGTTACAGGAAAACCGGGATACTGTCAAGAACTGATTTAAAGCGAGATTTCCTCGGCGCAGACGGCGGCGCTGCTGCACAGGGCGCGGCACTTTTTTGTAAACGCATGCACCTGCTCGGGGCAGCGCCCGATATAATTTGCCGGGTCCATGTGAGACTTAATTTCCGCTTCCGTCATGCCGAAGGCAGGCTCGGCAGCAAGGGCTGCAATGAGATCCGCATCGCATACGCCGTTTTTCATCTGCGCGGTCGCCTCCATGGAGGCTTTACGGATGATCTCGTGGACCTGCTGGCGGTCGCCGCCGTGCTTGACGGCAGCCATCAGAAGGTTCTCCGTTGCGATGAACGGCAGGTACTCCGAAACAAACCGGGCGACGATCTTTTCGTTCACATGCAGCCCCTTCGTTACGTTCTGCATCAGCCGCAGAATGCCGTCGCAGGCGAGAAATGCCTCGGGAAGCGAAATGCGGCGGTTTGCCGAATCGTCAAGCGTGCGCTCGAGCCACTGCGTCGACGCGGTCATGGGCGCGTTCATCGCGTCTGCCATGATATAGCGGGACAACGAACAGATGCGCTCGCAGCGCATGGGGTTGCGCTTGTAGGGCATGGCGGAAGAACCGACCTGGCTTTCTTCAAACGGCTCTTCGACCTGCCGGTCGTGCTGCAGCAGCCGGATGTCGTTGGCAAACCGGCAGCAGCTCTGGGCAATCGACGACAGGACGTTCAGAATCCGGCTGTCTAGCTTTCGGGGGTAGGTCTGCCCGCACACATCATAGAGCCGGTCAAAGCCGAAGCTTGCGGCTAATTTCCGGTTCATCTCGTCAATCTTCGCGCTGTCGCCTTCAAACAGCGACAGGAAGCTTGCTTCGGTGCCTGTCGTGCCGCGGCAGCCGAGAAAACGGATGGCAGAAAGGACGTCGCGCAGCTCCTCCAGATCCAGCATCAGGTCCTGCAGCCACAGCGTCGCACGCTTGCCGACGGTCACCAGCTGCGCGGGCTGATAGTGCGTATAGCCGAGGCAGGGCAGGGCGGCATAGCGGTCTGCGAAGTCGCACAGATTCTGCATCGCGGCTTCCAATTGCCCCTCAAGATAGCGAAGCCCGTCGCGGTACAGGATCAGGTCGGCGTTGTCGGTCACATAGCAGCTCGTCGCGCCCAGATGGATGATGCCCTTTGCACCGGGCGCGTCCACACCGTAGGCATAGATGTGCGCCATCACATCGTGGCGGATTTCCTTTTCCTTTTTCGATACGATATCGTAGTCAATCGGGCTGATGTGCGCTGCCAGCTCGTCGACCTGCGCCTGCGTGACCGGCAGCCCCAGCTCGTGCTCCGCGCGCGCCAGAGCCACCCAGAGCTTTCTCCACGTCTCAAACCGGCTGTCCGGCGAGAACAGGTGCAGCATGTAGCGCGAGGCATAGCGAGATGCCAGCGGACTTTCATAGGTGGGTTTCATGCTGGTTTCTCCTTAGCGGTAGATGATTTCGTCGCGCTTTGCACCGACGGAGACATAGCTGATATGGCAGCCGATCTGCTTTTCGATATACTCAACATAGTTGCGCGCCTCGACGGGCAGATCTTCATACTTGCGGACACCGGAAATGTCACAATTCCAGCCGGGCATAGAGGTCATAACGGGCTTTGCCTTGCCGATGACGGCGGTGAAGGGGAAGTCGTCGGTTTTTTCGCCGTCGACCTCGTACTGCTCGCAGATGGGAATCTTGGTCATATAGGAAAGGACATCGAGCTTTGTGAGCGCAACCTCGGTTGCGCCCTGGATCTGGCAGCCGTAGCGGGTGGCAACGATGTCGATGGGACCGACGCGGCGGGGACGACCCGTGGACGCGCCGTACTCTGCGCCAGCCTCACGAAGCTTCTCCGCTTCCTCGCCGAACCATTCCGCCGTGAACGGACCTTCGCCGACGCAGGTGGAGTACGCCTTCACAATACCTACCGTGCGGTCAACGTGGCTTCCGGGAATGCCCGCGCCCACGCAGGCGTAACCGGCGTTGGAAGAGGAAGACGACGTATAGGGGAAGATGCCAAAGTCAATGTCGCGCAGCGCGCCGAGCTGCGCCTCAAACATGATATTCTTGCCGGCAGCCTGTGCGTCGTACATATACTTTGTCGTGTTGCAGATATAGGGCGCGAGCTTTTCGCCGAACTCCTTGCACCAGGCAAGCATATCGGACAGCTTGTAGGGGTCTGCGCCGTAGACGTTCTGAATCGTAAGGTTCTTCCATTCGAGGATAGAGGCAAGGCGCTTTTCCAGATACTCGGGGTACAGTAACTCGCCGACCATGATGGTCTTCTTCTGATATTTGTCGGAATAGACCGGCGCGATGCCGCGCAGG
>ENA-OURZ01004171-OURZ01004171.1-human-gut-metagenome-genome-assembly--contig:-NODE-4171-length-11242-cov-8.636185_pt1 | contig 11242 bp, 6 predicted proteins | sample MGYA00242073_ERZ509195 | MGnify/ENA primary metagenome ERZ509195 (study PRJEB26280, sample SAMEA2338837) | human gut metagenome | biome: human gut; feature: human-associated habitat; material: faeces...
GCTGCTTGATCTCCTTGTCGGCCTCTGCCTTCTGGGCATCGACCTCGGCTTTCAGACGGAAAGCCTCGTCCTTTGCTTCCAGAACCGCTTCCTTGCGCTTCTGGTCGGCGGTCTTGATCGCCTCGTTCACCAGCCGGGTAGCCTCGGCCTCGGCGCTGCCGATCTGGGCTTCGGCAGTCTTTTTACGGTTGTTGTAACCAATAAAATAGCCCGCAGCCACGCCGACAACAGCAACGATCAAGGCCACGATCACTCCGATCGCGGTCATTGCGTTCACTCTCCTTTGTTTCAATTCAATGCAAAATTAAAAGCAGGAGACGCTGCGCAGCAGGACACGGGCAATGATATAGAAAGAGCTTTCAATGCAAAAAGTGACACCAAAACCATACGCACCACCCAAAACCGGCGGCACGGGCAAAAGCATACGGCTTTTCTCTTTACGGTTCCATTTTATATCAAACAGGCACGCTTTGCCTGAAACGGGTACAGGGTCACACTGAAACCTGCGTACAGCGTCTTTGATTCCATACTACTAAATATAGTACGAAACATTTGCCCGCTTGTCAAGAGGAAAACCCTGCCCGCAGAACATTTTTGTGCAGAAAAACAAAAATAAGATGGCTGCGGAGGTTCTCTCCCCAAACCAAAAGGGCTGCCCCGGAGAACGGAGCAGCCCTTCTGGTTTATGATGAAGAGAAGAAAATGAAGGAGAATGTCTTATTATTTGGCGGCTTTTTCGCCCTCCGGGAAGATGATCTTATTCACAAAGAAGAAGATCACCATGGAGATGCCGCCGTTGAGCACGGTGGTGCCGATGTTGTAGATGAAGTCCGGTACCAGCAGCCCTGCCACTGCCACCCAGATGCAGTTGATGGAGTTGACGATGCAGGTGATGATGCAGAAGGCCAGCACATACCAGCCGATCTGTTTTGCCAGATTGCCCTTGCTGCGGAACACAAAATTGCGCTGGATGGGGAAGTTGATGCACTCGCCGATGACCATGGCGATCATGTAGGCGCAGAAGTAGGGCAGACCGCCGTGGGCGGCATCGTAGCCGAGGATGTTCCACTTGAAGGTCTCGCCGAAGAGGGTAATATCGATGCCCGGCCAGCCGAAATCCACCACCGGCAGGCTTGCAAAGGCCTTGGGCAGAAATTGCAGCAGCAGGTACTTGAACACCGTGATGAGGTTGGACACGATGACGAATAGGCCGCCCTCGCGCACCCACTTGGCAGCGGCGGGGTGCTTTGCCGCAAAGTTATTCCAGAAATTCATAGCCTGCTTCCTTTCAGCTGTTTTTCAAGCGCTCTTCCATGCGGCTGTTCAGCACGAGGTTCTTCACGGCCTCCACGATCACCCGCACAAGACCGATGATCCAGAAGCCCTGCAGCTCCATCACGATGCCGTCCACCATGCCCATGCTGATGGCGCCGTTGGTCATTTTGGCCAGCGCCCGCAGAGGCATATTGTACTGGAACAGGATGTTCAGGTCGGGCTTGCCCTTTTTGATGCTGCGGCGCAGCAGGGTGCCCAGCACGGCAGCCGCCAGCCAGCCGATGGGGCTGCGTCCGTGCCCCATCTCGCCCAGCGTCATGTTGCGGTCGATGTGCACCTTGTTCTCCGGGATGGGACGACCAAGCAGCGCCTCAAACTCCGCGTCCGGCACGTTCTGCACCTGCGCAGTGCGGTAATGTGCAAGGTCTTTGCCCGCGTAGGGGTCGGGTGCGCCAGTGCTCTCCACCGTGACAGCGGCAGTCAGACGGATATCGGTGCTGGAAGCGCCCACCAGCAGCTGATAGCTGCCGCCCTCCACCTCCCAGCGGTCGGTGGCAACGTTCCAGTAGCGGAACGCCTTATCGTCCAGCGGGATGGTGACGGCCTTGCTCTCTCCGGCTTCCAGCTGCACCTTGGTAAAGCCCTTCAGCTCCTTGACGGGGCGGAAAACTTTTGCATCCGGCTTTGCCACATACAGCTGCACCACCTCGGCACCTGCACAGCTGCCGGTGTTGGTGACAGTCAGGGTCACGCCCTTTTCGTCTGCTTTCAGGTCACTGTACGCAAAGCTGGTGTAGCTCAGGCCGTAGCCGAAGGGGAAGGCGGTGGGCACACCGGCGGTGTCGTAGTAGCGGTAGCCTACATACAGACCCTCGCGGTACTCCACAGTGGGGCCATCACCGCCGAAATGCGCTTTTGCGGGGGTGTCGGCGTAGCTGCGCGCCCAAGTCTCCGCCAGCTTGCCGCAGGGGTTCTGCGCGCCGGTGAGCACCTCGACCAGTGCGCCTGCACCGGCCTGACCGCCCAAGCAGCCGTAGACCAGCGCCTTGCAGTCCTTGACCCAATCGCTTTCCAGCGAGGAGCCCGCACTCAGCAGCACCACCACGTTGGGGTTTGCCGCCGCCACAGCCGCCAGCAGTTCCAGCTGGTTCTCTGCCAGCTTCATGTCGGCGCGGTCGATGCCCTCGCTCTCCTTGATCTCGTCCAGACCCATGCACAGCAGCACCACATCGGCGTTCTTTGCCAGCAGCACCGCCTCGGCTTTCAGTGCCTCATCGGGCTTGCCCTGCCGGTCAAAGCCCTTGGCGTAGCCGACGCTGTTCAGGCCGCTTTCGGCAAGGCAGTCCAAGAAGGAATCCACCTTGATGGAGTTGACGGCGCTGGAACCTGCACCCTGATAGCGGGGTGTCTGGGCAAAGTCGCCGATGACCGCCACCTTTTCCCCTTTTGCAAGGGGCAGCAGGCTGTTTTCGTTCTTCAGCAGCACGATGCTCTGGGCAGCAGCCCGGCGTGCCAGTGCGTGGTGGGCATCGGCATCGAACTTGCCGGGTGCGGCGTCCACCGCCGCCTTGGTGGTGAACACCAGCTCCAGCAGCTCCTCCAGCCGGGCGTCCACGTCTGCTTCGGTGATCTTGCCGGTCTGCACCGCCTTCATCAGCTCCCGGATGGCGTCCCCGCCGGGGGCGGGCATTTCCAGCGTAGAGCCGTTCTTTACGCCGAGGGCGTGGTCGTTGCTGCCGCCCCAGTCGGTGACCACTGCGCCGTCAAAGCCCCAGTCCCTGCGCAGGATCTCCATGAGCAGGTGGGCGTTCTCGTTGGCGTAGGTGCCGTTGACAAGGTTATAGGCGGACATGATGGTCTTGGGCTGCGCCTCCTTGACCACCATCTCGAAGCCGGTCAGGTAAATTTCCCGCAGGGTGCGCTCGTCCACGATGGAATCCGAGGCCATGCGGCGCAGCTCCTGACTGTTCACGGCAAAGTGCTTGGGGCAGGCGGCAATGCCGTTTTTCTGGATGCCGCGGACGTAGGCCGCCGCCATCTTACCGGCAAGGTAGGGATCCTCCGAGAAATACTCGAAGTTGCGGCCGCACAGGGGGCTGCGCTTGATGTTCAGGCCGGGGCCCAGCAGCACCGACACGCCCTGTGCCGCTGCTTCTTCGCCCATGGCTGCACCCACAGCCTCGCCCAGTGCCGGGTCCCAGCTGTTGGCCACGGTAGCCGAGGTGGGGAAGCAGGTGGCGGGCACACTGGGGTTCAGCCCCAGATGGTCAGCCGCACCCGCCTGCTTGCGCACGCCGTTGGGGCCGTCCGACAGGGTAATGGCCGGGATGCCCTTGCCCGGCAGCGCCCGGGTGGTGAACACCGTACCGCCGCTCAGCAGGGCGCATTTTTGTTCCAGAGACAAGCTCTTGATGATATCTGTGTGTTTCATGGGTCTCTCCTGACAATCAAAAAAAGGGGGCGGGCGTTTGCCCGCCGCCCCTTCTGTTCCTATGTGTTGATCAGACGGTTTTTACGTCCTCTTTCTTTTTACGGAAGCGGAGGATCGTCAGAACGACCAGAACTGCGATCAGACCGCCGCAGACACCATCCACTGCGTAGATGACCTTCTGGTAAGGCTCGACCTTTGCCAGATAACGGCTGCCCGGCATACCGCCGTTCATTGCCTTGGAGTTTGCAATGGTGTACAGGATGTTATGGATTGCTTCACGACCGTAGTGGTAATCTGCAACGTCATCCTTGTTAAAGGTGTACCGTGCGCCGGTGGGCAGGTTCGTCAGCTTGCCGTCTGCACCGGCCTGGATCATCTGGCCAGCGTCCATAAAGACACCGGTGTTTGCGTTGTCGGTGATGATAAAGCCGTGGAAGCCCCACTCGTTGCGCAGCAGGCCGGTGATCATGTTGTAGTTGCCGCCGGCCCAGGTATAGCCAACGCGGTTGAAGGAGGTCATGATGCCGGTGACGGACGGGATCTCGGTGGTGGCATTGCTGTAAGTGCCGTCGCCGTTGTCCTTTGCATAGTTCATCTCGACCTTATCAGACTTGACGCACATCTCAAAGGGCTTGAGGTAGATCTCGCGGGCCGCCTGCTCGTTCAGGAAGGTCGCAATGCTGTACTGGCCTTCACGGTCGCCGCGGTGGTCCTCCTGATCGTTGATGGCGTAATGCTTGACAAAGACATACATACCGCGGGAGGCGACACCCTCACACTCGAGGGAAGCAATGTGACCGCCGATGAACGGATCCTCGGAGTAATACTCGCTGTTGCGGCCGGAGAATGCCGTGCGGTGCATGTTGACAGCAGGTGCATACCAGCCATCAACGCCCAGATAGTAGGACTCGTCGCCAATGTTCTCGCCGTAGTGAGTGGCCAGATCATCGTTGTAGGTCTGTGCCAGAACGATCACGCCGCAGTGCGTGATGTTGCCCTTGAAGTAGAGGTTGCCGCTTGCATCAAAGCCGTAGTTGACCAGGCCGGTGGCAGTGTCGCGGTCGGTCGTGGAGGGCTTATCCACCGACTTGATGGCAGCCGTGCCATAGCCGGACTGCGTGATCAGGGTCTGATAATCGCTGGGGGTCAGCTGGTCGAGCAGTGCGTCCCACTTTTCATCATCGTAATCCAGACCGCGCATATCGATCAGACCCAGACCGTTGTCCTTGCCGTAAACGATCTCATCGGTCAGGGTGGAGAAGTCGGTGGGGTTCAGGGAATCAAAAGAATCCAGCTTTGCAAGGTCCTCCTTGCTGATCGTCTTGCGGTAGGTATAGGATGCAGCCTTGCCGCTGGCATCGGTACCATTGATGGGGTTGCCCCAGGTGCTGATCTGGTCGCTGACCTCGCCGTCAACGGTCGGCCAGGTGCCAGTCCAGTCACTGCGGGAGAGATACTGCAGCCCGCCGTTTGCATGGTCGAGCTGATTGGTGATCTCCACACCGGTGGTGGTGTCGTTCTTATAGGTCGTGGTATCCACGGTGCCGTTTGCCGGGGTGTAGATTTCAACAAAAGCAGTGTCGCCATCCGCGGTCATACCGTCTGCCACGCTCTTTCCCTTGGCAGAGAGGATGTTGTTGACCGCTTCGTGTGCGTTTTTAGCCGCAGTGATATAGTAATCACCTGCGTCCAGAATGTAGGTCTTGGCATTGACGTAGTCGTAGGACTTCAGCTGTTCCTGGTCGAAGGTGACCGTCACGGTCTCGCTTGCACCGGGAGCCAGCTCCGAGGTCTTGGCGTAACCGACCAGTTCAACGGCAGCCTTTTCCACCTTGTTGGCCTTGTCATAATCGGTGTAAGGGCTCTGTGCGTAGACTTCCACAACGTCCTTGCCTGCAACAGAACCGGTGTTGGTGACCTTGACCGTCACGGTGCAGGTATCGCCATCCCAGCTGGTGTTGTAATCCGACCAGTCAAAGGTGGTGTAGGACAGGCCGTAGCCGAAGGGGTACATCACAGCATCGTCGTAGTTGTAATCGCCCGCATTGCCCTGACCGAGGACTTTATCCTCGTAACGGGTCTCGTAGTAGCGGTAGCCAACATAGATGCCCTCTTTGTAGCTGACGTAGTTGTACTTGGTGAGGTTGCCATTCTCATCGTAGTAGGCAAAGTCGCCGAAGTTCTGCGCCGCCGGGCTGTTCATGGCATCCACTTCATAGGTATCCACGGTGCGGCCGGAAGGATTGACCTTGCCGGAGAAGATCTCAGCCAGAGAGCACAGGCCGTAGTCGCCCATGGCAGGAGCCGAGATGACCGTGTGGATGCTGGGATAATCCTCCACCCAGCTCAGATCGACCGCTGCACTGGAGTTGAGCAGCAGCACCACATCGTCAAAGTTGTCGTTCAGATACTGCAGGATCTCCAGTTCCGTAGAATCCGGCTCCAGATAAGTCTTGGTCTTGTCCTCTTCCACATCGGTGTGGTTGTACATGGAGCGGGGCATATCACGGCCTTCGCCCGCCACACGGCTGAACACAAAAACAGGAACCGTATTCTTCATGGAATCGGTCAGACCCGGCTCTGCTTTCATAACAGACAAGGGGCATTCGTTGATGGAAAAGTCCTCGTCATCACCGTAGGAAACGGAACCAACGCCCAGACCGTAATCCTTGCCGTTGCCTTCGGAATAGAATTTCCAGAGGTCCTCGTTGACACCGAACCCGGCATCTTCAAAGGCCGTTTTCATATCGACTTTGTTGCCGCCGATGTAGCTGACTGCCGAATGGCTGACAAAACTGAAGGTGGTATCCGTGCTGTACGGCATTCTGCCTTCATCGTTCTTCAGCAGGACGATGCCCTCTGCTGCAATCTGCTTGTTCAGGGCGATCTCATCCTCAACCAGCGCATCCTCTGTGTCAAAGCCGGGCTTGCCGTATTCCATATTAATGCCTTCGGTCTTTGCCTTGCTGTTGTCGATGCCTCCGCTCTTCAGGCCCAAAATGCTCTGCACGCTGCTGGCGTTGGGCGGGATCAGCACATTGGCCGCAACTATACCGCCCGCCAATGCGACACACAACACACCCGAAACGGCAGTTTTGATGATCTTGCCCATCATCTTACCGTCCTTCTTTTTCTGTGCCATAACTGTTAACTCCTTCTCTTTTGGGTACACGACCCGGTTCATGGCTGTTCTCCGGAGCGCGTCCGCTCCTTTGCTTGATGTCATTTTATCATATATACTGCAGAACGAACCGTTCTCCGCACAATCTGTCGTTTTGGATGCATAATTTGCAGAAGTTACAACAAGGTTTCAAATTTTATTATGCACATATACAAATATTGCCGCATTATATTTGTGCACCCTGCCAGACAACAAAAAAACGGCAGGGGATACCTGCCGTAAAAATATTATTGCTTTTGGGGCAGCGGAAATAAGATCCGCAGGGTGCACCAGTTGTTTTCCCAGTGCATCGTCATGCTGCCGCCGTGCTGCCCGACGGTGGTGCGGACGCTTTTCAGGTCCGACCCCTGCTGCGGCAGACCGTCCGCATCCAGTGCGGGGGCGGCCTCTGTATAATGCTCGAACCGCAGCATGGCAAAACCGCCCTGACTGTACACCGCCACCTTGATGAGCCGCTTTTCGGGGTCCGGCTCGGCGCGCACGGCGGCAATGGCGTTGTCCAGCGCCACGCCCACGATGGTGCACAGCTCCCGGATGGTGAGAAAGCCCAGCATCCTGCCGTCTGCTACGCTGGTGATGGTGATATTCTCCTGCTGGCATTCCATGGTCTTGGCGGTGAGCAGGGTATCCAGCACCGGGTTGCCGGTCTTGTTCTCGGCCTCGTACTGGCGGATGTTCTGCTCCATGGCGGCAATGGCAGCGTTCTGTTTGGTCTGGTCCTGCTCCTCCCGGATGCGGGCAAGCTGGATCTTCAGCTCATGGTAGCGCCGGTTGATGAGGTTGATGCCCTCCTTGCTGCGCTTGTACTGCTCGTACTGGCGGTGCAGTACCTCGTCCATGGCGGCAAGCTCGCTGTGCAAAGCGTTCTCCTGCAGCTGCTCGTGCTGCACAGATAAGATCAGCACGCCAGAAAAATCCACTAGGGTGCGGATGGAAAAAATGCTCATGTTGATCTCGCTGCCGGGCAGAAAGCCCAGATTGCTCACCGCAAAGGCAGTCAGCGCCAGCATGACCGCCGTCAGGGCGGCGCTGCCGCCGATCTGTAAGTGTCCGGCGGGCTGGGGACGGCGGTGCTGCAGATAGCACATGATGCCGAACAGCGTCCCATACACCAGCGCCAGCAGCAGCAAAGACAGCGGCTCCCATGGGCCGCGGGCGGGCCAGAGGGCGCAGTGCAGCTGCCACTCCACGCTGGCGGCAAGCTCTGCCAGAATAAACGCCCGGGCGCAGTGATACCCGGCTTCCAGCAGGGTGATGCTCCACACACCCCATAAATATAAGTAAGAAAACCCGATGGCCGTTACCATGCAGGGGATCCAGAGCCCGCCGGGCACATTGCCCGTCAGCCCCAGAAAGGCCGACAGCACCGCCGCCCACAGCAGGGTGATGCCCCCGGTGACTGCCTTGGAAAAGCGGGGTGCAAGCGCCGGTGTGACCAGCAGTACCGCCAGACTCTCGGCAAGGGCGGTGTACAGCCGGGGGATATCCGGCAGCGCGGTCATGAGCCCTCACCTCCGATGTAGTCGGTCAGTGCGGCAAGAAAAGCCTTACGCTTGGGGCGGCTGACCTGCAGCTCGCAGGGGCCCACCTGTACGGTGCTCTGTCGCAGCTCCCGCACCTGTGCCAGATTGACAAGGTAGCCGCTGTTGCACCGGGCAAAGGGGCAGTCTGCCAGCTTTTCCTCAAAGGTCTTGAGGGCGCCGGGGGCGGAAAAATCGCCCTCATCGGTATAAAAGTGCACCCGGTGCCCCTCGCTTTCCAAGTAATAGATGCTTGCGGTGTCCAGCCGCCGCAGCCCGCCCTCCACCGGCACGGTCAGGTAGTGCTTTGCCCGCTTTTCCAGCCGGGCAACCGCCTTGAGCAGCTGCTGCGAAAAGGCAAAGTAGGGCACCGGCTTCAGCACATAGTCCAGCGCTCCCACCGAGTAGCCCCGGATGGCGTACTGCGCCATATTGGTGATGAAGATCAGGATGACGTCTGCATCCATCTGCCGGATGCGCTCTGCCGTGGTCATGCCGTCCAGATGCTTCATCTCCACATCCAGAAAAATAATGTCGTAGACCGCGCGGTAATCCTCCAGAATGTCCACCCCGTCCGCAAAGACCGTCACTTCAAACTCTGTCCCGTACTGCCGGGTATACCGCCGGACATACTCCTGCAATACCCCCTGCACCTCCGCGTCATCCTCTACGATCGCCACCCGGATCATGACCGCACCTCCCTTACCACACCTTTGTGGAACTGTTACGGCTCTATTATAGCGCAATCCCGTCCGGTTTGCCAAGGGGCACTCCGCAACAAAGGGCAGGGCAGCCCACAGCTGACCACCGTGGACGTCAACCCCTACCAGCTGGGCATGGAGGCTGCCAGCCAGACCATCAACCACATCGAGAACCCGAACCTTCTGGCCACAAAGATCATCGTGCCGCATAAGCTCATCCCCCGGGAGAGCTGCTGCCCGCCGGAGGAGCAGCGCTAGGAAGTGCTTTTTCAGCAAGACAGTGTCCGCTTCCGGGAGCTGCCGCGCAGCGCTTGATCTACTGCCCCCAGAGTAGACAGCGTAAAAAACGCTGCATCCTCCGGGGGTATTTTGATGCCCCAAAAAGCACAAAAGAATGCCCGCCCACCTGTGGAGACCCACGGTGGGCGGGCATTTTATGGTTTATTGTTTGCGCGCTGTAAAAGCATTCAGAGGGCGGCGGTCTGGGGTACCAGCCGGAAGAGCATCACGGGCAGCTCGCTGTTTACAAAATCCAGCGTAAGGATGATCTTTCCGCGCTTTGTTTCAAAAGGCATCTCCGTCTGTGTGCCGTCCGGGGCAATGCGCACAAGCGTTTTGCCTTCCAGCAATCCGGCGGGCAGCGCGAGCCTTACCCGACCGGTGGGCTGCGTCAGGCTGCCTGCGGTCTCAAATGCCACACTCAGGTATTCCCCATTCGTCCGTGCGGTCACATCCTCCGCAGAAAGGCTTCCGATGAGCGGCCATGCCGTTGCGGCGTCGATCATTTCCAGCTGCGCGGCGTTTTCTGCCTGCCCGCACACGGGGCAGAAGATCAGCGTTTCGCCTTCCGCAGTGCGGAAAGTAAACTTCCGGCAATCCGTGCTGCCAGTGTGCGCACAGCCATCTCGCAGACAATCGGCGCTCTGAGAGCCGGTTCCGTTCGGAGACCATGCACCGAACTGATGCCCCAGCTTATCGGTCGGGTCTGCGGTGTAGCTGTCTTTGCAGCGGGAGCAGGTAAAAACAGTATAGCCGTCTGTTTCACAGGTAGGCTCTACGGTAACAGCCTGATAATCATGGTTCAGTGCGGGCTGCTCTGCATAGGTGGTATAGTCACAACGGGAGCAGGTTTCGTAAGCATTCCAGCCCTTTTCCGTACAGGTGGGGGCTTTTGCTTCGTGCTGCACCAAATCATGGTTCAGCGCGGTCAGCTCTGTATAGGTGGTATAGTCACAACGGGAGCAGGTTTCGTAGGCGTTCCAACCCTTTTCCGTACAGGTGGGGGCTTTTGCTTCGTGCTGCTCCAGATCATGCTGTGCGGGCAGCTCCACGTAGGTGGTATAGTCGCAGCGGGAGCAGGTTTCGTAAGCGTTCCAGCCCTTTTCCGTACAGGTGGGGGCTTGCGCTGCGTGCTGCTCCAGAGCATGGTTATTTGGGTCTTTTTCGCCGTATTCCCCACCACACGCCTCACAGACCGCTTTGGCGGTGCAGGTTGCTGTGCCACCGGTACACTTTGCAGTATCAACTTCGCGGCAGTAGTTCGTGCAGCTGCGGGTGTGCGTGCCGTTGCCGGCGGATGACCACTCGCCCCATGAGTGACCGCCGTAGTAACTCCCTCCGCAAGTATTGCACATTCCCAGAGTGTCGCAGGTCGCGTAGCCGCCGCTGCAGCTTCCAGTCTCTTCTGCGTTGCAGCGCTTGCATCTGCGGGTGTGCGTGCCGTTGCTGGCGTAGTTAGGCGTCCACGCGCCCCAGTCGTGACCGAGAATGCCGTATTCCGCGCCGCATTTTTCACAGATTTTGCCCTCGGTGCAGGTGGGACCTTGGGTACCGCCGGTATGTACCGTTAAATACGTAACATTGCCATCGTTGTGGCAGTTCTGGCATTCAGTTACATAAACCCTATGAGAGGTCGAATCATATTTTCTGTATCCGAGGATCTCACGTGTCTCCATACTCCCACAGCGAGCGCAGCGCCTCTGGACTGTTTCTGCCGCTTTAACGTTTAACACGGTCCCCGGTATCAGGCACACCATTGCCAGCACCGTCAAACACCAGATCAGCCATTTTTTCATGTTACTCCCTCCTTGTCATCAAACCTTGTTATCCTTTCAGATCAAACTGCACGGACAGC
>ENA-OURZ01004198-OURZ01004198.1-human-gut-metagenome-genome-assembly--contig:-NODE-4198-length-11170-cov-2.973279_pt1 | contig 11170 bp, 8 predicted proteins | sample MGYA00242073_ERZ509195 | MGnify/ENA primary metagenome ERZ509195 (study PRJEB26280, sample SAMEA2338837) | human gut metagenome | biome: human gut; feature: human-associated habitat; material: faeces...
AAAATACCCCCATATAGGACTTTTATATTTCATTGTCCTATATGAGGGTAGCATACCAGACAGCCGTGTCGGGTTCTTTTTTATCTTATTATACTCTTATACTCCGTTCAGGATTCCACCAATGATCTGTATATTACTTTCTGCCAGATGTTCCATTCCATCCATAATATAGTCCACTCTTGCGAAATCTTTTCTGACGACGAACGCCGCTCCGTCCGCATACTGTGCCAGTACCACCGCATCGGTCAGAAGACCGGCAGGAGCACTGTCCAGAATTACAAAATCTGATATCTCTTCCAGTTTCTCGATAATCCGTCCCATCAGCTCTGTTCCGAGAAGGTCTGATCCGTCGCTGATCGTCTTGCCTCCCGGAAGGAATATCATACACATATCCGGGTCAAGTCCGATATCTTCCGCTTTCATCAGACACTCTTTCAATTTTGCTTTGTGTTCCAGTACTTCCCTAAGACCGACTCCGTTCTCTTCAATCCCCAGTATCTGACGATCCGTCGGGTGTCTCAGGTCGCAATCCACGAGTGTAACCCTCTGGCCTGCCTGTGCCAGCGAAAGTGCCAGATTAACTGCTACCGTACTTTTACCTTCTCCTGCCAGCGCACTGGTTACAAGGAACGTCTTCATGTGATATTCCTGTGCATTATACTCAATCTTATTCCTTATGATACGGAAAGACTCCTGCATCTTCTCCTCAACCTTCGGATCTGTCAGGATCATTCGCATCGTCGTTGATCTGGATCTTCGCTTCTCATGTACTTCCGGAACAGTTCCCAGACATCTAGTGTTCATCCATCTGTGAATATCCGATTCTTTTCTGACTGTCCTTCTGGTCACTACCAGCAGTCCCGTCCAAACCATAACCAGCAGAAATCCTGCCGCCGCACCTTTAACCGCATTCTTCCGGAATGCCTTCGGATTATCCGGTTCTGCCGGAATCCCAGTCTCATCCAGCATCTCCATGTTCACCTTTCCAACGATCACTTCAGAGATCGACGGATAATTCTTCTCCACAGACTTCAACGTAGCATAAGCCCTTCCGGCATCCCGATCCGTTACGGAAATCGTCAGAAGATTCGTATTCTCCGCAACCGTTGCCTTGATCGAACCCGGTACGGCATCAACTTTCATATCCTTTGCTACCTTCCTTTTTAATACGCCACTCGTCAGAATATACGGAAATGTCTTCGCCATCTGCTCTGCCGTGGAATTATTAAAGAAAGACGCAGAACCCGTATCCGCAACGCCCTGCTGTTCTCTCTGTATATTTACCGTAAATGTTGCCGATGCCGTATAGACCGGCTGATACTGCAGTCTCGCCCGTACATACGACAGTCCCGCTCCAAGAATTGTGAAGATCAGAACCCATGCCCACATTCTGCAGAAAATGCGCAAATAATCCGACAGTATCTCTGTAATATCTATCAGCCCTAACTCCTGACTTTTTTCCTTTTCCTGATCTGCCATTATCTGGTCTCCTCTTTCTTTCTTGATACGTTTTCCTGTTCCTCATCTGCCCGGTTATAATAGTATGAATGATACTTTCCATATCCATGATATTTACCATAGCGGTATTTTCCATATCCATAACCGTAACCATATCCATAACCGTAGCCCGAACTGAATACAGCGCCGCTTACCAGCACATCATTAAATACACATCCTGCCAGTCCATGTCCGTAACGGTCCAGCATATCGATCGTATCATTGATATATGGTACCTTCGTATAATTCTGCTTCACAACCAGAAGTGAGAAGTCGGCTCTTCTTGCCAGAACCTCTGCATCTGCTCTTCCCTTGGCCGCCGGTCCGTCGATAATGATGAAATCCATCTCTTCCCGCATATGATTTAAGAATTCAGCAAATCTCTGCGATCCCAGGAATTCCGTTGACCGCTTATGTGCCACATTATTCGGCAGAAGATATAAAGACCGGTCCGGCACCTGGAATATCAAAGACTCCAGATCATGACTGATACGCTCTGAAAATCCGGCTCCATCCGGAACTTCAACATTCAAGAATGATGCAAGTGAACTCTTACGCATATCCCCTTCGATCAGAAGTACCTTCTTCCCCCTCTGCGCCATAGCAAGCGCAAGGTTGGCTGCCACGATCGTCTTTCCTTCTTTTCTCATCGCACTTGTTACAAGCAGTACTTTATCATAATGTCTGCTTCTGTTATATAAAAGCTTTGTACGCATCTTCTTGATCGTCTCCACAAAACCAAAGCTTACCGCCGGTTCCGTGATCAGGATCTTCTTTTTCTGCCGTTTCAGACGGGCTCTTAAGTTCCTGTACAAAGGTTCATGATTCAGCGTGCCGAATACTGTCGTATCCAGCTTCTCTGTCACTTCTTCCTCACTCTTTACATTATCTTTCTGATAAGAAATCAATGCCAGCAGCACGATCATCAGTCCGACACCCGCAAGGAATCCCTTCTTCATTACATCACTTCCCTGGAATGCCACATCTGCCGCCGACGGAAAATTCGGTTCTTCGAATACTTCCATAACCACTTCACCAAGCACATTCTTCGACACATCCTGATAATGCTCCAGCATACTCTTAAGAAGCTTGAACGATGTCTCCGGGGAACCGCTCGTCACAGACACCGTCAGAAGATTCGTCTCCGGTACAACAGCAATCTTCACCGTCCCCGGAAATGTATCCATCTTCAGACTCTCTGACACTTTCTTCTTCAGGATCTGACTGTTCATAACTGACTGAAATGTATCCGTTAATTTCTCCGTCTGGCTCTGATTCGCATACGCACCCGTACTCGATCCCTTCGCCGACACCACGAATGTTGTGCTGGAGGTATAAGTCGGATGATACATCCAGGCCGCACCAATATAGGTAAGCAATGATACTGATATTGCGATAAAAAGTATTACCCACCAGTTTTTCAACACATCACGGACTACATTATACATATCCTCGATCTGTTTTTTCTGTATTTCCTTCTCCATCTCTTCTCTATCCTCTTTCCCGCTTCCTCTACTGTACAACTACGACCAGTCTGCTTTTTCCACTGATTGCACCGGCGTTCACGATATAATCCACATAATAGGATCCTGCCTTTGCAGTATTTACATTCGACTGCACCGTAAGCTCGCCTTCTTTATCTGCCGAATCAAAGTATGCATTTGGATCAAATGCATCTCCGACAGAAAGGTAGATCAGATAATCTTTTAATTTCACATCAATCCCTGCATAACTTTTATCGGAAATACTGATCTGCGTCTTCAGATACACTGTATTCCCGCCGCTGTCCATAACCCTGAACTCGATTGGATACTCACCCGCAACCTGCGTATTGACCGTCTTCTCCAGTGAATACTTGATATTTGATGTAAGATCTCCGTCCAACACACTGTCCGCAGTAATCTTTGATGACACATCTACAGTCTCTCCCGCCGCATAACACAGCGAACCCGTCATATGAAATACAGGCGGCTTATAATCCTCATATACAAGCGTTCTCTCGGCTCTTCCGACATTCATACTTTTGTCTACCGCTGCATAAGTAACCGTCCTCTTTCCCTTATCCGTGAATTCAGACATATTCTCAACCACCAGCGTATCCGACACATCACCGGAACGACTGTCTTTCGCCGTAACACCTTTTAACAGATCTTTCTCTTTCGCTTTGACTGACACCTTAAGTTCCGAACTATCACAGGATACTACCGGCGGCTTCTTATCCTGTATCATCCGCGTATATCCTTGAAATGCCACAAATGCACCAATTGATGTGACCAACAGGATTACGCTGAACACTTTTAACTTCTTCATCCGTATATTCCTCTCCGTAAAATCTCTTCTATACTGTCCTTCTATCCGTCTTTTTACTTCTTCAACTGTCTGATCAATGTACGTTAAGTACCGCAATCTCCGGCCGGTTATTCCATCTCGGGAGCTTCTGTTTCTCACTGCTTAATCCACTCGTCACGAACAGCCGGATCCTTCCTGTCCGGTACAGTCCATGCACATATGGCGGGAACCATCCCTGATCGCCACCATATAGTCCTCCCTTGAATGGAATGACTACCTGTCCTCCATGATCATGTCCGCTGATCACAAGATCGATCTTCCAGTAATCGGATGCATCACCGAATACAAAACTATCCGGTCTGTGGCACAACATAATCTTGTACCGGTCTGTATTCTGAAACTCCTCCAGAAAATCCCGTACATCACCTGTCAGATTCTCTGCACTGTTATCTCCATCCAAAGCAAATGCATATTCATACATCCCACCGATACGCACCTTACATCCGCCAATCTCCACGTCCCGGTAACCCTCTTCCAGCACACACGCACCGGCATCTGTAAGATCCTTCACCAATCCAGAATCCTCCGGGTGCTTTTGCATCTTTTTCCCTTCTGCAGCACCGATATAATCCAGTTCATGATTTCCAAGCGCATAATACACCGGTGCAATCTCTGCCAGACCTTTTACCAGCCTAACCGGCACCCTGTCACTCTTCGAATCCTCATTCAGCATATCGCCATCCAGAATGATCATCTCTGGATCCTGTTCTTTTACACACCGGATCAGCTTCTCATTGTCTTTCCCGAATTCATGATCATGAAGATCCGAAATCACCACCATCTTGAATCCTGCATCTGTAACCGTATCCGTATATGGCAAATTCCGGACCGTCACCGGATACCGGTTCACTTTCATCCAATGATAAGAAATAAGAATCTCCCCGACAAACCATATCAGGATTAAAAGAATGATCAGAAGTAATATAACAGTTTTATTCTTTGTTAATCTGGATTCTCCTGTCTCTTTCATCACGAGCCTCCTTTACAGAATAACACCTTATACTATACCAAATCCATCGGTAAGGCACAAGGACATTCCCTTGCGGTGTAACCAAAGTGCTTTATGCTGCCAGTTCGCGACAAATTGACTCAATATCATATTCCGGCGCATATTTCTCCGCTACTTCATATATCTTTCGGATCTTTTCTACCGGTTCTTCAAAGAGTTCCGCAGTTATTTCATACGAGACGTCTTTTCGCATTTTCTTGAGCACCATTCTGACTAGATTTTGTAGTTCTCCATCGTTTATTCCTGTCCGGAGTCCTTCTTCTCGGCCTTCCCGGAGCCCTTTCTCCCACACATACTCACTCAGATTACACATCTTCTCCACCTCTTCTTTCTCTTCATACGTCATCGTTATTCCATATTCATTTTCTAATATCTTCTCTTTTACGGAGTATATATTGATACTGTTCTTCCGTTTCTCCGGCGGGTTAAAGCAGATCCAGATGCTGTATACTTTCTGGATCTTCTCATAATGGCTGTTGGTAAATATCGTGCCGTATTGGGATGAGATCATTCTACAGCCATAATATATCCCTCTCTTGATCAGGGGATATCCCGGATAAAAATCTTTTTGTGCCTCTATATTGATGATCAATTCTACTTTTTCCTGGCCTTGGGGCAATATTGCCCGGAACATGATGTCGTAGCGAACGGTTCCTTCATTCACTGCCTTATCTTCGGTGTTCTCTCCTCTGATCTTTCCCGGATCAGACGCTGGCGCCTCATCCCGGTGTACTTCCCTTTGAGATATCTCCGGTATCCCTTCTATGTAGTGGTCTGCAATGTCACGGATACTGCAGTCTTTATATTCTTTCATGCAGCTTTTCATTATCCAGGCCAGTATGATTTTGTTCGCAAGGATATTCTTGCAGGATTCATCATAGATTTCCTTCGCCCTGGATACTTCCAGGTCTTTGTACAAGATACTTTTTCTCTTCATCCATTCTCCTTCTCGTTATCTTACGTGAAAACTTGAATGGATTTCGCAACATCTATATATACTATACACGATATATATCTTTTCTACAAGATTCCTTCCGCAAAATACGTTTTCTCTTTTTTATAAATTGTCTGGTAATCTTGAGGGATCTTCCTCTGATAAATGTGATGGTCTTTTGAGACCGTTGAATTATTCTAAATGGACAGAACGTCCATTAGTAAAGTTATATTAACATGTAAATCTTCTTGTTTCAAGTCTTTTATTATTTTGAACTACGCTCACCCGAATAATGTTCTTATTCATTGGCAGCTTCAGGCGCATCGTAACATAATAATACCGCCATCCGGATAGCATTGCTGCCCCGGATGGCGGTATCTGTTCAGAGGCAAATGGTATCTGCCCTTTTTATTTGATTATTTTTACTTTAAAATACGTTAACTGTCAGAGTACCTGTAGTTCCGTATTTCACCTTGGTTCCCCAAAGCTTGATTGTCCAGTATCCACTCGGAACTGCTTTCTTGATCTCAGAAGCACTGAATGAATACTTGCTTCCGGCTGAAGTCTGAACACCTGTCAGTGTTGCAGTTCCAACTGTCTTGCCGAATAACTTCTTATAAGTTACTTTCAGTGTCGCAACCTTACCGATCTGTACATTCACATCTGCGCTCTCACCATACTTCACTGTCTGGTCTGCAATCTTGGAAGCATCCACAACTGCATATCCTTCCGGAAGTGCTGATGTCACTGCTGACTTGATCTGATCAGCTGTAAATGTTGCATCTGTGCCCTGCTCGCCGTTAGCTGTAAGGGATGTAGATGCGATCGTCTTGCCTGTGTAGTCTACCAGGTTGAGATTGGCTGTAGCGTCAGCCATTGGTTTCTCTGTCTCATAGCCAAGAGATAACAATGCAGGCATGAAATCATCTGCGCTCAACTCAGCAAACATCGCATTACTTGAAATCTCTCCGAATGTCTTTATCTTCGTAATTGCTAAAACTCCCGAACCTGCTTTATTTGTAATTGTAATCGTACCCTTTTTAGCATCAAGCTTATAGAACATGTCTGTACTTGAATTTAAAGTTTTATCTTCTGAAGTTCCATCCTCATACGAAATTGTATATTGTGCTGCATTTCCCTGTAATGCCTTAAGACCAATCTGCGCTGTCGTAATACCACTTGCAAACTGGAATACTACTGCCTGATTTGGATTCAAATAAATCTCATTTTTCGGTCCATTATTCAACAGATCCTGAGCTGTTCCCGCTACCTCTTTGTTATTATTAACAATAACTGCACCTGTTCCTGTTGTTTTGTCATAAACCTGAGATGCTATACCTTGAGCAATTTGATTTGCATATGTACCCTTTGTTGTATCTACATCTAACGCTGCCAAAACGCTATTTCTCATCTCTGTAAATGTTGGGTTAGCTTCGTCATCCTGACTATATTGTTCATTATAAGTAGTATCACTATATACTCTGTATCCGTCAATATATACCGGCTTAATCTCTTTTGTTCCATCATCATTCGTTGTCTTTACAACTTCAAATTTAATGGTATACTCTCCCGCATCCAGTCCTGCAATACTTAAAACAGGTGCACTATATGCGGTTTTATTCTGCATACTTGTTAAACCTGATGTTCCGACAGCCTGTTTTGTATTTATCGTATACAGTTTTTTCAGCGTAGTTCCTTTATACAGATAAGCCATTATCTTTCCGCTGTCAGGTGTTGACCTTGCATATAATTCAACTCCGGTTCCTTTAAAGCTAAATTCACCTTTTCCATTTGCAGCAAGTTCAACTACACTATTATCAGAATCCTGTGTATTATTATCATATGATGAATCATATCCATAATGTGCCTTAGAACCAACTGAAGATACTGTCTGTGCAGCTGTTCTCTTATTAGAACCACCATTTTGCTGATTTGTATATGTTCCAAATCCTTCTTCATAATATACAGTCGTTGCAGGATATACTTTGAATTTGTATACGCCGCCTTTTGAATTTGTCAATGTTACTGTATCAGCCTCTGTAAGAACTTCTGTTGGTGTATAAGTTACCTGAATTCCTGTTGTATTATCACCATCTACTTTTACAACACCATGATTATGACCGCCTTCATCATGCTGGGCGAATTGACGCTGGGCGTGTTGGCGGCGTATGGCTTCTCCAAGGGAAATTTCCCGGGCAAAAACGTGTTCTTCCTGATCGTTCTGGGCGCGCTGATGGTGCCCTTTCAGGTCACGTTTATTCCCATCTATGTGATGGTATCGCGCCTGAACTGGCTTAACTCCTTCCCCGGCCTGGTGGTGCCGAACCTTGTATCGGCGTATTTCATCTTTATGCTCCGGCAGGCGTTCATGTCGGTGGACGACAGCTATATCGAGGCAGGCCGCATCGACGGCATGGGGCGCATCGGCACCATCGTGCATGTGCTGTGCCCGATGTGCGCGCCTACGCTGATTACGCTGAGCATCCTCTCCTTCATCGGCGGCTGGAACAGCTATTTCTGGCCCAAGATGATCACCACCACCGACGTGCGCCGTACCATCGCTGTGGGCGTCACCTACCTTCGCCAAACCTTCTCCGGCTTGGAGACCTCCAACTATAATGAAATCATGGCCGGCGCGGTGATGGGCATTGTGCCGATCATCCTGCTCTTCCTGATCCTGCAGAAGTACATCATGACGGGCATGAGCAAGGCCGCGATGAAATAACGCCTTCGCGGCCGCCGCATTGCCATTGAAAACTACAATAAGTCTTTTCCATATGGGAGGAACCAACGATGAAAAAACGCCTGATTGCGCTGGCGCTGCTGCTGTGTATGCTGTTTTCCTGCGCCCTTGCCGAGGATGCGCGCTACGGCCAGGTTTACGATACCGCCCAGGATGCAGACAGGCTGACCGTGCGCTATCTGTGGCTTGGGCCGCAGGTGGCGGATGATAAGCCAGGCGACTGCATGATTCTGACCTCGCCCGACGGCAAGATCATGGTGCTGGATGCGGGTCATCCGCAGGCGACGCAGTATATCATCGCCGCGCTGGACGCGATGGGCGTAAAGAAGATTGATTATCTGGTAGCGTCGCATCCGCATATCGATCATATCGGCGGCATGGCTGCGCTGATGGATCGCTATGAGGTGGGCATTCATTATTCAACTGAGCTTTGGCATACCACCAATACCTATAAGGGCTACGTCGCGGCGATTGAGCGTAATCACATCGAGCAGGTTTATCTGCACGAGGGCGATAGCTTCATGTTTGGCGATCAGGTGACGGTATACGTGTATAACCCGGAGGCCGAGATATCCTATTATGCCGATTACCCCAAGAGCGGCACGCAGTTTATGAACAACCATTCGCTGGTGCTCAAGTTTGTGTACGGCGATTCCTCCTTCCTGATGGCGGGCGATCTATACAGCACGGGTGAAACGGATGTGGTCAAGCGCTGGGGCGATGCGCTGCATGCCGACGTGATCAAAGCCAATCATCATGGCCTGGATACCTCCAATTCGCCCAAGTGGCGCAAAACGGTCAACCCGGACATCACCGTGATTACAAACGATCTGCTGGGCAGCGTATTTGTCGCGCAGAAATATGCCCGCAACGGCAAGCAGATGTACCATATCTTCCTGGATGGCGACGTGCGCGTCAGCACGGCCGGCGACGGCGAATATGAGGTGCTGACCGGCAAGGACAGACAAACGGATTTCTTTGATTGACGATATCCAGCGCCCTTCGGGGCGCTTCTTTGCGTGTGCCGGGATATGCCCAAATAATGAACAATATAATTATTGTTTAGCGATACGCCGAAATTGCACGGCATATATCGAATTATATACTGGACAAAATAAAATTTGTTCAGTATAATGATATAGTATCGATATGTGCAAATCGATTTTCCTGAAATTGGAGGCGTAAAATGTCGCACACTGGCATGCAGCCCGGCGCCGCGCTTTTGCCGCGCATTCCGGATGAGTCCGTCTGCAGTACGCTGCTGGCGCAGATTCCGCCGCAGGTGGCGGCGCATAGCCGCGCTGTTCAGCGTCTGGCGCTGGAAATGTGCGATGCGCTGGCGGCGCATGGCGTGCGGCTGAACCGCTCGCTCCTGTCTGCCGCCGCGCTGCTGCACGATATCTGCCGTACCGAGCCCAATCACGCTTTCGCCGGGGCGCAGAAGCTGCGTGACCTGGGCTATCCCGAGATTGCGGACATTGTGGCCGTGCATCACGATTGGAGCGGCGAGCCGTTTGATGAAAGCGCGCTGCTGTATCTTGCGGATAAGTACATGCAGGGCGATCAGCGCGTAACGCTGGAAGAACGCTTTGAACGCAGCCGCGCAAAGTGCCATACCGAGCAGGCGCTATGTGCCCATGATCGCCGTTATCGCCTGGCGCTGGAAGCGCAGCAACAGTATGATTTATTGATTGGAGAGAAACAGCCATGAAGCTGATGAAAACCACTGAGGCCGTCGGCCAGATGCTTTGCCATGATATCACCCAGATTATTCCGGGCATAACCAAGGACGCTGTGTTCCGCAAGGGACACATCATCCGCGAGGAAGATATCCCGGTGCTGCTCAGCGTAGGCAAGGAGCATGTATACATTTGGGAGCAAAACGAAAACATGCTGCACGAAAACGACGCGGCGGCCATTTTGCGCGATCTGTGCATGGGGGAGCACATGAAAGCCTCTCAGCCCAAGGAAGGCAAGATTGAATTGACCGCGGCGTGCGACGGCCTTTTCCTGGCCGACCTGCCTCGCCTGCGCGCCATCAACGGCATGGGCCGCATGATGATTGCCACGCGCCCCTCCGGCTTTATGGTCAAGGCGGGGGATAAGCTGTGCGGCACGCGCATCATCCCTTTGACCATTGAAAAAGAAGCCATGGAGCAGGCCAGGGCTCTGGCGGGCGATACGTCTATTCTGCGCCTGCTGCCCATTCCCGCGCGCCGCGTAGGTATTGTCACTACGGGCAGCGAGGTGTTTAAGGGCCGCATTCAGGATCAGTTTACGCCGGTGCTGGTGCAAAAGCTGGCCGAGTACGGCAGCACGATGGCGGCGCATGTGACGCTGGACGACAACGCCCAGGAGATTACGGCGGCCATTCAAAAGATGCTTTCCGACGGGCTGGATATGGTGCTGTGCACGGGCGGCATGAGCGTGGATCCTGACGACCGCACGCCGCTGGCTATCCGCAATACGGGTGCGCGCGTGGTCAGCTACGGCGCGCCGGTGCTGCCTGGCGCGATGTTCCTGCTTTCCTATATGCAGGACGGCCGCCCGGTGTGCGGCCTGCCTGGGTGCGTGATGTATGCCAAGCGCACGGTATTTGACCTGGTGCTGCCTTATCTGCTGGCGGGCGAGCCGGTGG
>ENA-OURZ01004199-OURZ01004199.1-human-gut-metagenome-genome-assembly--contig:-NODE-4199-length-11168-cov-2.536399_pt1 | contig 11168 bp, 14 predicted proteins | sample MGYA00242073_ERZ509195 | MGnify/ENA primary metagenome ERZ509195 (study PRJEB26280, sample SAMEA2338837) | human gut metagenome | biome: human gut; feature: human-associated habitat; material: faeces...
GCGGCGCAAAGGTGCGCCTCGCCGATGGTCTTCTGCTCCAGTCGCACCGGCACGGCCACGCGCTTTAAGTGCATGCCGATCAGCGTATCGCCGATGTCCAGCCCAGCCGACGCCTGAATCGTCTCGCACAGGCAGGGCTCTTCCAGCGCGCGGTAATAGGCCGTCGCCATCGAGCCGCCCGCGTGCTCCCAGGGCTCGGCGCAGACCTCGGTCAAATGGTTGTCCTCCAGCGCCTGACGCGGAATCACGAGGCTGCGGTTCAGGTGTTCGCAGCACTGCACGGCCAGCACGCCGCCGCGGGCGAGCACCGGCTCCATCAGTCCCCGCAGCACCTCCTGGGCGACCTCCAGCGTGCCGGACGAACCGATGCGCTTGCCCATGATCTCCGAAGTAGAGCAGCCCACCACCACGATCTGTCCTTTTTTCAAATTGGCGCGCTCGCAAAGCTCGTTCATCGCCTTGAGCGCTTCCTGATAAAGCTCCATCTTTCAAACGCCTCCCGAAAAGATCCCTTTTTCTTCTGCCAGTATAGCACATTTTTGCTTCCCCGCAACAGGGTTCACAGAAAGTTTGGATCTGCTCCTTCAAATCTTCCCAATTCCGGGGTATAATGGAGGATATATTCTCAGGAAAGAGGGTGCCGCTGTGTTCGGCTATGTGCGACCCTGCCGTCCGGAGCTGAAGCTGCGCCAGGACGCGTTCTTCCGCTCCTACTATTGCGGCGTGTGCCGCACGCTGGGCAAGCGCTCCGGGCCGCTGTGCCGCGCGCTGCTGCGGTACGATCTGGCGTTCCTTGCGCTGGTGCGCGACGGCGTGAACGACGATTCCTCCCTTTCCAAGCTGCGCTGTCCCGTCAAGGGCACGAAACTGAACCTGATGCAGGGCGTCAGCATCGACTTTGCGGCGGATGCACACCTGCTGCTGACTGGCGCGAAGATCCGTGACGACCGTGCTGACGGGCGGAAGCTCATGGCGATCCCCGGCGCGCTGCTCTCCCCGGCGGTCAAAAAGGCCGCCCGGCTGCACCCGGAGCTGAGCGCCGCGCTGGACAAGATGATGGATGCGCAGCAGAAGCTGGAAGCGGACGGCTGCGACGATCCGGATGAGGCCGCCGAGCCCTTCGCGCAGTTTTTAGCCACGCTGTTTTCCATCGACATGCCGGAGGAGGCCAAGCCCGCGCTGCGATACATGGGCTACAACATCGGCAAATGGATCACCTGGCTGGACGCGCTGGACGATTTTGACAAGGACGAGAAAAAGGGCGCGTACAACCTCTGGCGCGCGGCAGGCTTTGACCGCAAAAAGGCGTGCGAATGGGCGCTGCCGCTGCTGGCAGAATGCGTGCGGCAGGCGCAGCTGAGCGCCGATCTGCTCGATGCGCGCAAAACAAACGAACTGATCGACAATATACTCACCGAAGGCATGCCGCGCGTGATGGACGCCGTGGCGGAAGGAAGGAGGCTGGACGATGGATCCCTATAAGGAGCTGGGCGTTTCCCCGTCCGCCAGCGACGACGAAATCAAGACCGCATACCGCAATCTGGTCAAAAAATACCACCCCGACCGCTACGCCAACGCGCCCAAGGATGTGCAGGACAGCGTCAGCGAAAAGGTCAAGCGCATCAACGCAGCCTACGACGAGATCAAGCGCATCCGCTCCGGCGGCGCATCATCCGGTTACGGCGGCGCTTCGCAGAGCTACGGATCGTCCTACGGCTATGGCGGTGCGTCCTATGGCGGCTCGTCCTCATCCGGCCCGCAGTACGCTTCGTCGGAGCAGTTTCAGGACATCCGCGAGATGATCCGGCGCGGGCTGATCCTTCAGGCGGCGGAGGCGCTGAACCGCGTGCAGAACCGCACGGCGGAGTGGCACTATCTCTACGGATTGGTTTCCATGCGGCAGGGGATGTATTCCCGTGCGCAGCAGGAATTCCAGACCGCTGCCAACATGGATCCCGCCAATCCGGAATACCGCAGCGCCGCCGAGCAGATGCGCGGCGTCTATCAGCAGGCGCACCGGCGCACGTCGATGGGCGGCACGGACAGCCTGCTGTGCAACCTCTGCCAGTGCCTGGCCTGCATGAGCCTGTGCAGCGGGGGCGGCGGTATTTTCTGCTGCTGACGATTGCAAATACTACTCGGAATCGAGGTTATGACATATGCCGGCACTCTATCACACCCATCCGGAACAGACGGATTTCACCGCGCAGGTGGTTTCCTGCGAAGCTGTTCCCGAAAAAGAGAATCTTTGGCGGGTCGTGCTTTCCGACACGGCTTTTTATCCCACCGGCGGCGGTCAGCTCTGCGATGCGGGCACGCTGAACGGCTGCGAGGTGACGGATGTGACCCATGACGGGGACGATGCGCCCATCGTGCATTTTGTGCGCAGCGCGCAGCCGCTCTCAGGCGAAGTGACGGGGCACATCGACGCGCAGCGCCGCCTGGATCACACGCAGCAGCATTCCGGCCAGCACCTGATCTCCCATGTGCTCTACGAGCGCTTCGGAGCGTATTCGCTGGGGCTGCACGTCGGCGCGCAGGACAGCTATGTCGATCTGACCGACGACGGCTCCTGGGAAATGACGCGGCGCATTGCGGACGAGGCCGAGCAGGAGATCGCGCAGTGGATTGCGCGCAACGAGCCGGTGCGCTGCTTCTTCCCCACGGCGAAGGAACTGGAGCAGCTGCCGCTGCGCAAAAAGCCCGACCCGCATGAGGCGCTGCGCATCGTGTGCATCGGTTCCGAAGAAGCGGTCGCCTGCTGCGGCACGCACGTCGCCACCACTGGGCAGGTGCAGGCGGTGCGCATCCTCTCCTGGCAGCAGAGCCACGGCAACCTGCGCATCTTCTTCGTGGCGGGGCTGCGCGCGCTTAATTACGCGCGGGTTCGCATCGAACAGGCGGATGCGGCGGCCAAGCAGCTCTCCTGCAACGTGAGCGACCTTGCCGCCGCCGTTGAGCGGCTCAAAATGCAGACGGCGGAGCTGAGCCATGCGCTTGCCGAGCTGCGCCGCGAGCAGACTGTGCAGAAGCTCTCCGCCTTGGAGCCGCTGAATGCGCCCTGCGGCCCGCTCTATGCCGCGCAGCTCGACGGCGCGGATACCGATGCGCTCAAGGACGGCCTGAACCTGCTGACCCGCCGCGAAGGCGCGGTCTGCTTCCTCTGCGCCGAGCAGCCCGGCGGCGGCTATTCCGTCGCGCTGGGCGTGGGCAAAGGCTCTCCCATCCGTGCGGGAGACGCGCTGCGCAAACTGCTCCCCCTGCTCGACGGCAAGGGCGGCGGCCGCCCCGACAGCGCCTTCGGCCGCTGCGCCAGGATGGATCTCGATCTCGTGAAAAAAACGCTTTCCGAGCTGTGATCTTTAACGAAATCGGAACATGAGGGGCTCTTGGGCTCCCCTGTATTCAAAGGATTCGCGCAGCACTTAAGGGCGCAACCGGCAACCCTTCCGTCTCGGCTGCGCCGAGACACCTCCCCTTACACAGGGGAGGCTTCAGGTGCGCCGGGGAAGTCTTTGCTCCCCTGCCTAAGAGGAGCCTTAGGATTTCCTGCCGTTCCTTGCTTTTTTCGTCAAATTCCGCTATACTGTTGGAACAAGCCTACAAAACGGAGGGATTCAATGATGGAACTGAAATACAAAACGCACGGGACCTGCTCCCAGCAAATCAATGTCGACATTGAGGACGGCATCGTCAAGGACGTCGAGTTTATCGGCGGCTGCCGCGGCAACACCCAGGGCGTGGCCGCGCTGGCCAAGGGCCGCAAGGTCGAGGACGTCATCGCCGCCTGTGAAGGACTCCAGTGCCGCAACGGCACCTCCTGTCCCGACCAGCTCGCGCAGGCTCTCAAGTCCGCGCTGAGCAAGTAATTTTACATCAAAAGCAAACAGAGGAGCGAATTTAGACAATCCGCTCCTCTGTTTTTATTTATCGCTTTCCCACTCCAATACTCTCCATTTTCCTTTCAGCTTCACCATGATTACAGCATATGTATCTCTCCATGTTTTTACTTCTCCTTTTAGTTTCCGTTTTACTGTAATCTCTTTGGCCTCCTGAATTGCATCCCGATTGAATCCTGCTTTATCCTCCAATTCATCCAACAATTCTCCCTGTTCCTTTTCCAATCGCTTAATGGACATCTTCTTTGTCCTAGTTGCTTCAGCCGTAACTTCATATTCACCGTACAGATTCTCTGTAAGTTCAGTCCAGAACTCATCTTCTGCGCTGTAATAATCCTCCCACGATTCAATATCCATATCAAATGTATTCTCATTTTTCTCAAAAAAAGCTGTTTGATCTCCATCATAATTGTATAATAACTTAGCCTTTTCATCATACGCTAACAGAGAAGCTGCTTTCTCATTGTCTTTGTCCATTGTTTCCACATACCTCACCGCAACCGCCTCCGGCGAATTGTAGCGGTACACGCCGACCAGCACGCCGGCAATGGTCAGCACAACGACGACTGCGGCTACAATCAGCGCGGCAAGCGTCCAGCCCTTTTTGTTTTTAGACGATCTGACTTTCTCTTTTTCCGTTTGCGCGCTGCTTACTTCCGGATTATCCTGTACCGGCGCTTCCTGCACGGTTTCCTGCTGAGATACGTTGTTCTGCTCATCCATGGTTGTTTCCTCCGCTCTTCTATTTTCAGGTCTCCTCGCCCATTATAAAACATTTTGTTTTATAATGCAAGATAACATTTTGTTTTGCGTATACTTTTTCCGTAAGATCAAAAGGGGAGGTGCGGAAAAAGTGTACCGTCGCATTCGCGACCTGCGCGTCGACAGGGATCTTTTGCAGAAAGACATCGCAGAATACCTGCAATGTACACAAGTCTGCTATTCCCACTACGAAATCGGCAAGCGCGATATCCCCACGGATGTACTGATTAAGCTCGCTGATTTCTACGGTACCAGCATCGATTACCTGCTCTCCCGCACCGATGAAAAAAAGCCCTATCCTCCTCTGCGATGAAAACACCGCGTCGGCTTTTTGCCTAAACGGTGTTTTTTTGATATTAAACCAGCGGTTTAGTGACAGGGCCGGAAAAAGAGCGTAAAATAGGCTGTGAAATGAGATACCGAAACGAACGGAGGGACGAAAAATGAATCTCAAGGAAGCATTCCGTTTTCAGAATAAGCTGTCGGCGCTGATGGAAGAGGCGCAGGACATTCTGTCGCAGGACGCGAACGTGATGCAGATTCAGAACACGTATCTGCGCCGCAAGGTCATGGAGGGCGCGGAGGACGAGACGACGATCGAGACGCCGCCGAGCGAATTTGCCGCGCAGATCACGGAAGTTGCGGAGTTTCTGATCTATCTGCTGCGCGAAAAGGAAAAGCTCGGCCGTGCCATCCGCACGGCGAAAAACGCCCTGCCCATCGACATGGACAGCGAGGTCGGCCTCAACGGCGACCGGCAGGCCATCGCGCGCACGCTGCGGCGCATGGCGGGGCTGCGCAGTTCCGAAAGCCTGATTCCCGGCGGCGGCACGGGCTACCGCTTCAATCAGGAGGGAAACCAGGTGATGTATCGCTGCGACGTCAAGCGCGTGGCGACGATCCACTTCAACCGCGTGACGGTGCGCAACCTCGCATCGGAGATGGACCGCAAGGCTGATGCGACCTCCGAGGAGCTGGACAGGTGCCTGGTCAACGCCAAGGTCAATTACGACGCGCCCTTTGACGTCAACGACGCCTTCGCGGAGGTCTTCGAGGCCTTTGCCGGCGGCGAAAACGCCTGATTTTTCCCATGCTCCGGCTGCTTTGGCGGCGGCAGGAAAGGCGGAAAGTGCGGAAACCGGTTCGGGCGCAGATGAACCATAACGCTGCGCATCTTGAAATGTGAGGAGAAAAGCGCTTCTTGAAAAAGCGATAAGGAAAATCCCCCGCTTCCATCCGCGCGCTCTCTCCCTGCGTTTTTACGCTTTTTCGCAACTCTCTCCTTCCTCAGCTCATTCTTACGTCTCCATGCTGACAGGACGTTCGGGCGCATTGGGCGTCCCGGACGATCATCAAATTGCCTTCGGGCCAACTAAAAAAAGTCCGTACAGACTTTGGCTCTGTTCGGACAAAAAGGGCGGAAGCGTTCCGTTTTTCCTGCCCCAGCCAAAGCAGCCGGGTCATCAATAAAAGAGAGCAGCAAGACGAATCCTGCTGCTCCTTTTTCAGCCATTTTTCTGTTGTTGAGGGATCGGCCGCGGGCACGAGGATCTGCTCCATCGACACGCCCAGGAGCCGCCCCAGCGCGTAGAGGTTATCCACGGTCGGCAGGCTCTTGCCGCGCTGCCATTTGTAGATGGCCTGCGGCTCCTCAAAGCCGAAGTATTCCTGCAAATCGCGCACAGTCATGCCGCGCTCGGTGCGCAGACGGACGATGTTGCGGCCGGTGGCCACGGGGTCGATGACCGGAAAGGTTTTCTGCATCGTTTTTGTCCTCCTTCAATGTTTTCCCGGAAGAATAGTTCAGTATAACGCAAACGAACCAAAGATGCAATGGGTTTCGCCTGCATTTCCCATCCGAAAGGAGATGATTCCATGAAAACTAATCTTTCCGCCGTCAAGATGAGCAAGCGCGCCCGCAAGGCGCTGGACGCGCAGACCCGCGGCGACTGGAACGGCGTAGTTCCCGTCACGCGCGTCGTGCCGGACAAAAAGGCCTACGATCGCCGCCGGACGCGCCGCGCGGATCGGGCGCAGCTGCTGTCGGTCGAATAAGCGCTGTAAAAAAAACTGCGCACACGGGAAAGCAGTGCGCGTCCACGTCCGAAATCCCATTCTTCACGAAAACTTTAACAGAAACTGCGTTAAAAACTCGCCTTGCTCTGTTAAACTATCAGAGATTGACCGAAATTTCAGCAGAGAGTGGGCGCGAAGGTGCTTCGCGCTGGAAAGCGAGAGAAATGAGCCAGAATTTGTTTGAAACCCTTTCCCTATCGCCCGAGGTGCTTCAGGCCGTGGGCGAGATGAACTATAATGAAATGACGCCGATCCAGGCGGCGGCAATCCCGCTGATTCTGGATGGACAGGACATCGTCGGCCGCTCCTCCACCGGCACGGGCAAGACGGCGGCCTTCGGCCTGCCCGCAGTGGAGCGCTGCGGGCGCGTGCTGCCCAACCGCCCGCAGGTGCTGGTGCTCGCCCCCACGCGCGAGCTGGCGCTGCAGATCAGCGGCGAGATGCGGAAATACGCCATCCGTGCGCATTGCGACGATCTACGGCGGTGATTCCATCACGGCGCAGATGGGGCTGCTGCGCACGGCAAACCTGGTCGTCGGCACGCCCGGCCGCGTGATGGATCACATGCGGCGCGAGACGTTGCTGCTCGACCAGCTTGAAATGGTGGTGCTGGACGAGGCGGACGAGATGCTGAACATGGGCTTTGTGGACGACATCCGGCAGATCCTTTCCGCCGCGCCGGAAGAGCGGCAGACGCTGCTGTTCTCCGCGACGATGCCGCCCGCGATCCTGAGCCTGACGCGCCAGTTCCAGCGCGAGCCGCGCGTGGTGGCGGTGGACGGCGGCCAGCGCACGCTCGATTCCATCGAGCAGCTCTTTTATCACGTCCCGCAGACGCAGAAGATGCAGGCGCTCAACCTGCTGCTCCAGCGCTACGGCGGCGGGCGCTCGCTGGTGTTCTGCAACACGCGCCGCATGGTGGACGAGCTGACGGAATACCTGGCGGGCTGCGGCTTTTCCGCCGCGTCGCTGCACGGCGAAATGACGCAGAACCTGCGCAGCAAGGTGATGAGCGACTTTAAGATGGGTCGCCTTTCGGTGCTGGTGGCGACCGACGTGGCCGCCCGCGGCATCGACGTGGAGGACGTGCGCGCGGTATTCAACTATGACATCCCGGAGGACGACGAGAGCTACATCCACCGCATCGGCCGCACGGGGCGCGCGGGGCGCAGCGGCGCGTCGCACACGCTGGCCTGCACACCGGGGCAGATTCGCCGTGTCAAGGAGCTGGAGCGTTTTCTGCGCCAGCCCATCCATCGCGCCTATCTGCCCAAGAAGGATGAAATCTACGAGCTGCGCCGCAGCGAAGCCAAGGAGCGCGTGCTGGCGCAGATGAATACGATGGATAACCTCACCTGGGGGCCGGTGGTGGAGGAGCTGGTCGCCAGCGGCGTGGATCTTTCCTCGCTGGCGTGCACGCTGATGCGCCTTTCCGCCACCGAAAATGCGATGGATCTGCCGGACGCTGCGGACATCATTCCGGTGACGAGGCCGCAGCAGCCGCGCGCCGCGCAGGGATCGGCCGACCCCGCCGCACGCGGCCCGAAGAAGCCCCGCCGCACGCTCGGCGCGGACAGCGTGACGCTGACCGCCTCCATCGGCCGGGCGCAGCGCATCGCGCCCAACTTCCTGGTCAGCGCAATTGTGGAGGGCGCGTCGGTGCCCGCGGCGCAGATCGGCAAGATCGACATCTTCCCCGATTTCAGCCGGATTGAAGTGACCCCGGAGGCCGCCAAGCGCATCCTGCAAACCATGCAGCTGACGCGCATCAAGGGCTGCCGCGTGCGCTTCTCGCTGGATGCAAACGCGCCCGCCGCCCATGCGCACGGCGCCAAGCGCCCGCCCGTCAAGCGTCCCCGCAAGGAAAAGAAATGAGTTTTGCATAAAAGTAAGAGCCGCCGTTCCGAAATCGGAGCGGCGGCTCGTCTTATTTATTTTTCTTTGTCAAAAAGGGAATGTGCCGGCTGCTGTTTTCCGGAATGAGCCGCAGATGGATCAGCAGCGGATTCATCAGCCGGAAGATCAGCACCATCAGCGCAGTTTCCAGCGGCAGCAGCACGAGGTTTTTGACGACGCTCTTGGCGAGATAATAATAAAACGCCTTGCCCATCATCATCGAGTTCCAAAGCGACCCCAGCAGCATATTGACCAGCACGTTGATGGTCAGCTTGCACAGGAATACCCGCACCACGGACAAGTCCCTGCGGTAAAGGAACAGCCCGTAGATCAGCCCGCCCAGCATGGACGACAGCGTATATCCCGGAAAAAACGGCCCGGACGGCGCAATGGCGAAGCTGAGCAGATCCGCCGCGCACCCCGCGACTACCGCCATCAACGGCCCGTAGACCGACGCGCCCAGCGCAATGATGAAAAAGGTGAAATAGATGCGCAGGCTGCTGTCTCCCAGCGGGATAAACACCGATCCCACCGCGATGCGCAGCGCCAGCAGCATTGCGCATACCGCCAGCATCCGCACCGACGAGAACCGCTTTGCCGCGCCCTTCCAATAGTCCTTACTCCAAATGCTTTTGTTCATCTCTTCGCCCATCGGCCTTCCTCCTCCTCTGTTTGGTCAAACTCACTTCTGCGCCGACGAACAGCTTTCCCGCAGCGCGGCAAATCCTCCGGTGAACGCGCGGGGACGCTGCGCAACCCCGTGGCCTAGGCTCGCGGCCTCCGGTGTCCTTGCCGAGTTTCCGACAACACCTCGTGGTCTACGCGCCTTTGTGAATCTCCCGCGCGATCTCCTTGCCGCGATCGGTCGCAGCGATGCCGCCCTGCGCGGTTTCCTTCAGTTCCGGCGGAAGCTGACGACCCACGCGGTACATCGCCCCCACCATCTGGTCGGCGGGGATCGGAAAAACCTGTCCCGCCAGCGCCTGATCCGCGCTGACCAGGGCGCTGACCGCCTGCGAAGCGTTGCGCTGCGCGCACGGCACCTGCACCAGCCCCGCCACCGGGTCGCACACCAGCCCCATGCACGCCGAAAGCGCGTGGGAAAACGCGGAGAGCATCTGCGGCAAAGTGCCGCCGCACAGCTGCACCGCGGCTGCGGCCGCCATCGCCGCCGCCACGCCGCACTCCGCCTGACAGCCGCCCTCCGCGCCCGCGACGGTGGCGTTCTTCATCACCACCGCGCCGAAGCCGGACGCGGTCAGCAGCGCATCGATCACTTCACTTCTCGAAAGGCCGCGCGCCTCCTGCATCGTCAGCAGCACGGCGGGCAGGATGCCGCAAGAGCCCGCCGTGGGCGCAGCGCAGATACGGCCCATCGAGGCGTTGACCTCGCTGCACGAATAGGCCCGCGCCATCACGCGGTTGAGGAATCCGCCGCACAGCGTCTCCCCCGCCGCATAGCGCCACTGTTTCTCCGCCACGCCGTCGATCAATCCGCCCACGGCGTGCAGCGGGCTTTTCAGCGCGCGCGCCGCCGCGTCCTCCATCACGCGCAGCCGCTCATCCAGCGCGCGCAGGATCTCCTCCTCGCTGCGTCCGGTGAGCTTTTTCTCATTTTCCAAGAAGAGATGCGCGGGCGTCCAACCGCGCTCCCGGCAGATTTTCTCCACATCCGCAAAGCTGTTATACACGCTCCGCCCCTCCTTCCGCCGCATCGGTCGCATCGATGGCGCGCACCGAAATCACGTCCGGCACGCGGCTGATCTCGCGCACGACCTCCCTGGGGAGCCTGCCGTCGATCTCGATCACGCAGCAGGCCGCCCCGCCCCGCGCCGTGCGGGACAGGCGCATCACGCCGATATTCAGCCCGTTGGACGCGAGGATATGCGTCACGGTGCTGACCATGCCGCGCTTGTCCTGATGCGCGATCACCAGCGTGGGCGCGTCGGCGGTGATTTCCGCCGCATACTCCCCGATGCGAGTGATCAGAATGCGCCCGCCGCCCAGCGACGCGCCCACCACGTCCAGCGTACTGCCGTCCGGGTGCGTGAAGGTCATTTTGACGCTGTTTTCGTGCGCATCGGGCAATTCCGTGAGGTAAAAGTCGTATTGCAGCCCGCGTTCCTTCGCGATGTCAAACGAGGTGCGCAGCCGCTCATCCTGCGGCGACAGCCCCAGCGCCCCGGCCACCAGCGCGCGGTCGGTGCCGTGGCCGCGGTAGGTGCGCGCAAAGGAACCGTGCAGCCCGAAGGAGACGCGCGTAAACTCTCCCGCGATCTGCCGCGCGACGAACGCCAGCCGCGCCGCGCCCGCCGTATGCGAGGACGAAGGCCCGATCATGACCGGACCCACCACGTCAAAGATCGAAAGATCCATTCGTCTTTTCCTCCTCTGTCGGTTCCGCGGCTTCCGCTTCGGCTTCTTCCGCAGCGGCGTTCTCGTGAACTTCCGCGATTTCCTCCGTTTGGTCAAGCTCTTCTTCGGCTTCCGCCCAAACTTCCTCTGCTTCTGCCGCTTCCTCTGCCGCTTCCTCTG
>ENA-OURZ01004207-OURZ01004207.1-human-gut-metagenome-genome-assembly--contig:-NODE-4207-length-11143-cov-3.130682_pt1 | contig 11143 bp, 9 predicted proteins | sample MGYA00242073_ERZ509195 | MGnify/ENA primary metagenome ERZ509195 (study PRJEB26280, sample SAMEA2338837) | human gut metagenome | biome: human gut; feature: human-associated habitat; material: faeces...
GTGCAGGCGTATGAGCAGGCTCCGTCTTTGCAGAAATTTGATTTCCAGCCGATGAAGATTTCGTTCGAGTTTGTAGAGGAGAAACAGTTCGCTGAGGTGCTATATCCACAAAATATGTACGACCTGATCGACTTTTCTCTGCGCGAGTGCATCCGGCAAAGGATTGCGATGCGCACCTGCAAGAACTGCGGCAAATATTTCGCGCTCACGGTTCACGGCAGTACAGAATATTGCAGCCGCGTGTTCGACAGCCGCGGTCGCACCTGCAAAGAGGTCGGCGCGATGCGGCAGTATGTGCAAAGCCATGCGCAGGACGAGCTGCTGAAAATCTACCGCCGCGAGTATAAGCGCCGCTTCGCATGGATCCGCGCGGGCAAAATTTCGCAGGAAGCGTTCTCGGCTTGGAGCAAGGAAGCGCAGAAGGAAAAGGGGAAGTGTGAGAACGGCAAGATCTCGCAGAAAGAATTCGCACACTGGTTGAAGCAATAACAAAATAGATGGCGCATGTAACATGATGCCGTTTACTTGCTGCGTCTTGTTGGTCGATTGTCTTTTGAATAAAATATGACTGATTTAAAAAAGAACCGCAAATTTGCCCCGTCGACTTTGTTGCTATGCGCAAGCGGCCGACCCACCAAAATGACGGGTATATAACGTCAAAATACATCGGTCGTATTTTGCGAAAACTACCAAAAAGTAAAATAATGAATCAGGATGGTTGAAGTGAGGACCCTTGCTGCTGTAAAATACCATCATGCGAAAGAAAGGAGCGCGTACGATGAATCTCAGCGGTGATATTTTATTTGACGCATTGTCAGAGTCTTTTGTCGTAAAGAAATATGGCCATTACAGTCAGGTATTGTCTTTGCAAAGACCGCGGCTTTACAGTGGCTGGGGGCGTGAATTTGAAGAAAACTGCCTTTATATCGCGCAAGGAGAGCAGCTGCCCGGAAATCCGATTTTTCGTGAGGGTGCAGTGGTAATCTGCATTGGTTCTTCTATGCCAGAAATATATCGCAGTGGGAGCTACAGCTGTCTCATAGTAGAAAATAGCGATCTTATAACTGTCAACAACACTGTACTGGATATTTTTGATCAATTTGACGCATGGGACCGCGCTTTGCGTGAGACGATTGAGACAACCGCCGATATTCAGAAAATGCTGGAATTGAGCTTCCCGATTTTCGAAAATCCAATCGTAGTCATCGATTCAAAATTTCATTTTCTGGCATACAGTGCAATCATTGATCGTCGAGACGATATGCTCGCTTTTCGTCCCGACAATAACAATATGTTCCAGAAAGAGTACCTTTCTCTCAGCTTGCGCGATACAAATTTTACGCCTAAAAAGCGCGAACCTTTTTTGATGATTTGCAATGGAAATACACACTTTTCTGTGAATCTATATCATGGCGATCGTTTCATTGGCAATCTGAAAATTGCTTTCGTTTTACGTCCCTTTCGTGCAGGCGACAGTATTCTGTGCCAGTATTTTTCGAAGCTTGTTGAGATGGCTGTCTCCAAACTTCATAGTATTTCCGATGGTCGCGAACGGAAGCTCACACATATTTTTCGTACATTACTACTGGGAACTCCTCTTAGCAATCTTGATCGTCAGTTTGTTTCTACGCACTTGACGCAGACTTCATTTCAATGTATGAAAATTGTATGCGGCAAACGTTCCAGCAAGAAAGTACCAATGTCTTATTTTGCTGACCAGTTATCGAAAACTTTTTCAGGAAGTGCAGCGTTTGAGTATGATGGAGCAATTGCCGTGATGCTTCGACAAAGTGATGTTGTTTCCCAACAGCATTTGACAGAATTTCTGCGTAAACTTGATTTATTTGCAGGTATAAGTAATACTTTTGACTTTTCACAGGTGGCTCAACTGCGATATTTCTACCGGCAGGCCAGCATCGCACTCGAAATAGGCGGAAATCGCCAACAGAACGAGCGTTTGTTTTATTTCCGCGATCAATCGCTGACTTATATGTTATTCCACGCGCTTGGGGAATTTCCATTGGCGCTGCTTGATACGACAGGCTTTCAGAAGCTGATTCAGCACAACAAGACTGCGCAGGTAGACTACATAGAAACTTTGGACGTGTATTTAAAAAATGAACGGAATCTAGCGAAAACAGCAAAAGAGCTTTATATTCACCGCAGTACACTCATGGACCGACTGACGCGAATTGCGTCAATCCTAAATGTAGATTTGGATGACGTTGATCAGCGTCTGGAATTGATGATTATCGAACGAGTTTATCTCGCACAAGCAAATCTTGTCTGTACGGAAGAAAACGAAGACAGATGGAATGAGGATAATCCACCTCCGCTTGCTTTTTGCGAGCCGCAATTTCAGGCTATCGAACATATTCTCTGATTATCAGAAAGAGCGCCTCGCACAACAAACGTGCGGGACGCTTTTTTGTTTCCACCTACACTTTTGCGGATTTTTATTTCCTGTGAATCATGTTATTTTCGTATAGCAAGCACAGATGACGAGATGATAATCGTGCAAAATCAACAAGGAGGAATGTGAAAATGAGCTGCAAAATTGACGATCGCCTGCCAAAAGAGGTCGGCGCAAAATCCCTTCCCCTGCACCCAGCCATTAAAACGCCGTGGGAAAAGCTGATCTCCTTTCATGACGCATATCACTACGCTTGCCGCCACCACGCGGTTATCGGCGCGGTCTATCAGGAGGTTCTGCGTATTCTGGTGCCGGACTACGACGAGCGCTGCACACTGATGTGTAAAACGGATGTCGGTGTCAAGAATTATATATTCAGCAAGATGGAGGTCGCACCGGGGCATCTGTACCGCGACTATCATCTGGCCAAACATTATATGCATCCGTTCTTCAAGGGCACGGACAATACCGGCGGCTTCCGCGCAGCGGTATTCGGTGACAACGGAGATGAGCGCTTACTGATGCAGGGGCGTGTCAACGACTTCGGCACCTATCGCGCAGAAAAAGAGCTCGATGCCTGTCCGTGGGACATCATGGGCAGTGAGATTTGCCGCACGTCAACAGCTTCTTTGGAGGAGATTGGCAGGTGCTGCGGTGACAACTGCGAGTATAGCATGGTCGAAGCAAGAGGCTGCGGTGATCTGCACTGCCGTGTCGTGTGCGAAAACCGGGACAAGTTCCCGATGCCCCCTCGCGATAAAATCTGGGATAACTTCGGACCCATCGCAACAGAAGATCAAATTAAATTTACCAAACGCGAAGACATGTACACCGAACCGCAACAGATGCGCAGCGAATTTGGCTACAAGTATCGCAGTGGTACATGCATGGAAATGGACTGCGACGACTATTACAAGGACGGCGCTGTGACCTACGCACTCGGCAGCGATTATGTCATCAATCCCATCAACATGCTTGTCCGTGCTGGAAAATTCACGCGTGAATATGTTGACAATATCATCACCTGCTGCTTCGAGGGTGCTGGCAAGATGATGTTCGGCGAGGCATTTGCCGTAGAAGGGCTGCGCAGCTGGCTGGGCGTGCCGCGCGAGGTCAACGACGGACGCGTTCTGGGGGGCTACATTGAGGTCATCCTGCAGTCGATCCTCACACCCTACACGGTTGTCGCATTCAACAAAGATGAGGTCATCTATGATATTGACCGCGCAGCCTTCAACCGCAAGCTCGATGGTCTGACTACTGCTTACAACGCGATGTGGTACGGCATGGTCAAGACGCTTGTGAGCCCGGAATGGTTCGTCTGGGAAGAGGCCGAAAACGTCCCGGCAGAAACCTACCGCGTGCACATCGGACGCAAGATCGACAAATACTGCCGCTGAGGGAGGGAAACAAAAATGTATCAGAATGTATACAGCCATGACGAAATGAAGCGCGCGGAGCATATGGCGGTTCGCACCACCGCGGGCTGGTATCTGTTTACACACCAGCTCATTGAGGTTCAGGGCGAGGATGCGACGGCGTTTCTGGACTATCTCTACGCAAACCCCATCGGAAATCTGAAAATCACCCGCGCGCGCTACACGACGATGCTTGATGAAAACGGTCTCATCCGCGATGACGTCGTCATCTTCCGCATGGACGAAAACCGTTACTGGGTATCGACGCTCTACACACGCAAGGTGCTTCCGTGGTACGACTCGCACAAGGCGGGCTTCAGCGTCACCTACCGCGATATTACGCCCGAGTGGGACATGTACTCCATTCAGGGCCCCCGCTCTCTGGAGCTTCTTAACGCCGTCATCGACCAGCCGGCAGATGAGGTCAAGTTCTTCCAGATGCTGGACAACACCATGGACGGCATCCCCGTGAAAATCAATCGCGGCGGCTTCTCCGGCGAAAAGCTCGGATACGAGCTCTATATTTCCCCGGAGCATACGAAAAAGGCAGTGGAAAAGCTGCGCGAGGCCGCGCCGAAATTTGACGCCAAACAGATCACGGACATTCAGGTCATGGTCTGGACGCTCCCGACCGAGCGCGGCTACTATCTCATGAGCGATATCGGCTGGGCGAACCCCTTCGAGGTCGACATGGCCAAGGGCATCGGCTGGGACAAGGAGTTCATCGGGAAAGAAGCGCTTTTGAAAATCCGTGAGGAAGGTGCAAAGCGCACACTCTTCGGCTTCACGGTCGACGAGGAAGACATCTTTATCCCCGCACGCAACATCGGAGGACCCGGTACACCCGTTATGCTGGACGGCGAGGAAATCGGCCGCGTGACGAAGGTGACCTACAGCTATGTGCTGAACAAAAACATCGGCTGCGCAATCGTCGACAACAGCAAAGCGGGTATCGGAACAAGGGTGCAGCTGCACGGCTTTGAGGCGGTGCTCTGCGATAAGATTTTCTGCTGAAATTAACGTTTATTACAGGTTGCTTTTCCTGTTGTAAAGTACGGCTGATGCAAGGAAGTTCTGCTATTTACCAATGATTGCATTCCCCGCTGCAACGGATACTGCAGCGGGGACCACGAAAGGAGTAGCTATGAAATACAATGCATTGATGTATTACGGTCAGAAATACTTTGGTTTTGAAGAGCTGGAGATGCCCGCGTGCGGAGAAAATGACATGATTGTCAAAAACCTCACTGCCAGCATCTGCGGCTCGGATACCGACACCTGGCTCAACGGCGGCGAGCTGCATTACCTGCCGCCCCGTGTGGAATTTGGCCACGAGGTCGTCTGCGAGGTCGTTGAGACAGGCAAAAACGTAACCGGCGTCAAGCCCGGCGACCGCATTGCGCCGTATCCGCTGAAGGCCACGCCGAATCCCAGAAAGGCGGGGTATCTCGGCGGCTTCTCGGAATATCTGTATATTACAAACGCGAAGGAAGACGAAAACTTCTGGATTCTGGATGAGCGCATGAGCAACAAGGAAGCCGCGCTCATTGAGCCGTTGTCCGTAAGCATCCATGTCGCCGACCGCGCCAACGTCACCGAGAAGACCATTGCCGTCATTCTGGGCGCGGGCATCATCGGCGCGGGCGTCGCTGCACGGCTGGTTGACCGCGGCGCGGCGCGCGAGCACATTGTTTTTGTCGACCGCTCGCAGTACCGGCTCGATCTTCTTGCAAAGCAGGGCTTTGCGGGCGTCAACAGCGCGGAGCCCGGCTGGCAGCAGAAGCTCATCGGGCTGACCGGTATGGCGTACTGCGTCTATGGCCCCGGCAGCGCGGCGGATTACATCTTCGACTGCGCAGGCTCCATCGATCCCATTGCCATTGAGCCGACACTTCTGGAGCAGGCGATTCGCCTTCTGAAATTCGGCGGCACAATGGTTCTGGCTGGTGTGCATCGCCGCAAGGCCTCGCTGAACCTGCAAAAGATGGTCTTTGGTCTTCAGAACATGGTTTGTGGCAGCGGCGCGACCGACCCAGAGTTCCGCATCGCCATCGATATGCTCTATCGGAAGGTCATCGATTTTGAAGCGCTTGTCACGCACAGCTTCGCGCACAAGGACGCCATCGAAGCGATCAAATTCGCCTGCGACACCAACCAGTGCCTCAAGGTGCAGATCGACTACAGCCTGTAACAGCGGAAGGAAACTCGTCGATGAAACCTGTAACTGTTATTACCGGTGGCGCAGGCGGTATGGGCTTCGCTGCTGCCAATATCTTCGGCCATCAGGGTCACACACTGCTGCTGTGCGACGTAAAGGAAGAGGCGCTGCAAAGCGCGGCGGTCTCGCTCAAGCGGCAGAACATGGACGTGCACTATCTGGTTACGGACGTTTCCGACCGCGCGCAGGTGCTCGCGGCGGCGCAAAAGGCAGCAGAGCTCGGCGCTGTTAAAAACGTTATCCACACCGCGGGGCTTTCTCCCGTGCTTGTGGAAAAGCTCGGTGCAGAGGAAGGCCGCCGCACCATCGTAAAGGTCAACGCGCTCGGCGCGGTTCATATGACGGACGCTTTTTATCCGGTTCTGGAAGAAGGCGGCAGCATGGTTCTCTTTACGTCCTCTGCCGCGTACCTGATGCCCGCCGTTCCAGAGAGCATGCAGCAGATTTTCTTCAGCGTCAAGGATGAGCCGGAGCAGCTTTTTGACAGGCTTCTGACCATTGCGCCCGACCCCGGCAGAGCCTACATGTTCAGCAAGCTCTTTGTCATGTTCTATGTCCGTATGAACGCCGGGCGCTTCGGCCACAAGGGCTGCCGCATCAACTCCATCGCCCCCGGGCGCATCGTCACGCCCATGCACCAGACGCTCATTGACCGCGAGCCGGAACGCATTGCGGGCGAGATGGCAACCATGCCGCTTGGCCGGTACGGCGCGGCGTATGAAATCGGAAACCTCATCGACTTTTTGTGCAGCTACCGCGCCTCGTACATTAACGGCATTGACATTCTCATGGACGAGGGCACACAGGCGTTTACGTCTGTGCCGCAGCTGCCGGACTGAAAGGAGCATATATGGATTTACTCGATGTATTCGGCCTGAAAGGTAAAAACGTGCTGGTCACGGGCGCGGGCTCGGGCATGGGAAAGGCCGCGGCGCGGCTTCTAACAGAGCTTGGCGCAAACGTCTACGCCACCGTGCGCAGAAAGCCGGTCGATTTTGCAGTCACAAAGCAGATTCCCTGTGACCTTGGCTCACAGGCAGGCGTGGACACAATGCTCGCACAGACTCCCGATGAGCTGGATGCCATCTATATCTGCCACGGCATTTCCAACACGCAGGGAAACCGCAACGCGATGCAGGTACAGCTGACCAATTTTTACAGCTTCAAGTACATCACTGAGCAGCTTCTGCCGCGTATTGCCGATAACGGTTCTGTGACGTTTATTTCGTCCGACGGCGGAAAGGCGTGGCGCGAGAATATCGCCGCCTGCCGTGAGATCATCGGCTGCAAAACGTGGGAAAGCGCGAGCGCGTGGTATGAAGCGCATCCTGACAAAACGGCAGGCGGCTATGTCTTTGCCAAACAGTGCCAGCACGTCTATGTCATGGATATGTGCCAGAACGAGGCGTTCATCTCCCGCAAAATCCGCATCAACGCCATCGCCCCCGGCATGACGAAAACAGGACTGACCGATGATTTCAACGCCTCTATCTGCGGTGACGCGGAAAAGGGACAGGCAATTCTGGAAAAGCTGTTTCTCGCGCCGTGGAACGGTCGTTGGGCGTCTGCCGAGGAAATGGGCTATCCGATGGCAGCTGTCGGCAGCCACCTGTTCAGCTATATGAGCGGGCAGATCCTCTACATCGACTATGGCACTGCCAGCACATGGGAAATGGATGAGCTGACAAAGAGTTAAGAAAAGGAGAAAACGTATGCAAATAAAAATCAAGAACACAAAGCTGTTTCTAGCTGCGATCTTCGTCCTGTGCACGGGTTCACAGCTGTTCAGCTATGGTGGAAACACAGCGATCGCACCGCTGCTGACTGCAATCGGCGGATATGAGTTTTACTCGCTTGTTGCGCCGCTCGGCGCAACGGGCATGATGGTCGCGCTTCCGGCAGTTGCGGCACTGGGGCGGAAAATTGGCAGCAAGACTGTCCTGTTCCTTGGTGCATTTTTGATGCTGTTTGGCCGCGTCGGTATGCAGTTTGCAAACAGTGTGTTTACCATCGGTCTGTTTAACTTCCTCGGCTCATTTGGAAGCGGCTTCGTAATTACCGCGCCGTTCGTTATGATCGGTACTGCCTTTGAGCGCTCGGCTTCCATAAAATATTACGGCTATATTGCGACTTTCAACGCCATCGGCTCTCTGATTGGTCCGCCGCTGGCCGGTATGCTGGTCGATGTAAACCTCCCCAGAATTTCGTTCCTGCTCTGGATTCCACTCTATGTGTTCTCGCTCATTGCAATCGGAATGCTCTATCCCAACAGCAAGAGTCAGAGCAAGGAAAAGTTTGATGTGACAGGCTGGCTGTATCTTGCGATTATGGTCTTTGCCTTTGTCATGTGGACGGGTTTGTCCGGCAAAGTTTTCCCGTGGCTAAGCTTTGGTCTGCTGCTTCCAGTCGCGGTGGCGGTGTTCGCGTGGTTTCTTGTGCGCCATTCCGGACGCATTGCAAACCCCACTGTGCCGATTCGCGTGTTCCAGTATAAGCGCTTCCGTACGGCATTCTTCAGCAATTGCTGTGTGGTTGTTTTCTCCACCTGCGCATCGGGATATCTGCTCAATTACCTGCTGTACGTCATGAACACATCTGCAACGCTCGGTTCAACGACAACCATCCCTTCGACGATTGTTATTACGATCCTTGGCTTGTTCCTTGGCAAGATTTTGGCGAAGAACTTTGCGAAGAATGTACGCACGATGACGATTATCGGAAGCTTCTGCACGTTCGGTGCACTGCTCTGCTTCGCGCTGCTTCAGTCGACATCCTCTATTCTTCAGGTCTGGATCGGCTCTGCGCTTGGCGGCGTTGGTAACGCAATTTCGCAGACCTGCCTGACCCCGTATTTCCAGTATGGTCTTCCAACGGAGGAATACGGTCCTGCACAGGGCATGTATCAGTTCTCCAGCACCTGCATGGCAACAATTTTCGTGGCTGTGGTCGGCGTGCTCGTCGGCGTGACGGGGGACCTCAAGTACGTGTTCTACACCGGCTTGATCGTGACGTTTATCAACGTCCTCATCTGCCTGACTTCCATCCGTATCCGCCCGGACGAGGTCATTGAGACCACCGGCGCATAAGAGCTCGAGCTCCGCTTTTTGACAGTCTCGTCAAAAGCGGAGCTCTTTCGGAATATAATAAGGAACCGCTTGAGATTATTTATCTCTTTGCGTTGGTGATGGTACAGCCTTGACTACTGTTTGACTACTATCCTCTGTGAAACTGAAAAAGCCGGTTTTCCCAGTGCTTTCAGTGCTTTTTAGAAAATTCAGAAAAACCAGATGTTCTCGGTAAAACCGTACAATCCTTGAAAATACAGCATTTTATCAGAATGCGCCTGAAAACTCCGACCGTCGACATTGCTCCTGTCAAGCTCTATCCTTATGTAAAAAAGCAAGACGCAAACTCATGCATTTGAGTTTGCGTCTTGCTTTTGCCCGTACCGACTGTACCCCCATGACACATTGTGTACCTATGGGGCGAAACAGTTGAGATGACTGGCTTTTTTGCCATTTCATCTATAGTGTTCGGCAATCATGTGTTTTCGCTACACTATAGATGAACACGTTACCGCGGTTCATTTCTTCATTTTATTCTTTCAGCTTGTCGTTACTCACAATCTCACCGGTTGCTTCGATCAGGTTTGTCACGACCTGATTGAGCTGCGCGGCGTTTTTGGACGTAATGACCGGCACGCCGGTCTGCTGTTCGATTGCTTTCCGAGCATCGCCCGCGACCTTACCGCCGGAGCGTGCAACCTCGACGTTTTCCCGCAAACCTTCCGGTGCTTTCTGCTTGGATATCTCTGCTGTCGTGGCTTCCGCCAGCATATTGAGAACCAACTCCAGCGTCGTCATGTTGTCACGCAGATTCTCTTTCTTCAAGCCCTTGAGATTCTTATACTGCCGCGTGTTCATGTCGGACCACGCTTTTGTGATCTCGTCTGTCAGGATTGCATATTCCTTACCCATCTGCACCCCGCGTGCGTCCCATTCGTCGGTCAGCTCCTTGCGTACCTGAATGGCCTGCAGGCGCTGGTTGATCCATTCGCGGCTGTAGCCTTTCTTGAGATAGGTTTCCAACGCGCGGTCGATCGTCAACTCCGGGTCGATCGTTTCCTCGATCCGTTCCCGACCGACCTGCGCCAGCCAGAGCTTGAATGGCTCGGCTTTGGGCGAGGGGATGGACTGGATGATGCGCAGAAGCTGCTCTGTATCCGCCACATCGGTATTGTAGCGTTTCCCGTCTGCCGAACGCATTTTCAGTTGACTACATTTTGTAGTCAACTCACTACCTTCTTTTTTCAGTCGGGTCTTCAGCACACTCCAATATTTCGCCGCGTGCCGCTGATCCGGCTGATCGGTCAGCACAGCTACAACATCGACGATGGAAAAGTACCATTCTTCCTTCTCTGCATCCCATGCGGTGCGGATGCGCTTGTTCTCAAAAAGCTGAATCTGATCATTCTGCGCCATTCCATTCACCTCGTTCCAGTCATAATTCTTTCAGCAGCCCCTGGCACCCTTCCAACACGTCCCGCCAAGTCGCTTCAAAATCGCCTGTGTACCAGGGATCTGCCACATTGCCGGGGCGAGCGGTATGATCCATCAGGAGGGACATCTTGCTGGCATAATCGCCGCCACAGATGCGGTGCATATCCCGCAAATTGGTACTGTCCATGCCGATCAGCAGATCGTATTCGTCGTAGTCCCGGCTCGTCAACTGCCGCGCCGCGTGAGCGCCGCAGGATATCCCATGCTCCGCCAGGCAGGATATCCCATGCTCCGCCAGCTTGCACCGTGCCGGAGGATAAACCGGATTTCCGAGTTCTTCCCGGCTGGTCGCCGCCGATTCGATATGAAACTGTGATGCCAGCCCGGCTTTCTTCACCAAGTCCTTCATCACGAACTCCGCCATCGGACTGCGGCAGATATTTCCATGGCAAATAAACAAAATCTTTACCATCTTTGTTTTTCCTCGATTATCTTGGTATTCCGTTACTTCTTCGTAGTTTTTTAAATTAACAGAATATATTTTCTTGGCATATTGTGGCGTATCATGGTACCTCGTATCCGGCAAAAGTAGTAC
>ENA-OURZ01004208-OURZ01004208.1-human-gut-metagenome-genome-assembly--contig:-NODE-4208-length-11136-cov-2.525584_pt1 | contig 11136 bp, 8 predicted proteins | sample MGYA00242073_ERZ509195 | MGnify/ENA primary metagenome ERZ509195 (study PRJEB26280, sample SAMEA2338837) | human gut metagenome | biome: human gut; feature: human-associated habitat; material: faeces...
TAATACGCCATTCTCATTTCTCAATATATTCCCGCCCTCTCCCAAAAACAGATTATTACTATCTTTACTTAATTCTACAATTTTTCCACCGGGAAGAACCAACTCCGCAAATACCCTACCCGGCTCAACACCCCGTATGACAACCATAGGAGAATTTTCTTCATTTCTTTCCATAAACATCCAAGTTCCAAGCAATACGATCCCTAGCAATGATGCCGCAATTCCCCAATATTTCCAGAAAAACTTTCTCCTTCCATGAAGCTTTCGTTCCACTACATTCCAACTTTTTTCCCAATCGTACTCATCCAAACGTTCCATCTTCACCAATATTCTCTGCTTATTTATTAACCTGGAAAAAAGTTTTTTATTTCTATCGTCCTTCAACCATTCATCCAATTCCCTTTGCTCTCCTTCGGTCAATTCTCCTTGAAGATATTTTAAAATCAGTGTTTCTATATTAATTTGATCAAACATATTATTATATTTTTGTATATAGAACGACCGTATCGTCTTCAAGTGTGATTTAAAAATGTTTAAAATTCACTTCTTCCCCATAAATAATTATATTTTTTGGTTTTAACTCTACAAAATCATACTTTTGTTTTCTGTTAAGCGTTACGATTACTTAATATACACATTATTTCGATTTGTCAGATAATAATTTCATAATAAAGTTACATTCCAGTGATGAAAGGATATTCAAGGAGATATTCAAAAAATATTATCTCCCTGTCAGGTCATTCGCGTGGCGCTTTGTAAAGGACAACGATATTGCCGAGGATATCGTACAAGATTGTTTTTTAAACGTATGGGAAAAAAGGCTTACATTCAATGTCATTACCGAGATAAGAAGTTACCTGTACACGAGTACCCGCAACGCCTGCCTGGACTATCTAAAACATGAACAAATAAAACAAAAGCACGCAATCCATCTATTGACAACGGCATCCCAAGAGGAAGAACAGGAATATATTCTGGAAGAAGAAGTCGATGCCTTAATCCATCAGGCGATCGGAACTCTCCCCCGACAAGCACAAAAAATGGTTATTATGACATTGAACGGGGACTCGAACCTCGAAATTGCTCAAAAATTAAATGTCACCGTAAACACAGTCAAATCTACAAAATTAAAAGCATATCAGATTTTACGTAAACGCCTCCGCAATGTACAATGGCTTTTAGTGTTACTCACTTAAACTATAATTCAAGTATACGTTATATTTTATGATATATAAACCTAATTTCTTTATCATCACCGGAGGCCCCGGTGTTGGCAAAACGACCTTACTGGAAGTGTTGGCCAAACAAGGTTTCCCTTATGTTCCCGAAGTAGCCAGGAAGATTATTCGGGAACAAGTCTCCCAAAACGGAGATGCTCTCCCTTGGGCAAATATTCCCGCTTACACCCACCTCATGCTTTCCCGCTCCGTGGAATCCTTCGAACAGCACCAAAAACAGGAATCTGTTCTTTTCTTCGACCGGGGCATCCCCGACACCCTCGCTTACGCCCACCTTACCCACCAGCCTATATTACCTGAACTCCGACATACTGTTCAAGCCTTTCGCTACAATACGCAGGTATTCATCCTTCCTCCTTGGTCCGAAATCTACAAAACCGATTCCGAACGTAGGCAATCCTACCAAGAAGCCATCGAGACCTACGATATCATGTTCGCCACCTACCAACAGCTAGGTTACACCCCTATAATCGTACCTAAAGGAACCCCGGAAGAACGTGCAGAATTTGTTGTCAACGCACTAAAAAAACATACCCCTGATCGTCCACGATGATCTCGTCCATGGGAAAAACGAGCGACATCCGTTTTACAATATTTACCATCGGACGAGAGTGATTTCAGCTGACTACAAATTGTAGTCAACTCACTTCCCTTTTGAGACGAGTTTTTAATACACTCCAATACTTTCTTGTATTCGGACTATCTGTTAACACAGCTATTACACCTATAATGAAAAAGGTGTGTCGCCAAGCAACACACCTCCTAAATATAGTTCCGTCTCTTTCTCTTAAATCACTCCTTTGGCAGCAAGCAATTCCGCCATTTGTTGTTGTAGCTTCACGGCCTCCTCTCTCGCTCTCACGGCAAAATTCTCGGTCTTATCCGCAAAGATAATCCCGCGAGAAGAGTTCACGATCAACCCGCAATGAGAGTTCATACCGTATTTAGCCACCTCTTCCAAACTACCACCTTGCGCTCCCACTCCCGGAACTAGCAAGAAGTGATTCGGAACGATTTCACGGATACCGCTCAACATTTCCGCTTTCGTGGCACCCACAACGTACATCATATTCTGATCATTCCCCCACTCCTGAGATTTACGCAAAACCCGTTCATACAGTTTCACGCCATTTTCCTCGAAGAATTGAAAATCAAAAGCACCTTTATTAGAGGTCAATGCCAACAAGATCACCCATTTCCCCTCGTATTTCAGAAACGGGGTCACGGAATCCTCTCCCATGTAAGGAGCCACCGTGATAGAATCAAACTCCATCGTCTCCAAGAATGCACGGGCATACATCTCGGACGTATTCCCGATGTCCCCGCGTTTAGCATCGGCAATCAAGAAGATCTCGGGATATTTTGATTTGATGTATTTCACCGTTTTCTCCAACGTGATCCACCCGGCAACCCCATTACTCTCGTAAAACGCAATATTGGGCTTATAAGCGATCGCCACATCTGCCGTTGCATCCACGATAGCCTTATTAAACTCGTACACGGGATCCTCGGCACCCATCAGGTGTTGAGGTAATTTCTTTATATCTGAATCCAAGCCCACGCAAAGGAAGGACTTTTTCTTTTTTACCTGTTCAAATAACTCGTTATAAGTCATACCTTCTAACTTTTATCTTTTAGTTTTTAACTTTTATCTTTAAAATCCGCTTTCCTTCAATTTCTCCGTGTTCTCCTCGATCTGCAATTTCTCGATAATCTCGCCCAACTCGCCATCCATAACGGCAGCCAAGTTATAAAGCGTCAGATTGATACGATGATCTGTCACACGTCCTTGCGGATAATTGTAAGTACGAATCTTGGCGGAACGGTCACCCGTGGAAACCATTGTTTTCCGTTTCGTAGCGATCTCGTCTAAATATTTTTGATGCTCGATCGCGTAAATACGAGAACGCAACTCGGTCATTGCCTTCGCCAAATTCTTCAACTGCGACTTCTCGTCCTGACAAGTCACCACGATACCCGTGGGAATATGCGTCAAACGGATAGCGGAATACGTCGTGTTCACGGATTGTCCCCCGGGACCGGAAGAACAATAAGTATCTTTCCGAATATCTGCCGGATTCAACACTACATCCACCTCTTCTGCCTCCGGCAGTACAGCCACCGTGGCCGCGGAGGTATGAACCCGTCCTTGGGTCTCTGTCGCCGGAACACGCTGTACGCGGTGTACTCCCGACTCGTATTTCATAATCCCGTAGACACCATCTCCCGTGATGTTCGCCACGATTTCCTTGTATCCCCCGGAAGTTCCTTCACTATAATTAGTTATTTCTATCTTCCAACGTTTGGACTCGCAGAATTTCGTATACATACGGAACAAATCCCCCGCGAAAAGACTAGCCTCGTCTCCCCCGGTTCCGGCACGAATTTCAAGAATCACGTTCTTTGAATCCTCCGGATCAGCAGGTACCAACAACATCTTCACCTTCGACTCCAATTCGGGAATCTTGGCATCCAGCTCCTCGATCTCCATCTCTGCCATCTCTTTCAGTTCCTTATCGGTCTCCGTGTTCAGTATTTCCTGCGCCTCATCATAAGAACTCACCGCACGTTTCAACTCGTCCCCCGCCTCCACGATCTGTTCCAGATCACGATACTCTTTATTCAACTTCACAAAACGATTCATGTCCTGTATCACCTCCGGGTCGGTTATCAACTGCCCGATCTCACGGAAACGAATATAAAATGTCTCTAATTTCTCTAATAGGGAATTGTCGCTCATATATATATCTAAATTATAATCGAACGCGAATTTAATAAATTATTAATAGCTTTCAAAAGGATTCTATTCCACATGAAAAGGGGCAGCCCGATAAACGAACCACCCCAGATCAATTTCAGACGTCATACTCTGAACACAAACTAGAAAACATACACTATAGTTTGTCCTTCAACGCGTTGTTTAATTTGATAAGAAGAGCTTGATAATGTACTTTAGCGTTTCCGGACATTCCTCCTATTTTACTTCTTAATAAATTTCGGGATTTCACGGCCATATCCTGCAAATAGGCCTTGGAATCGTCAATCGCAGTCGTGGCAACTGTTCGCTGCCAACCGTAACCGGGAGTCCCGAACTGATTGGCAACCATGTTTGAAGCCACGTATCCCCGGCCATATTCCTCATCAACCGCACGGAACTGATCGGCAAACCGACTGATCAAACCACTCTCGTCCAAACCGTAAGCCACGATCTCATCAACCGAAGGAGCAAAACCGAAAGGAGAGGCACTTTTCTTAGCACCGCCGTCACTCAATGACGCACAAACCATATCCACCATCGTGTTTTGCAGAATCTTATCCCCCTCTGTCAACGCTTTCCCTTGCAACAAGTTACTCCACGTGCCATTATACAAATCCGTCATAAACTCATTAATCGAATAGGGAGAAGAAGCCACGTGAGAAGAAAGGATTACGTTACCGATCAATCCCTGAATATCCCCAGCCACTTTACTCCGGACAATCGCACTTCCGTCGACACTTAACGGAAAATGTTCTTTCAGTTCCGCGTTATTCAACCAATCCATAGATTTGAATTGCTTTAATACCCATGCCATTGATGCTTTTTGACGTGCTTTCGGCACTGCCTCGTAACGCTTACCCGGGGTACCTTCTTTTACTTCTGTCAGATAGATTCCACCGATGTTATACATCACGTTCCGCAGATAACGGTAATATTGCGTCATAATCTGTCCATACAGCGCTTGACGATGAGAATAATCCGGATCATCATTGATCCATCCTTGCAAGTTGGAAAGAATATACTTCAGATTCTTCACGCCATACTCGCTGGCTTTCATCGGATCATCCCCCAAATCTTCCTCAATAGCACTCGGGTCATAACGACTCTGTATCTGTTGGCGCCCATAGCGATAAATTGGATCTCCCGCATGTTCGTCGACCCATTGTTCCACGATAGGTTGTTCTTCCCACTCGTCTCTCGTTCCGGGAATAAACTTATAATTCCATTTAATCAAAAATTCGTCATAAACACCCAAATTCGGGGGCGTCAATTTCACGCCCTCATCCCCAGGTTGCGCCACATAATTGAAACGAGCGTAGTCCATAATACAAGGTGTCGTCCCGTATTTTTGAGTAAACGATACAGAACGCAACGAATCAACCGGAAAGGCTGCCGAAGAGGCCATGTTGTGCATGAATCCCAAACAATGTCCCACTTCGTGCGCCACCACGTAAATCAAAGACGCTTTCACCACGTCATCCGGTAATTTCTTACCTCTCACGGAAGGATCAAGTTGTGAGGTCTGCACGAAACGCCAGTTGTTGATCAACTGGATGATGTTACCGTAAACCAGCACGGATGCGTTAATAATCTCACCCGTCGTCGGGTCTGTCCAAGACGGTCCCATCGCATTAGCAGTGGAATTGGCCACGTAACGAATACAGGAATATTTCAAGTTATCCGGGTCAAAATCGGGATCATCCTTCGGGAAATCCTTGGCAACCATCACGTTTTTAAAACCGATTTTCTCAAAAGCGGCATTCCAGGTAGTCACCGCCTGACGAATCGGTTCTTTCCACAATTCCGGGAAAGCGTCATCCACGTAGAACACGATCTGTTTCACGGGCTCCACCAGTTCACCCCGCTTGTAAGCCTCCACGTCTTTCGGTTCCAGTCTCCAGCGATGAGCCACGGAATAACTCCCAATTTCATCCTCCTTCGTGATAGAAAGACGGGTTTTCGTACTGTTGAAAATCCCCACGCGGGAATCCGAGATTCGGGGAATCATCTTATCTTCCGGCAAAAGCAAAATCGAACGGGTCACCGTGGCCGTAAAAGGATAATCATCCATCAATTTCATCATACCCATCACGTTCAATGACACCCCGTAAGACATCACAGTCTTCACACTCAAGTTATCATCGAAAGCCTTGATCTCATCCAAGTAAGACGCCTCTTTTTTAAAAGAAGAAGAGATTTTCACCATTCCCCCCATCATGGCATCCGCAAAAAAACTCAAATCTTTCACGTTCGTAGTGAACAGCGTGGTCATGTCAATCACCACGGCGGTACTATCCGGGTTATACGCCTTGACGTCATAAGCATACAGGATCGGGTCACCGTACACGTTATTCATCGCCTTCTGCAAATTATCGGTCGTCACGCCCGTTGACACGTAACGTAGGAAAATAGAGCTATCCCGTTTCGTGAACTTCAAATGCAAGGGATTATTCGCCTTGTAACCAATGTCACAAAATTCCGGAGAGGTCACGTTCGTCACGGTTGACGCCAGCAATATTTCACGATCCATATACTTCAAAGGTATCTCGAAATACAATTTGCTACCTACTTTATGCAACGTGATAAAATCACTTTTTGAAGTCTCCACGTTCTTCCCCTTTAACAACTTCTCGTAGGGACTTACTTTCTTGGGGGGCGGCAGGGTTGCCGTGGCGGTTCCTTTTTTCTTTTTCTTCTTACTCGCCGCATACAAGTCTGACGACAACGGCAAGACAATAATCATTGCCAACAATACAATCATCCATTTTTTCATACATACTGTTTTAAATAATTCGTGTTTCATAAAACATCTTTTTCAATTAAAAAAAGATGCCACCTTCTCCTTCAAGGCCTCACCTCTCAAGTCCATGGCCACGATCCGACCTTCTTTATCCAACAAATACATTTTCGGAATTCCCGTCACGTTGTAAATCTTCGCCACCGGACATTCCCATCCCTTTAAAGAAGAAACGTGTATCCAAGGTAAGTCATGCTTTTCAATGGCATTCACCCACGCATCCTTCTTGTCATCCAGTGACACTCCGTATATCTCGAATCCTTTGTCCTTATATTGCTCATAAACAGCTTTCACATTCGGCACTTCCGCCAAACACGGCCCACACCAAGATGCCCAGAAATCCAGTAACACGTACTTACCTCTCAAGGAAGATAACTTAATATGTTTTCCATCCGGAGCCACTAAATCAATATCGGGGGCTATTCCCCCCACGTTGATCGAGCGCAAACTTGCCATTTTTTCCTTGAGTAACTGTCCCGGATAAGAGGCTTTCACTTCCGGGGTCAGGTTGTTATAGTAGCGCTCCACGTCTTCAAAAGGATATTCCCTAGCAATGAAGTCCCCGATCACATACGTGATCGCCAAGGTATTACTGTTCGAATCCACGAAATTCTTGATTCTTTCATCAACCGCTTTTTTCATCATCTCCACCGCTTTATACGTGGAATCCAGTTTCACGGAATCATCTTTTACCTGTATCATCGCAAACATACCGGCCAATCCAATCATACTCTTTCCCATGGCAAGATCCCGAGCTGTACGAAAAATTTCCTGCTCATGACTTCCCTTAATGGTCACCTTGTAAGAATCGATAAGCTCCCCATTTTTATTCGTCATCTGCGTGGCCATGACCTCTATCGGTTCCCCCTCAAGCAATATCTCCTGTTCATCCTTTCCAAGTGCCAGTATACGTTTATCCACTTGCGAGATATCCCCCATCATCTTAAACTGATTATCTTTCACAACCGCAGAATCTATAATCTGGAACTGTTTTTCCCCGATTTCCTTTTTCAGATACACGACCTTTCCATTCCCGTTCTCCCATGTTCCCGAAATCGTGTAAGTCTTTTCCCGGTTACATCCCATAACGAACAAAAGCACGGTACATAACCCATAACATACATTTTTTATCATACTTCTATCTTTTATAATACGATATCATTATCATTTTTCGCACGAAACATATCACTTCATACCGATTTTTGTATAAAGCTCATTTATTTTCCGGTTATATTCAGCATCAATCTCGACTTGCATTCTCTCATCTTTAAACGTCTCTTTTATATCAGCAACCCGCAGTTTATAACGTTCGTCATATTTTTTCGCATACTCTTCACTCTTTTTCCTATCACCCAAACGATAGTACCCGATAGCCAAAATATCATAATCGTTTTCCGTGAAAAGAGTAACTTTACCATTACTTCTCTCGTCTGCAACCTCTTGTTTCTTTTGTACAAGTTCCAGGTATTTTTTGATAATATCCTTCTGCGTTTTTGCATCAGCATATTCAATCATGTACTTGTACATAGCCGGACGGAAAACATACTCGTCTCTCGTGGCTTGCAACACTTTATCAGCATCGAGGATAGCATCAAGAACCAAAATATTTCCTTCCATCCGCACATCATTGATGGCAAGTTTAGCATACATTTCACCGAAACCTTTCACCATAGATCCCTGTAATAGTTTTTTCAACTTATCTTCCTTCGCCTTCATCAAGGCCAACGTGTCAGCATTCGTGTTCTCAAGCGTCACGTTCACGATCTCCCGGACGGCATCCGACATTGCACTTTGCAAACGCACTTCAATATCATAGCGATTCATCTTGAGCCGATATTGATACTTGTCCAGATTTTTAATAACATATTCATACCGTGCTGAATAAGCATCATTCATATAAGGCAGATATATTTCAAATAACTCTTTGCTCATCAATGAATCCAACGGCATGGACTCGATATATCCTCTCACCACTTTCTCTTTCATATTCTGATCGTACGCCACGTCAAGAGCCTTGCAATAATCCTTTATCAACTCCAACGAACGTTCTCCCGCATCATACCGCTTCTGAAATACCGCTAACGTCTTCCCATCCAATCCATCCTGCAAAGCCGCAATAAGAGCATCCGGTTCCGTGTACCCCACTACTTTGTGAACGATACTTTCATCAGCAGGATTAATCACTAACATCGTCGGGAATCCCGGTATGTTATCCTTGTACTTCTTGTATAACATGATCCCCTCTCCCTTTTCCATATCATATTTACAGCACACGAAATGAGAATTCAAGAATTTCCCAACCTCCGGCCGCGGAAATACATTCTGAGCTAATCCTTTACACGGGCCACACCAAGAGGTGTAACAATCCATAAAAATCATCCGGTTCTCTTTTACAGCCTTTTCTTTCACCGTAGCCCAAGATTCGTTCTCCATAAAGACCGTTTGAGCTTGCGTGAGGCCTGCAATAAACAGGCTCACGCATAAAATAAATAGTTTTTTCACGTTTCAAAATTTATCAAATTAATTCATCATTTTTCCCCTAATTCTGGAATATCCCAATCCAAGTATTTCTTACAATACTCCTTAACTAATCCTTCATTCACCAAAATATTATCACTTTGTGAACGGATTTCGGCTTTTTCTTCCGCCGAAGCATACATAATATAGCCCACGTAAGCTGCAAAAGCATCCAAACAACTCGAAGCATCATACCATTTGTAAATCATTGCAAAGAATCCCGTTTCATTCTCTTCGTCATCATAACCATCCATCAATGTTGCGGAAGAAATTGGTCCCGGACTCACAAGGCCATCTGTATAAGGGCCTTGATACTTACCTAAATAATCATTATAGGCCCAACCGCTTTCATGATCTCCAACAAGGTAATCATAATAGAAATACCCCCAAACATCCCACGCATCACTATTTTTATTTTCAAAAGCATCAGGATTCGGCAAGTTTTTCAATGCTTCATAAAAAATCAAAGCCGTCCATTCACGTTTTAAAATTTCTTTATCTGTTTTATCAAATTCAGGACCAACCGGGGCTAAAAGTAAATAACGACTACCGTTCCACCCATAAGCAGCTTCCTCAAATTCCTCTTCTATACCGGGATAATCTTCTTTTAAAGTATAATCCAGACCATCTTCCAACTCACAAGAATGGAACACACGTCCTTCAAAAGCAATATATAACCCTAAATATTCATCAAGAATGCTAGCAGGCATATTTACCATCACTTCATTTTCTAAAAAATCTAAAGCTTTAACGATGTATTCTGTATCAGCCTCTTCGTACTCATAATCAAGCGAACTTGTTGTCCAGTTCTCACTTCCAGTCCACGTATAAAACAAATCATTAGCAGGAACGTGATATTGACACCATATCCCATATTTATCAAAAAACTCCTTCATCCGCTTCCCATAAACTGTCGATTCATCAAAGGAAGGTTTATCAGGAAGCAAAACATCAAGATCCGAATCATCACTACGATCACAGGCCATGGCCGTCATCATAATACATAGCACTAATATATATTTAAATGTTTTCATCTCTTACCTATTAAATATTCATTAATTTTCATTTCTTGTAGGACGGGAATTAGGAATCAAATTAGGCGATTGATTACGTTCTACAACTGGGAAATTTAATATAAAAGCGGGATCTTTTTCCTGTAATGTAAATGTAACAAAGGCATCACCACTTGTTCCCCCATAGTTATAACGATGAATAACTTGTTTTTGTCCTTGTCTTCGCATATCCCACCAACGATGACATTCCTCAAAACATAATTCACGACGACGTTCGTCCCAACAGAATTGTACAAGAGCATCATTAGAAGTAAAATCACCCAAGCTTAATGCAGTATAAGGGTTAATTCGTTTCTCTCGTAAAGCATTCAAATACCCAATAGCTTTCACATTATCCCCCGCAGCATTCCGACGAGCATAAGCTTCTGCTAAAGAAATATACACCTCTCCTGTACGTAAACACTGCATCAACATATTTTGTTTGTCATATTGCGGATCATATTTCAACGTTTTATACGTATTATAAACATCTGCATAAGAAGACGAAGTCCTTTTTACTGGCGGTATAAACCAGTAAAGTAATCGCTGATCTCCCGTTTTAGCCGTCTCGTCAGTATCGTACATCTCGATAAGTGTTTTTTGTCCCGGATAAAAAGATTGTGAAGATGTTGCGATCCAATACCCGGCAGTATATACTCCATATTTCGCAAAAAGCCCATAGAATGTTTTACCGGTACCATTAGATGTCGGTGCCGTATTAAAATTCCAAATAATTTCGGGATTATCCACACGGAAAAAATTAATCACGACGTT
>ENA-OURZ01004210-OURZ01004210.1-human-gut-metagenome-genome-assembly--contig:-NODE-4210-length-11135-cov-2.307852_pt1 | contig 11135 bp, 9 predicted proteins | sample MGYA00242073_ERZ509195 | MGnify/ENA primary metagenome ERZ509195 (study PRJEB26280, sample SAMEA2338837) | human gut metagenome | biome: human gut; feature: human-associated habitat; material: faeces...
GAGATAAATGCGAGGGCAGTTCTTGTGGCTACTGGCGGAGCGGCAGGGCTTTACAGACCTAACAATCCGGGATTTTCAAGACATAAAATGTGGTATCCACCGTTCAATACAGGAGCCGGATATGCAATGGGAATCAATGCAGGTGCGGAGATGACCACATTTGAGATGAGATTCATTGCTTTAAGATGTAAAGATACGATTGCTCCGACAGGAACTATCGCACAGGGAGTTCCGGCAAAGCAGCTTAATTCCAACGGCGAAGTGTATGAGAACAAATATGGTCTTACAACTTCACAGAGACTTTATGGAACAGTTACGGAAAACCGCGAGGGCAGAGGTCCTTGCTATCTTGGAACTAAGGGAATAAGCAGGGAGCAGGAGGAAGACCTTTACAAAGCATATCTTAACATGGCACCGAGCCAGACGCTTAAGTGGCTTGAGGCAGCGGGCGGTCCTTCTGAAGAAAATGTTGAGATAGAGGGAACTGAGCCATACATAGTCGGAGGTCATACAGCGAGTGGTTACTGGGTTGATAACAACCGCGAGACTACAATTCACGGGCTTTTTGCAGCGGGTGATGTTGCAGGAGGATGTCCGCAGAAATATGTAACAGGAGCTCTGGCAGAGGGCGAGATTGCAGCACAGGCAATAGCTGAAAGGCTTGAAGGCTCAGGAAAGGGCTTTGTTGTAAATGAGGTGGCAGATTCAGAATTGTCTGAGAACGCATTTGCAAAGAAGAGCGAGTATGAGCGATTTCTGAATAATAAGCAGGGGCTGGTTGATATAGAGCAGACTGAGGAAGCGATGCAGAAGATTATGGACCAGTACGCAGGCGGCATAAGCACTGATTACCAGTACAATGAAGCAAGACTTGAGCTTGCAGATGAGAAAATTAAATTCTTAGAGCAGAGCGTCGATAATCTTGCGGCACAGGATGCAGACGACTTGCTTAGAATCTATGAGATAAGAGAGAGGCTTACGGTGTGCAGAAGTGTTATAGCACATTTGAAAGCAAGAAAAGAAACCCGTTGGCACAGCTTTGCCGAGAATATGGATTATCCGGCTAAGAGTGATGACTGGTTAAAATATGTCAACTCCCGCAAGGAGAATGGCGAGATTAAGATAATCATAAGAGACCTTGTGAGAGGAGGCGACAGCTATGAGCATTCAGATAAATAAGTTAAAATGCGTTGGCTGCGGGAAGTGCGTTGAAGCCTGTCCCGGCAACCTTATCAAGAAAGATACTGATGGAAAAGCATTTATAAAGCATGTCAAGGACTGCTGGGGTTGTACATCATGTCTTAAAGAATGTCGTTTTGAGGCAATTAATTTCTTTCTGGGTGCTGATGTCGGAGGCAAGGGAAGCACTCTTTCGTTCAGACAGAATGGAAGCATCAATACATGGACGGTGACTTCGCTGGACGGAACAGTTAAGACGCTTGAGGTCAACAGACAGGAATCTAATAAGTACTAGGTAGGAGGAATATCATGGGTAATTTATCACATTTGGACGCACTCGAAGCAGAGGCGATATATATTATAAGGGAAGTTGCAGCAGAATGCGAAAAGCCGGTAATGCTGTATTCTATAGGAAAGGACAGCTCAGTTATGCTTCATCTTGCAATGAAAGCATTCTACCCGGAGAAGCCGCCATTTCCATTTCTTCACATTGACACAACTTGGAAGTTCAAGGAAATGATTAAGTTCAGAGATGAGACAGCAAAGAAGCTTGGAATCGAAATGCTTACTTACACTAACGAAGAGGGTGTTAAGCAGGGAATCAATCCATTTGACCATGGCTCAGCTTACACTGATATCATGAAGACTCAGGCTCTTAAACAGGCACTTAACAAATACGGCTTCACAGCGGCATTTGGCGGTGGACGAAGAGACGAGGAGAAATCAAGAGCTAAGGAGAGAATTTTCTCTTTCAGAAATACAGCACAGGCATGGGATCCAAAGAACCAGCGCCCAGAAATGTGGAAGCTTTACAACACTAAGATTCACAAGGGTGAGAGCATGAGAGTTTTCCCTATCTCTAACTGGACTGAGAAGGATATCTGGCAGTACATCCAGAGAGAAAAGATTGATATTGTACCTCTTTATTTTGCAGCAGAAAGACCTGTTGTATACCGTGACGGCAATATCATCATGGTTGATGATGACAGAATGAGACTTCTTCCGGGCGAAAAGCCACAGATGAAGAAGGTAAGATTCAGAACTCTTGGCTGTTATCCACTTACAGGCGGTGTTGAGTCAGACGCAGAAACTCTTGATGAGATTATCGAAGAGACTTTAAGTGCGGTTGAATCAGAGAGAACAAGCCGTGTTATCGACCATGAGGAAGCAGGAAGCATGGAAAGAAGAAAGAAAGAGGGGTACTTCTAGAATGAAAGGTTTACTTAAATTTATTACATGCGGTAGTGTTGATGATGGAAAATCTACACTTATCGGACACATTTTATATGATTCAAAGTTATTGTATGCCGATCAGGAGAAGGCGTTAGAGCTTGATTCCAAGGTCGGAAGCCGTGAAGGTAAGATTGATTATTCACTTCTTCTTGATGGTCTTATGGCTGAGAGAGAGCAGGGAATTACTATTGATGTTGCTTACAGATATTTTACAACTGACAACAGAAGCTTTATCGTTGCTGATACTCCGGGACATGAGGAGTATACAAGAAACATGGCGGTTGGTGCTTCATTTGCAGACCTTGCAGTAATTCTTGTTGATGCAAAGCAGGGTGTGCTTATCCAGACTAAGAGACACGCAAGAATCTGTGCGCTTATGGGAATTAAGCATTTTGTATTTGCAGTTAATAAGATGGACCTTGTTGGTTACAGCGAGGAGCGTTTCAACGAGATAAATGCGCAGATAGCAGAGCTTACTAAGGAGCTTTCTTTAGCAGATGTAGTTGTTATCCCTGTTTCAGCAACTGAGGGTGACAATGTAACAACTAAGTCTGAAAATATTCCTTGGTATAAGGGTCAGGCACTTCTTCCTTATCTTGAGCAGGTTGATGTTGATGATACTGAGGAAGAAAAGGGCTTCTACTTGCCTGTTCAGAGAGTATGCCGTCCCAATCATGAATTCCGTGGCTTCCAGGGTCAGATTGAGGCAGGAAGTGTATCTGTTGGTGACGAGATTATCACTCTTCCAACTAAGGAGCATGTTCATGTTAAGAGTATCCATGTCGGTGACAAGGAAGCCCAGACTGCTTCTATCGGACAGCCGATTACTATCCAGTTAGACCGTGAGGTTGATGTTTCAAGAGGTTCTGTTCTTGCAGCAGGTGCTGACTTAAAGCTTGCAACTGAGATTACTGCTACTATCCTCTGGATGGACGATGATGTTCTTACTAATAATAAGAACTTCTTTGTAAAGCTTGGAACAAGACTTATTCCGGGCGTTGTTACCGAGATTGTCAATACTATTGATGTTAATACAGGTGAGGAGAAGCCGGCAGCTCTCCTTAAGAAAAATGAAATCGCAGTATGCAAGATTTCTCTTGCTGATGTAATTGTTGTTGATGAATTCAATCTTCACAAGACTATGGGCGAGCTTATCCTCATAGACCGTGTTACTAATATGACTAGTGCCTGCGGCGTTGTCCGTGAAGTTAATGAGACAGCTGATGATGTTAAGGAAGTTGACGCAGCTTTCAGAGCGGAGCTTAACAACCAGAAGCCTGTTGTTGTTGAGGCTGTTCTTTCAGACAAGATTAATGTTGATTTCTTAAAGAAGGTTGAGAAGGAGCTTCTTCTTGACAGCAAGCATGTATATCTGTATGTTCCGGCAGAAGGCGAGGATTATACAAATGTTGTGACTCACCTTGTAAATGCAGGTATTGTTGTTATTCTTGCTCTTAGTAAGGCAGCTGATCTTAAGATTGACGGCGCAGAAGTGCTTGCAGGCTGGGAGTCTGAGGTTGACGCCACTACTGTGGATGTGGCTGAGTTTATTAAGAAGAATGCGTAGGCTGGGGGAAGAACGGACGCTGCACTAGAACTTATAAAGCAACGCAGGCACGCTTTCGCTGCTTGTCGCTCGCAGCGGTACTAAGCTTGTCAGGATTTGCCTCACTTTGTGAGGCTGTCCTGACGAGCTAAGTGCCGGCGGCTCCAAAGCACCTGCGTTGCTTTATAAGTTTAGTGCTGCTGGGGTTCTTTCCCGCTGCGTGGGGTTACTTCAGGGTTGGAAGTGTTGGCAGACGTGCGGTAAAGGGCGCTTCGCTGCTTTACCTTGGGTTTGGCAAAGCTTGCTTCGCTGCTTTGCTTGGTTTTGGAATATATTTTGTAGGAGTTAGGCTATAATTATGAATACACATTTTTTTAAAAAGTTAATATGTTTAGGTATGATTTTCAGCCTGACTTTTATTGGACTTTCTGGCTGTGGGCAGAAGAAGACGGAACTTGTTAATGTTTCTTATGATGCCACAAGAGAGTTTTATAAGGAGTATAACAGGCTTTTTGAGGATTACTGGTATGGCAGGACTGGAGAGAAGGTTGAGGTTATCCAGTCTCATGGCGGTTCTGGAAAGCAGGCGCTAGAGGTTGCTAACGGTCTTGGTGCTGATGTTGTCACGCTTGCACTTGAGGGCGATGTTAATGTTATAAGGGACGAAGGGCTGATTGATGACGGATATATTGATGATTATTCTGATGACAGCTCGCCTTACACTTCTACGATTGTCTTTCTTGTAAGAAAGGGTAATCCTAAGAATATTAAGGACTGGGATGATCTTCTTAATGATGGGGTTAAGGTTATTACCCCTAATCCTAAGACTTCCGGAGGAGCCAGATGGAATTTCCTTGCAGCATGGTATTATTTTAAGAAGCAGGGACAGACTGAGGAACAGGTTCAGGCAAGTGTTACCAAGCTTTACAAGAATGTGGCAGTGCTTGATTCAGGCGCAAGAGGTTCTTCTACCACATTTGCAGAGAACGGACAGGGGGATGTTCTGATTGCATGGGAAAATGAAGCCATGACAGTACTTAAGAATTATCCGGGAGAATATGAACTGATTTCTCCGACGGTCAGTATCTTAGCACAGCCCAGTGTGGCAGTGGTAGATGATAATGAGAAGATAGTAGAGACTATTTGTAATGAATTAGAGAGGGACGAGGAAATTAACATAGTCGGAAAAGCAAAAAATGGCGAGGAGGCTTTTGATATAATAAAGAAAACCAATCCTGATGTTGTGGTCTTGGATTTGATAATGCCAAAGATGGACGGATTATCATTAATGAACAAGATACATAAGGACGGTTCAATTATAAAGCTTCCTTTTTTTATAATTACATCAGCAATAAGCAATGAAACAGTAATTCAGGATGCTTTCGGTTATGGGGCAGGTTATTATATGCTTAAACCTTTTGAAACAGAAATGATAGTTGAAAGGGTAAAAACAGCAAAAAGTTATAACAAACGTTTGCCTGATAACAAGAAGTTTGTTGCAGCCTACGAGGACAAAAAGAAATTTATGGACAGAAACATTGAAAGTGATGTAACAAACATAATCCACGACGTAGGTGTGCCGGCTCATATTAAAGGTTACCAGTATTTAAGAGAAGCAATTATTATGTCGGTCAATGATCCTGAAATGCTTAATTCCATTACAAAGATTTTGTATCCTACAATTGCAAAAACATTCCAGACAACATCAAGCAGGGTAGAGCGTGCAATAAGACATGCAATTGAGGTGGCATGGAACAGAGGAAAAATGGACACAATAGACGAATTGTTCGGTTATACAATAAATGCAGAGAAAGGAAAGCCTACAAATTCAGAATTTATTGCATTAATTGCAGATAAAATCAGATTAGAATACAAATGCAGATAATTAGCACTTTAATTTAAGCTGATTTTCTAGTATTATATACGTAAGAAACAAAATCCAAAAAAGAGACGACTTGGAGGAAAAATATATGAAAAAAATATTATTTGCAGCGTCAGAATGCGTACCTTTTATTAAGACAGGGGGATTGGCAGACGTAGTTGGTTCACTTCCAAAGTGTTTTGACAAGAGATACTTTGATGTAAGAGTCATTATCCCAAAATATCTGTGCATCAAGCAGGAATGGCGGGACAAGATGCAGTATGTTGACCACTTCTATATGGACTATCTGGGACAGAGTCGTTATGTGGGCATCCTTCAGTATGTACATGAGGGAATTACATTTTACTTTATTGACAATGAAAGCTATTTTAACGGACCAAAGCCATATGGGGACTGGTATTGGGATCTGGAGAAATTCTGTTTCTTCTGCCGTGCAGCTCTTTCCGCATTACCTGTGATCGGCTTCCAGCCGGATGCAGTACACTGTCATGACTGGCAGACAGGTCTGATCCCGGTTCTGTTAAAAGACAGTTTCCATGGCGGAGATTTCTACCGCAATATGAAGTCTGTGATCACCATCCACAACCTGAAATTCCAGGGCGTATGGGATGTAAAGACGATTCAGAGATTTACAGAACTGCCGGATTATTACTTCACACCGGATAAGTTAGAAGCATACAAAGACGGCAACCTGTTAAAGGGCGGTATCGTTTATGCAGACGCGATCACTACTGTAAGTAATACCTATGCAGAAGAGATCAAGATGCCATTTTACGGCGAAGGCTTAGATGGCCTGATGCGCGCAAGGGCAAACAGCCTGCGTGGTATTGTAAACGGCATTGATTATGATGAATACAATCCGGAGACGGATAGATATATAGTAAAAAATTATAACGCAAAGAATTTCCGCAAAGAAAAAGTAAAGAATAAGAGAGCACTTCAGGAAGAGCTTGGTCTGGAAAAAGACGACAAGAAGTTTATGATTGGTATCGTATCACGACTGACAGACCAGAAAGGATTCGACCTGATCGCCTATATGATGGATGAGATGTGCCAGCAGGATGTCCAGTTTGTGATCCTTGGAACCGGCGAAGAGAAATATGAGAATATGTTCCGCCATTTCGCATGGAAATATCAGGGCAAAGTATCTGCGAACATCTTCTATTCTGAAGCAATGTCTCATAAGATATATGCATCTTGCGATGCATTCCTGATGCCGTCCCTGTTTGAGCCGTGCGGCCTCAGCCAGCTGATGAGTCTTCGTTACGGCACACTGCCAATCGTGCGTGAGACAGGCGGTCTGAAAGACACTGTGATTCCGTACAATGAGTATGAGGGAACCGGAACGGGATTCAGCTTTGCAAATTATAATGCACATGAGATGTTCAACACACTGAAGTACGCACAGTACATTTATTATGAGAAAAAGCGTGAGTGGAACAAGATGGTAGACCGTGCAATGGCAGCTGATTTCTCCTGGGCAAGTTCCGCAAAACAGTACGAAGAGATGTACAACTGGATGCTTGGATGCTGAACAAAAAGGATGTAAGAGATTGGAAAACGATCTTAAGAATCAAATAAAAGACAAGCTTCTTCGAAACGAAATAGATCGAAGAAGCTTTTTTATGCCTTTCTTCTGTTTTAATCAGAGAGGTGCCTTTTGGAATGTTTCTTTTTTGGAATCAGTTTGGACCTTGTCTTGGAACGTTTTACAAATCTTCCGTCCGCACCATAGCGGTAATAATATTTGCCGATCTTTACGATCTTATTTTTGACCATATGGCCGCTCTTATCGACGTAATACTCGCCAAGCTGGGCATTTGTTGCCATGTATCCGGTCGAATAAAAGTAGTACCAGTATCCTTTGATGCTCTGCCAAGTCTTTGCAGAGTAGGTGCCATCCACATTCCGGTATTTTGTGCCCTGGGCGGTCTTGATAAATTTCGCTTTGTATTTTTTGCCGACTGCCACGCGAGAACCGTTTTTGTTGACGTAGACATTGTGGTTGTCCACCCAGCGGCTTCTGGCCATCTTGCCATTTTTCATCAGGTATTTGTCACCGATCCACTGGCTTGTCAGCATGGCACCGCTCTCCGAGAAGAAGTAGCGATCGCCTTTTAAATCCAGCCATCCGGTGTGGACCGTTCCGTCGGCATTAAAATAGTAAGTATAGCCTTTGATTTTACGAAATACAGAAGTAAGATAGGTGCCGTCTTTTGTCTTGTAACGCAGTGTATTTTCTTCTGCATTGTACTCCCAGTCGGCGTGGACGGTGTATGACGGAATCAGCAGAGCCGCACAGAGGACCGGGATAATGCAGGTATGTTTTAAATTGTGAAGTTTCAAAAAAACCCCTCCTTGTAAAATTCAGAAATTTTTTTCAGCCGAAGAAGACTCCCACTTCCTGACTGCAACAGGTTATTACTACAACAGTATCCCATAGAATCCGAATTCTGACAAGGAAGAGTTTTTAAAATTAAGAAAAACTTATGACAGACGCATGTTTCCTAACCCTGGGAAAGGACGGAGCGAACGTGCTGGATTTCTTCGGCGGTCGCCTTTGCGGCCGGTACATAGTACTGTTTGCTGCGGGCAAGCTGATAGATCTCTTCCTGAGAAGTTTCACACTGGTTGCGGAACTGCTTTAAAACCTGTTTCAGCTGCATATTTTCGGTCTGTGGGATCATTTCGCCATAGCGGACCAGTTCTCCGTTGATGCCGGCTAATGTGTCGGCTACCATTGTCTTTTCATCTAACATCTTTTCTTACCTCCTGTTACTGCAGAAATGTCATCAGCTGCTGTTTGCACTGCATCGCGGACTGTGCAGATTTCTGGAAAAACTGTTTCACAGCCGGATCGCCTGCTTCCTGTGCGTAGGCGGTCATTTTGCAGTGTGTGGTGTCAAACCCGCCGATCAGATGGCGGAGGTTCTGCAGGTCAAGTTCCGATAATTCGTTCATTTCGATTCCTCCTTGGATGGGTCGCATTTCAAATGCAGATGTTTTTGTGCCTCGGAAGTTAGTATGTCCGGGAAATGTTTTTTTATACAAAAAGCAGACTACAGAAACCTGGCAGCATTTCAGGATAAACTGCGGTTCAGGCAGAAAAGCAACAGCAGGCTGTGCAGAAGCTGTGAAAAAAGCAGTCCGAGCAGATAGCCTTTGATACCGGAAAAAGGAATGACAAACAAGACGAATAAAAATCTTATAAAAAGTGCAGCCATATTTGACAGGAAGACAAGAAAGGTCTTTCCAAGTCCGTTTAAAATACTGGCAAGCGTTGTGCCAAGATAGAGGAACGGACAGAGCCAGGAGAGGATCTGGATGTAAGTTCCGGCCTCGTTGCTGTTAAAAAGCAGGATTCCGCACAGATTTCCAAAGACCAGAAAGAAAATGGTACAGAGGATGCCAAGCAGCAGGCAGCTCTGGACGGTGCGGACAGAAAGTCTTGCGATCGCTTTGCGGTCTTTTCCAGCCTGTGATTCGGAGACAGCCGGCAGCAGCATAACAGAGAGGGCGTTTGTGACTGCCGAAGGAAAAAGAACAAGTGGCAGAGCCATTCCGGTCAGTGTTCCGTAAGAAGAAAGTGCTGCAGATCTTGCAAGGCCAAAAGCCTGCAGTCGCAGCGGGATACAGATGGATTCAGCACTTTGCAGAAGACTTAAACAGACACGGTTTGTACTTAAGGGCAGCGAAAAAGTAAGGATTTCCCGGATACTGTGTGCGGAAAACGGACATGCTTTTTCAAAAGAAGACGGATGGTGGAGCAGAAACCGGGTTCCGGTATACAGAACCACGATGATCTCCGAGGTCAGCATAGCATACATGGCAAGTACAGGGGTTACCTGGATTCCTTTTTCCACCATGATCTGCCAGAACAGGAACGAAGAGGCAACGCGGGCGATCTGTTCGACCAGCTGGGAGATGGCAGGGACGGCGGCTTTTTTCAGTCCGGTATAATATCCGATGATGCAGGCATGCACACCGGCAAAAGGCAGTGCAAAGCTTAAAATTTTCAGAAGGGAGCTGCAGCGTGCCTCATGCAGCAGAGAGACGGCAACAAAATTCGCATTCTGATAAAGAAAAAAAGAAGCAATCCCGGAAAACAGGACAGAGAGCATCATACCGCAAAGAAGGATGTCTCTGGCTCCTTTTTTGTCGTTCGATGCAAGCCTTGCAGAGACAAAGCGGGAAATGGCAGTCTGGATTCCGGATGAGGTCAGGGAAAACAGCAGGGTCTGGATCGGAAAAAGAAGAAGATAGATGCCGATTCCTTCCGCACCGATTGTCTTGGATAAGAATATTCTATAGAAGAAACCGATGATGCGGCTGACCATACCGGCACAGGTCAGGATGGCGGTGCTTTTCAGGAGCGGATGTTTCTGGATCATAAGCACAAAATTCCATTTTTTCTTATATATATTCGGAGGAAGTACTTGACAGAACGGAAATGCGGTGCTATATTCGAAGCAAATCCCAGCGAAACACTCGGAATTAATCCAGAAAATGGTGCCGCGATCAGAAGAATTTCGGATTCCGGCATGAAACAATATGGGAGGGCAGCATGAAATTATCTACAAAAGGAAGATATGGACTGCGGGCGATGGTTGACCTGGCGGTATATAGTGAGAAAGAATCCGTATCCATCAGCTGCATTGCACAGCGTGAGAACATATCTGAGAGCTATCTGGAACAGCTTGCGGGAAAATTAAAAAAAGCAGGGTTGATCAAGAGCACGAGAGGTGCCCAGGGCGGTTACCGTCTGGCGAAACCTGCGGCCGAGATTTCAGTCGGAGATATACTGCGGGCTCTGGAAGGAGAGCTTGGAGCGGTGGACTGTCAGGGACTGAAGCCTGAGGGCGGATGTGAAAGTTCTGATTTCTGCGTGACGAAACTGGTCTGGCAGAGGATCAACGACAGCATTGCGAAAGCAGTAGATGAGATTACGCTTGAGGAGCTGATGGCAGAAGCAAAGAAAAGCCAGGAGCGGAAACGAGAGATGGAGCAGTCCGGTCAGTATATAAATTCGCAGGATAAAGCAGACACAAAGAGAAAGTGTTGAGATTGTGCCGCAGGCGGCATCAGGAGGTAAATATGAAGAAATTGATCTATTTGGACAATGCAGCAACAACAAAGACTTCAGAAGAGGTAGTAGCAGCTATGCTGCCGTACTTTACAGAATACTACGGAAACCCGTCCAGTGTTTACGAGTTTGCAAGCGAGAGCAAAAAAGCAGTTTCAAATGCAAGAAGAACGATCGCAGAGACTCTGGGAGCACAGGAAAATGAGATTTAT
>ENA-OURZ01004217-OURZ01004217.1-human-gut-metagenome-genome-assembly--contig:-NODE-4217-length-11122-cov-2.655101_pt1 | contig 11122 bp, 11 predicted proteins | sample MGYA00242073_ERZ509195 | MGnify/ENA primary metagenome ERZ509195 (study PRJEB26280, sample SAMEA2338837) | human gut metagenome | biome: human gut; feature: human-associated habitat; material: faeces...
AACAAGGCGTACTACGCGAAGAAGCGCTGCACCGAGGAGATGTGCCGCGGCGAGCGTTACGGGTTGTCCGAGAACGGAACTATCGGAGACGTTCAGGCGATAACGCCGGAATCGCTCTATGCCCGGTACAGATACGCGCTGAAGCATTACCCGATAGAGATATTCTTTGTCGGTCAGACCGACGAGGACAGACTCGCGGAGAAGCTGAGAGCGGTATTTGCCGGTCTTGAGCGCGATATCATAAGCGTTCCCGCGCCGGAGATTGTCCGCGCGGTGTCGGACGTGAAGCGTATCGACGAGGATATGCCGGTGAATCAGGGCAAGCTCGTCATAGGCATGCGCTCCGGCGTGACGCTGCACGACCCGGATTATCCCGCGATGCTGATGTTCAACGAGATTTTCGGCGGCGGGGTGACGTCGAAGCTGTTCATGAACGTGCGCGAGAAGATGAGCCTGTGCTACTACTGCTCGAGCTCTCCGGATTCCTACAAGGGGCTTTTGTTCGTTCAGTCGGGCATCGAGGTGGGGAACCGCGAGGTCGCGGAGACCGCGATAAACGATCAGCTCGAGGCGGTGCGCCGCGGGGAGTTCACCGAGGAAGAGATGAGAAGCGCTTATCTCGGTCTCGTCAACAGCTACAGAGAGCTGTCCGACAGCGCGAGAGGGCTCGAGAGTTGGTATCTCGGCCGTATGCTCGCGGGCGTCGGCGGAGCCCCGGACGACGTTTCGGAGCGCCTGTCGGTTGTGACGAAGGACGAGATAATCGCTGCCGCAAAAAAGTCAGCGGTCGACACGGTCTACTTCCTGAGAGGCACGCTGAAGGGCGACGGGAGCGAAGGAGATGAAGAGGATGCCTGAATACAAGACTAAAAGAAACGATTTCCTGAAAGAAGAATACTACGAATACACGCATGAGAGCGGACTTCCTGTCTATGTCTTCCCGAAAAAGCTCTCGACATCCTACGCGCTCTTCGCGACGAGGTACGGCTCGATAGACAGCAGGTTCAAGCTCGCGGGGGACAAGGAATTCACGACCGTTCCGGACGGTATCGCGCATTATCTCGAGCATAAGATGTTCGAGAACCCGAACGGCGAGGATACTTTCGAACGTTTCGCGAGATTCGGCGCGAACGCGAACGCCTACACCTCTACCAACATGACGGCGTATCTGTTCTCCTGCACGTCCTGCTTCAAGGAGAATCTTGAGATCCTGCTCGACTTCGTGACGACCCCGTATTTCACGTCGGAGACGGTCGAGAAAGAGCAGGGGATAATCGCTCAGGAGATACGCATGTACGACGACCACCCGTTCAGAAGTATGTACCAGACGCTCCTTGAAAGCCTGTATGAGAAGCACAATGTCAGAATAAACGTCGCCGGAACGGTCGAGTCGATCTCACACATCACGGCGGATATTCTCTATGAGTGCTACAGGGTGTTCTATAATCTGTCGAACATGATGCTGATAGTCTGCGGGGACGTCACGGTCGACGAGGTGAACGAGGTCTGCGACAAGGTCCTGAAGAAGCAGACGCCGGTCGACATTATCCGCGATTACCCGGTTGAGAAAGCGGATGTGTACAAGCCTTACGCCGAGAAGGCGATGCAGGTCTCAAAGCCGCTCTTCGGCATCGGAATCAAGGATATCGACATTCCGTCCGACGGTTACGAGCGCATGAAGAAGTACGCCGAGGCGGAGATTCTGAACGACGTCCTGTTCGGGAAGTCCGGGGAGTTCTACAACAGGCTGTATGAGGAGGGGCTGCTCTCGAGCCAGTTCGACTTCAGCTGGGAGATCAACCACAGCTACTCGTTTAATGCCTTGTTCGGCGAGAGCCGCGACCCGAAGGCGGTGTACGACCGCTTTGTCAGCTGCGTCGAGGGCGCGAAGAGAAACGGCATTTCCGCGGAGGATTTCGACCGTTCGAAGCGCGCGCTCTACGCGTCGATGGTCAAGTGCTTCGACTCGACCGAGGATATCGCGAACTACTTCCTGAACTACAAGATAGACGACGGCGATCTTCTCGACTATGTGGATGTTATAAAGAACGTGACGATTGGCGATGTGACAAAGCTGCTGAACGACGCGTTCAGACCTGAATACTATTCCATGTCTGTTGTAAACCCTTTGGAGGTTAATAAATGAGCAATGTAATTTCATTCCCCGGGCTCGGGATAGACGGGTTCAACGTGAACCCGGTCGCGTTCTCGATATTCGGGTTCGATATCATGTGGTACGGGATAATCATCACCTGTGCCATGGCGGTCGGTTTCTTCGTCGCGCTCCACAACGCAAAGTTTGAGAAGATAAAGACCGACGACGTGCTCGACCTCGCGATATTCCTGATTATCTTCTCGATGATCGGCGCGAGACTCTACTATGTGCTGATGAAGCTCGAGGACTACCATTCCTTCCTCGACGTCATAAACGTCCGCAACGGCGGACTCGCGATCTACGGCGGCGTCATCGCCGGGGCGATAACGATATACGTCGTCGCGAAGATAAAGAAGATAAACCCGGCGAAGATGCTCGACATGGTCGCTCCCGGCGTCATGATCGGACAGGCCATCGGCAGATGGGGCAATTTCACAAACGCCGAGGCGCACGGCGTCGAGACGAAGCTCCCGTGGAGAATGGGCATAATGTACGCTGGCTCGACCGTCACGAAGTACTATCACCCGACTTTCCTCTATGAGTCGCTCTGGAATCTTCTCGGCTTCATCCTCATCATGTGCTTCTATAAAAAGAAGAGGTTCAACGGGCAGATTGTGCTCTCCTATATCACATGGTATGGCTTCGGACGTTTCTTCATCGAGGGGCTCCGCACCGACAGCCTGTATTTCATGAAGTCGGTGTTCGGCGAGACCATCCGCGTGTCGCAGGTGGTCGGAGCGCTCTGCTTCATATTCGGCGTTGTCTTCCTGATAATCGGCAACATCCGCGCGAAGGACAGGGCTCTCGACGACGCGGAGTATGAGCGCGTCTATTCCGCCGATCACGATATCCTGAACGGCACCGCGTCCTCCGGAAAAGAGAACTTCACCGTGAAGACTGTCGAAAAGGCGGACGGTGAGAGCGCTCCCTCCGACGACACGACACCCGACCCGTTCGACGAAAAACCGGAAAAGAACGACGATGATGCGTCAGACGACGAGACTGACGACGATACCGACAAATAACAGGAGAAATACAAAGTGGCAAAGATAATTGACGGAAAACAGATTGCGAAGGAAGTAAGGGCGGAGATCGCCGCCGAGTGCGCGGAACTGAAGAAAAAAGGCATCATCCCCGGTCTCGCGGTCGTGATAGTCGGAACCGATCCGGCGTCGCAGGTATATGTGCGAAACAAGAAGAAGGCGTGCGAGGAGGTCGGCTTCCGCTCCGAGGTCTTCGAGCTTCCGGAGGAGACAACCGAGGAGGAGCTTCTCGCGCTTGTGAAAAAGCTCAATGAGGATGTCAATATTCACGGCATCCTTGTCCAGCTCCCTCTGCCGGAGCATCTTGACGACGAGGTCATAATCGCAAATATCGACCCGAAGAAGGACGTCGACGCGTTCCATCCGTCGAATGTCGGCAAGATAATGATCGGAAATTACGATTTCCTGCCGTGTACTCCCGCGGGCGTCATGGTTCTTCTTGAGAAGAGCGGGATCGACGTGTCCGGTAAAGAGTGCGTCGTCGTCGGACGCAGCAATATCGTCGGCAAGCCGCAGGCGATGCTCCTGCTCCACGCGAACGGTACCGTGACGATCTGCCATTCCCGCACGAAGGATCTCGCGGAGGTCACCCGCCGCGCGGATATACTCGTCGTGGCGATAGGCAAGGCTGATTTCATCACCGGAGACATGGTGAAGGACGGCACGGTCGTGATAGACGTCGGCATGAACCGCAAGGCTGACGGAAAGCTCACCGGAGACGTGGATTTCGCCACGGTCGAGCCGAAGGCGTCCTACATAACGCCTGTCCCCGGCGGCGTCGGACCGATGACGATAACGATGCTTCTGCGCAACACGCTGACGAGCGCGAAGAAGCACGCGGGGATAATCTGAGCGCATAACGAAAAACAGGGCTGTACGGCTTTTGTCGGACAACCCTGTTTTTGTTTGTTTACAAAAACGCAACAAATTTGGCACCGGGTTAATAAAATTTTTCAAAAAATATTTCGGAATCGCATTGACAAAATACGGTTAATATGTTACAATATAAAGCGTACAGTGTGAAATTTAACTGAGAAAATGTTAAATTGATCTTAAAATGTGAAGAAAGGAATGAAACTGATGACTTCTTCCCGCAGGGCGATAATAAAGGAACTGCTCATGGAGAAACCGTTCCTGTCTCTGAGGGAGCTTGAAGAGAGCTTTCCGGATGTTTCGAGCATGACGCTGAGGCGTGACATAGAGTATTTTGAGAAGAAGGGCGACGCTATAAAGGTGCGCGGCGGAGCGAGGTCTATGAAGTTCATAGCCGCCTCGGTGGAGGATTCCTTCCATCACCGCATGAACGAGAATCCGACCGCGAAGGAAAGGATCGCCGCGAAGGCGGTCGGGCTTATCGAGCCCGGTCGGTCGGTTTTCATAGATTCCGGCACGACCGCCTCGAAGCTCGCGGATATGATGCCGGACGAGAGACACGCGATAACGACGACCGGTCCGAACATAGCGCTCGAGCTGATCAAGAAGACCCAGCCGATTGTAAATCTCGTCGGTGGGATGGTGAACCGCGACAATGTTTCGATTTCCGGGAACCAGGCGCTGAAATTCCTTGAGGATATTAACATAGACCTCGCGTTCATCGTGCCGTCGGGAGTGTCGGTGAAGGACGGGTTCACCTGCGGGAACTACTCGGAGTGCGAGCTGAAGCGGCTGGTTGTCGGGAAGGCGAGGCGGGTGATCGTGCTTATTGATCACTCGAAGATGAATCGTTGTCTCCCGTACACGTTCGCGGAGTTCGACCGGGTGCAGGTGATAGTGACCGATGAGTATCTTCCCGAGGATATCAGTGCGAAGGCAATCGCGTCTGGGGTCGATGTGATCGTCGCGAGATGACATATAGTCCGAACGATAATGACAGAAAGGATACAGTACTATGGCAATCGCTGTAATAATGCCGCGGCAGGGGCAGAGCGTCGAGAGCTGCGTCATAACCGAGTGGCACAAGAAGAAGGGCGACCGCGTCAGGGTCGGCGACATTCTCTTCTCATATGAGACCGACAAATCGAGCTTTGACGAGTTCGTCCAGCTTTTGGAGTTGTTTTTGATGGAACTTGATTACGAAAGCAATTTTATCTAAGACTTTCACTCTGTGGGTTTGTTCGGAAAGCAACGGAATTTGTAATTCAATATCAGCTACTTCTTTTAGATATATACCTTTTTGAGCAACGCCTTTTGCGCGGCTTTCAATATGATTTCGATTTGCTTGTAAGGCGTACATCAGATATCTTGAATCGCAAATTTCCACATTAGGATGTAGTACCGCAACACTTCTTTGTAATGTGAATTGTGGCATATTCTCTCCTACAACTGCTGCTCTGCCAACTGTTCCCACTATTGTTAGTAATACATCACCGCTTTTTATTCTTGTTCGTTTGCTTTCTTGTTCAAAATCAATTTGACTTAGATACCGAGGACTATCAAAAGTGATTTTGTCATCAAAAACATTTTTGGAACTTAACATCAAGTAATCGCTATTTTCTAAGCCCTGCGGTGGGTTGTGACTACCATCGGTAACCCCTGAACAGATATCTTTTATTCTCATCAATTTTCTCCCACAAATCCGAAGTTGTATCAGGCGATAAACTTCTGGTGGGAGGCTTTGACGTTGGTTTGGTTGACCATAGCATACTGCATAGTGGTATCAATTTGCGAATGACCGAGGATTTTTTGTACCTGTTCAATCGGCATACCTTTATCTATGGCGCGGGTTGCCATCGTGCGGCGGAATTTATGCGGGTGGATTTTTACCAAATTGACGCTGCGCCCCAGTTCCCGCAGACGAACCTCCACGCCGCTGATTTTTAGGCGGTCATGCGGTGCGTCCAAAGTAACAAACAGGGCGGGGTTGCGGTCCGTACGGTGCTTTAGATAATTTTGTAGGTGCAATTTTGCCTTTGCATCGAAATATACGCGGCGTTCTTTATCGCCCTTGCCAAATACCACACACTCGCGGGCTTCAAAATTCATATCGTCAATGTTCAGATTTACCAATTCACCAACACGGATGCCTGTGGAATACAGCAGGTCGATCATCGCCAAATCACGCGCACAGGCGCAATGGTCGCGCAGTTGCTCAATGGCTTCGTCCGAAATCGTTTCTTTAACCTGTTGTTTTGTCTTGATTTTGTGGATTCGCCGCATAGGGCTTTTGAGGATATAATCCTCTTCTTCCAGCCATGAGAAAAAGCTGGAAATGTTACGGCGAATATTATCCACAGTCACCTTGCCACAGCCGTTGATTTGCTGATACCCCGAAAGATAACTGCGAATTTCTTCCGTGCATATTTTTCGGATGGGCGTGGTAATACTTTGCAGCATTCGCTCCACCGTAACACGGTAATATTGCAGCGTTCTTTCAGAGCAGCCCTCGATTTTCTTGGCATCCAGAAACATTTGCAGATATTCTGCGTTGGAAATTTCCGCTTTTTGCGGTTCGTTTTCTGCCAGATTTTTCAGCAGCACTTCTTGCAGCTTTTTCATCTGGGCAATGCTCAAATATTCCGCCATTTCGTTGAGAATGATGACGAGTTTTTCTTCCATAATGGTACACTCCTTTTCTGTGTACCATCGTCCTGCTCCGGCATAAGCCCGTATTTACTTATTTTAGCCGAAATATTGCTGCATCAAGCTGTCAAACAAAAGCTGCGCTTCGTCCAAGGACTTCTGTACGGCAACTTTTGATTTGTCGACTTGATTTACAAACATAACAAACTGCTCTTGCTTCTCCATCGGAGGAACGAGAACACAAAGTTTTCTAATATCACCCAAAGAAATGAATTTCTGCGTTCCACCTCTTACTTTACTTAAAACGGCATCTTCAAAATAATCTGACATAAGTAAGGCGCGAACATAAGCGTTCAATACTCTCGAAGAATCTTTGAACTTGATAAGCGCAACATTCTTGATTGCAAAGTTTGGTTCAATATCAACGATTACAGGTTTACCAATTGTGCCAATCATAGGCATGATGATATCCCCTGTATCAACCTTGGACCTTTCGTTGATTTTCTTGAAATCAGATTCACATATCAGAGAACAATCAGTCAGGTTGATTTTTCCACTGCTAACATTCTTAGATGTTACTAAAGGATATCCGGTTTCATAGTAACTCGGAGAATCATGTGTACCATCACGAACATCGCAAACTGTGCTAAGTAATGCCTTTTCCCATCCAAATGGATTAAGAACAGTATCTCCAAACAATTCGACAAATCGAGCTTTGATAAGCTCGTCCAGTTTTTGAAGTTGATTTTTGCGCAATCGAATAATTTCCGATACACGTTCTAAAGCATCAACAGCAGCCAACTGTTGACTAATTTCTGGCACATTGATTTCGATGTCGGATACAATCTTTTTAGATATTTCTTTGAAAGTCGCACCACGACCAAGTGAATTGAGATATGCGGTGTTCCCTTTTAGAAACCAATATAAATATCGATTGTTTATCCTGTCCGAACAGATAAGATTTTTGAATCCTTGGTTACAATACATCTCACAACCCGCAATAGCAACTTTTCCAATTGGCGCTCTCGATGAAAGGATAACAGTTCCAGAGGGGAAAGATGAAAGACCTGTTTTCTTGACTCCAAGCTTAGTTAATTTTCGTGCGCTATCAGTGATAATATATGATTCATCATCTATTTCGGCCGGGGTAATCCATTTCAAATTTCCATCCCAGTATTCTGCAATACCCGTCTTGGGAGTGCTACCTGATACGATTTCACATATCTCGCCAAGTTTGTATTTAGCCATTGTTTTTCTCCCACAAATCCGAAGTTGTATCCGCCATCACAGCAGAGTTATTCTTTATCATCTTCATCTTTCACAACACCCTCAATCATCCCGGCAACAGCCTGCCCCAGCAGCATTGTGCTTGCGTTTTCTGCCGCAACCACCGGGCGACCGGTCTGCGCTTCAATTTCTTTTCGGGCGTTGCCGGCTACCGTGCCGCCCTGCTTTGCCACAGTGCGGTTTTCTTCCAGCCCTTGCGGATTCTGAGCCTTGGTGAGTTCTGTTGTGGTGGCTTCCGCCAACATATTCAGCGCCAGCTCCAACGTACTCATATTGTCGCGCAGGTTTTCCTTTTTCAGCCCTTTCAGGTTCTTGTACTGACGCGTATTCAGCCCAGACCACGCCTTTGTGACTTCATCCGTTAAAATGGCGTACTCCTGCCCTTTTTGCACCCCGTGTGCGCTCCACGCATCGGTCAGCTCCTTGCGGGCGCGGATGGTTTGCAGGCGCTGGTTGATCCACTCCGGCGGGTAGCCTTTCTGTGCATAGGTGTCCAGCGCGCGTTCAATGGTAAGCTCCGGGTCGATGATTTCCTCAATGCGCTCACGCCCGACCATAGCCAGCCACATTTTGAACGGCTCGGCCTTTTTGGACGGGATGGACTGAATGATGCGCAGCAACTGCTCGGTATTCGCTACATCCGTAAGGCGGCGCTTGCCATCGGCGGCTTTCATTTTCAACTGGTGACAATTTGTCACCAGTTCATTTCCTTCTTCCTTCAAGCGCTGCTTCAGCTTGTTCCAGTATTTTCTGCCGGTCTTGTAGTCGGGGCTTTCTGTCAATGCAACCACGACATCCACCACCGAAAAATACCATTCTTCTTTTTCCTCATCCCAAGCGGTGCGGATGGTCTGATCTTCAAATACTTGCAGTTTCTCGTTTTCCGTCATGGTGCGCTCCTTATTTCAGCATCTGCTCCAGCTCGTTCATTGCCGTGTTGACCTCTTTCTCCAAGCGGCGCAGCTCTGCCATGATCTCACTCGTCGGCGGGTACTCCACAGGCTTGTACTCGGTCTTTTTGTATTTGTTGATGGACAGATCGTAGCCGTTATCCACAATTTCCTGCTTGGGAACAAAGAACGATTTTTCCGTGCGGGCGCGGTTTTTCTCGGCGTCCAGATTTTTGAAGCGCGCAATAATGTCGGGAATATCGTTCTCCTGCACGGGGCTGCGCTTGTCGTCCAGCGAAAGACCGTCGGCCTGCATATCGTAGAACCACACGTTATCCGTGCCGCCATGCCCGGTCTTGGTGAAAATCAAAATGGCAGTGGAAACACCGGCATAGGGCTTGAACACGCCGGACGGCATCGAGATAACTGCCTCCAGACGGTTGCCGTCTACCAGTTCTTTACGGATTGCCTTGTGCGCGGTGGACGAGCCGAACAGCACACCATCGGGAACAATGCAGGCGCAGCGCCCGCCGATTTTCAGCATACGCAGGAACAGCGCAAGGAAAAGCAGTTCGGTTTTCTTGGTCTTGCAGACCTTCAGCAGGTCGGCGGATACGGTGTCCGCGTCCAGGCTGCCCTTGAACGGCGGATTGGCAAGAATCAGCGAGTATTTTTCTTTGTCTGGGTTCTGGTCGCTCAGGCTGTCGCGGTACTCAATGTAGGGGTTATCGATGCCGTGAGTCATCATGTTCATGGCGCCGATGCGCAGCATCGTGCGGTCCATATCGTAGCCGAAGAACATATGATTCATGTAGTGGTCTTTTTTCTGACGGTCAAAGAAGATTTCTTCTTTGCGGTTCTCTTTCAGGTACTCGCCTGCCGCCACAAGGAAGCCGGAAGTGCCACAGGCGGGGTCGCAGATAATTTCGTCCGCCTTGGGATCCATTAGCTCGACCATCATTTTGATGATATGGCGCGGCGTGCGGAACTGACCGTTCAAGCCGGACTGTGCGATTTTGGAGAGCAGATATTCATAGGTGTCACCGCGCACATCCACCGCCTGCGACTCATTCATCAGGCGGTAGATTTCGTCCAGCGCGTCCACCACTTTGGACAGCAGCAGCGGCGTGGGCAGCTTGAAAATGGCGTCGTCCATGTATTTGGAGTAGGCACTGTTCTTGTCGCCGTGCAGATTTTTGATGAACGGGAACACCCATTCCTGCATGGTGGCGTACATTTTCTGCGCCGGAAAGTCGTGGAACACGCTCCATTTGAGCTGCTGACCGTCGATGGTGCGCTCGCCGAGCTGCACCTCGTCCGCAAAAATGCTCTGGTACGGCAACCCCAGCATGGCGGCTTCCTTGGCGCGCAAATTGTCGGAATCGTCCAAGTCGTGAATGAACATTAAATAAGTGATTTGTTCAATGACATCCAGCGGATTTACAAGACCGCCCGCCGCAAAAATATCCCAAAGGCTGTCGATTTTGTTTTTGAGTTCTCCTGTAATCATGTTAGTTCTCTCCGTTCCAAATGTAAGAAGTGTAGCGGCCACCGCCGATTTTTGTGATGTGCTTGTTATTTAGCAGGTCTGCCAGTGCCCGCTGGACAGTGATTTGGCTGATGTCCGGACACTGCTTTAGGATTTCGCTTTTGGTGATTTCACCTTGGTGCAATTTGATGATTTCCCGCACGCGGTCAGGCTTTGACAGACCCTTGGCGGTTAGCTGTGTGGCAATCTCGTCAAAGCTTTTGTATGCCGTAACAAGAGTGTTCAGCAGGTAGGCGGTAAAAGGTGCGTAGTCATTTGTGCCGGCAGCCCAATTATGGGAACTGCGTTGCAGCGATGTATCGTAGGATGCTTTTGTGTTAAAAAGAATCGCGTCTATGCTGCTGTATTGCTCCACTTCATAGCCAGAACGGTACAGGAGCAGTGCCAGCAGCAGGCGGCTCATTCGTTCGGTGCCGTTATCGAAGGGGGCAATGTTCAGAAAGTCCACCATGAACAACGGAATCAAAAGCAGCGGGTCAAGGACTGGGTCTTGCAGGGCTTGTTCAAAGGCATTGCATAGGGAAGCAAGGCTTTCAGCGCATGGTTCGCCGGCGGTATCTTTATAGTTGCCACCCACAGCTTTACCGCTGAATTTGTATAAATCTCGGTGTAACTGCAAAATAGTGGGTGGTACTGGTGGTGCCCTCGGTGAAAACGATCGTCTTGGGGTTTGCCTTCA
>ENA-OURZ01004221-OURZ01004221.1-human-gut-metagenome-genome-assembly--contig:-NODE-4221-length-11113-cov-2.691083_pt1 | contig 11113 bp, 8 predicted proteins | sample MGYA00242073_ERZ509195 | MGnify/ENA primary metagenome ERZ509195 (study PRJEB26280, sample SAMEA2338837) | human gut metagenome | biome: human gut; feature: human-associated habitat; material: faeces...
TTGCAGACCTGCCGGAAGTAAGCCAAGTACCCCAACTCCTCCTCCGTTGAAGGAGCAACATAGCTGGTGGGTGCAGCTAATTCATCCAAACGGGAAAACTTGTCTTGAGCCGTGCTTATTCCTCCTTCAAATAACGTGAGAATATTGAGGCGTCAAACAGTTCCCTCCTACCTTTTTTGTATAGGATAACACAAAGGACTCAAAAAATCAAAAGAACTTGCTGAAGTACACAGCGCATTTTCCTATGTAATTCTGCATGGAGCTTCTGAGAATTGAGTAATCCTCGCTCAAAGCGCATCCAATCGCCCTGCAGCTGAAAATATGAAACAAATATGAAGTGAATGAGAAACGGATATGAAACCGAGGGTATAAAATAACAAAAAGGTTTCCCCTCACTGAACAGTAAACACTGCGTGAAATACTGCTGAGGAGCCTGCATAGGGTGAACACGGGCCGCTCCCGTGAAAAAAGGGCATTGCTCCTCAAGATGGAGCAATGCCCTTCATGCTTTTTCAAGGCGAAAACATGGTTACGCCTTCTCATCTGGCGTATCCTCCTGCCGATGCTGGTCGAGGATCGTATCAATAATGGCCGCAATGAGCTTGCGCTCTCTCGGGGTACACTGCAGGAACAGGCGGGCCAGCCGCTCGCACTCGTCATCCGCCTGCTGCTGTGAAGCGTAGATCACAGAGTTGGCAGACGCGCCCATACCCCGGATGAGCTTCACCAGTACATCGGCCTTTGGAATTTTTTCGCCCAATTCGATGGCTGCCAGATACCGTGAAGTGATGTCGGCCCGTTCAGCGGCTTGATCTCTCGTATAGCCGAGCCGCTCCCGCTCCGCACGCAGCTGCATGCCGCAGCCATTAAATTCATCATTTGTTACCACCAATGGTTCACCTCCGACTCACATTCTATGTTGTGCAGAAATCAGGTGAAATGCTCCATTGGTGGCGTAATTTCAGTTCTGATGGTTCACCACAGGAGAAAGGTGGGAAGAGAATGAGACTGAATACGCTGGTAGAGTAGCAGTACGACCCGATGCAGCAGATCGGCCGGAGCATCTGAAAAAAGCCGGCTTGACCGGCGGCCACTCTGTCTGTGTCAACAATGAACCAATAGTTCTGAATAATCGACACCAAACCGTCAAGCAAGGAATTTGCTTGGCGGTTTTTATCATGTGTGGCAAAATCGCCGCCCACTTTCGGGGAAAGGAGCGAAAGGGGACGAAGAAACCGCCTCCGCGGGTAGGGGAGGAGGTGATTTGATGGAGACCACACAGGCCACTCAGAAAAGAGTCCGTTACCAATTTGAGATATTCTGCATGAAGGTCATCGACGGGGAGCGGTGTGATTACCTCCGAAAACTGATGAAGAAGATGGAATGGGAGTCCTCCTTTTCCGATTTGCCGGAAACCGTGCTGACGAGCCTCTGTACTTTTGACAGCAATCCGGCGGAGCAGTATATCTTCCACGTCTACGGTCATCAGATCCCGATCCGCAACGACCGCCTGGCGGAGATCCTCCTCGCGCTCGGCGACGAGGGGTACAGCATCCTGCTGCTGTACTACTCCCTCCAGCTCAAGGATCGGGAGATCGCCTCGCTCCTGGGCCTGTCCCGGTCCAAGATCCAGAAGGACCGGAAGATCCTGTTCAACGAGTTGAAGAAGCGGATGGTGGAGTAAGATGAAAAGAAAAAGCAATATCCCGGAAGAGAAGCTGCTGCCCTATGACACCATCTGCGCCGCGACCCGTGGCGACCCGGATGCGATGGCCGAGGTGCTCCGGCACTTCGACGGCTACATATCGCTGCGGGCCACACGGATCTTCTACGACGAGTATGGCCAGTCCTACCGCGGCGTGGATGCGGAACTGAAGCAGCGCATCCAGGACAAGCTGACCGCCCGCATCATGGAGCGGTTCAGACCTGATTAAAAGATCCCCGACATCCCGGGGCGGGTATACGGCGTCCCGGGCATATCACGCGCCATAAGGTAAATTATGTTGCAAAACCGGCCCGGCATCCGTGTAATAGAGCAGGTGGATGCAACATAATTGATGCGTCCGGCCGAGAACCTCAATGCAACATAATTTATGACTGGGGAGGGCCGAAGGATGCTGGATGGATTTTGTGAGTACCTGCGCCGGCAGGGGAAGTCGGAGAACACGGTGAAGGCGTACTGCCAGGGAATGAAGGAATATATGCGCTGGCACGAGGAGACCTTTGGGAAGCGGATGAAGATGTTCCTGCGGGCCAATGTGCTGGATTACATCTCCTACCTGCGCACGGTGAAGGGGCTGAGCAACCGCTCGGTCAACGCCAAGCTGGCCAGCCTGCACAGTTTCAACCTCTACCTGATCGCCGCCGGCTATACAAAGGAGGGGGTCCTGGACAAGCAGGACTATTTGAAGGTGCAGCTGGCCTATGCCAGCCCCAGCACGGTGAGCCGGGAGGAGGTGGAGCGGTTCCGACAGGAGATCCTGGAGCACTGCGGCATCCGGGACTATGCAATCGTCACCATCCTGGCCTACGCCGGATTGCGGATCAGCGAGTGCCTGGCGCTCAGGGTGGAGGACATATCCCTGCCGGCCCGGGAGATCAAGGTGCGGCATGGCAAGGGGGACAAGATGCGGGTGGTGTACTTCGGGGATAAGGTGGTCAACGCGGTGCGGGAGTACCTCAGGAACCGGCCGAAGACGGAAAATCCCTATCTGTTCCCCGGACGGGGCGACAGCCACCTGACCCGGAGCCAGGTCAACCGGATCTTCAACGAGTATTCAGAGTCCATCACCCCGCACACCCTCCGCCACTTCTTCGCGCGCACCTACTACAACATGCATAAAAACATCAGCTACCTTGCCGACATCTTAGGGCACAGCAGCATCAACACCACAAGGATCTATACCGCAACCACAGAGGAAAACCATGTCAAAATGTTAGAGTGTCTGGAGCTTGTCGTCTGAACGACGGAAAGAAAAAAACACCACATAATGTAGATTATGTAGTGAACATAACGAAAGAATTACCACATAATGTAGATTATGTAGTGAATGCATTCAGTTGAAATATGGTAATAATTACCAATATTTTCCAAGTACTATTTTTCTATCAAAAAATTCGATAAACGTCAATATTTTAAGGCTAAAATTCGACAAAAATCACGCTTTTTGTAAAAGGAGCACTAATAACATAGTACTTCTCTAGGATATCATTGTCTTTCTGCACAAAAATAAGACCGGATATTTGTAAATGCCCGGTTTGTCAGCATTTCATGGCTTTTCAGTAAAGAAAATCAGTTTTTCCTAATCCTACTATATTTGTAGAAAATAAAAATCCATTTTTTTATACAATTTTCAAAAATCCAGAGTAACCGGGAAGGAACGAGGTTCCTCCACACTACATAATCTACATTATGTTGTGAATCTTTCATTATGTGATTAAGGAGGAAACCTATGAGAAGGACGAAAGCAAACCGTGCATTGACGTTTGTGATGGCAGCCGCGCTGCTCATCGGTTCAATCCACGGTGTAGGTGCAAAAGAGCAGAGTAAAGACTATGATGCACCGGAACTGACACTGGTGCAGGGTGCATCAGACTATGACCTGACGGCAGGGATCACGTATGACAGTGAAAAATATATCCTGTCCGTTACCGACACAGGAAACTTTGATATCAATGTGGTCGGGGATTATGAGATTTCTTATACGTTGACAGGAAAAGAAAACAGCGTAAAAGAGACCGAGAGTGTGGAGAGCACAGAGATTACAGAAAATACAGAGGTTACCAAAAGCACCGAAGCAGTGTCGGGAACAGAAACGGTGGCAGATACAGAGACTGGGGAAGACACCGGAACACTGCCGGAAGGAAATGATTCTGTGGATGGTGCAGATGGTGCGGATATATCGGAACCGGACAATGCAGATGAATCAACGGATGTAGAAGAACCAGATGGTAATAATACAGTTGATGCAAAGGATGGTCAGAATCCAGTAAATGAAAATTCCGCAGATGCTGATACTGTAAATATCACAGAAGAGCAAACTCCAAAGGCAGCAAATGCGTCACAGAAAGTGATAAACTTCAGCAGAACTGTAAAAGTAGTTGCAGCGGAAGAACCGGTGGAGATATATCCCGTAAATGATGGAGTAGCGACCTATGCGAATACGCAGGGAAACTATACTGTGAATCTGGGAACACCAGTGTGGACGGATAGTACACATACAAAATTTCAATATACGAATGCAAAGATTAACACAGACGGTGATGGCATAAGCCTGATGACAATAACGTTATCAAACGGAAGACTGCCGGATGATATTTTAGGTAATGCTAACATAAGTGATGTTAGTGGTAAATCAGTTACATGGATCTTTGGTGATGAAAAATCGAGCCAGGAGATACAGGAAAAAATCCAGAACATGACATTTGATTATGCAAACAATATGAATATTTATGTATCTATTAATGGAAATGATAATAAAGGATTTAACAATCTTAATAGTCAAATGAAACTGACACAGTGGTCAAAGAATGGTCATTATTATTTGTATATTCCGGAACAACTTTCATGGTCGAAAGCATATAATAAAGCTATGGATTTTAAACTTGCAGGTCAACAAGGATATCTGTCAACAACAACGAGTACAGAAGAATTGGCTTATCTCGTGAATTTGAATTCCGAAAAGACATGGGTAGCGGGAACAAGATTAATAAGAGTAAACGGATCATTATTAAATAATGATAAAGTAGAAATGTCTGCCGGTGTTCTTAAATATCGATCTATGCAAACTACAAGTGATGTAAATGTATCCAAAACACATTATTATTGGGCAGCAGGACCGGAGGCTGGGCTGTCTATTGAGGATTTGTGGAGGTCAGGTGAACCTAATCAAGGCGACTATACGACATATCAATGGAGTCCTATCGATATGACTTTATCCGATGTACAAAGATTCGAATCATGTGTAATGGTGCTTACTGATGTGAAAAAATTGAATGATTATTGTGAAGGAAACTTCAATGAAGATCCTGTAAAAGGTTTCTTCGTCGAATTCGGCGGTTACGCCGACGGAAAAGATCCGGGACATCCGGATAACACAAAAGAGGGTGATACCAATGTACTGGTAGAACCGAAGGACGCAGAGGCAATGATCGCTGGCGTGAAATATGCCCCTCTTGCCGATGCACTGGATACGGCAGAGGCAAATGATGTTGTTGAGATCATCAAAGACCAAGTGACTGCGGTATCCGATGCAACCCTCAAAAAAGACGTGCAGTTAAAGAGCAATGGAAGGACATTTGTCTATAAAGGAAATGTGGATTCCAAAATCGATGTTGCAGAGGATGGAATGGTCACAGTGACAGGCGGAAACGTAAATGTGACAGGCGATACCACATTAAAGGTAAAAAGCCCGGCAGACAGCCAGACCTACCAGATCACGACACCGTCAGGTGCGACGGATGTGATCGTGCCGGATACTCCGGGAGGGGACAAGACACCGTATGTGATGAATAAAAACACGACAGATGCACTCAGCTTAAAGATCGGGGATGTGACATACACCTATACCAACCAGAGCTTTGATAGCAGCACCCTGGTCTACATCCCGGATGCCATGTACAAGAATGAACTGGTGACAAAGGCAGAAGTCCCGGCGGATAAGACAGCAGTGATCAAGTTAGACGATAAAAACACCGTTGAGACAAAAGGAGGCGGAAATGCTTCTGATAAAGTGACCGTAGTGCGGAGAGATACAGATAAAAAAGCAGATGTGAAAATTCCAGCCGGTGCAAGTGCGACCGTATTCGGATATGAAGTGGGAGCAGCACCGACAAATGGCGTGACTGTCAGCCAGAGCAGCACGACTAACAGCGGTTATCCGTCGCGTGATTACGTGACACTCACGCCGGGTGAGAGTGTTGTGATTGATGGAGTTACTTATACAGCGGACGACAGCGTGAAGAAATTTTATCTTGGGACATTCAAGACGACGATCACAACCGGGAACAATGCCGAGATTTCCGGCGGGCAACCAAAAGATCCGGGATACTTACAGCAGTACACGGTAAAAATCACTCCTAAGACAAACTTTGACCTGGACAAGGACAATTTTACCGTCACAATGAAAAAAAGTGATACCGGGGTTACAGAGACATTGAAGTTTTCAGATGTATGTACTGTGGATGCGGATGGAAGCATCACAGTGACAATCCCGCAGGTGACAGGTGACATCACCATCCATGCCGCGGCAAAACGCCAGCTCACGACCTTAAATGTGGAAGGTCTCACTGCCGGCGGTGCAAAGGGCAGCTTCAAGGCAGTGGATGCATCCGGTAACACCTATAAGATGGAAGCCGACGGCAGCATCCAGGTAGACCGGAATGAGGAACTGACACTTACATTTACACCAAATGATTTTGAGGATAAATACTATTCAGACCTGACCGGGGAGAAGGGAGAGAGTTTTTCCATCCTGACAGCCCTGGAGGAGACGACAGATAACAATAAGGATCTGTTTACCACAGCAACATTCAACTGGACAGAAAAGAGTTATGAGATAAAATACACGCCGACCAAAGCGGATGTGACATTAAAAGCAACCTTTACACCATCCCATATCGTGCATTTCCATGTGACAGGAGGAACGGCAGAAGTGACGGACCAGAAACTGGTCACAAAGGAGACAGGGGCAGTACAGTTCCAGCATGTCATCGTGGCAGATGGCGAGACTGTGGATGTAAAACTGACCGACACGACAGCAAACGGACTGAAACCGATGGCTTACTGGAGTGATGTGTCAGAATCACCGGAGAATGCAGGAGCTGATGTGTCTACACAAATCCAGAATGTCGGTGGACAGACCTATACCTACACGACACAGAATGTAAAACAGCCGAAGGCATTGAACGTGACCTTTGGGGAGGGACAGACCGTGGAGGTGACGGTAAACAACGGAAAGCTGTTAAATGATGACGGCGCATGGAGCGAAAGTTCCGGTACATACACAAGGATCGTAAAGAACAACGGTTCACTGGTGGTTAAGATCAAGCCGAATGACGGCTACGGCTTAAAGAGCATCACAGTCAACGGCTATCCGATCGACATTGAACAAGCGGTGAAAGACAATCTAATCAAATACGACAGTGCGGCAGGCGTCTATACCCATACCACACATCGCATCTATCAGGCATGGAAAGTGGCAGTCGATCTGGAAAAACAGCACCAGTTTATCTTTGAAGACCAGAACGGTGCAGAGATCAGCAAAGGGGAGCACATCACCGTCATTGATGGCGGAACGATCGCTGAGACCGTCTTTGCAAAAATGCAGAAAGAGACAGACAAGTTAAAAGCGGACAATGAGAGCTTCTTTGTCTGGGTGGATAAGGCAAACACCGGAAAAGTTTATAATGAAACAACGGTCATCAGCAGCCAGACGGCAGATAAAGTGACGCTCATCCCGGTATACCGCACAAACGTGATCGAGGGGGCAGACGGAAGCAGCATCGCGGCAGATGATTTCGTCATCCATGTGAACGATGTCGGAAAACTGACAGCGATTGATGCAAAGAACCGTGCCAATGTGAAGGCATATGATGCAAACGGTAATGATATCACGGCAAACGTGACGGTAGACCAGGACAAATTAAATGAGCTGACTGCAAAAGGGAAGGGCATCTATGCAGCGGCACTGACCTTTCAGGCGGGCACAGGGGTTGCGACAAGCATCACGGTGGAAGTGACGGATGACAATCCGACCGTGATTGGAAAGACAGCCCATACACTCACCTTTATGGGAAGACCAAAAACAGAGTACAACGTGCAAGAGCGGGATACATCCGGAAACCTGGTCGGAAACGTACTGAGATTTACAACAGACGGGAATGGAAAAGGCATTGCAGTTAACCTGAAAAAAGCAACCGAATATCAGATCAGCCACAGCAATTTCGGTTCCACAGTCGGAAAGACTTCTCTTGTGGACGCAGCGGACATTGCAAAGCAGTTCGAAGACAAAGGCGCAGACGATACGAAGAGCAACAACAGGACAGATGCTTCTGAGAAAGCGGAAAACTCCAACGTGACAGTCATTGTCGGGGATGACGGAAACTACAAAGTCATCGTGAAAAAGGACATTGACCATACGGTCGAGATTCCGGACACCTGGGGCAATGTGACAATAGACTTAAATGGAAAGACCATCACAGGTGACAATGCAACCGATACCGACAAGGCAAAACCGGGACTGGAATTTGTGAAGGATGGAAGCATAAATGAGCATCCGGGCACAAACCTTACGGTCATAAACGGAACCATCAAAGGTGGTGACGGATCTGAGAAGCACCCGGATGGTGCAGCAGGAATCGGGACAGCAGAAGATCCTGAAAATCCTGAAAACGCAGGCGTTACTGTCGGCAAAGATGGAAACATCATCGGTGGTAACGGAGCAGATACAAGAGATGAGGCAGCTGGAAGTGCCAGCAAAGGCGGTGACGGCGGAGCCGGGATCGAGGGAGACATCACACCGACGGTAAATGGCGGAAGCGTTACCGGAGGCAATGGTGGCAAAGGATCAGACTCTGCGACAGGAAAACCGGGCGACGGCGGAAACGGCGGGGCAGGTATCACGACCGACAACAAAGTGACCATCATCGAAGGAACCGTATCCGGTGGAAACGGCGGAGCCGGAGGCAATGCGACCGGTGACAACAAAAACGATGGCGGAAACGGCGGAACCGGAGGAAGTGGTGTCGATGGAGGTGGAGACATCATCATAGGACCGGGCACAGACAAGCCGGATATCTCCGGTGGTAACGGAGGAAACGGTGGAAACTCCAATAACGGAAACGGCGGAACCGGAGGAAATGGCGGTAACGGAACCGAGACTGACGGAAAGACCGAGAACAACGGTGGCAACATCACCGGAGGAAATGGCGGTAACGGCGGAAACTCCAACAACGGCACAGGCGGCAATGGAGGAAACGGTGGAACCGGAGAGAACGGCAACGGAGGAAACGGTAACAGCGGAAATACCAATGGTGGCAACAAAGGAAACAACGGCGGCAATAACAACGGCAACAATGGCAACAATGGCGGCAATAACGGTGGAAACAGCAATGGAAATACAAACGGAACCAATACCGGGGTCACAGATGGTAAGACCAATGCCACAGATATCGCCGCAGCGGATGGAAACCATGTGTCCGGCGGAAACAAAAACAACAAACACAACAGGAACAACAGAAACAACAACGGGTCAGATCCGGCAGATGGTGAGGATGTGACAGAAGGCACAGAGACCGGTACAGACACAGGTTCAGATGATACTACAGATGTCGCTGACAGCACAGATACCGGAGCCGGTGCAGACGACAGCATCCCGGCAGACAGCAGTGATGCGGACGGACACATCAGTTTCGCAGACTGCGGATTCCACTGGTATCCGATCATCCTGATCCTTGTGATCGCAGGATACACAGGCGTGCGTATCAAAAAGATCCGCGAGGAACTTGACGAAGAGTACTAAAAACCAATCCCGGGGATATGCCAATATCCCCGGACAACAAACAAAAATGATATATGTAATTTTCCAAAAATACTTACAAATGAAACATCCGGTTCTATAGAGGATATGGGACAGATCCAGGAATGATGTCCAAAAAGATCAGAACCGGAAATACGAAGAACAGGAGGATAAAAACGATGAATCCTGAAAGAAGAAAAGCACTGAAAAAGACGCAGAGGATATGTATCGTGGTGCAGGTGGTGATGTGTGCACTCTATATATCAGCAGGCATCTTACTGGCTGTGACAGGCAGACACTGCGCAGCAGACACACCAATCTATATAGCCGGTGCGGTCATTGTAGCCGGCTGTATGGCAGCTCTTGCAGTGTTTGAATCAAGACTTTCAAAAGAACTTGCAGGATGACATGACAGGGGCAGCGCAGGCTGCCCCTATTGTGCCTGAAAAAGGGATGATAAGGAAGTGACAGATCATGAAAGACAGGAATTTTGTTAAGGAAATAGAAAAGTTAAGGACAGCCGTCTTAGGGTATGACCGTGAGGAAGTCGTGCTCTACATCAAAGAGCTGGTGGATTACTACGAGAAGAAAAATGCGGATGCCGTGAAGGAACTTTATCTGGAAAAGATGCGGCTTACGACAGAGAACTCAGGACTGAAATCACAGGTCTCCACGCAGGAGAAAATCTATGCGGAACTTGCGGCGCGCATGGACCGTATCAACCAGTCAGTGGAGAAAAGGGAGGAGTCTGCAAGGGCGATCGTCAATAATGCAAACATCGAAAAAGAAAGAATCCTTGCGGAGGCAGGAAGACAGATGGATGTCATCCTGGTAAAGACAAGGGAGAAAGTGGAGAAGGAACGGGCACTCTACTATCAGTACCGCGACCGTCTCGAAATCCTAAAAAACGGTCTGGACAACATCTTTGCAGAATGTCCGCCGGAGGAAAACATCCCGAATCCACAGAAGCAGCTGGAACAGCCATGAAAGAGGGAGAACAGTATGACCTTGACATGGCCCTCATGAAGATCCGTGAGAAAAAACGGAAAAGGAAGATACGCTCAGAACGCATCGCCATTCTGTTTGTGGTCTGGCTTTTGGTGTTCAAGGTGTTCGGGATCATGCGCGTGAGTGGAAACTCCATGCGCCCCGGCTGCCATTCGGGGGATATCGTGTTCTTCCTGCGGATCCTCCCGGACGGCGTGGACTACGGCGATGTGGTCATCTTAAAAGATATCTCCGGGGAATACCTGATCAAACGAATCGAGGGACTGCCGGGGGATGTCATTGAGGTGGACCGTGAGGGACACCTGACCAGAAACGGCGAAAAAGTGCAGGAGACGGATGTCGTCTACGGCATGTCGGAAGCAGAAGACAGTGTGGACTATCCGTACACTGTGCCGGAGGGAAGTTATTTCTTCCTCGGGGACAACCGCCCGGTGTCCATGGACAGCAGGGCGCTCGGTGCGGCAGACCGGTCAGAGATAAAAGGGAGAGTCACCGGGGTGGTGAGTTTTGGAAAATAAAACAAGAAAAACAGGGTAAGAGGTAAAAGACCATGAGCATTACAGGAGCTTATACTTGGGAAGATATTT
>ENA-OURZ01004222-OURZ01004222.1-human-gut-metagenome-genome-assembly--contig:-NODE-4222-length-11111-cov-4.784099_pt1 | contig 11111 bp, 8 predicted proteins | sample MGYA00242073_ERZ509195 | MGnify/ENA primary metagenome ERZ509195 (study PRJEB26280, sample SAMEA2338837) | human gut metagenome | biome: human gut; feature: human-associated habitat; material: faeces...
GTCGCCCTTGTCGTTGTGGCAGGCGGAGTTGACGGACTCGTAAATGTCCTTCTTGGCGTCGTCGGTCCACAAATCGTTCAGCGGAGCCATGACACCCTTTGCGCCCCAGTTGGCCACCAGACGCTCGGGGCCTTCCATGATGAGGTCGGGTGCGCTGCCGCCCTCGATGGCGGTGTTCACCTGGTCATCGCCGTTGGTGTAGTCCAGATACTCAACGGCCACTTTAATGTCAGGATACTTTGCGTTGAAGCTGGCGATGAGCTCCTGCACGGTCTCGTCCTTGCCCCAGCCGCCGATGGGGTATGTCCACAGCTTGATACTTGCGCCGGATGCAGAGCCGGAAGCGGCAGTGGAAGCAGCCGCAGAAGCTGCCGTGCTGGTAGAAGCGGACTTGCCGCCGCAGGCAGCCAGCGCACCCGCTGCGCTCATAATACCAACGGCCTTCAAGAAGGAGCGACGAGAAATGGCATTCTTCATAATAAGTTCTCCTTACCTATCATCATATCGGCGGTCCTTCATCCCTGACCGCTCTTGCTGGCCTTATTATAGAAAACTTCTTTCATTTTGTCCATCGGTCGCATACACAATTTTCAGAAAGTTTTCTTGTCCATTCCGCACAAATATCTGGGATACCAGCCAGTTTTTGGTCGCTTTCACCAGTTTCATTGCCAGTTGTAGCCGTTTTGTAACCATTTCTGCGCAGTTTGTCATTTTCGGTTTGAAAATCATTTTCGTTCTTCTTCCGCAGTTTTGAAATTTATTTTCAGTAATAAGTCCTACTTTTCCTCGTTTTTTAGATGCTCTGCACAGCTTTTTCTTCCGAATTATGGCGAAAAGCACACTTGTCAAGCGGCCAAACTTCTTTTATACTTTTTATAAAGATGCCCCCTTCCCTGTGCAGCGGAAGGGGCAAAAGAAGGTATCAGGAATAGTGCGGGCATTGCGGCCCGCTCGAAGGAGCTTGACCATGGGTACAAATTTTTGGGAATTGCTGCATCAACGACAGGACCAGCTGACCAGATCCGGCCACGCGGTCGCCGACTACCTGCTGCAGCATGCGGACGAAGCGCAGTATCTCTCCATTTCCTCGCTGGCCCGGGAATGCAATGTCGCCGAGGCGACAGTGTTCCGGTTCTGCCGGGCTTTGGGGTTCGACGGCTACCATGAGATGCGCATTGCGCTGGCGCAGGCCAACGCCACCGGCACACCATCCAGCCAGAGGAAGCTTCAGCCCGGTGCTACCACCGCAGAACTTTGCGAGCACGCATACGCCCGCTTTCTCACCGCCATCAACGGTACCCAGAACGCCCTCTCTACCGAGGCCGTGGACGAGGCCGTACACCTGATGCAGGAGGCCAGGCAGGTGTTCTGCCTCGGACAGGGCGGCAGTATGCTCCTGGCAAACGACATCTGCGCCCGCTTCGCCAGCCTTTCCACCAAGTTCCGCACCGCAGGCGACAGCCATTTACAGTTGCTGACTGCCAGTCTGATGAACGAGGCCGACGTTGTGCTCTTCGTTTCCTACTCCGGCGCGACCCGCGACATGATGGAGACACTGCGCACCGCCAAGGCCGCCGGGGCAAAAATCATCCTGCTGACCCATTACGAGGACTCCCCCGGCGCATTGCTCGCGGATGTCGTCCTTCTCTGCGGCGCACAGGAAAGCCCGCTGGACTCCGGCAGCATCCCCATCAAGGCAGCATTCCTCTATGTAGGCGAAGTTCTGGTGCTGCGGTATATGCTGGATGACCCTGCCCATAGCAACACAGCACAGGACCTCACCAGCGAGGCTCTGACCGTGAAAATGCTGTAAAAAGTTCTTTTCCATGTACTGCCAAAAGTAAAACGCCCCCGGCTTCCTGTCATGGAAACCGGGGGCGCTGCGGTTTTATGGGAAACGCCTCAGGCGCTGCAAAGCCTCAGTGCAGCAGAGAGCTGACCCATGCCCGGGCGGCCGTCTTGGCCTGGAGCTTATTGTACATCTTCAGGGTGGTGTTGTACACCTTCTGGCTCATGGCATTGCTGGCGTTGGTGGCGGCAGCCTGCTTGGCCTCAAGCGTGTCGGCGGCGGCAACGGCGGCCTTCATATCGGCGTAGTCGGCCATGATCTCCTGCTGGAGCGCGGCATAGCTGGCCTTGGCTGCTGCCCGATCCTTTGCGGTGACCTGATTGCCATTGCTGCCGTAGGTCAGCAGGTTGGAGAGGGCGTCACGCACGCCGTAGAAGGAGTCGGTCCAGTCGTCCGGGTAGGTGTAGTAGCGGCCCTTGGCATCCTGATACCAGACGCCCTCGGTGGGCTGCTCGTCGGAGCGGGTGACCGTGTGGACCGAGACCTTGTCGATTATTGTATTTATCTCCGCCATATATTTTTCCTTTCACACGATATTACGCCGCATAGATGTTATTCAGATTTTAATTCCTGCAGCCTCTTACGCATATCTTCATCTATCCTGATGCTTTCCTTTACCGCTTCCTTAGCCTTTTTCTCAGCTTCATCCCTCGCCTTTTGTGCAAGCCTTAAGCTTTCTTTTGCTAGTTTTTCTGCATCTGCTGCCTTCTTAGCTTCCTCATCTGCCTTAATTGCAAGTTCTTTTGCCATTCTGGCTTTCTTTTCTGCTTCTATCTTAGCAGCTTCTGCTTCGTTTTTAATCTTAAGCTCCTTAATCTCTATATCACTATAAGCTTCATATTTATATACAACTATTGATGATGATGGAATACTTATGCTTAATTCATACTTATCATTGACATCAGTTTCTATAGAAGAACATATAACTTCTTTACTATCATGCATGTTTTCACCACCATCTCCAAAACGACTGCTGTCTAACAATATTCTATATCTTCCCATGACTGGAACATGCAATATATATTTTTCTCTTGTAACCGGCGTAAAATTAACCGCTATAAGAAGTTTTTCATTATCTTTACTGATTCTTTCATATGCAAGAACCGTTTCAGCAGCATTATAGTTGTCTATCCAGTTAAATCCTTCTTCTTTATCATCAAGCTCATACAAGGCTTTCTCTGACCTGTACATTCTATTAAGCTGTGAAATATATATAAGCATATCCTTATACTCATTCTCCTGGAATCTGTTCCATGCTTCTTTTACGCTTTCTTCTCCTGTCATGAGTATGCCTGTATCATTTCCTAAAGAAATGCATTTGGCTCCTGGATACGTATATATATATCCAAGTGCTGCTCTTATATCAGCAAGCCTGCTATTTTTATTATTACCAGCTGCAAGCTCATATATTGATGAGCCATCAAGTGCATCATAAGATACAGATGTCATAAACCGTTCTTTATAATGATAGAGCATCTCATAAGTAAGCTTATTATATACACCTTTTCTAAACAATGGATCCTGCTTTATAAACTCCCTGAATTCTTCTGCCAGACCATCATTCAGTTTATAATCAAACCCTAATGTCTCATTGTCTGTATCTGTTACGCCTGGCCATCTGCTTGTTTCATCAGCTATGCTTATAATGTTTCTATTCTTTGAATGTATATATGCATTCATCTGTTTTATGAATTCTATTGCATCCAGATTCTCGTTTCCACCATACATATTCGGTGTCCATTCACCAGGTCTCTTTCCATAATCAAGATAAAGCATAGTCGCTGTATCAGTCAGTCTTATTCCATCAATATGATATTCATCAATCCACATTGAAAGATTAGATAAAAGAAAGCTCCTTACCTCACCCTTATCATATGCAAATGTCGTTACGTCCCTGTATGGCTTTTTATCCAGCCCAGGCTTAAGATATCCATAACAGCTTCCACCATCAAAGTTAACGATTCCATGCATATCGCTTCCAAAATAAGCACCATTCCATTCAAGAATAACACCTATATCTGCATCATGCATTTTATCTATGAATTCTTTAAAATCATGTGCACTTCCATATTTAGTTACAGGAACATAGTAACCTGATGCTGCATAACTGTATCCCTTTTTGCTGAATACACTATCATCACTCATAAGCTGGATATGCGTATATTCTGTTGCCTTGACATATTCAATGAGCTTATCTGCCATAGTTTTATAATCAGCTTCACTACCAATAATATCCGCTACATCCTTTAGTCTTACCTCTAATATGGATAATGCTGTAGCACCAGCATTATTCTCTCCTGGTGCTGTTCTTTTTGTTTTTCCATTCTGCGAAGCTTTTGATGATACTGTAGTAACAACAGAATGTGCATCTGCATATCTTGTAGCTTCCATAGCATACGGATCAGCCTTTAATACTGTTTCCCTGCTATGAAACTTAACCTCATACATATACTCGGTCCCTGCTTTAAGTCCAGGTATAAAAAGCTCATACACTCCTTGTTCAGTAATTCTCTCCATCTGATGTATACGTCCATCCCAGTTGTTAAAATCACCAACAACGCTCACACGAAGAGCATATGGTGCCCATGTTCTGAACAATGTACCAGCAATTCCATCCTTGCTGCATTCGTGTCCACCAAATATCTGATAAGCCTTATCCTGTGTACCATCCATAAACTTATTAAAAAATGTATCATATTCATCATAATCATCAAATGAATATGGGTCAGAACAAACATTTACAATTCCATTTTTATCTTCAATATTAAGAACATACTTAACATTTTTCCTTAATGGTATAAGTGTTGCAAAAAAACCTGCATCATCAACCTTTTCCATCTGTATTTTCTTTTTTCTTTCGCTTACAGATATACTGACCTGAACAGCATCAGGTCTGAACACCTGGACAAGAAACCCGTCTTTAGTACGATGACCACCAAGTATTCTTTTAGGATGACTGCTCTCTGAATATACTATCTCTTCTATAGCAGGCCAGTCCATAAGTTTATACAGTTTATTATCCATACTTATCCCCTTCCCGTAAACATATATGCACATTATATGTTCTTTATTTTACATCAGGCTTTATTTATCATATCTGTCCATCCACTGCTTAAAAAGGCTTGTCCATGCATATACCTCTGGCTGATAGTGTTTGCCACCCTTTGTAGTAGTTTCCTTAGTTCCTAGTCCTAGTCCATGACATCCATCTGGAAATACATGATATTCAAACTTAACATTATTCTTTCTTAATGCTTCTACAAGCAAAAGCGTATTCTCCAATGGAACAGAATTATCGTCAAATGTATGCCAGATAAAGCTTTCAGGTGTATCTTTTGACACCTTATTCTCCAGTGATATATCATCTATATATTTTTCATAGTTTTCACCAAGAAGTTTTACAAATGAAGCTCTATGTGCATCTTTTCCAGATGTTATAACAGGATATCCTAAAAGCAGTCCATCTGGTCTTACATACTCTTTATCACATCCCAGATATTTCTTTGCAAATGATGCAACCATGTCACCGCTCCACATAGTACCAAGACATGCTGCCAGGTGTCCTCCGGCTGAAAAACCTGCAAGTATAATTCTGTCCGGATTAACATCCCATTCCTTAGCATGATCTCTTACCCACTTAACTGTATAAGCTGCCTCATATACCTGTGTAGGGTAAATATATGGTGCAAGACTATATCTTAATACTACTGCATTATATCCAAGCTCAAGCATTTTAACAGCAACAGCCTCACCTTCCCTTGGTGAGTGATGATCATATCCGCCACCAGGACATATTATAACAAGTGGTCTGTTGAAGGGATCCTGATAATCAGGATACATTTCCTTGATATAAGTTGTTATTGTAGCTTTTTTCTCAGGTGTCTTTAAGCCAAGTTCTTCATATTGAAGTTCAATATCGTACACTTTATGTAACATAGTAATCCTCTTTTCTGATGAATCTGCTATCAGCAGCCATGTGTCATACCGTATTAATCAAATGCACATCCTGCCAGTAGAATATCATCCTGTATTCTTTACATATATTTTAAAAACTGTACTTATTCCTCAATCCTATGTATAAACAATCCGCTTCTTAACTTTGGCTCAAACCATGTAGACTTTGGTGGCATAAGCCTGCCAGCATCAGCTACTGCAAAAAGCTCCTCTATAGATGTCGGATACATTGAAAATGCCAGCACACAATCATCCTGACATCTTCTTTCAAGTTCTGAAAGACCTCTTATTCCACCAACGAAATCTATTCTTTTATCAGTCTTAGGATCATGTATTCCAAGTACAGGTTCTAACAGATTATCCTGAAGTATGGCAACATCAAGTCCATCAACAGGATCATCTGATATTATATCCTTTTTCGCTATAAGTTTATACCATTTTTTGTCAAGATACATTCCAAATACTGATTTTTTGTCTGGTGAAACCGCACTATCACTTTCTTGTATATCAAACTTTTCCGATACAAGCTTCTTGAAATCTTCAACACTATATCCATTAAGATCTTTTACAACTCTGTTATATGGCATTATCATAAGCTCTTCATCCGGAAAAAGTACAGAAAGAAAATAATTAAACTCCTCATTTCCTGTATAATCAGGATGTGAAGCCCTTCTCCTTAACCCAACCTTAACAGCAGAAGCAGCTCTATGATGTCCATCTGCTATATATATGTCATCTATTCCTGCAAATGCATTCTTTATATTGTCAACAGCCTCTTTATCTGCAATCTTAAACACCCGATGTTTTATACCATCTGGCGAAGTAAAGCTGTACAGCGGCCTTTCCTGCTTAGCCTTTGCCACCTCTTTCCTTATGACATCATCAGCCCTGTAAGCTAAGAATATAGGACCTGTCTGTGCAGAACATCTGTCAACATGATTAATTCTGTCCTGTTCCTTATCTGCCCTTGTATTCTCATGCTTCTTTATAATGTTATTCTGATAATCATCGATGGAGGCGCAGGCAGCTATTCCTGTCTGTACTCTGCCATTCATAGTAAGCTCATACACATAATATGCCTTATCAGTATCAGTAATAAATGTTCCATCAGCTATTCTTTCATCTAAAAGCTGTCTTGCCTTATCATATACTTCATTGGCATATGTATCTACTGACGAATCAAACTGGGTTTCAGCCCTGTCTATGGCAAGAAACGAAAGTGGTTCCCTCGCCACCTCACTGCATGCTTCTTCCCTGTTGTATACATCATATGGAAGAGCCGCTACTCTGTCAGCCACGTTCTCGTTAGGTCTTATACATTCAAATGCTTTAATAGTTGCCATCGCCACATCCATCCTTTCTTTATCCTACATAAGCATAGCTCTTTTAATATGCTTACTTTACTACGTGTTTAGTATGCAGTAATTCGTGTGCTTTTTCTGATAATGGTTCTTCAAAGTAATCTTTATAGCACTGGATAACCTCTGGATTCTCATGAGAAAATCTTAAGTTATTCACCTTATCAAGTCCATAAAGCACTTTCGTTCTTGCCGCAACCTTATCATAATCATCTTTTATAGGCTGTCCGCCTCCATTAATACAACCGCCAGGACACGCCATAACTTCAACAAAATCATACTTTACCTTTCCTGCTGCTATTGCATCCATAAGCTTTCTTGCATTAGAAAGACTGCTTGCAACTGCTACCTTAAGTATATTGCCATTTATAGTGAACTTTGCCTCTTTCCAGCCTTCAAGTCCTCTTACACACTGGAAAGCATCTGGTTCAGGATTAGTCTTATTGACAAGAAAATAAGCACTTCTTAATGCAGCCTCCATAACTCCACCGGTAGCACCGAATATAACGCCTGCACCACTTCCCATGCCAAGTGGATTATCAAACTCTTCTTCCTGAAGCTCCTCTGTCTTAATAAAGAATGACTTAAGCATTCTTTCTACTTCTCTGGTAGTAAGTACCGCATCTACATCGCCTCTGCCATCCCACGTAATCTCATCCTTCTTTGCAAGACATGGCATAATTGATACACAGAATATCTTTTCAGGCTCCACGCCAAGCTTTTCAGCGTAATATGACTTCGTAACTGCGCCAAACATCTGCTGTGGTGACTTCGCTGTTGAAAGTCTTTCAAGATACTGCGGATATTCCTTCTTCACAAAATTAACCCATCCCGGACAGCATGAGGTAAACATAGGAAGTCCCGATTCTTTAATCTCTGGAAGTCTGTGAAGCAGCTCACTTCCTTCCTCCATAATAGTAAGATCTGCTGAAAATGTTGTATCAAATATATAATCAAAGCCAACCTTTCTTAAGGCTGATACAAGTCTTTTAGCTGTTGCGAATTCCTTGCTTAATCCAAAGCCTTCACCCCAAGCTGTTCTGACAGCCGGTGCAATCTGTACAACTGTTATGATATCTTCATTCTCTACTGCATCAAGAACATATCCAACATCATCTCTTTCCCTTAATGCACCTACTGGACAATTAACAACACATTGTCCACACAGCGTACATTTAGTTTCCTGTATTGTCTTATTCTTAGCTATATTAACTGTAGTTCTTGAACCAGTATTAACAACATCCCATACATGCATTCCCTGTATATTATCACATATCTGAACACATCTCATACACTTAATACATTTGTCATTGGCCCTTAGAAGTGGAAAATTCTTATCCCACTTATTCTTTTCAAGTATTGAATCATAAGGCATCTCTGATATGTTAAGTTCATTAGCAAGTGACTGTAATGTACAATTTCCACTTCTTACACATGAAGCACATTCGTAGTCATGCTGCGAAAGTATAAGCTTAACATTGGTCTTTCTTGTAGTACGCACCTTTCTTGTATTTGTTTTTATAACCATGCCCTCCTGTACTACATTATTACATGCTGTAACACATCTGTCCTGGCCTTCAACTTCAACTACGCATACACGACATGCACCTATCTCATTCACTTCCTTCAGATAGCACAGAGTAGGCACATCAACTCCAACTTTACGTGCAGCCGCAAGGATAGTTGTTCCGTCTTCGACGGTTATATCTATTCCGTTAATTGTTGCATTTACCATTGTTCTTCTCTGCCTCCTCTAAAAGCACCGAATCCGAAATGATCACATCTTAAACAGCGTCCAGCCTCCTGGCACGCTTCTTCACAAGAAAAACCATATTCAATCGGTTCAAAATCATTCTTTCTTTCAGCTGCCTCCCTGAGTGCAACTTCAACTCTTCCGCAGGCTACTTTATCTTCATTACTTGCATATGGTATCTCAACATCACATGTAATCTCATGGTTAAAGCCAAGATACTCATCTATGTTAGCTGCCGCAACCTTACCTGCTGCAATAGCCTTTATAACTGTAGCCGGACCTGTTACACAGTCACCTCCTGCAAACACTCCCTCAGACATTTCACCATCCTGTGGCGTAATATTACCTGTATTAAGTGCTGAGATAACACCTCTCTGAACCTTGATTCCATGTTCCTCAAAGCTCTTAGTTTCTATACCCTGGCCTATGGCAACTACTATCAGATCACTTTCTAAGAGCATTTCATCCTTAGATGCTGCCTTAGGTGCTGGCCTGCCATGTGAAACCTTTGATATCATCTGTGGCTTTACTACAAGTCCTATGGCATTGCCCTCTTCATCCTGCTTTATACGTACTGGTGACATAAGCTCAAGGACATCGCAGCCTTCAGCCTCTGCACCTACAACTTCCTCTTCAAGTGCTGTCATATCAGCCTTACGTCTTCTGTATACAATACTTACCTTGCTTGCGCCAAGTCTTATAGACGAACGTGCAACGTCCATTGCAACATTACCACCGCCGATAACGATAACTCTCTTTCCTGTATAATCAGGCATATCTCCATCGCCTATTGCACGAAGCATCTCAACTGCAGATATGATACCACTTCTGGCATCTTCACCTTCAATCCCCATCTTCTTATCTGCATGGGCACCGATAGATATATATGTAGCATCGTACTCATCAGTTATATCATCAAATGATATATCCTTTCCTACACTTATATTCTTCTTAACCTCTATTCCAGTTGAAAGGATAGAATCTATCTCTTCATCAAGCTTCTTTCTTGGAAATCTGTAGTTAGGAATACCATATCTTAACATACCACCAAGCTGTTTTCTTTGTTCAAATATAGTTACTTTATGTCCCATAAGGGCAAGATAATAGGCAGCACTAAGACCACCTGGTCCACCACCGATTATAGCAACCTTCTTTCCTGTATCTGGTTCACACTCTGGTACTGGAACTATGCCTGCATTATCTACCGCCATCTTCTTAAGTCCACGTATATTAACAGGTGCATCTATGATAGTTCTCTTACATCTGTTCTCACATGGATGCTCACATATGTAAGCACACGTTGTAGGCATTGGATTATCTCTTCTTATAAGCCTTACAGCATCAGCATATCGCTTCTGCTGCACAAGTGCTATATAACCCGGAATGTCAACACCAGCAGGACATGACTTAACACACGATACCGGCTGGTTACTGTTACATGAACAAAATCCGTTATGTATATGTGACTCAAAATCATCTATACAGCCATCTACTGACTTAAGTGCCAGCTTTGCTGCCTCATAACCTATGGCACAATCTGCTGAATAATATATACCTTCTGCTGTAAGCTTTATATTCTCAACTGTTTCCTCTGTTGCCTCACCATCAAGCACATTATCAAAAAGTCTTGCAAGCTGTCTTAAACCAACACGACATGGAACACACTTGCCACAAGACTGTGCAAGACACATTTTTATAAATGATCTTGTAAGATCAACCGGACATAATCCTGGTGGAGATGCCACTATTCGTCTTTCAAGATCCTGATACATCGACTCCATTGTAACCTGAGCCTTATCCTTAGTTAATATAGTTAATCTACTCACTAAAAAAAGACCTCTCTTTCCTGAATTTAATATGTTATTTTAATATGTTATTGTCTGTAATACCAAATTTATATCAAAAACATTAAAGCCGTCCGCTCCTGATGCCATATAACATATCCAGCACAATAACCCTAAAAGTTAAGCAAAATATTAATATAACCAAACCATTATAGTGTAACATTACCGATAATAATTGACAATAAAGGTTATTTCTTTAACAAACAAGCACAAATATCAGAATTCACACACAAATCACTAATATGCCGTATTACTATACAAATTCCAGTTGATATTTCACATATTTTAGGAAATTTAATAAAGTGTACCCTTTGTCAAGGACACTATGACTTTTCCTTTTCAGATTTCTATTT
>ENA-OURZ01004227-OURZ01004227.1-human-gut-metagenome-genome-assembly--contig:-NODE-4227-length-11105-cov-2.409231_pt1 | contig 11105 bp, 11 predicted proteins | sample MGYA00242073_ERZ509195 | MGnify/ENA primary metagenome ERZ509195 (study PRJEB26280, sample SAMEA2338837) | human gut metagenome | biome: human gut; feature: human-associated habitat; material: faeces...
TGTAACGATTTGCACCCTTGTCATAGTAACCGAGGCTATCTCGATTCTTGAAAATCTGGGCAAAATTAACCCAGAGCTGGTTAAAATCGTTGCACCGTTCCTGTCTGCACTTAACAACAAAGAAGGTGTGAAGAATGAAGAGCAGTGATTACTACGTCTTTGACGAGACGCAGAACCCCACCGAGATGATTTCTGCGCACTTCGGAGTCTGGGAATTTAAGTGCAAAGATAATTCTCGTGTCATTGTGCTTAGCAAAGCACTTGTTGAACTTCTCGAAAAAGTACGCGAACACTTCAAAAGACCTGTCGTCATCAACTCTGGCTACCGCACTGTACAGTACAACTCACAACTTCCTAACTCTAGTCCAAAGTCTCAGCATACGCTTGGGAAGGCCGCAGACATTCGTGTTACTGGCGTGTCTCCTGCCAATGTGTACGCTTATCTGAATCAGCTCTACCCGAACAGCCTCGGTCTTGGTATTTACAATACCTTTGTACACGTTGATGTTCGTGAGAAAAAATCCAGATGGGATTACCGCACCGCTAACAAATAACTAACAGAAAGGGAGAGAAAAGATGGAGCTTGCTGATTTCAATGCTAAAACTCAGGAGCTGCTTACTCATGTTGGCGCAGACGCTGACCAAGGTGCAATCACTAACATTCTTGCAGAGCTTACTACTGGTTTCAGTGAAGAGGTCGCAGCAAAGGCTGCTGCACAGCGCAGTATGACCGATTTGGAAACCAAAAACGCAAAGCTCAAAGAGGACAATATGAACCTCTTCTTGAGGGTGACTGTACCCGAAGAGCAGCTTAAAACTTCTACTCGCCCCGAGGAAGATAAAGACCCCATCAATGCTTTGTTCACTGATGGGCGTCTCAACCTCAAAGGCTAACACTATGAAAGGAAAGTGATTATTTATGGCTACTGCTGTTGATGTCGTGAATGCCGTCATTCAGACTTCTTCGACTCTGAAAGACAACATTCCTCTGGCTACCAACGCTACCCTTCAGGGTACTGGTGCTGCTATCATGCAGTACACCCCCTTCATGAACGAGTTCATCAATGGCCTCGTCAACCGTATCCTCTTTCAGGAGGCGCGTGGCGCTGTCTATGAGAACCCTCTTCGCATCTTCAAGGGTGTTGACGTTCCCTTCGGCACTGACGTGCAGGATTCTATCGCAAACCCTGCCGTCGCCACCCCCTATGATTCTTCGGCAATGTCGGACGTTCTGAGTCCGGCTAACCCTGATGTCAAGACCGTGTACTATCGGCGTAACCGTCAGGACAAGTACAAGGTCACTATCTACGACGCGCAGCTGGCCGGTGCATTCCTGAACGCTGATGCATTCGGCAACTTCACCAACATGATTCTCAACACGCTGACCTCCGGCGATAACATCGACGAGTTCAAGCTGATGAAGGGCATTGTTGGTAAGGCTATCAACGATGGCAATATCAACAAGACCGAAATCACGCTGGAAGCTGGCAAGCATGAGGACTTCGCCAAGACGCTCATCACCGATGCCAAGGCCAAGTACCTCCAGTTCCAGTTCCCCTCTACCGCATACAACTGCTACCAGAAGATGGCCACGGCTGCTGGCGTCAAGAACGCCACCCCGCTGACCACGTGGACTACTCCCGACCGTATCAGTGTCATCATCCGCGCAGATGTGGCTGCATACACCGACGTCGAGGTTCTGGCTAAGGCATTCAACATGGACAAGACCACCTTCATGGGCCGTCAGGTCATTGTTGATAACTTCGGTGATACTGGCGACGCCTCCAAGACTCTGGCTGTCATCGCTGACAACACCTTCCTGCGCACCCACGACAACCGCTTCCAGATGGCAGAAGCTCCGTACAACGCAGCTACCCTGAGTCGTACCTACTTCCTGCACCACTGGGAGACCATGGCATTCAGTCCCTTCGCCAACGCTCATGCGTTCATCGAGAAGGCTTAACTAAGTTACTCCCTTTTCTCTCCATACGATAACCGGGAAGGCGTTGCCTGAGTTCCCGGCGAGGGCGGGTCTGGGGCATGGAGGAAAAATATGTTTACACCCACCACGAATTTACGGCTGCTGAGTACGCCGCTGGAAAGTGACTACAGAAACACATTGTGGTTTCCTAATGTCGCAGCTCAGACTAGCTACTTTCTCGGTAAAACCGTGAAAGCCTATGAAAATTTCAACTACATCAAGAAAGACAACACTATCACTGTTCCAGAAGAGATTGATAATCTCTATAACTGCAACTATATCATGTACCAGAACGCCAACTTTGGCAACAAGTGGTTCTATGCCTTCATAGACAGCATGGCATGGGCAAGCAACGGAAGCACTCGCTTGTACGTAAGCACAGATGCAATTCAGACTTGGTTCTTCGACATTACTTACTACCAGAGTTATGTTGACCGCTGCCATTCTGATACTGATGTGGCTGGTGATAACATTGTGCCAGAGGATTTCAGCGGAATTGCAAACGGTGGTTATTATCAGGTAGGCAGTCAAGACCTTAGACCTGACTGGGTGACTGTGTTTGCCACCTCTGACTATACCGGCAAACCTCTACCGCCAGTTGACCTCAACGGGCTTATATCTGGTGCAGGAGCGGTTCGTAAAAAATACGATAACGCTTCGCTAACTAGTTTGCTTAACAGTTACGTCAGTAACGGCACAGCAACGGCAGTTACCAAGATACAGCAATGGCCTGCGAACCATGACGCTACAATATCCTATGCAGAGCACCCCACTCACATTGATGCTAACGGACAAACCTACATTCCTACTAATAAAAAATTACTGTCTGGCGCGTTTCTGACTGCGTATGCTCAGATGTACGGTCAGGAAATTGAGTTTAACCCGGAATATATCAATGGCAGTAATATTCAGGGTAAACTGGTGGTGGATGACACGTCGGGCAGTGTTGGTTTCATTATCACTAACTACAGCAATGAAAACATCGCTTCTATGTCTATGGTCGCCGCAATCCCGGAAAGACAGTGGGGCTATAATCAGTACAAAAATGATTATAATTTGCACAGTGCTTCAAACTCTATCTATGTCAAGAGACAAAAGACAGACAGGAACTTGGGTATTGTGACCAACGGCATAGACGCAGCCGCTTCTGCTATCGGCACTGTTAATTCTTTTGCTCAGGCACTTACTCCGGGTTCGGCAATTCTTGCAAACCTTGGCATTGGTTCTGACTCTTCTGCAAGAAGCACACTTGGCAATATTGCATCTGGCTTATCTGGCATTAGCTCTACTATCAGTAGTGCTAAAGGTGCTTACTACGGACTCTCTGGTATCGACGAAATTACGCAAGACCTTACGGCAATTTCTGAAAACTATAACGCGCCAGCAGTAGGTGCTATTGCTCAAAGCAACATCTTTATCGCTGGACGCAAGACTGCTCTCTCCTACGGATTCAAAACTCCACCTCTTGACATAGTGAAGCGGTTTGACAAGTATTTGACTGTTTATGGCTATAAGCAGTCCACTTACAGAACTATCAACCTTCACGCTAGAGCATCTTGGACATACATACGCACTGCTGGTTTGAACGCTGCTGGCAACTTCCCTGACGATGATATGAACACCATTAAACGTGCATTCGACAAGGGAATTTTCTTCTGGTCATATACGGCAAGCTTCGGGAACTTCGACCAAAGCAATAATATTGTATAATGGAGGTGGTATAAATGGCAGAGTCAGCAGCCGCTACTCTTGAAGAACTTAAGCAAGCGGCTACAGCAAGCAACGCCGTTTACGCTACACTGAAAGTTCGTTATACAGGTGCTTGGTTCGATGATATTCAACAGATTGCAACAATGACTGGCGTTCAGCCTCAAACACTGCTTCAACTTAATCCTTGGCTTACCTCTAATAACTTCGTTGCAAACAATCACGACTACATTACAATAAAGCTCACATCTGGCTCTCCTAAAACAGGTGGCAGTAACGCACAAAACAACGTAACCGGATTCTACAGCACTAACGAGTGGTATCACCCATTGGGTGTTGGCACATGGTACTGTTCACAGGGCTACCACGAAGGACATACGGCACTGGATTTAACCACAGGGCAGAAAGGCGGAATTGCTGGAAACCCCATTTTTGCTGTCAAAGCTGGCACAGTTGTCCAAAGTTATAAGTCCACCTCGTGGGGCTACACAGTTCTCATTAAACATGATGACACTGAACAGGGAGGAAACTGCTATTACACTCGCTACGCTCATATGGAAGCAGCTGGCCCGAGTGTTGGCAAGAAGATTTCACAAGGTGACACAATCGGCAGAGTCGGAAACACTGGAACGTCTACTGGTTATCATTTACACTTTCAGATATACTGGACTTCTGCAACAAGAACAGACTACACTAACTTTACTGGTCATGCTGATTTCAGTGTAGACCCAAACACTATATCTACTTTTCCCGGTATCCCTTACGTAACGCACCGCTATTCTCAAGTTGAAATGAACAAGTCAGAGTTCATAAGCGACGAGGACATTAAAGTCATTGAAGGTGCTGCCAAAGGTGACGGCACTGTAACGCAACAAGAATTTGACACAACCGTAAACACTATCGCTGACCGTATCATTGCAGCCAAAAATATCGACGTCAAAAGTCAAATTGCTCAAGTCGTCAGAGACTTTGTTAAAGCACAGCTAGACGGCATTAAAAGCAACGCTCTTGATAACGTAAAAGAGCTGCTAACTGGTGGTGACTTTGAAGCTACCTTCAACAAGTTCTGTCAACAAGTCGTAGACAACGCTATCTTCTACGTTGAATCTAAAATCAACGAAACCATTCAATATGCAATAGATGCTGGACAGCAAGCCGCTGCGCCTCAAATTGCAGAAGCAAAAACTAAACTCCGTGGTTGGGTTCTGGATGTAACTCGTGTTGACCCTGACAGTGAACTTGGCGCATCTGTTGGTGCTTTGCTTGATAACTATGTTGATGACATTGTAAATCAGGGTTGGGAAGCTGTACGAACAGCTATCACTACACATGATGTCAAAGGTGCTGCACAGGGATTTCTAGCTGGAACAAGAAACTCCACCATCAACTACATTTGTGAAATCGGCTCACACGGAATGGCAAATGCCATTAACTCTTACCTAAACTCTCACATTCAAAATCCTGAAACCGCACAATTTGCTGCTGACCTGAGTGTTGGTATTATCAATACTGTTGCTCAATCCGTCGGCTCTGTCATGAGAGGCGAGATTACTATAGGTCAGGCAGTCAAAAATGTTGTCGTCTCCGCTGTTTCGCTTGTCGTTAAAGCTGTCGTTTCCAAGTACATCGCACCTGTTGTTAGCCAGTGGGTTGTCACTGGTATCGTCACCATCGCTTCTTCCATTGCTGGCGAGTCTATCGGTGCTACAATCGGTACTGCGATAGCTGGCCCTATCGGAACAATAGTTGGTGGTCTTTTAGGTGGCTTTATAAGCTGGGGGCTTGGAAAACTTTTTGGATAGTAGGTGATTCCTATGTATAACTACGATAATGAACTTGCAGAAAAACAGACAGAACACTCCGCATACGCTGACTATTTCCATCGCCTTAAAAACCTTGCCGTCACGATGTTCAAATGGGAGAACCTTCCAAGCAGCGTCAACGAACGCTATTTAGAGTGGGCATTGTTCATCTACGGTAAAGCGGTATTTTTTGAACACCCCACGCGCGGCTTTATGTGCCTCAACGGTGTTCTGGAAGGACTGAACTTCTACAATGACCCTCTCCGCATTCGTCCTATCAGCCCTGTTGAGTCGTTCAGTTCTATCCCTGCTGACGAATGTGTACTCATCCGTAATACTCCTGATATGTACCCCACCTTCCTCACGACTGTTAGATACGCAAAGTCTCTGTATGACATTGATGCTAGTATTGATGTCAATGTCGCAGCCCAGAAAACCCCTATTCTGATTCTCACTGACGTGAAGCAGAAGATGAGCGCACAGGCAATGTATCAGAAGTACAATGGTAACACTCCTGTTATCTATGGCATGAAAGGCACGTTTGACCCGAACAGTTTTCAGGTGCTTCGCACTGATGCCCCGTTTGTAGCTGGACAGTTGCAGGACATCAAGATTACCAAGTACAACGAATACCTCTCTTTCCTTGGCATCGGCATGAGCGACGAGAAGAGAGAACGTCGTATCACTGGTGAAATTGAACCTTTCCGTCAGCAAGCCAATGCACTCGCCAACATCGGACTCAGTCAGCGTAAACACGCTTGCAAGCTCATCAATGACCTCTGGGGCTTGAACGTCGATGTTCGTCTTGCCACTGACCCGTACATGACCGAAGGTGCAAAGTACAGTAAGAACGCTTCCACCATTTCTTACGTCAAAGCTCAAAATGGCAACGATGACGGGGGTGATATGTAATGGCTGTTTACACTATCGAGCTTTACCGCCTTTTGCAGTCTACCGACTTCGACATCGGTTTGTCCGATTATCCTGTGCCGTCGTTCTTGACTACTCCCGAAGAACAGAACGCTTGGCGTGAAGCTCTCAACAAGAAGATTATCTCTCACTACCGGTTCAACGAAATCTGCTGCCTCCCTCCTGACCGTTTCAAAGTGCTGCTCAACAACACCATGAACGAGCAAATGCCTTACTACTGCAAACTGTACGAGGCAATGAACGAGGGGTGGAAATTCTACACTGGCTCTGAGTTAACCGAGGTCATCAAAGGTGACGCCACTATCAACCGCACTGGCACGGACAGAACCGACCACAGCGGCGATGATAAGACTACTACCAACGGCTCTAACAGCACATTGGGCAACACCTATGACCTCACTGTTGCATCTGATACTCCCGGCTCGTTGCTTAACATTGAATCGGCGGTTCAGAACAACACTTATGCATCTGCTGCTACCAAGAACAAGGGCAATAGCTCTTCTTCTGGTACTAATACCAACACCGACAAGACCGAGTATAACAGCGCTGACACTACTACTCACAATACCACTGACAGGCACAATGACACCCGGAACAGGACGGTAAAGGGCTTGCAGGGCAAGAGCTACGCTGAACTGTTCAAGCAGTACGCCGAGTCCATCCGCAATCTGGACTTGGAGGTTATCAATTCCGTAAAAGATTGCTTCATGTCTATCTTCTAAGGAGGCATAAATATGGTGAACTTCATTCTTCCTGCTGACAGCAAGATTACCATTGTCGAGGATACCAGCTATCTTCTGAACAATGCTCTTCACGTCAATGCCGTGTTCTCTGCATCTGGCGTCGTCGCCTCTGGCTCTGATGTCCTGCGCGTGAATCTCCCCAACGTGGGCGAACACGCAGAGCTGGGTTGGTTCGACACCAGTTCTGACCATTCTGCTACCGCTGCTGCAACCGTCAAGAACACCTTCTCTGCTAAGGACGGTCTGCACAACATCACTATCCAGCTGGGTGCGGCCACTGCTGCTTCTAAGCTGTACCACATCGAGGGCTGGGTCACTCTTCCGTAAAAAGAGGTGAGCAATATGGATAAGAACGAAGTCGGCAAGCTCAAGAGTTGGGTTGACATCACCATCGAGTTCCTTAAGTTGGTGAGCAAGTACCTCTCTGGCGCTGTGGCTGCAATTTTCCTTCCTCACCACAAAAAGTAAGGAGGTGTGACCTATGGCAGATAACAACTATGAGTCTCTCACCCCCCTGCCGTTCTTGCCTATCATCGGTAAGTTCGACCTGACCACCTACGTGCCGGGGTCGAGTGACTACGAGATTATGGCCCGGGTCATCGAAACCTACAACAAAGCAGTCAGCCTGTTCAACCAGCTCTTGGCTGACTACGGTGACTTCGACCAGAAACTCAATCAGCTGGTTCTCGAATACGACGAAAAACTTAACGCCTACAAGGTTACGGTTGACACCGAAATCGAGAACTTTGAGAGAAACACCAACACCACTATCAACAACTTCACCACTAACATCAATACTCGTGTTAAGGCTATCGAGACTACTCTTGCGCAGCTGAAAACTGAGGTTGACAAACTCACTAACGGTGACTATATCGAAATCTACGTCAATGCACTGTCTGAGTGGATTGACAACAACTTGCAGCAGCTTGTTGCAAAGCTTGTCAAGTACGTCTGGTTCGCGCTGGACGACGAGGGCCGGTTCGTGGCCTACATACCGGACAAGTGGGATTTCATCGACTTCGACACTATCACTGACCCGGACAGCCCTGACTACGGCAAACTCGCACTTGAGTGGGAGACTGCTGTAGTACAGTAACCGGTAAATGGACAGCTTCTAAAACAAGAAGCGGGCGGGTAAGGGGAACTAACATAGGAGGTATTTTATATGGCTCTTAAAGTGTACATTGGCGCTCGCTACACCCCCAAGTTCGAGGGTGAATGGAAAGCCAATAAAGAGTACGCAGCCCTGAGTGTTGTCTATTACAACAATAAGAGCTACGTCTCTCGCAAGACCGTTCCTACTGGCACTGCTGTCACTGAGACTGAGTTCTGGGTGGAAAGCGCTGACTGGAATGCTCAGGTTGAGCAGTACAATCAGAATGTCGCCCAGTACAAGACGCAGGTTGACACCTACCAGAATAGCGTGGAGAGATACACTGAGCAGGTAAACCAGTTCTACGCTGACACGCTGCACAGCTACGAGACACGCGACGAGATGATTGCTGATACCAACATCAAGCTGGGTGATACCCTGCTGACCTGTGGTAAGGACGCAATCGGAGACGGTGGCGGTTCGTTCTATCAGGTTGTGAATACCCAGTCACAGAAAACTGTGGTTCTGGCGAACGGCCTGTATGCCGAACCGTTCGAGTTCCAGCCCTACGACTACGCAGCTTTTGAGCAGAAGGTTGACGAGTACAAGGCTGAGGTCGACCAGCAGCTGGATGAGGTCGAGAAGTACAGTCTGAGGAACTACGACACCACCAACAAAATGGTGGCCGACAGAAGCCTCATGACTGGCAACACGGTGCTGACCTCTGGCGAGAACAGCGTCGGCGACGGACAGGGTTCTTTCTGGAAAGTGGTTGACCAGAACAGTTCTGATGCAACGGCTCTGGCGAACGGCAAGTACGCAAAGCCCTTCCAGCTCAACCCCTACGAGGTGAGCAACCGCGTTACCGATAACCTGAACCCCGACTTCAGAACCGGCATTCCTCCCTGCGTGTGGTCTGGTACTGTTCATGGTAACGGCGTCAATATCAATCTGGGTACTCTGCCCAGTCATAAGCAGGAGGACGGCAGTTACAAGGTGGACTGCACCATCTTCATCAATGCGTCCTTCGAGACTACCACCGACAGAACGTCTGCATTCAGCATCATCCATGGCGGCTATGCTGGCCTCCCTGCGCTGACTTACAAGTTCAACGTGACCGGCAAGAACGACAGTGCCACGACCACCAAGACTGAGCTGATTGCTGTGCGTCTGATGGCTGTGTACACCGACGAGGCGTACAGTGCGGCTAAGGGCAGCAACACCATCGTGACCAGCTGGAACAGCGCGGAGACCGACATCGACTACAACGCGCCCGAGGCTATCACTCAGGTTCAGACCACCGCTGATGGCTCTGGCACTGCGTATGCATGGACTGGTCTCCCGAGAACGAACAGCTTCTTCATGCCTATCACGGCAAAGAAGGATGGCTACACGCTGAGTGCGCTGCATTTCACTGCTGGCGCGAACGTCGCAAGCGTGGACGACGCTCTGTGGACTATCACGTTCAGCAAGTACGACGATGCCGCGACGCTGCATACCGCTAACTTCTATGCTGTCAACGGCAGTGAGGTTGACTATAACGTCAATGTGGGCTTTGCTCTGGCTAAGGGCACTACCTACAAGATGACGTTCAGCGGGCCGGAGGGTGCTAAGCTCAACTTCCCGACTGTGGCTGCAAGTGCGGTGCAGGAGAACGAGGATGTCGATGTCAAAACCGCTCCGGGATACTGGAACGATAACAATACCGTGGTGTTCAGCGGTACGGTGGAGCTGAGCAAGGCTAGTACGCCGAGTCTGAGCGGGTATTATACCACCACGACTCCGATTACTGACTGGCCGAGCAGTGGCAGCATCTCTAGCAGCTCCATCGCATTTAAGGTAAACAATACCTGCACCATCAACAAAGCAGTCTTTACTGCCCACTTCGGCAGAACTGCAACTTCGATTACTCCTTATATCAGCACTTCTGATACGGGTTACGGACCTGCTGTATGGACTGGTACTACGATTAATAACGCTAACAGTATCAACTTCGGTGAACAGACTATCAACGTAAAACTTGACGCTGGCAACTACTATATTCATCTTATCAATGAATCTAATGTCCGTGAATACTGCTACATTCCTGAGAACTATGGCACTATTATCACTGGCACTAATGACATCGAGGCCATTAACACCACTATTCCGCTGGTTGCTAATGTAAGCTCTACTGCGTATGTGCCGCAGCCGGGCGAGACTGTGGTGATGTATGGCGATAGTAAGCAGACGATGCTGTGGGATAACACTAATGTTTCTGCTGATAATGCCATCGGAATGCCGTTTATCCTGAAGCAGGATGTAAAAAAGCTGACTATTAATTTCACGGCAAAAATGAAAGCCGCTAGTTCTAACCTTGGAAGCTATTATCTTGAAATCTTACAGTGCAACCTTAATGGCTCAAATGCACTTATCTACGGAATTGTAACTAGATACGACATTCCTACTACTTGGACTGACATAAACGTAAGCATTAGTGCTAACAATCTTAAAGCTAACAAAGGAACTATGTATGTTCTCCATATAAGAAGCGCAGCGTCTGACCAGCATTCTTACATCGCTACTCCTCAGAGCATCGGAACTCCCACTAACAATGAATATATTGACACTACTAAACGCACATATAGTACCAGCATTTGGAAGTGGTTCCAAGCTACTGCCAAATTCACAATCGAAAACAACTAAGCAAACTCCTGAGCATGAGTATAAACTGCTCATTTGTTGTACCTGTAAGTTAGTTATAGAAAACTAACAACTAGTTTAATATGACAAACTGTTAGTACTAACTTAAATAATTTAGTTGTTATTGATAACTAACCATCACGCATTTGTACCTACTTGAATAACAT
>ENA-OURZ01004228-OURZ01004228.1-human-gut-metagenome-genome-assembly--contig:-NODE-4228-length-11101-cov-3.068984_pt1 | contig 11101 bp, 8 predicted proteins | sample MGYA00242073_ERZ509195 | MGnify/ENA primary metagenome ERZ509195 (study PRJEB26280, sample SAMEA2338837) | human gut metagenome | biome: human gut; feature: human-associated habitat; material: faeces...
AAAATGCATAGATAAAAAAGTTAAAGCGAAATCCCTGTAATAAAAGTAAAATAATTGAGGAAATTTGTATAATATGGTAAAATAATGGCAAGGAAGTTTCAAAAATGTATATAGAAAAATCCATATACATCATGTTTGTAAACTCCGGAATGAAAGTATGGAAGCGGGAGGAACAATTTATGAACAATGTGAAAGTACAGACGAAGCTGATTATCGTAATGTTGGCGACGATAGTGGCACTGGTGTTGTGTGCTGTTATTTCATCGGAAAGCATGAAACAGCTGCAGAGTAAAGCACTGGAAACGCTGGAAGCAGATGAGCGCGCATCTTACGACGAACAGATCAAACAGCAGGTGGACAATGTGATTTCGCTCTGCCAGACAATTTACGATCAGTATCAGGCTGGTGTGTATACGGAAGAGGAAGCAAAGAAATTGGCAGCAGATGAGATCAGACAGCTTCGTTATGGAGATGCCGGATATTTCTGGGTGGATCAGTATGACGGAACCAATGTGGTGCTTTTAGGAAATGACACGGAAGGCACCAATCGTATGGAGACGAAAGATGCCAATGGATACCAGATGGTAAAAGAGATCATCCGTGTCGGTCAGGAGGCAGACGGAGGATACACGGATTATGTATTCCCGAAAGAAGGAGAGACAGAACCTTCTCCGAAGCGTTCCTACAGTAAGGCATTTGAACCGTTTGGATGGGTGATCGGAACCGGAAATTATACGGATTATATTGATGATCAGGTAGCATCAATTGAAAAAGATTTTTCTTCTTATGTTACAGGCAGGATGACACTGTTTATTATCTCAACGTTGATTGAGGGAATAATAGTAGTTTTATTGCTGATTATGATCATTATCAGCATCATCAGACCACTGAAAAAATGTATCAGTTCCATCGGTGTCATGGAACAGGGCGATTTTTCACAGGCAATGGGAACGGCACTGTTAAAGCGCCGCGATGATTTTGGAAAACTCGCAGCATCTTTAGAGTCCATGAGAAATGAGATGAGCGGACTGATCGGTGAGGTCAAGAGTCAGGCAACTGAGATCACCAGAATGGTACAGGAGATCGATGATAATATTCAGGCATTAGACGAAGAAATCGAGAATGTTTCCGCAACGACGGAAGAGCTTGCAGCGGGTATGGAAGAGACAGCGGCTTCCTCCGAAGAGATCAATGCAATGTCCCATGAGATCGAAAGTGCAGCAAAGAGTATTGCAACACGTTCACAGGACGGTGCAACGGAAGCAGATGATATCCGTGACCGTGCCGTAGGTATTAAAAAGACAACAACAGAAAATGATGAGCGTACCAAGGCAATCCATGCCGAGATCAATGAGGGACTGACAAAAGCACTTGAAGATATCAAGGTAGTCGATCAGATCGGTGTTCTTGCAGAGTCCATTATGGAGATTACCGGACAGACCAACCTGTTAGCACTCAATGCTTCAATTGAGGCAGCGCGTGCAGGAGAGGCAGGAAAGGGATTTGCAGTTGTTGCGGATGAGATCAGGGTACTTGCCGAGCAGTCAAAGGCAGCAGTTGTACATATCCAGGATGTGACAAAGAATGTTGTGGAATCGGTAACAAATCTTGCAGACGGAGCAAAGAAGTTGTTAGAGTTTGTTGGAACCGACGTGGTAGACAGCTTTGCGGGATTCTCCGATATGGCGGATTCCTACAGCAATGATGCAGGAAGTATTGATGCACTGGTAACAGATTTCTCAGCATCCTCAGAGCAGCTGTTAGCATCGATCAACGGCGTTATGGATGCCATCGGCGAGGTAAGCAAGGCGGCTACAGAGGGAGCAACCGGTACAAACGATATCGCAGAGAAGACAGGTGTTGTGGTAGAGAAGGCAGCCGAGATTAAAGAGAAAGCGGAAGCAGCTCATCATGCAGCAGATAAGTTACAGCAGAACGTAGAGCATTTTATTGTATAAGGAATAAAAGTAAATAAGAAGAAATTAACAGGCACAAATAATAAAACAGCGGGTAACAACAAGAAAAGAAGTTGTTATCCGCTGTTTTATTTATGACATATGAGATTTACTCACCCTGGTAATTGTTTTGTACATACTGTTCGACCGCTGTATTATCCTCTGGCATACGGCAGCCGACGATAAAGACGTTCTCATTGTCTGTGCTTCGGATGATATGACCTTCTAACTGGCGGGCATTTTCCACCGGAAGATCAGGAATCGATAAGGTGATATCAGAACCGATCGCACTGGAAAAGAAATTATCACGGACACTGAATGCAAAGCCGCCGGCACTGATGTTGATCATCTGACCGTTATATTGTTTACCGTTCTGTTTTACCGTGATCGTACATTTGTTAGAGATCGGCATACGAGGATATTTACGCCGGTTAACAACCTTCGGGTTGGTTGTAACTGTAATCTTATACATATCGGACGACTGACCACGCATCGTGGTGATCTCAGCATTTTCCCAGATATACAATGCGTTTGTCACGGAGATCTGCAGTTCGTAGGTAAAATTCCTGTTTCTGGTATCGATTGAACTTCCGGAAGGAACATGCAGACGTGCCGTGATTCCACCATCTAAGGATTCTGTCACTTCGCCGTGAGCGGTGAAAGAAGAGCTTCCGTTCTTTGCAATCAGGATGACTTTCATGCCGGGTTTGGCATCGCCAATTCCCATGAAACCACCGGTACCAAGCTCACCCATCAGTTTTCCGACAATGGTTTCGATCTTGTTTACGTTGATGGCAGATTCTTCATATTTACTCAGCATGGTGCGGGAAACATCGTCTGACTGGTTGATGCATTTTGTCATGACATCCATGGTATCACAGACCTGTTTCATGTTGTCAACCATATCGTGATTGGAAGATTCCACATCTTTCATGGCACCGTCGATTACCTTGATATTTTCACCGAGTGTTGTGGAATCGTTGGTAATACTTGTAACACTGTCTTTTACGAGTGTTAATTTTTCACGTGTTGTCTGGATAAGTTCAAGTGTCTGCGTGATAGACTGTGTCATTTTTCCGGAAGTCTCATCTAAATGGGTCAATGCATCACGAATGCGGCCGGAGGAATTTTTGGTCTCCACGCTGAGCCCCTGAATCTGGTCAGCTACAACGGCAAAGCCTTTTCCGGCAGCACCGGCTCTGGCGGCTTCGATGGAGGCGTTTAAGGCGAGGAGGTTTGTCTGGAAAGTAATTCCTTCGATCGTTCCGGTCTCTTCCTTTACCATATCAAAATCCTGTTTGAAGTTCTCTAAAACCTGTTCGACATGCGCGGACAGATCAGCCATTGTGTTGGTGGTTGTCACAACATCGGCAAGCTCTTCGGCACTTAAGTTTGCATGCTCGATGGATTCCTGAATCAGATTTACCATCTTTTCGATCAGAGCTGCCACATTTTGCACCTGCATGTTGATATCGGAGGTTTTATCCATGGAGGACATCGTTTTTGTATAAAGAATATCGTTATTCTGGGTAAGCTCTTCCATACTTTTTACAACGGAATCAGCTCCTTGCCTGTTTTCATCAGCAAGTTCGCGGACAACAGTGACACCATCAACAATGGAACTGCTGGCGCCTTTTACCTGTCCGACTGTTGTTACCACGCGGTCTAAATTGTCCCGGATGGAGTTGACGAGTGCACCGTCAGATTCGTTTAAATGGTCAATGGAAACAACGTAGCAGATATAGCAGAGCAATATCGTGGAAATCTGAAGATAGTAATCGTTCAGTACGATACTCGGGTTGATTCCATACATATTATGTAAAACAAGATGGACAATTACGATGATCTCATTGGCAATACCACACCGGATCATGTACTTGCGATCCTTAAAAAGAATCAGCATACTTGTCAGAGGCAGGATATAGCCGAAAGCGATCGCAGAATCCGTGGTAAGGATGACGTAAGTATAAAACGAACCGTAACCGACGGCAACGATTTCCTTGTATACAGAAGAAGCTTTTCCATTGATCTTTAGTACGAGAATACCAATGAAAAAGGGAACCCATGCCATGAGAAGAAAGGTTGTGTAATATTTTGCGGAGTGAAGCCCCTGGGATGTCTCAGAGCCATAGGACAAAGTCATGATGGCGATTAAGATCAGCCAGACCGTACGAGCTTTTGCATTTGACTTTGCTTTGAAATACAATTCGTTATACTCCATAAAATCTCTCCATTCCTGCCCGTTTTTCAGGGCATCATAAGTTTGTGCGTAAGCACAAATCTTGCGTGTGAAAAATCTTATTTTTCACACTATTCTCCAATTCTGTCAAAATATATTTTATCTACATCTTATGTGCGAATCTTTCCTTGAAAGAGCAGTGCTGACATAGTGGTTCTACAGCATATTTATTATGGAACCCCTTTGTAAATGCAGAACTTCTCTCACATTCCAGAATATTTTTAAGCGGTGTGTCAAAGATATTTCCAAGCTTCATAATACCATTGCCATCAAGACAGCATGGTGTTACAGTACCATCACTCAGTATAGCTATATGTGTTCTAAGTCCCTGACAGAAACCACGTTCATTGCAATAACTGCTGTCAAGCTCAGGCCATTCAAATGGACTCTGTACATTGACATAAAGATGTTTTTTTATAGTACAGTTTTTCTTTCCAAAAAGAGCTGGCTCATTTTTAGTATTCCATAATCTAAGAGATATCTCAGTATCTGTTTTTTCCAATATTTCATCACATGAGTAGAAAAGTTCATTTATATAGTTATCCATATCTATGCAGTCGTTATCATCTGCGCTATGCATAGATACATTTATCTGATGTACAGGATGTTTTATAAGAGTGAAAAGCTTCCTATAAAGCAGTGTGCCATTTGTTGTAAGGTTGACAGTAAGGCCGGCATCCTGGCACATGGAAAGAATAGTATCAAGTTCAGGATGCAGCATAGGTTCCCCTTTTACATGCAGATATATGTAATTCGTATATGGTTTTATTTCGTCAAGAATATGTCCGAATTCTTCAATAGACATGAAATGTGGCGGACGTTTTGTTTCCTGGCAGAAAGAACATCTGAGATTACAGGTGCTTGTGATCTCTATGTAGATTCTTTTAAACCTGCTTACTGATCCCATTCTATTCTCCGTTTCTAAAATGTTTAATTAGCCTTGGCAAGGTACTGCTCAAGTGCAGAAGCAAGCTGATCTGGACATGATGTTGGCTTAAAACCACATTTGATACCTTTCATACGCTTAATAGCCTCGTTAACATCCATGCCCTCAACAAGTGCTGCAACACCCTGTGTATTGCCAGAGCATCCGCCCTCAAACCTAACACCTGTAACCTTATTATCTACTACATCGAATTCAATTGAACGTGAGCATACGCCCTTTGTTGTATATTTCATAGTCAATCCTCCGTTTTATGTTTTTTATTGTTATTATGCTTTGTATATGTCAGGGTAGAAAATTTCAGCATGCAGCTGTGCATGCATTTTAACGCGCAGTCACAAATGCATTTTAACACGCAACAAATGCATTTTAACATGCAGCCACAAATGTAATTTAGCACCTGGCATCATTCATATCATAAATGCTTATAAAGTATAACACATATTACAGTAATTAGCGAATTGACATCTATAAAATTCCTGTAAAATATATGGGGAATATGAATTCTGAAAAATATATAAAGAGTGGATAAAAAAAGTAGATGTAATTAAAGAAGATACAAAGAGTGGATATAAAGAAAAGATATAATAGAGAAGAAAAAAGAGTGAGTATAAAGAGAAAATAAAAAGAGAAGAAAAAAGGGTGGGTATAAAGAGAAAATAAAAAGAGAAGATATAAAAGTAAATATAAGATAGATAAAATAGATGTAAAAATAGATATAGAAAGCAGCATATCATAATGTTGAATGCAGCCAATTACTATGGTACTATATTTACGATGAAAATAAGTCGTTAAGTTATTGATATACGTGTAAAGACTTTGTCATAATCAGATAAGAAGGATGGTATAAGTAATGATAGGTATTATAGGAGCAATGGACGAAGAAGTAGCTCAGATTGTTGAAATTATGCAGGTTGAACGAAAAGAGAACAAGGCTTGTATGACATTTATGGCAGGAAAACTTAATGGTAAGGATGTTGTAGTTGTAAGAAGTGGCATTGGTAAGGTTAATGCAGCTGTATGTACGCAGATATTAGTAGATGATTTCAACGCAGATTATGTTATAAATACAGGTATTGCAGGTTCTCTTAAGGCGGAAATTAATATAGCAGATATAGTTATATCAAGTGATGTTCTTCATCATGATATGGATGCAACTGGTTTTGGATATCCTCTTGGACAGATACCAAGAATGGATGTATTATCGTTTGAGGCAGACAAGAAGCTTATCGAGCTTGCCGATAAAGCGTGCAGGAAGGTACTGCCAGAGATAGGAACACATATAGGAAGAGTTGTAAGTGGAGACCAGTTTATATCAGATAAAGCGGTTAAAGAAAGAATCGCTTCTAACTTTAATGGCTTTTGTACAGAGATGGAAGGTGCAGCTATAGCACAGACAGCATATCTTAATAAGGTGCCATTTGTAATATTAAGAGCCATATCTGATAAAGCTGATGATAGTGCTACTATGGATTATCCAACATTTGAGAAAAAGGCTATAGAAAATTCAGTTAAGCTGATAAAGGAACTTGTTTTGGAACTGTAGAAATGTTGTTGTATAGTTGATATATTGTTTAAGTAACTTATTATTTATCATGATTATGCGGATTAGGTTTTATTCAACATATATATTTTCTTATAATTTATTACCTTGATTGGTTTTGTTGCAAATAGGGTCATAATTTATATTTATATAGGCAAGGATCACAAATCTACAGCCGCTCAGGCAATAAAATATGACCCATATAAGCAGTTCATTTTCTGCCTATTGGGTCATAATTACATTCAAAATCTCCCAGCATCCCAATCTCCCGGCAAAATAAATTGGATATTCAACTTCGATATAGAATACATATATGGGGATTGAGTGTGCTGTGCAAATGTCGATATCATAAAAATATTTTAACATTCACTAGTTTGAAGTTCTTTTAATATGTCATAAGCTGCCTGAATATCAATTATATATTAAGCAGTTCACTATATACTTTAAGTGCTCCATCAGTGTCGTGGGCAAGTACGCGCTTTGCAAGAACTTTTCCGAGCTGTACACCTTCCTGGTCGAAGCTGTTTATATTCCATAAGAAGCCCTGGAACATAATCTTGTTTTCAAAGTGTGCAAGTAAGGCACCAAGTGTGGCAGGTGTCAGGACATCACCAGTGATTATGCTTGAAGGTCTGTTACCCTTGAAGTTCTTGTTAAGATTCGCATCTGACTTACCGCAGGCAAATGCTACAATCTGTGCAGCTACATTAGCACATAACTTCTGCTGGCTTGTGCTGTCCTGGATGGTAACATCATTAGCAAGCTGACTGTTTCTAAAGCCGATAAACTGAAGAGGAACTATATCAGTACCCTGGTGGAGAAGCTGATAGAATGAGTGCTGGCCGTTGGTACCTGGTTCACCAAAGATAACAGGACCAGTTGGATAATCAACAGGTTCACCGAATCTATTAACAGACTTACCATTAGATTCCATATCAAGCTGCTGTAAATGAGCAGGGAATCTGCTTAAACCCTGTGAGTAAGGAAGAACAGCTGTACATCCGTAACCAAGTACGTTGCGTTCATATACACCTATAAGAGCATCAAGCATTTCAGGATTCTTAAGTGGATCACTGTTCATGGAAAGCTTGTCCTCTGCTGTGGCACCATCAAGGAATGCAGCGAATACTTCTGGTCCAAAGGCGAGTGATAATACGGCACCACCTACAGATGAAGTAGAAGAAAAACGACCTCCAATGTAGTCATCCATAAAGAAAGCATCAAGATAATCAGAACTCTTGGCAAGAGGTGAGGTTTCACTTGTTACAGCAATCATATGTCTGGCTGGATTAAGTCCGGCTTTCTTAAGTGCATCTTTAACAAAAGATTCGTTAGTAAGTGTTTCAAGCGTAGTTCCTGACTTAGATACAAGTATAAATAATGAATGGGCAACATCGATAGAGGCAAGTATGGCAGATGCATCATCAGGGTCTACGTTGCTTATGAATTTAGCCTCCATTTTGAATGTATTATTCTTCTTAGCCCAGTTTTCAAGTGCTATGTACATCGCACGTGGACCTAAGTCACTTCCGCCGATACCTATCTGTACAACTGTAGTGAACTTTTCACCAGCTGCGTTAGTTATTTCACCGTTGTGTACTTTGTTGGCAAATTCGGCGATACGTTTCTGCTGAGTTTTATAGAAGCTTCTCTTATCAACACCATCTGCGTTAACAGCATCACCAAGCTGACCACGTGTCATGTGATGAAGTACAAGTCTTTTCTCGCCGGTATTGATTACTTCACCATTGTAAAGAGCCTTGAACTTATCAGCAAGCTGAGCCTCATCAGCAAGCTTTACAAGTGCATTTAACACCTCTGAATCAACTTTTTTAGCAGCGTAATTGTAGTTCAGGCCACATGCCATAGGAACATTATAGTTTTTCACACGTTCAGCTCCAGCCTCACCAGACATGACATCTGAAAGATTTACCTCTTTAGTCTTTTTCAGTTGTGTAAAAGACACAAGTGTATCAAGATTATTCCAATTAATCATAAAAAATATCTCCTCCTTTTTTATCGTACATCAGTCAGGGGCAAAATCCCCGTTGAACCCGACATCTAATTATACAAGAATTATACTATTATTAAATGTCGAAAACAAGGCACAAATCCGATATTTTGCCATAAAAAATCCAACATTTCACAATACCTTATGCTAATATTTTGACAATTAGGTCTAATAAATACATTGAAAAATATGTGTTCAGGACTTATAATGACGTTAGAAAACTTTTGTTATATATATTGCTAAAAGATACTGCCTGCAGATATAGAAAAGGAATCATATAAATGCAGGCGTATATATGGTATGGAGGTATTATATTATGAAGATTCTTATGCTGGATGCATCTACATATGGTGAGGATGTTAACATAGACAAGTTCTATGCATTAGGTGAAGTAAAAAGTTATTCAACAAGTACAAGGGAGGAAGCGCTTAAAAGGGTTGCCGAGCATAATCCGGATGTCGTTATTATCAATAAGATAGCGGCAGATAAGGAATTTATAGATGCGGCTCCAGCTCTTAAGATGATAGCTGAGACTGCTACAGGATATAACAATATTGATATTATGTATGCAAAGGAAAAGAATATAAGAGTGGCTAATGTAGCCGGTTATTCTACAGATTCAGTAGTACAGCATACATTTGCACTTGGATTATATCTTATAGAGAAGATGAGCTACTATGATGGATATGTAAAGTCTGGTGAGTATGCAAAATGTCCGATTTTTTCACATTTTTCAAATGTGTTCCATGAACTTACAGGAAAGACATGGGGAATAGTTGGACTTGGAACTATAGGAAAAGGAGTGGCAAAGATTGCTGCAGATTTTGGGTGTAAGGTTATATATTATTCTGCGAGTGGAAAGACACAGAATGTTCCATATGAAAGAAAGGAACTTGATGAATTTTTGAAAGAATCAGACATTATATCAATTCATGCACCACTGAATGAGAAAACACAGAATCTTTTTGATGCAGCAGCTTTTGATAAGATGAAGACAAGTGCCATACTCCTTAATCTGGGAAGAGGTCCTATAGTGAATGACACTGACCTTGCAGAAGCGCTTGCTGATGGAAAGATAGCAGCGGCAGGACTGGATGTGCTTGGAAAGGAACCTATAGAGGCAGATAATCCACTGATGGAAATCAAGGACAGTACAAAGCTTGTTATAACACCACATGTTGCATGGGGAACAGTTGAAGCAAGAACAAGGCTTATGGATGAGGTTTATGAGAATATAGCCGCATTTAGTAAAGGTGAAAAGAGAAATGTTGTATCATAAAACAGCGGCATGAAAATAAGCAGGACAACTACATTGTAGATAAATGCTGCCAGAGACAAATAATTCTAGAATAGAATAATATAAGAGATAAATGATATTGTAATAAAACGATATCATAGCAAAATTAAACCTTATTAATAATGATGGAAAGGATATAAAATATATGCAGATTTTATCAGTAACAGATAATGAATTCAGAAAATATGGTCGTATAGTGGATAATATTGATTTTACGGCACTTGTAGAGGAACTGAAAAGAACACCCATACCAGCGGGTGTTGTATATGAGCCGGCAGTAAAGGAGCTTGAAGCACTTCCGGTAAGACTAGATATATCAGCGGTTGCATATGGTGAGATGCCTGTGCAGATAGGTTATTGCAACGGACATAACTCAAAGCTTAATGCTCTTGAGTATCACAGAGATTCAGAGATTAATGTGGCAGCAACAGATATGATACTTATGCTTGGACTTTTAACAGATGTGGAAAAAGACCATACATATGACACATCTAAAGTTAAAGCTTTTTTAGTACCAGCAGGAACAGCAGTTGAAGTGTATGCAACAACACTTCACTATGCACCTTGTGGTGTGGATGGAAAGGGCTTTCAGGTAGCAGTAGTACTTCCAAAGGGTACTAACTATCCACTTACATCAAAGCATGCAAGAGTGCACAATAATATTGCTGACAGTGAGGATGCACTTCTTGCAGCTACTAACAAGTGGCTTATTGGCCATGAAGAGGGTGGACTTGATGATACAGCATTTATAGGGCTTAAAGGGGTTAATCCTGATATAAACGGATAGTGCCATAGGTTAATAAATAATGCAGTATTAATCTTCTTCGATAACTTGCACTTCCATATAAGAAAAATCAATATCGTCAATAAAGTTATCGCTTGTGAAGCGTACCTTGGAATGACGTTTGAAGTCTGCTATATTCGAATCGAACCACATAGGTTCACTTAAGTCGAATTCATAGCAGGCTTCTTTTATTCCATCAAATATTTTTTTAGTCCTGTTAAGCTTTGGGTCGTCATTAACTGCAACCATATCTTTAATCATGTGGTTTGAACTGTCAAATAATTTACACCATAATCTAAACATATCTATATTTCCTTTTTTGTATTTAT
>ENA-OURZ01004229-OURZ01004229.1-human-gut-metagenome-genome-assembly--contig:-NODE-4229-length-11098-cov-3.671376_pt1 | contig 11098 bp, 6 predicted proteins | sample MGYA00242073_ERZ509195 | MGnify/ENA primary metagenome ERZ509195 (study PRJEB26280, sample SAMEA2338837) | human gut metagenome | biome: human gut; feature: human-associated habitat; material: faeces...
ACGTCCGACCGTCTTCATCATTTCTTCCAGGGATTCTTTGTTAAAGAAGTAAATGCCGTCCTTCCAGCTTATAAATTCTTTAGGATTCACTTGCAATAATTCCGGTTTCTCCCCCCGACGTCCGGCCCTGACCTGTTCTCCGGGTTTCATAACTATTTCCCCCTGTTTCAAATTCTTGCCGGTATAGCTGACAGCTCCTTTCACCAAGGTAGTCACAACCCGTTCTTCATCTTCATAATCCCGGATATTGAACTCTGTACCCAAGACCCGGATCTCCCCGGATGAACCGGAAACAATGAAAGGATGTGCTGTATCTCTTTCAACAGCGAAATAAGCCTCTCCCGATAAAAACACCCGCCGTTGCGAACCGTTGAAACGAACCGGATATTTCAGCTTCGAACCGGCATTCAGCCAAACCCGGGTACCGTCGCCCAAGACCAGCGAATACTCACCTCCACGCGGGACGGTCAATTCATTGTACAGGACTTGTGGTTTTGCTGTCTGTGATTGGGAAGAATAAACCAATTGTCCGTCGTGGTACTGAATCCGGGTACCGTCTTTTTCAGCTATAGGAGCCACTTCTTCTCCCAAATTTATTTTTTCTCCATTGGCCAGGGTCACCACCGCTTTCGGTTTTACAATTCCGATCTCTTCCGACAAGGGTATCGAAGCGGGTTGCCACCAAACGAATAGTCCGACCCCTCCACCGACCAACAACGGAATCAGCAACGAGGCCACCCATCTCCAGCGAAGGCGGCCGATAGACCGTTTTCCGGCCGTCATGCTCCAAAATCGCCGGTAAGCTTTATCCGTCTCAAAAATATCCGGTTCTTCCAATGCATTCTTTATCCACTCCCGGTCCTCAAATTCCCGGGCATACTTGTCCAACCCTGTCGTTTCTTTCATATGCCTGTATTCCTCGAGCTCCGAATCTTTCATCCGCCCCAACCAATATTCGAATATCAGATCGACAACCCTACCGATATCATATCCACGACGCTTCATGCTTTTTCAGATTTTTGTTATTTTTATATATTAAATCCGAAAAAGAAAAAAAGTATAACAGAAAAATGATTTTTTTTTGAAAAAATAGCTTGTATTCCCCACGCTGCTCTCTTTCGGCTATTGTTCAGAGAGCCATGCCTCGATTTTTTCTGCCGAGGCATCCTTGAGTATTACCCGTTTCCCGCTATCGAGCAGGTAGAGGGTGGGCATTGCCTTGAGATCATATACCTGTTCACGGGTAAGCCGTTTTCCCTCGTCATAACCATCGATCCAACGGGCGGGAAAGATCGCTTTTTCCCAGGCCGGCGTTTTACCCTCCACACACACGGATAGCAGGCATAACCGTCCGGCCTTCATAAATTCATTCATAACCGGTAAGGAGAGAAGCGCCTCCTTCACACGTTGACAGTCCGTGCAATCGGGATCATTGAAATAAAGCACAACATAATCGGCTTTTATACCCGAAAGCCGGTTCATGGCACCGTCGCGGGTCCGGTAGGTAAAATCGGCAGCCACATCACCCGGACGATTTTTCAGGGCCATTTCCAAGAGGTAACGGGGACGTTCTTTATCCCAATCATCCAAGCCGGGATTCCCGAGCAGTGAACGCAGTACCAGGATATGCAGCTCCTCGTTGTACATAGGCGAGTTGGGTTCGTAAAGATACTTGTCCGCCAAGGATATGAAATGGTACAACATCTCTTTTTTCACCATAGCACGCCGGAAAAGCGTGTCGACGGCAACCTGTACTTTTGCCGTGTAGGGAAGAATACTGATAAAATCGACAAATGCCTGTTCCGTGATTTCAGGCCGGGAAATTAAGGTGGTGTCAGCAAAATTGAAATAATCCCAGTAATGCACGGCCAGATAAGCAGCCCGTTCTGCGGGATCCGTCAGAAGAACAGGTACCTCGGGTAACCGAAACTCCTCCGTCGTTCGTTGCGCCTGAGCGAAGGACATAAGCCCGATACAGAAGATACACGCCCAAAGGGTTAGATTCAGAATTTTCATGTCGCTTGGTATTATGATTTATGAAAAACTCCGGACGCTTCCACGTTCGGAGTTTCCGATTGTATCATTCAAAATATCAGTTACCGGTAGCCGCTTGAAGTTCAATATCCGGCTTTGCGAACAGCTCAGCCAAATTATCGTAGATTTTGTGATAAACGTTTCCGGCAGTATCCTCGTAATGCAACTCGATTTTGTCGGAATACCAGTTGAACTCGTACTCCCTACGCAGGCGCAATTCATATCGGCCGTCAGCCGTAACGGTAACCGAACCGATACGACTGTTGTTGCCGACACGCTCGAAAGAGACGAACGCACCGACAGGCACATCCTTTACACCGTCAGCGGCTGCATAACGGAGCGTTCCCGTAATCGACCGGTTGGTTACCCGGAAAGTCTTACTATAATACACTACTTGTTTCTCGTTGGAGGAAATCGTGATGTCGCCCGCACTTACAATGCTATTTGTGATAAACGGCAAGGTTTTACGCTCTCCGTTTTGGTTTACTGAAATAGTCGTTGTATTGTCTATGTTTTCGATTGCATTTGTACCATAGTTACGTTCGGCCTCCCTGTCAGCCTCCACTGTATAAATGAAACGTCCCGGAACCGCAGGATCGGCCTTTAGTTTCGTTCCATTCAATTTGTTTGCCGCCAAGCGGTTTTCATCAATCTTCAGCATGGGCGCATCGATATAAATTTCGAACTCATTGCCGAACGGATCTACCGAGTTTCCGTCCGATCCGCAAAAACTGGTCACGTCAATGGCAATATCCACCTCCTGTTCGGGTTGATAAGTCCATACCAAAGGGGTTACCACTTCAGGAATATCTGCCGCTGAAGCGGACCTATCCGGTTCGTCATCTTTCCCTTTCCAATCCTCACCGGCATATTTTACACGTGCCCCGAAACGGAACGGATTGTAATTGGCCAGCTCAAACGTAACGCTTCGGTATGAATTACCGGCATATATACCCATATCACCGGCATCTGCCGCCAGTACCGCCTCATTACCGGGTTGGTTCGAGGCAATCCTGACCACTTCCGCGCTTTTTGCCCGGTTCGTGTACATATAAATCGAATATTTGCCGGTTTCCGTCGGACTGCCGGGCTTTATCGGTTTGAACATCAACATACGACCGCCTGCCGGATTGTTCTTTCTCCACCACGTATCTGCCTCGTCAGTATAGAAATTACAGTCAAACGGCACAATATCGGCTTCCGACGGATCTTTATAATCCGACAAATACTGTGAATATAGCAAGAACTCATCTTTCTCTCCGGCATTGAACGGTGTTCCTCTTTGGTCATCTTCCACTTCATCGCCTTGTTTCTGCATGAGTTGCAGATCAAACTGCACCTTAGCATTGACCTTCTGCGGCACCAGGCGGTATAACACATACTCGTCATCTGCATATCCATCCGGATTTTGGGTAGGATCGGCGCTATACGCTTTCAGTCCCGTTACCGTGATGGACTTACGGGTGTCAGAGAACGTAAATTCCCGAGTCATGGTTTCGAAGTGTTCGGCCTCAATATAGAGCGTCCCTTTATATCCGGCAGCCTGTGACAGGATATTCTCGAAATAAACCCGTTGCACACCGGCCTGTTCGACCGTATATAGAAATTTATAGTCCGGTTCCGTTTTGATGTCTCCACTACTGTACCACTCCTTGTCGCCATTACGGACCACGGGCAATGCCATACCTGCCTCGTAACGTATATCCAATTCGTTGGCCGATAGGTACACTTTCATCGGGAACAGCTCGTCAGGACATGTTTCGGGAATGGTAAACATCACCGTTACGTGCGAACGGTCTTCGGTTGGATTATTCTCGTTTATTTTTCCGTACACCTGCGTGCCTACCCATGAAGGAGTGAACGCCTGTCTCTTCACTGTGATCACTTTAATTTTGCGTTGCAGACGTCCTTTCTTTACAAGCAATGTACCTTCCAGCTTCTCGTTATTTCCCAAAGGAAGCAGAGAGATGACGATACTGCCCTTACCAATCCCGTCTTCAATCTCAAAACTATTGTCTATATTTTGTCTAGCCACGAGGTTATCTATCCACGAGACATCTGCCTTATCGTCTTTTGTTATCGTCGTTCCGTTTTTACCTTTAACAGTATAAGAAAGTGTGTAGTTTCCGGTTCCGCCCGTAGCGTCTCCATCTATCACATAGCCGGTCTTTTCAACCGTGAGAATGTAATTCTGATCCTCTACCTCGTTCACCTCGTCGGAAATGGAGATCCAGACGTTGTTCGTGGCCGCTGCTGTCAATGCAGCGGCGAAGTTTTCCTGTCCAAAAGAAAGGGCTCCCTTGATATTCAACTTGTAATGATGGTTACGGCGTATGAGAATCTGATCGCCTTTTTCGTCAATCAGCATCACCCGATAATATTTTTCCGTGGACTCACCCGGAACATGTCCGCGAATGATGATACTGACAGGATCATCTGCGCTGTTTTCACTTTCGAAGATATACTGTTTCGTGGCCGTGGTCACATCCGTGATGTCGCTCATCCTGGCATCATTCTGCGGAAGTGTGACAAACGGATCGTCTTCGCCCGGCCACTCGAAATCGAATCCCTTTTCCGGGTGATAGGGAGCTACCGTACCAAAGGCATTCGTGTTATAGGCTACAAAACCCGTCACCTCTATCCACCCGTTGATCGGATTGTCGATGGAAACCTGCGCATGGTTGCGGATCATCTTTATCGTATTTCCCTTGTCGGCCATTTGAGCATCGATCTTACTATCGTTATCCGGATCGCAGGTAAAACGTGCCCAATAGATCATACGCCCCGACGAGCCCTCCAGCAGAGCCATAACCTCGGCCTCCGATTTGTTACGAAATTTATCCTCCTTGAATTCCGACATATTCTGATTGGCGAGAAAATGTACGGTTCGGGTATTTTCAGGCACTTCGGCCTCGAAATTTCCTGTTAAGCCGGCTCCATTCCCGGTAGGGGTAACTTTGGCCTCGACGGTCGTGGTAAAAAGACCGTAACTGTCGAAACAGAACAGTGTCATGTCCTGTACACCACCTCCGTCGGGATCGACCGAACGGGTTACCACCTCCTGCATAGCCGGAATATCGGCACTGAACCGAAGGGCCACGTAACCTTCATGTGCCGTGGGCATCGAGTCCGGCAGGTCATCTTGCCGGCAAGAGACCAGTAGCACAGCCAAAGTTATTGCCGTATGTATTACTCTTTTTATCATAGTCTTATCCTTTATCTGTTCTTCGTACTAATTACCGGTCTATTTGCCATTGTAAACGTCGCGGACACAACGAACACCGGTTCCATTCATATTGTTTTTAGAATTGGATACCCTGCCGCTTGCACTATAATAATATGCAGCATTTAACAGATAATCTATAGCATCTGCATCTGCATTTTCTGTTCCTTGAAAATCCATGATAATCTTCAATTCGGCCTCGGTTGGCAAACGCCAATCGTCATACACCGTTCCATCCTCTGCAACCTCCACATAATTAGCACAATGCTCCCGTGCAACCCTCAAACTATTGTCGCTGTCATCCAATGTCAAATTTCCAGCCCCCAACATAAAGCCACCTAATGAAGATGCAATCATAAAAGATGGGGAGACCAGTTGAGCATTATCTTTTCCGGGATCTGTAACCATCAGTCCGGGATTACTTTCGTCTTCAATCAATCGAGGACGTCCCACTGTATATTTATTCGATGTTGCTGTTAATCGAATATGGTACAAACGTCCATTGTATTCTCCTGTGCTGCTTGTCTCTCTCTGCTCCCTACTATTCCAATAATAGTGCAGAATGGTTGATTTTCCGTTCGTTACACTGGAAACAAACTTAGATCGGAAAAAACCGCTGGATGTATTAGTTTCACCCCACCAACCACTTCTTTCTGATGCTTCGTAATCATATTGTCCGTTCCAGCTGGATATATTTCCCGTGGCAAGGCTGATTCCGTATATACGGTCTCCCATATACTCATACGTGGTAGGCCGGGCGTTATTTGTTTTAAAATCGTCACGATAAGAATACCAACTCTGTATGTTTATGATGTACTCCAACGGGTACTGGATAATTTCGACCTCACGTTCTACCTGATCATCATTAAAGACTTTCACTTTGATATAGCGGATCGTGTTGTTGGTCGGTACCGGGCTATGAATGCCGATATTTCCTGTTACATCAGGCTCGGGGGTTATGGTGATTTGCCTGAGAGTCTGAGCATCTACAGAACGTTGCACTCCGAACTTGTCGTAATAATAAGCGCTTACAACTTCAGCATGTACTTCCGATGACGATGCAAATCGCAGTGTAGTATTGTCATCCGCCATATTATGCATCTCTATCTCGTTTTCATTCAGCGTCAGGTAGACCGGACGATCATCCTCACCGCCAACCAGAATCGTTTGTTCATTCCAGTCCTGCACGGAATAAGTCATATCAGTCAATTCAACCGGTTTTGACGGGTCGTTGGCTCCGGGAGCATTCACACTGACTACCACCTCGTAGCAGGTATTACGTTCCAGTGCTTTCTTTTCGCTGACAGGGATCTGGTACCAGTTGCTCTCACGAAGCTGTGCATCGTCTCCATCCCCCTCATACTTCATGGGAATATTCACAACCAGACGTACTTCCTTTTCAAGCGCACTTTCGTTTATCCACGTATGAGCATAGGTATAGGCGGTCACGGTAATTAAATCCGCAGTCCAGTTGAAATAGCTGCCGGAGGACTTATCGGTATCTGTCAGATCAGCCGTACCGTTTACATCCGCTATTACCGATGTTGTATAAGGCATGTTGCGCAAATAATATCCTGCATTATGGGCTTCCTTACTGTCATCGAACGTTACTCTGTCACCCTTCTGTATCCTGACGACAATCTTGGCTGCCGCACGGCGTAAGGTAACCTGCAGTTCCGTATTGTCCGTAGCCGTTCCGTAGTTTAGAGTTACCGTTTCGGGGGCATTGGGTTCATCGGTTCCAGCATAAGCCACACCGTCCATCAGAAAAGTCCGCGGGGCACCGCTCACCTGCGATAATCCTGTCATGTGGATATTCCGGTCGCTCTGCGTCATGGCCTTGAGTCTATTCAGATCGAAATCTTTGGCATCGAATATTTCCGCCAGAGCTGTGCTGTTGGCAATCAGGTATACCCAATACTTTGTGTCTTTATTGAAACTGCTCCTCTTAGCTGTTAAGGTGATCTTACCGTTACCGGTTTCACTGCCCTCCACCCGCTCGTGCCATTTCCAATCTCCGTTCTCTTCGAAAATCACAACGTCGATATGGTTGACGGCCATTTCCACTCCGGGTTCATTGCCGGCACGGCTCACAGGCAATGTCTCCGACGATAGATTAAGAATGATGCTATTACCGTTCTTTTCCATGCTTCTGCCCGAAATATCGTCGTCTTTTTCACAGGCGGTAAGAAACAGTACCGCCATGCCACAAACAATAATATGATATACTAGCTGTTTCATCGCTCGTTAGTTATTTATGGGTACTTCGATCTGTTTTATCACAATTGCCTCGGGAATGTTACTCCCCTGCCATTTCAAGGAAGCGCTCTGCCCGTTAATTAATAACAATGAACTACCTGTCTGATCCCACGCCGGCGTGTAAGAGATAGCCAGACTTACCGTTTTGTCCACATTTGTGGACTTCAATGCCTTGATCTTGATTTGGTAGGGGTCAGAGGAAGCCACATAATTTCCCGGATCGACAAGCACTCCTTTTTGATAAACCGTTATCTCAAAATCTCCAGCTGTGGCATCAAGCAATGTGGGAACCCATATCTGTTTATCAGGCCCGAATATCGAGAATGTGAAAGAGTAACTGCCCTCCTCAGAAGTAGCATCGTTATTGTACCAAATAGTCGGTTGGCTGTATTGTCCATCTTCCGGTACCGAGCTTCCGTCAGCAGGTGTTATCGGATTGTCGTAACTCGGATAATCAAAAGTGATATTGTAATTCTCCTTATTCCAGTCGGCCACCTTATATTCGACGGTTATCTTACCATCGTTGTGCATCAGGCAACAGACCGTATAATATTTATTCCTTTCGATAGGAGGCATATATACAAAACCGCTTCGGGCGTTTCCATCGAATTCATAGTCTACCCGAAGAACATTACCGTCGTTATCCCCCTTAACGTCCCATGAGGTACTACCCCAAGGGTTTTCGAAAAGATAGAAAGATTCGTTCAGAACAGGTGTATAGTTCGCCGGGTTTTCCTTATCGGTTTGCGAGGCATTCTCAGCTAAAGTTTTCGTTACCTCTTCTTCGACAACTTCGAGGCTGATATCACCTGTAATACCTGTTATCGCTTTCAGTGTTTCATCAGTTTGCGGCATCAGGTAATTGCGTGTCCTTGTTCCGGATGCCAGTACGGTCAATCCGGTAACACGCAGACTGCTATTCTCTCCGACAGGCTTGGCTGCGAATACGCCGAGCTTACCTATCGGGCGTTTCAGTTCAAACGTAAGGTCCTGCCGAAGCAACGTGTGCCCTGCATGTCCGGGATCGGCCGGGGTCTTATCCGACAACTGCGTCAAGTCGATTGTTTCCGTCTGTTTGCAAAACATCGGCAAACCTTTCGACGTATTCAGCTTCGTGAATGTAAAATGGTTCAACTGGGTTTCCGTTGTGTTTTCCGTCAATAAGACAGAAGAACCCGGTGTTTCCATGGCCGCTTCGTTGGCCACGACATAGAAGTCCACCTTCTGTGTCATGGTGGAATACATGGTCAGGTGCATCAGGAACGAGGGATTGTTCACGTCCAGTCCGTCTTTCGTGTAGAAGTGTCCGGCCGGTTGTCCATCAACAAAAGCGTATACGCGCAACGAGTGCAGAACAGTCTCGTTGTTTGTGGGAATACCGTCGGTCTCCTCTACGGCCCGGGTGCCTATGTTCAGTTGCACCAACGCATCACCCTTTTCAGAGGGGACTGTATATTTTTCTTTGATACAGCCGGAGAGCAGAGAAGCACAACAGCCGAATAAGAACACCGCATAAAGTATCTTTCTCATGTTTCACATATTTTAAGGGTCTTAAAATTCAGGTTTCACTTGCTCAACATACCATTCGGGAACGGTGACCTTTATCGCGCCCGCCTTGAATTCGATCCGGATCGGAATCAGCACCTCTTGTTTAGAACAATCGATCATAGGGTTAGCAGCCAAAAAATCAGCCAGGTTGATCTCCGCCAGCAGCTCTTCCCCGGAAGCCTGACGCAGACAGACGTTCACGTCCCTGTGATTCATGTGCCGCATTATGTTGGCACGAGCCGTCAGCAATTTTTTGCCGGACTCATATGTAGTTTCAAGCAAATAATCCGTAGCCTCTCCGCATGCCCGGTTCTCGAAATCGGTACAAGGCGAGACACCACATATCTCAAGTACAGGCAATGAACCTGCACGTTTTCCCACAGCGGGAATCCCAACCACTTCTACGAACAAATCGTAGTGGGAGCTGGCAAATTCTATCGTTTTGGTCTGATCATCCTCTTCCCTGCCGGTAAAAGGCAGCACGGTATAGGACGTTGAAGCGTGATAAAGAGAGTCGGTGCCGGAAACCTGTTTACCGGCAAAATAATCCCCGTCAGCAAATACTATTTTGTTAAAGTCACAAGTGGTGAGGCCCTCCACTCTCGTGTGATGGGTGTTTCCCACGCAGACGATCCTGTAATCCCCGGCTTTGAGCGGAGGAAGCAAAGCCGTACGGCTTGCTAACTCATCGTCGGATAAAGTATGCGAATTGACGCATTTATTCTCTGCATCGAAAACATACATTTCCACCCGGCAGATCTTGTCGGGGAATATCTCCGTCGTACCATCTCCCTTATAGCTGAGTGTCAACCTGTTGATGCTAAAACAGTCATCTATATCCTCATCGATACAAGAAGTTAACGCACCTCCTAACAACGCCAGACAGAAAACAATACTCGTCAATTTCATAAATCTTATTTTTATTTCATCAAGGAGAAAAAAGAGGGGGAAGACGGGATACACCCGCCATTCCGCACCCTTTAATAATTATTAGAATTCAGGAGAAACAGGAACGACAGTCCAGTCTGCCACATCCACATTTAACTCCACGCAACGCTCAGGTTCGTCGAAATCACCATCCGTGAACGAGTAGAGCACCCGGTAGATCTTTCCTGATGTAAAGGCAGAAGCATTGGTAAACTGTCCGCGTAAATAGAGAGGCACCTCTGAATTACTGTTCACACCGCGCAGGGCGAGCAACAACTCAGGATTCTTAGCAGCATCCGTCACGTGTGCTAAACCGTAAGTGATGATTCCGGCGGCATCTTCTCCATCTTCAGCAGGATCGGTAATATCCGTACCATCTACGAATTTTTTCCCGCCGACAGCCAATTCTAAATTCAATTCATCGGCCCACGGTGCGGAACGATCTTCGATCCAACCCCATACTTCCGTATGATCGATAGTTTCAAATACTTTAGTATCCTCCACAGGAAGTTTAGACACGAAATCAGACTGTGTATAGTAATTGTTCAATGCTATTTTCTGTAACTTGACAGAGGTATACTTGGGAACATCTCCCTCTTGGGTATACTGGAATCCATAGATTTCGAAACGCGATACACGTGGTAGCATTTCTCTTCGTTGCTCTGATCGTCTAGTAATAACACTACATCCTCCTAGGCACAAAGTGGTTAGCAATAACCATAACGTCCATCTTATTTTAGTTCTCATATTTTCCTTTGATGCTTCCATGAACGACTCCACTAAATGAGTTTATTTCCCAGTCTCTTCTGCTTTACTTAACAGATCATCTAATTTTGCTGAAATACCATAACAACCAACTTCGAACTGTCCTTAATCTTCCATTTGAACAGTCGTATCGATCGTTAACTTTTTATCGCCATTGATCACAAGATAGACATTCATCCCTCCCATTGGATTGTATTCCAATTCACCTTTTATCAGGGTATAGGAGTGAATGACACCTTCTGAAGTGAAAGCTTTAGGATCGATACTGATTAACAAGTGTTTTATCGCTCGCTCCATTTTCGTGCTTTCTGCAATCTGAATCATTTCCCTTCTCTCAGCAGC
>ENA-OURZ01004232-OURZ01004232.1-human-gut-metagenome-genome-assembly--contig:-NODE-4232-length-11090-cov-2.802809_pt1 | contig 11090 bp, 10 predicted proteins | sample MGYA00242073_ERZ509195 | MGnify/ENA primary metagenome ERZ509195 (study PRJEB26280, sample SAMEA2338837) | human gut metagenome | biome: human gut; feature: human-associated habitat; material: faeces...
GCGAATCCAGCCCCGGCGACGCGAAGTCGAAGGCGGCCTGATAGCGGAAGATCGAAGTCGCCAGCGGCGCGCCCCCGCGCGAGAGGATGCTGCCGCGCTGCGCCGGAATGGTCTCCTCGGTGAAGATGCGGCTGGCCAGCCGTTCGGCGTTGTAGGCCACTTCGGAACTGAAGAGCTGCACCCAGACCAATCGTCCGAGCACGACGGCCCCGGCGAGTATGAACAGCACGTAAAGCAGCCGTACCCGCAGCAGAATGTCGCTTTTGATCTTCGAACGCTCCTGTTTCATCGCCGTTTAATTTTCGATGATTTCGCCCGGGGCGGAGGGGTCATTGAGGTCGATGCCGCGTTCGCGCAGCCGCTCGACGATGGCCGAGTGGGTCGTACGGCTGTAACGCTGCTCCTGCAGGCGGATCGACCGTTCGCGCAGGATCTGGACTTCGCGTTCGAGGCGCGTGTATTTCATGTCGAGGTGCAGTGCCGTGAACATGACGGCGATGCTCAGGAAGAACATGCCCGCGATCGAGAGCATGTAGGGGTAATATTTCGATACGCCTTCGCGTACGAGGATCGTGCCCGAAAAAAGCTGCCAGAAGGTACTGGCCTTGCGGCGGCGCTCCCTGCGTTCGCGCTCCTCGGCTTCGGCTTTCTCTTCTGCCTCGCGCTCCAGGTCGGCGCGGATCTCCTCCTCGGCCTCGCCCCGTTCGATGCGCAGTACCTCGCGCCGCACGCGGCGGGCGAATTCCGCTTCCTGTGCGCGCTGCGCCTCCTCTTCGGGGGTTATGGGGTCGAATTCGTGGTCGGGATACATGGCCGGGTCATCGTTTTACGGCGGCGCGCAGCTTCGCCGAGCGCGACCGGGGGTTGCGTTCCAGTTCTTCGTCCGAGGGGACGACCGCCTTGCGCGTGAGGATTTCGAACGGCGTGAGGGCGCGGCCGTAGAAATCCTTTTCCACCTCGCCCGCGAAATTGCCGCTGCGCAGGAAATTCTTTACCAGCCGGTCTTCGAGCGAGTGGTAGGAGATGACGACCAGCCGTCCGCCCGGGCGCAATACCCTGAGGCTCTGTTCGAGCGCCATTTTGAGCGCCTCCATCTCGCCGTTGACCTCGATGCGGAGGGCCTGGAAGAGCTTGGTCAGGAATTTCGACTCGTCTTTCTTCGGCGTGCAGGGACGGACGGCCTCGACCAGCTGCGCCGTGGTTTGAATCGGCGCCGTTTCCCGCGCCCGGACGATGCAGTTGGCGACCTTCCACGGGGTGTCCAGTTCGCCCCAGTCCCCCAGCAGCTGCGTGAGCGTCTGGGCCGGGTAGCTGTTGACGACCTTCGCCGCCGTCAGCCCGCCCCGCTGGTTCATGCGCATGTCCAGCGGCGCCTCGCCCCGGAACGAAAATCCCCGTTCCACGGCATCGAAATGGTGCGACGAGACTCCCAGGTCGGCCAGTATGCCGTCCGTCTCGGTCACCCCGCGCAGCCTGAGGGCTCCGCGCAGGAAACGGAAATTGCTCTCGACATAGCGGAACCGGGCGTCATCGGGGGCGTTCGCGAGCGTATCGCGATCCTGGTCGAAGGCATAGAGCCGCCCTTCGGGCCCCAACTCTTCGAGGATACGGCGCGAGTGGCCGCCCCCGCCGAAAGTGAGGTCGACGTAGGTGCCTGCGGGGTCGATGCCGAGCAGGCCGACGGACTCTTCCAGAAGGACAGGTGTATGGTACTGAGACATATTCGTTGCCGATGAGGTCGATTTGGGTGTAAAGTTAGGGATTTTTCGAAAAACAATACCTATATTTGCGGATATAATTTTTTGAACATCCCTATGCCCAGAATAGATATCGGAGCGGTACTCGCCGAGAAAGCCCCGCGGTTGGCCCGCTGGGTTCCCGGGTTCGTCCTCCGCTGGCTCCGCCGTACGATCCATGAGCCGGAAATCAATTACATCCTCGAGCATTACTGGAACCTGCCGCCGCAGGAGTTCATCCGTGCCTGTTTCCGCGAATGGCAGGTGACCTATTCGGTCGAAGGGCTCGAAAAACTCGATCCCAAAGGCCGTTATCTTTTCGCATCGAACCACCCGTTCGGGGGGATGGACGGCATGATGCTGGCCGACAAGCTGATCGACCGCTTCGGCGATGCGCGCGTGGTGGTCAACGACCTGCTGATGCACCTCGAACCCCTCCGCCCGCTGTGGATCCCGGTCAACAAACACGGTTCGCAGAACAGCCTTTACGCCCGCAAGTTCGACGAGGAGTTCTTCGGCGAGCTGCCTATCCTCACCTTCCCCGCCGGGCTGTGCTCGCGCTGCATCGGGGGCGAGGTGACCGACCTGCCGTGGAAGACCAATTTCCTGAAGAAAGCCTATGCCTCGCAGCGCCAGATCGTGCCGGTGTTCGTCGAGGGACGGTTGTCGAACTTCTTTTACCGCGTCGACCGTATCCGCCGGATGCTGGGCGTGAAATTCAATATCGAGATGCTGTGGTTGTCCGACGAGATGTTTTCGCAGAAGGGCAAGCATTTCCGCATCCTCGTGGGCGACCCCATCCCCGTCGCCGAGCTGCAACGCTACGGCGGCCTCCGCGACCAGGCGGAGTTCGTACGCAAAAAAGCGTATTTTTTGGAAAATATGCTCCTCCCGGCGGAAAATAACGGGTAAATCGGTATTTTTGTCCTAAGTTATGCAAGCACGAGAAATGGAACCTATCATACCTCCCGTCGACCGGGAATTGCTCCGCGCCGAACTTACGCCCGTGCGCAAAGCGCGCGACACGAAGAAGGCCGGGAACGAGATCTATATCTTCCCGGCGTCGGAGTGCCCGGCGCTGATGCGTGAAATCGGACGGCTGCGCGAGATCGCGTTCCGCGGCGCCGGCGGCGGTACGGGCCGGGAGGTGGATATCGACGCCGAAGACCTGGCCGAGGACGGGTATTACCAGCTGATCGTCTGGGATCCGGCGGCCGGGGAGATCGTCGGAGGCTACCGTTTCATCATCTGTACGGACGAATATCCCCGCCACCTCTCGACCGAACACTATTTCCGTTTCAGCGACAAGTTCCGTCGCAAGTACCTGCCCCGCACCATCGAGCTGGGACGCTCGTTCGTGCAGCCCTCCTACCAGGCGCGCGGTAACGCCAAGAGCATCTACGCGCTGGATAACCTTTGGGACGGCCTCGGGGCGCTGATCGTGCTGGATCCGAATGCGAAATACCTTTTCGGCAAGGTGACGATGTATACGACCTACAAGGCCGTGGCGCGCAATGCGCTGATCTGGTTCCTGCGCCGCTATTTCCCCGACCGCGAGAACCTCGTGGAGGGTATCCATCCGTTGAAGCTCGACTTGGACGACCCCTATTACGAACAGCTTTTCACGGGGCGTACCTATCAGGAGAACTACCGGATACTGATCCAGAAGATCCGCGAGTTCAACGAGAACATCCCGCCGCTGATAAATGCCTACATGAACCTTTCGCCCACGATGCGGGTCTTCGACACGGTGTCGAACCCCGATTTCGGCGGCGTGGAGGAGACGGGCATCCTGGTGACCATACGCGATATTTATCCTGAAAAGCGCGAGCGCTATACCCGCTGGCTGGGTTGGCAGGCCGATCTGAAATACCGCCGGGAATTATTCCGCGAGCACATCCGCGGGCATTTCGACCGGATCAAGAAGAAAAGAAACGGCTAACTCCTCGTTTTCAATGACAAAGCCGCACGGGACAACCCGTGCGGCTTAAATTTTACCGTTATTTTTTGCGGCAACGCAGTAAAACGGGATTCGCGGCGTTTATATATGCAGTATCGAAAAACAATTCGCTTTATGAAAAGATTATTCCGGCTCTTCCTTTGCCTGGCGCTGCTTTCGGGCACCGCGGCGTGCAGCGATGACGAAGTATCGCAGAACCTGATCGTAATCAACGGCGGGGAACATTTCCTGTCGCTCGACGGACTGGCCCGTGCGGGCAAGATTTCCGTGCTGGCTCCCGCCCCGTGGCGTGTGACGAAGGCTGCGGGGGATACGTGGTTCAGGCTTTCCGCGACCGAGGGCCCTGCGGGATATTCCGAGGTCGAACTGAGCCTCGACGAGAATCCGGGTGCCGCACGCAGCGCCCAGCTCGCCTTTGCATGCGGGGATGCGATCGTGCCTTTCCGCCTGTCGCAGGGGGCCCTGTCGGCCGGCTACGACTCCCCCGACTATTATTTCTACGTGACGTTCGGGACGATGCCTACCTTGTATGCGGGCATTCACCTGCTCTCGCACGACAAGCCCGGCTACGTGTTCTATTCGCGCTCCAAGACGTTCGACCCGGCGGAGTTCCCGGCGCGTGCCGAGGTTACGACCGCCGCAGACCGAACGGCCGATGCCACGCAGGCCGAAATGGAGGCTATGGCGCGCGAAATGAAGCGCCGTATCCTGGAGATCAACAGTGCCGACCCGACGGCCGTCTTCGGCCTCTATGTGGACGACCTGCGCTGCCGGATCGGTTACGACTGGTTCGTGGCGCAGGGGATCGACTCGGCACGGGTCAAGGTGAGCATGCTCTCCGACGGTACGGGAACCTACAATAACTTTTACAACTATTTCGGCGACGCGGCGACGGCCGAGCAGAACTGGGAGAGCTATGCCTCGGAGGTCGAGGCGCTGGACTGGAACCACGGCGGACGTTATCCCGAGACCCGTTCGCTGCCCGAGTTCGAAAGCTATACGTGGCCTTATTTCCTTTCTACCCGCCCCGATTATCGGCTGGTGGTGCAGGACGGTTCGCTGCTGGAAAGTTCCTGTCCGTTCATCACCGAGAAGCTCGGGGAGATGGAGATCGAAAGCATCCAGCCTTACGAGATGCTTTCGGCGCTGCCCGAGTCCTCGCGCAAGCGGTTCTACGACATGGCGGGATTCGATTACGACAAATTTGCGGCGCTGTTCGACGCCTCCCCGAAGAAAAACCTCATCATCATCGGCACGAGCCATGCCGACGATGCCAGCGCCCGCTTGCAGCGCGATTATGTAGCACGGATCATGGAGCAGTACGGCGCGCAGTACGACGTGTTTTTCAAACCCCATCCTGCCGATACCACTTCGGCGGGGTATGAAACGGAATTCCCCGGGCTGACGCTGCTGCCGGGCCAGATGCCTTTCGAAATATTCGTCTGGTCGCTCATCGATCGCGTCGACATGATCGGCGGCTACCCCTCGACGGTCTTCCTGACGGTACCCGTCGACAAGGTGCGGTTCATCTTCGCCGCCGATGCCGCGAGCCTCGTGCGGCCGCTCAACATCCTGTTCCGCGATGCGACGGATGTCGAGTGGATGCAATAGGTGCCTTCAGGCAGTATTATGAAAAAGCCGGGCTTCGCGAACGAAGCCCGGCTTTTCCGTGGCCGTTCCGGGGCGGGTTTACCGCGATGCCGCCAGCGACGACGGGGTGACGCCCTCGGAGTTTTTCGCCCAGTCGCCGCGGGCGCGGAGCACCTGCTCGACGATGTCGCGCACGGCCCCTTCGCCGCCCCGGAACTCCGAGACGTAACGCGAAGCCTCGATCACTTCGGCCGCGGCGTCGGCCGGGCAGACCGGGATGCCCACCTCGCGCATGCACTCCAGGTCGGGGATGTCGTCGCCCATGTAGATCGCGTGCGCGGGGTCGATGCCCTCGTCGGCGAAATATTCCCGCATGGCCGTGATTTTGTCCATGCAGTCGGTGTAGTAGCGGTTGATACCCAGCATCCGCAGGCGGTTTTCGAGCGTCTTGCCGCGTCCGCCGGTGATGATGCAGACCTTGTAGCCCATCTTGACGGCGTAGCCCAGCGCATAGCCGTCCTTGGCATTGTAGCGGCGGATGAAATCGCCGTCGAGCGTGGGGATGATGCCGCCGTCGGTCATCACGCCGTCCACGTCGAAGACGAAGGCTTCGGTGCGGACTATATCTTCTTTGAAGTTTCCCATATGTTGTTGCTTATTATCGAGTAGATGTTTTCGAGTCGGGGGTCGGCGGCAAGCAGTGCACGGTGGCATGCCATCGTGTGCAGGTCGTTGCGCACGGCGGGGCCTGTCTGCACGTCGGCCGGGGAGGCGGCGTCGAGCGCCTTGGCAGCGGTCTCGGCCAGGAGCGGTTTGAGTACGTCGAAGGGCAGGCCCGCGCTGCGGACGATGCCTTCGCCGACGGCGTACATGTGGTTGACGAAGTTGCAGGCGAAAACCGCCGCGAGGTGCACCTTGGCGCGGCAGGCCGAGTCGGCCCACACCACCGTGTGCGAAAGACGGCGGGCGAAGGCTTCGAGTGCGGGACGCAGGGATTCGTCATCGGTTTCGAGGAAGAGGGGGATTTGCGAAAAATCCACGCTGCGCCCTTTGGTGAAGGTTTGCAACGGATAGAAGACGGCGCGGCGTGCGTGGGCGGGAAGCGCATCGAGCGGTACGCTCCCCGCAGTATGGGCGACGACGGCTCCTGCAGGCAGGGGCAGCGCCGCGGCTACCTCCCCGACGGCCTTGTCGCTCACAGAGATCAGGTATATGTCCGCGTCGGCCAGCCGTGCCGGGTCTGCTGTCCACTGCGTTCCGGCGAGTGCGGCGACAGCCTCCCCCCGCGCGGCGTTGCGGGCGAACAACTGTACCAGTTGCAGGCCGCTTCGGGCGACGGCCTGCGCCAATGCTTCGGCAAGGTTTCCGCTGCCGACGATCACTACGCGTTCCAAAGGTCTCTCCATATCGTTTTACAGTAAATCCACCAGCCGGACGTTGTCCTGCGATTTGCGGGCGGTCTCTTTGAGCGTTTCCAGTTCCTGGTCGATGCGGGTCAGTTCGGCGCTCTGGGTCAGGTCGACGGTCGTTTGCCCCGATTTTTCGACCGCTTCGAGTATGCCGTAAACGGTCATCGACTGGGGGTCGTGCGCCGGGGCGAAGGCTACTTCGCGCTCGCCGTCGCCCGAGGGCACGGCGATCAGTTGTCCGGCCTGCACGAGCTGGTAAAGGATGTCGTTGACGATGCGCGTGGGCAGATCCAGTTGTGCCCGGATCTCGTCGGCCGGGGTGGCGCCGCCCTGGCCGCGGAAGCGCCGCACGACCGTGAGCATCACGGCCAGCAGGATCTTGCGCCGCTGGTCGTAGCTGATGAGCAGCGATTCGCGCTCTTCGCCGAAACGGGCGATGTTCTGGTAGGCGAACGACAATTCGCCGCCGAACAGCAGGATCTGCCACGAGGTCTGGAGCCAGATGAGCAACAGCGGCAGCGCTGCGAAACTGCCGTAAATGGCATTGTAGGAGGTCATCCACCGCTGGATGTAGAGGTATCCCCACTGGAAAAGCAGGAAAAGCGTGCCGGCGACGATGCCCGCCATCAGCGCGCTCTTGAATTTGACTTTGGTGTTGGGGATGATGATATACAGGATGGTGAACATCACCCAGATGATGAACATCGACGCGAAGCGCGAGAGCAGGTCGAAATACCAGCTGCCGTCGAATCCCAGCATCTGCTGGGCGTAATTGCCCACGGCGTTGGCTACGACCCACAGCACCGGGACGATCATCACCACGGCGATATAGTCGGTGTACTGGCGCGTCACGCTGCGTTCGACCTTGACCTCCCAGATGTTGTTGAAGGCGCTTTCGATCGAGCCGAAGACCCGGATTATGGCCCAGAAGAGCATCACCAGCGCCACGGCCGCCACCACGCCGCCCTGCGTGCGGGCCAGCGCCTTTTCGGCGAAACCGACGACGTAGTCGATGATTTCGGGGTTCTGCGGGAAGAGGGCGTAGAGGTTGTCGATCAGTCCGTCGGCCAGCCCGAAGCCCTTGACCACGGCGAAAACCACCGCTACGATCGGCACCAGCGACATCAGCGTATAGAACGTGAGGGCCGCGCTGCGGACGATCGTGCCGTGTTCCAGCAGGCCCCGCGCCGTGTAGAACAGCAGGCGGTACTGCTGTACGAGCCACCGGATGACCGGGTTGCGCCATTCGTTGATGTCGCGCCGGAAGATCGTGTCGGTGAAGTAGGTGAATATCTCGCTGATTTTCATAGGCTGTTACGATTCCTGCAAACGGACTGCGCGCCGAACGCCGCCGGGCGCATTCCGATATGCTGCAAATATAGCTATTTCAACCGGACCGCCCAAAATCCGTTTCCGATTTTGGTGAAGGCCAGCCGCACGTCGGCTCCCGCGTGCACGCCCAGCCGCCGGGCCAGCTCCTCGGCTCCGAACGGGAAGTCGCGTTTCATCAGCTCGGCTCCGGCTCCTTTCAGGCTGCGTTTCAGCCGCCGCGGGTCGTACGGTTCGATGCTTTCGACTGCGAATACCTTGCCGATTACCTCCTGCGGCTCTTCGGCGGCGAATCCGTAGCCGTTTTCGCTCCAGATGTCGGCTTTGCCGCGGCACATCGGCCAGCCGCGCCTTCTGCAGCGCGACGTCGGGCACGACCAGCCAGCGGTAGCGCGACGGGTCGAAGGTGTCGGGTGCGGGCGGCGGCGTCTGGCCGGGGGTGGCCGTGAAACTGCCGCGGCCGAGCGCCGTCGCCGTGAGGGCGGGACCCGTGCCGTCGGCATAGACGAGCACTTCCTTGCACTCGTCGCCGAGCGAAACGACCTCCACGCGGCTGTCGGGAAAGAGCCGCAGGGCTTCGTCCACGTCGAACAGCGGCGAGTTCTTGATGCACAAACGCCCCGATGCCCGCTCGATAAGCGGCATCAGGACGGTGATGTCGGGCGAGCACGCTTCGAGCCGCACCAGCTTGCGGCCGTCGGCCGAGCGGCGGTCGGGGTCGGCGAAAATCCAGTCGAAGCGCAGTCCGGGCCGTTGCAGATACTCCTCGGCCGAGGTGTGGACGACCTCTATATTGGAGACTCCGAGCCGCCGGAAGTTTTCGGTGGCGATACGGGCCAGCGTTTCGCTGCGTTCGAGCGTCACCACGCGGCGGAAACGGCGCGCCAGGAAAAAGGCGTCGGCGCCCAGCCCGCAGGTGAGGTCGAGGACGGCCCCGCCCGCGATCCGCTTGTGGGCGGCGCAGGCTTCGCTCGATGCCTGTTCGAACGCCAGCGGCGGCAGGATGCACTGTGCGGCGGCGTACGAGGGGAGTTTCGCCTCTGCCCGCGCGAGGTACTTGACCTGCGTGGCGACCAGCCGGGCGTGGGGTGTGTTGCGGTCTAAGGCCACCTCCAGCGGGTCGCGGCCGCGGTTGGCGGCGATGGCCCGCTGCACTTCGTCCGTAAGCAGCAGTTCGTATTCTTCGGGGGTCATCATGCCGGCAAATGTACGCTTTTTTTCGGTTCGGCGGACCATGCGGCAGCCGTTGCGAGCGCGAAAAAGAGGTAAACGGCCGCCGTCGCCCCTCCGCCGAGGGCGTATTCCGCCGCTGCGCAGGACAGATCCGCCGTGACGCGCGCCAGCGCGTTGAGTCCTTCGGCCGTGTGCGACAGCACGCATTCGAATGCCGGGGCCGCCCATCCGACCGGCAGCAGCATCCAGAGCGCGCCGGCCAGCACCAAGACGCTTCCGAGCAGGATCGCCGCCGGGTTGACGACGACTCCCGCCAGCGGCACGATGCCGAACGTATGCGATACGAGGGGCGCCGTGGCCAGCGTCGCCGCAAGGCTGACCGCCAGCGCGTCGGTAATCGGATTCAGCGCCCGCCGCCGGGTGCGGAGCCGGCGGCAGAGGGGTACGCCCCATGCGAGGATCGCCGCGACGGCCGCGAACGAGAGCTGGAAGCTGATGTCTCCGAGCCATGCGGGATTCCACAACAGCATGCCGAAGGCGGCCGCGGCGAGGGCGTTCAGGCCGTTGTATTCCGACGCGGAGGCGAGGGCCGACTGGAGCATCGTGAACATCACCGCCGCCCTCACGGCGCTGGGCGGAAATCCCGCCGCGGCGACGTAAATCCAGATGCAGGCCGCCGCCAGCAGGTTGCGCAGCAGATGGCCCCTGCGCAGCAGCGGCAGCCACCACAACAGCAGATTGACCAGCGCGAAGACGATGCCCGTGTGCAGTCCCGATACGGCCAGCAGGTGCGAGAGTCCGCTGCGCGAGTAGGCCGCGCGCAGTTCGGGCGTGATGCCGCTCCGGTCGCCCGCCGTCATGGCGCGGCAGACGGCACCCGCGTCGCCGGGGATTCTCAGACGGCCCATTCGTTCGGCGGCGTGCAGATGCAGGGCCGTATTGCGGGCGGGCAATCGTTCGAGGATGGTTCGCTCTGACAGCCATATCGTTCCCGCGAATCCCCGCCGCGTCATCAGGCGGCGGTAACTCTCCGCGCCGCCGCGCAGCGGCCGGACCGTGCCCCGGCAACGGAGACGCTCGCCCGGATGCAGGGGCGTCAGAGTGTCGGCATGGAGTGTCACCCGGTCGCCTGCGGGGCGCCATGTGCCGTCGGCCGGGTCGCGCCACGCCGTGACGGTCGCTTCGGCGGAAGCATAGCGGCCCCGGTCGGCGGGGATGCCCTCGACGGAGAGTTCATAGGCTGTGTATACCCCGTAAGGTACCGTGCGTCCGGTATCGCGGAGCTGTGCCGCGCCGAATCCCGCCGTGAAGAGCATGGCGAGGGTGCAGAGCGGCGACCGGAGAAGCAGCGCCAAGACGCCGGAGAGCAAAAAGGCCCCTGCGAGAAACCACAGGGGCAGTGCGAAACGGTCGGCGGCGAGAATCCCGGCCGCAAACGGCACGACGGCTTTCAGCATCGGCATGCGGTCGAGTTTGGCAAGCAGGAATTCGGGTTTCATACCTGCAAATATAGCAAAATAGGGCTGTTTTGTGTGCTGTTCAGGCAAAAGGATTTCGTGCCGCCGCCGGATCGGGCGGGACTCTCCGCCGCTATTGGCGAAATAGCTCCCAACCCCGCTCCACATCATCCATATCGGCCGCCGTGCCGTTTTCCACCCGTGAAATGGCCGCCGCCATGCGGAGCATCGTTGTCCGGTCGCGGGTGTCGACCGGACGGTCGTCGGCAATGCCCACGGCGTCGGCGACTGCGCGGATGTAGATTTCCGTATGGTTCTCCGAAGGCGGGGCCCAGCGCGAGATCATGCCGCGGATGGTCTCCAGACCGTGGCGGATGCGGTAGGTGTCCAAGAGAACGAAGATCGCCCGATACCCCCACGGCATGGATTCGAACTG
>ENA-OURZ01004233-OURZ01004233.1-human-gut-metagenome-genome-assembly--contig:-NODE-4233-length-11086-cov-4.536760_pt1 | contig 11086 bp, 7 predicted proteins | sample MGYA00242073_ERZ509195 | MGnify/ENA primary metagenome ERZ509195 (study PRJEB26280, sample SAMEA2338837) | human gut metagenome | biome: human gut; feature: human-associated habitat; material: faeces...
AATTGCCACTCCAATGACTAACAGTGGGATTGGAATTATCAGGATCAGTGGAGATGAGGCACTTGATATTATTGAAAAAGTATTTAAACCGAAGAAAAAAGATAAGAAGATCAAAGATGTAAAGACATATACGGCACATTATGGACATGTCTATGATGAAAGCACATTGCTAGATGAATGTATTGTATTAGTTATGAAAGGACCTCATTCTTATACAGCAGAAGATGTTGTTGAGATTAACTGCCACGGTGGTGTGGTTGTTATGAAGAAGGTTCTGGAAGCAGTATTTAAGGCAGGAGCAACGCCAGCTGAGCCGGGAGAGTTTACAAAGAGAGCATTTTTGAATGGACGAATCGACCTTTCAGAAGCAGAAGCTGTTATGGATCTGATTCAGTCTAAGAATGAATTTGCAATGAGCACATCTCTAAAGCAGTTAGAGGGGGCACTTGGAAAGAAAATTACAGAGATCCGAAAACAGATTATTCACAGCGTTGCATTTATCGAATCAGCATTGGATGACCCAGAACATTATAGTGTGGATGGATTTTCAGATGAGCTGAGAGAGCAGGTTGAGAAAATTATTAAACAGTTGAATGAATTTCTGGAGAATGCAGATAATGGACGAATTCTCAAAGAAGGAATACAGACTGTTATTGTTGGAAAACCGAATGCAGGAAAGTCATCCCTTCTGAATATTCTGGCGGGTCATGACCGTGCGATTGTTACAGATATTGAAGGAACGACAAGAGATGTCTTAGAGGAGCAGATCCGTCTGCAGGGACTGACTTTGAATATCATTGATACTGCCGGAATCCGTCAGACAGACGATATCGTGGAAAAAATGGGTGTCGATAAGGCGAAAGAATACGCAAAAGAGGCAGATCTTATTATTTATGTTGTAGATGCATCAAGAAATCTTGACGAAAATGATGAAAAAATCTTTGATTTGATTTATGATAAAAGAACAGTGATTCTGCTTAATAAGTCGGATCTGGATACTGTAGTGACAGAAGAGATGATCCGCGAAAGGATTTCACAAAAGGGTGTTCAGAAGCAGATTCCTGTGATTGCGATTTCTGCGAAGGAAGAGCAGGGAATCAAGGAACTTGAGAACACCGTGAAAGCAATGTTCTTAAAGGGAGATCTCTCATTCAATGAAGAGGTTTATATTACAAATGCAAGACAGAAAAATGCATTGGTCAATGCGAGAGAGAGTATGAAGAAAGTCATTTTCAGCATTGACGCCGGCATGCCGGAGGATTTCTATTCGATCGATCTGATGGATGCCTATGAATCACTTGGAAATATTACCGGAGAATCAATAGGAGAAGATTTAGTAAATGAAATATTCAGCAAGTTCTGTATGGGAAAATAAAGATGAATATGATGTTGTCGTTGTAGGCGCAGGACATGCGGGCTGTGAGGCTGCACTTGCGACTGCAAGACTTGGATTTAAGACAGTGATCTTTACGGTCAGTGTGGACAGTATTGCGCTGATGCCATGCAATCCGAATATCGGAGGAAGCTCAAAGGGGCATCTGGTCAGAGAGTTGGATGCACTTGGCGGAGAGATGGGAAAAGTCATTGACCAGACATTTATCCAGTCTAAGATGCTTAACAGTTCAAAAGGTCCTGCCGTGCATTCACTGCGTGCACAGGCGGATAAGGCAAATTATAGTAAAACAATGCGTCAGGTGCTTCAGAACCAGGAGAATCTGGATATCCGTCAGATGGAAGTGACAGAGATCCTGGCAGAGGATGGGAAGATCACAGGAGTACAGACGTACTCAGGCGCTATTTACCGCTGTAAGGCCGTTGTACTCTGTACGGGTACATATTTAAAGGCACGCTGTATTTACGGCGAAATAAGTACACATACGGGCCCTAACGGGCTTCAGAGTGCCAACTATCTGACAGATAGCCTGAAAGCACTCGGAATTAAGATGTATCGCTTCAAAACAGGTACACCGGCGCGTATTGATAAGAATACGATTGATTTCAGCAAGATGCAGGAGCAGAAAGGAGATGAGAGGGTTGTACCGTTCTCGTTTACTACAGATCCTGAGAGTGTTCAGATCGATCAGGCGTCCTGCTGGCTGACTTATACGAATGAGACAACACATGAGATCATCCGTGGCAATCTGGACCGTTCACCGCTTTATTCAGGAGCAATTGAAGGTACGGGACCGAGATATTGTCCGTCGATCGAGGATAAGGTTGTGAAATTCCCGGACAAGAACCGTCATCAGGTATTTATTGAGCCGGAAGGTCTCTATACAAATGAGATGTATATTGGTGGAATGTCCAGTTCTCTGCCGGAAGATGTGCAGGAAGAAATGTATCATTCCGTACCGGGACTGGAACATGCAAAAATCGTAAAAAATGCATATGCCATCGAATATGACTGTATTAATCCACGTCAGTTATATCCTACACTGGAATTTAAGAAAATCAAAGGACTGTTCAGCGGCGGTCAGTTTAACGGAAGCTCAGGGTATGAAGAAGCAGCGGCGCAGGGACTGATCGCAGGAATTAATGCTGCTCTGGAAGTTAAAGGTCAGGAACAGCTGATTCTTGACCGTTCTGAGGCTTATATTGGTGTTCTTATTGATGATCTGGTAACAAAAGAAAACCATGAGCCATACAGAATGATGACCAGCAGAGCGGAGTACAGATTACTTCTCCGACAGGACAATGCGGATCTGAGACTTCGTAAAAAGGGATATCAGGCAGGGCTCATCAGTGAAGAGGATTATCAGAAAATCCTTACGAAAGAAGAACAGATAAAAACAGAGATCAGCAGAGTAGAACATACAAATATCGGAGCAAACAAAGAGGTTCAGACCCTTCTGGAAAGCTATAACAGCACACCGCTGAAATCCGGAACCACTCTGGCAGAACTGATCCGCCGTCCGGAACTTTCTTATGAAGCAATCAAACCACTTGATAAAGAACGTCCGGAGCTGCCATGGGATGTACAGGAACAGGTTGACATTAACATCAAGTATGATGGATATATCCGCAGACAGTTAAAACAGGTAGAACAGTTTAAGAAACTGGAAGCAAAGAAAATCCCGACAGATCTTGATTATGAGAAAGTTGGAAGCCTGAGAATCGAAGCACGTCAGAAACTGGAAGCATACAGACCGATTTCAATCGGACAGGCTTCCCGAATTTCAGGAGTTTCTCCTGCTGATATATCAGTTTTACTGGTGTATCTTTCCAGTACGAAATAATTAATATAATACGCTTTAATGTGCTTATAAAAACAAGAAATTGGCAAAAAATATTAAAATAGTACATAAAAGAGCAAAATAACGGACTATAAATAACAGATAAAATCATAAAAGCACATAAAACAACCCTGTAAAATATACAAAAATAATAAATAAAGGTAGAAAAAGGAGAATAATACATGCCGTATAATCTGACGACATTGGAAAATGGATGCAGAGAACTGGGTATAGAGCTGAGCCAGAAGCAGAAAAATCAGTTTATCCAGTTTTATGAATTTCTGGTAGAAAAAAATAAGGTTATGAATCTGACAGGTATTACTGAGTTTGAGGAAGTACTTACAAAGCACTTTCTTGACAGTCTTGCCTGTGTAAAAGCCATTGATATGACAAAAGTAAAAACAATTATGGACATCGGTACAGGTGCCGGATTTCCAGGTGTGCCTTTGAAAATTGCTTTTCCACATCTGGAGGCATGTCTGCTGGATTCTCTGAAAAAGAGGGTAAACTTCCTTGAGGAAAGTTTTGAGCTTCTTGGATTAGAAGGGATTAAGGCGATTCATGGAAGAGCAGAAGAGTATGCAAAAAATAAAGAGTATCGTGAGAAATATGATCTCTGTGTATCCAGGGCAGTATCAAACCTTGCAACTCTGTCAGAATATTGTCTTCCTTATGTAAAGACAGGAGGAACTTTCATTTCCTATAAATCAGGAACTGTACAGGAAGAGGCAGAAGAAGCAGAGAAAGCAATCAATATCCTCGGTGGTCAGGTGAAAGACATCACATACTTTAAATTGCCGGACTCCGAGATTGACCGATCCCTTGTCATTATAAATAAGAAAAAATCTACACCTGGAAAGTATCCGCGTAAAGCAGGAACACCATTAAAAGAACCATTGTCATAATAAATCTATGTATAGTTGTCTCATGAAATCTTCTGGCAAAAAATGCCGAGATTTCGGGACAGCTATTTTTTTCAAACAAACATCACAGAATAATCACACTTTTATCCTAATTTCATCACAACTTCATCATAAACTATTTTTATAGAGATGTCCTCGGGTTCCCCCATTCTCTGTTTCACCTGGGGACATTTTCTATATTTTATTTTGGCAAAAATTAAGAGGAGGAGAACACATTGATTGAAGTAAACAATCTGGTTAAACGATATGGTAACCATACGGCAGTTGACCACCTTTCCTTTAAAATAGAGAAAGGCAAAATCTATGGATTTCTGGGACCAAACGGTGCAGGAAAATCCACTACAATGAATATGATAACCGGATACATCGCATCCACCGAAGGAACCGTCAAAATTGACGGACACGATATCCTCGAAGAACCGGAAGCGGCAAAGAAATGTATCGGTTATCTGCCTGAACAGCCGCCGGTCTATTTTGATATGACTGTCCTGGAATACATGAAATTTGTGGCAGATCTCAAGAAAATCCCAAAAGATAAAAAAGCAAACATGATCGAAGAAGTCATGGATATGGTAAAGATTTCAGACATGAGAAACCGTCTGATAAAGAACCTGTCAAAAGGTTACAGACAGAGAGTTGGTCTTGCTGAGGCGATTATGGGGTATCCGGAGGTGATCATCCTGGATGAGCCGACAGTAGGTCTTGACCCTAAACAGATTATTGAAATCCGAACCTTAATTAAAGAATTAAAAAAGAAACATACCGTTATTCTCAGCTCGCATATACTTTCTGAAGTAAGCGCGGTATGCGATTACGTGCTGATCATTTCTCATGGAAAACTGGTAGCAAGCGATACTCCTGAGAATCTTGGAAAACTTGCAGAGGGATCCAATACTCTGGAGATGCTTATTAAAGGTGAAAAAACACAGATCAGGCAGGCTCTCGAGGGAATCGAGGGAGTCAACAGCGTAACAATGGAAAAAGATGAGAAACAGAATCTCTGGAGTGTGAAAGTTTCAACAGAGGAGCAGAATGACATTCGGGAAAAAGTATTCTACAAAATGTCGGAGATTAACAGCCCAATCTATGAGATGAAGTCCAGGAAAGTATCACTGGAGGAAATCTTCCTTGAACTTACTGCATCCGATAAACCAATATCTGCAGACGAAGTCCCAAATACACCTGAAGATAAAGATACTGATGCCGGTAGATCAAACGAGACAAACGTAAAACAGACATCAGCAGAAATACCGGAAGAACAGAATAATGATAAAGGGGGAGAGAAATAACCATGACAGCTATATATAAAAGAGAGCTGAAAAGTTACCTGACATCCATGGTAGGATATTTATTTATCTTTTTCATTCTTGTACTGACAGGTATTTATTTTTCAGCATATCAGCTTTCAGCAGCATATCCGAAATTTGAATACACCTTAAGTGCAATTACCTTTGCATTCCTGATCGGAGTACCGATTTTGACTATGCGTGTACTTGCAGAGGAAAGAAAACAGAAAACAGATCAGCTGCTTCTGACAGCACCGGTTTCTGTGAGCGGTATTGTAATAGGTAAATATCTTGCACTGGTAACTGTATTTGCTGTTCCGATGGCAGTTATGTGTACTTATCCGCTGATTATGTCCAGGTTTGGCACAGTAGAGTTTGCATCTGCATATACAGCAGTCCTGGGATTCTTTCTCCTGGGATGTGCAAATATTGCAATCGGTGTATTTATGTCAGCATTAACTGAGAGCCAGGTAATTGCAGCGGTACTCACATTTGTTTTCTTATTTGCATTTTACATGATGAATGGTATTTCTTCATTCTTCTCTCAGACATCTATGTCGACATGCGTGACATTTGGGTTATTGATCCTGGCAGCAGCCATCATTATCTATACCATGATCAAGAATATTCTGATCTCAGCAGTGATCGGTGTGATCGGAGAAGTGGCACTGATTATTATTTATGTAGTAAAATCCAGTATTTTTGAGGGCGGTATTCAGAAAGTCCTGGATGTGTTTAATCTGAGCGGACACTTTGATAATTTTACAAGTAACATCTTTGATATAAAAGGAATTGTATATTTTCTTTCTGTGATTGCAGTATGCCTGTTCCTTACAACACAGTCTATTTTGAAGAGACGCTGGAATTAGTGGGGAGGTGAAAGAAAATGAAACTGAAAGAAAAGATGAAAAATAATAACCATAAAAAATTTGACAAAAAGAAACTGATTGGCACCATCAGTAAGAAGCATATCAAAAACGGCTCTTACACAATGGTTATGTCAGTGATATTTATTGCAGTAGTTGTAGTGCTCAACATGATCGTAAATGCGATTCCGTCCAAATATTCAGAAATTGATATCAGCAGTCAGAAACTCTACAGTATTGGTGATGATACAAAAGCAATGCTGAAAGATCTGGACAAGGACGTAACAATTTACCAGATTGCACAGAGCGGTTCTGAAGATGAGAATATTACCAATCTGCTTAAGAAATATGAAGATGAATCCAAGCATATTAAAGTAGAGCAGAAGGATCCTGTAGTAAATCCTAAATTTGTAACGGAATATACAAGTGATGATCTTTCTGCAAACAGTCTGATCGTTGTATGTGGCGACAGAAATAAAGTCATTGATTACAACAATATCTATGAGAGCACAATTGATTATCAGACCTACAGCTCTCAGACTACCGGTTTCGACGGTGAAGGTCAGATCACAAGTGCGATCGGATATGTAACATCCGAAGATCTCCCGATCCTTTATACACTCGAGGGACATGGTGAGAAGGAGATGGATTCTACTATCAAAGAAGACATCGAGAAGGCAAACATGGATATTCAGTCTCTGAATCTTCTTACAGAGGGAAGTGTTCCGGATGATGCAGACTGCCTGTTCATTGATTCTCCATCCACAGATATTTCAGAAGATGAAAAGACTGCTATTATTGATTATCTTGAAAATGGCGGAAAGGCGATGATTTTCTCTGATTATACAACAGAAGACCTGCCAAACTTTGATGCAGTTCTGGAAAACTATGGTGTTCAGAGAGAAGCTGGAATCGTATTTGAAGGTGATAATCAGCATTATGCAATGCAGATGCCATATTATCTGGTTCCGACTATAAACAGCACAGATGCAAGCTCTGAGACTGTTTCCGGAGGATATTATGTACTTGTACCATATGCACAGGGAATCAAAAAAATGGATGATGTAAGAGATACCGTAACGATCAACAGTATCCTCACCACATCAGACCAGGCATATTCCAAGACAGATCTGAACAGTGATACTCTGGAGAAAGAAGACGGAGACGAAGCTGGCCCATTTGATCTGGGAGTAAGCATCACAGAGACTCTGGATGATGACAAAGAAACGCAGATCGTATACTATTCAACTTCCAATCTGATGGAATCACAGGTAAATCAGATGGTATCCGGCGGAAATGAGAAGCTGATCATCGAATCTCTGAAGTGGATGACAGACACAGAAGACAGTGCAACCGTATCTATCCCATCCAAGAGCCTGTCTGTATCTTATCTGACACTTACAGACTATGATGCTGCATTCTGGAAGATCTGCACCATCGGTCTGATTCCTGGATTCTTCCTTGTTGTAGGGTTTGCAGTCTGGATGAAGAGGAGAAAAGCTTAAATGAAGAATAAAACTGTAAAAATGGTTCTTGCAGTTGTAGTTCTTGGTGTCTGCTGCGGGGCTTACGCAGGTGTAAAAACCTACGTAGCCCATCAGGAGCAGAAAGAATCCGAAGAAGATTCTGAAGAAAGCACAACTGTATTTACTGCATCAACAGATAACATTAAATCTCTGGATTTTATGGTTGATGATACAGAGACAACATTTGAAAAAGATGATGACAGCTGGGTAAAGAAAGACGAAACAGATTTTCCGGTAAATCAGACTACTCTGGACAGTGCAGCATCTGCTATTGCATCTGTCGATTCAGACAGAGTTCTGGAGGACGTAGATGATCTTTCAGAATATGGTCTGGACTCTCCGTCAAACACGATTAAGATTGTAACAAAATCTGATGAGGAAGATGGCGATGACATAACAACTACACTGTATGTGGGAGATGAAAATTCCTCCACCAGTCAGTATTATGTAAGAAAAGATGATGATGAGAAGACAGTATACCTGATAGATTCTTCCTGCGTAGAGCCGTTTACCAAATCATTGAATGATTATGCGCAGATGGAAGATTTCCCTGCAATTTCCAATACAGATACCATTACAAAAATTTCTGTAGACGGCGATAATTCCTATGAATTATCAAAAGACGAAGATACAAGTACCTGGTCAGTAAAAGGCAGCGAGGATGAAGAAAAAGCAGACTCAGCTACCGTAAGTTCTTTGGTATCCTCATTCGGAAGCATGGCATATAGTTCACTTGCAGATTATAAATGTGACGACAAGAGCAAATATGGTCTGGATAAACCATATGCAACAATCACAGTAGATTATCAGGAAGAAGTTGCTGATGATGACACTGATGAAGACACACAAGATGATACGACAGCTTCCGGTGAGACGGCAGATGAAGATGCTTCATCTGTGGAAGAAAACAGTGACGATGCTGAACAGGATACAGAATCAGACGAAAGTGTAAGTGAAACTACGGATGAAACATCTGAGGCTGAAGATACTGACGGTGAAGAAGCAGAAGATGAAACATCAGAAAACTCAGACAGTGCATCAGACAATGAGGATTCTTCGGAAGAAGAAACTAAGATGGCAGATAAGCAGCTTACAATTCTTGTTGGAAATGAAACAGATGACAGCAGCAGATATGTCATGGTAAATGACAGCAATGAAGTCTATACGATGTCAACGGATACTCTGTCCGCGCTCACTGATAAATCAGAAGAAGACTTCTGGGATATGACAGTAAGTTATGTATCTTTAAACAGCCTCGGAAGCCTCAAAGTAAATTATCAGGGCAGTGATTATAAAGTAAATGTTTCACGTGAAACATCCACAGATGATGATGGAAACGATACAGAAACAGTTACCTATAAACTGAATGGTTCTGATCTGGATGAAACAACATTTACAACATTCTACAATAAACTGATCAACATGACGGCTCAGAAACGTCTGACAGATAAATATGAACCTGACGGTGATGCAGAACTGACAGCTATATTTACAGAAGAAGACGGTGATACACAGGAAGTTGCATACTATAGCTACGATACAAACTATTATGCGGCAGTGGTGGATAATAAAGTATATCTCGTAAATAAGATGAATGTAAAAGAACTGTTCACAGCATTTGAATCAGTTGTTGGAACAGAAGAAGATAGTTCAGATAAGACAGATTCAGACGAAGCAACAACAGATGATACTAAATCAGATTCAACAGATATGCCAGGTGAGAGCATAGAAGAGTCCGATGACAGTACATCTGAAACAGCCGGCACAACAAACGATTCTGATACATCCGAAGAGGAGAATACAGATTCTCAGGAAACGGACAGTACAGAAGAGTAAAAGAATAAACGAATCTATAAAAAAGTGAAGCAGGCATATAGAATTTCTTCCATATGCCTGCCTCACTTTTTGTTGTATTAGAGCGTGTTTGAAAAATCATTCCCACAATCTGCACGCCCCATTTTGCGGTATATTTTGTCCGAATTCGGTTGCTGTAGTCACCGCAACGTCGCCTTCTTCCGACTTGAAATAAAAAAATTTATCCTTCAAAACTGTCTCAAAATCAACTCGTCGACTCATTCTGGCTTAAATATAAGGCTTAAAAGAAGATTTTAACCTGTTCAAGAAACGCTTCAGGTGCTTCAACATGTGGAAGATGTTTTGTTTCTTTGAGAACAGAAACTTCAATAGCCGGGTTGGAGGCACAATAATCATCAGTGACAGCCTTTCCGTTTGGCTCTGTTTCACCTTCAACAATATAAATACTGTTATCCAGTGCCTTAAGTGCATGACAGATATTTATATTTATATACTTAGCTGCAAGACTGGAGTACAAAAATCTGGTATAATATCCACCTTTATGAGCTGCTTCATAATAAGCATCTGCCATTTGATTATCCACATGGAATGGATTATAATACATCTTCTCGATAAAAAGATTATTTATATTATCACGTGATACGATCATATGATAAACCAGAGTTCCGAAAATCGGAATTTCCAGAGCTGCTTTTAACAGGCGGTCCTTTCTGTTTGGCATCTGTTTTAATTGAGTCAGGCTGGGCGGATTTACCAGCATGATTTTGTTAAAAAGTTCTTTCTCATTGTGACAGGCCATAGTAACAAAAGAGCCTGAAAAACCACTTGCAATCACATCTGTTTTCTGACCAATTATTTTTTTGATAAAATCACTGATCATCTGAACATAAACAAAATTTGTATAGGTAATGCTGGATTTGTCCGAACGTCCGCATCCTAACAAATCAACAGTATATACGGTATGGTCAATTGCCAGTTCGTCTTCAATTTTGCTCCATTCATACCCGGAAGCTCCAGGTAAAGTGTCATGAATCAAAAGAATCGGTGACCCAGTTCCCTTTTTGGTATAATAAATGTTCCCAAAGCGCCATTCAAAGTAATTGTCATTAGAAATGTGGAGCATCTGTTTTAATTGTGCAGCAGTAGCAATCGTGTGGTTAATGAAATGAACAGCAACAGTTGCGCCGGTCATCAGAGCAGCAAATGTAAGAAATTTGTGCTTGTTTTTACTCATTTTCGGCCTCCTTTATCAAGCATAACAAGTGATTAGCCTGCTAAAATTATATACCCATATTATACCGCGATACTGTCTGTTTTACAAGAAAATATGATGCGAAAAAAAGAACCATATGGATTGATGATGTTACTGTTCACTCCGTTCACAGCAACACGCTTCGCGATGCACAGAATTTATGCTAATCGCATAAATTCGCGCGG
>ENA-OURZ01004235-OURZ01004235.1-human-gut-metagenome-genome-assembly--contig:-NODE-4235-length-11085-cov-2.740073_pt1 | contig 11085 bp, 8 predicted proteins | sample MGYA00242073_ERZ509195 | MGnify/ENA primary metagenome ERZ509195 (study PRJEB26280, sample SAMEA2338837) | human gut metagenome | biome: human gut; feature: human-associated habitat; material: faeces...
CCGGACTCGAACCGGCACGCCATCGCTGGCGGTGGATTTTGAGTCCACTACGTCTGCCAATTCCATCACACCGGCATAAACCATAGTTTATTATAACGGATTGAAATGAAAAAAGCAAGAGGAAGATGCGCTGTGCATCCTCCTTTCTTGAGGGGAGAAGAAAAATGGAAGCGGATATGCTGAATCTCAAGCGTGCCCTGCGCGGTGACGAGCGCGCGTTTGAGGCGCTCATCAGCCCGTATGCCGACGCAACCTATCGGCTGGCGCTGCGCATGATGGGCAATGAACAGGACGCAGCGGATATGGCGCAGGAAGCTCTGCTGCGCGCCTGGCGGTCGCTGTCCTCCTATAAGGGGCAGTCCAGGTTTTCCACCTGGCTCTACCGCATTACGACCAACGTCTGCTTGGACGAGCTGCGCAAGCGGAAGAATAATCAGAATATGTCCATCCAGGAGATGGAAGAAAGCGGCATGGAAACGGTCGATCCCGCCGAAACGCCGGAACAGGCGCTGGAGCGCGGCCAGCTGCGGCAAGAGCTTCAAAGCGCCATCGGAAAGCTCAACGAGGAACAGCGAGCCGCCCTCGTGCTGCGCGATGTGCAGGGTTTGCCCTATGAGCAGATTGCCGAAATCCTGAATCTCAATCTCAATACCGTGAAATCCCGCATTTCCCGTGCCCGTGGCGCGCTACGCGCAATTTTGACCGGAAAGACGGAACTTTCCGGCAAAAGGCACGTCTAATGGAACAGAAGGGAGGTAACAGGCGGCAATGAAATGCGATTCTTTTCAAGAATACCTGGACGGCTACCTCGACGGAAGCCTGTCTGAGTTGGAAAATGAAGCCATGCGCGCGCACATGGATTCCTGCGGCGCGTGTAAAAAAATATATGAAGAACAAAAACAGCTGCTGGAAGCGCTGAATGATCTGGACGACGGCGTTCATGCCCCGGATGATCTGGTGGCAAACGCCATGGCGCGCATCCACAAGGAACGCGGCGCTTCGCATAAAAAGTCCTGGTGGATCGCAGGCGGTTTGGCCGCGGCGCTGTGCCTGACGTTGGGCTTAGGCACACTGCTCTTGGGCGGCGGTGCGAAATCAGCGGCTGCGATAGGATCGGCGCCCAATGGTAGCGGCGTCCAGGACACAGCCTCAGGATATGTTGATCGCTCGGATTTTGCATATATGGAAGAGGCGGGCGCTGCTGCCGACAATGGGTGGGCGGACGGTACAGCGGCGGATGACATAAAAATGGAGGCTGCTGCGGAAGAGCCGGCTCCGGAGGCAGCGGAAGCGCCGAGTGCAACGCAAGCGCCGAGTGCTGCGGAAGACTCTCTGATGACGCAGAAGAGCGCGGAACCCTCTTTAGAAAAGACGCAGGCTGCGCTCAAGATCATCCGCGAGGCCAATCTTACGATGGAAACCGAGCAGTACGACGACGATATGCAGGCGCTGCGCGCGCTGGTGGAGGAAAACGCGGGCTTCATTACATCCAATGAGGAATGGGGCTCCGGTGAATATACTCGCCACATGATACTCAACATCCGCGTTCCGTCCAGTTCGCTGGATTCCTTCATGGAGCGGGCTAAAGCCATCGGCAGCGTGATCAGCAGCGCCATCACGGAAACCGACGTCACCGATCGATACACCGATACGGATCGTCGTCTGAAAGCCTATCAGAAGCAGTATGATCGCGTGCTGGACATGATGGATCAGGCGCAGACGGTGGATGAACTGATCCAGATTGAATCTGAGTTGTCCAGACTGGAGTTGAACATCGAAGATTGTCAGGGGGCGCTGAACTACTGGGACGAGCGCATCCAGTATTCCTCCGTGACCATTTACGTAGATGAGGTCAAGCGCGCTGCTCAGGAGGATCAGCCGCTCGGCCTGCAGATGCAGAACGCGCTGGAGGATTCCTGGGAAACCTTCACGGAAAACGCGAAGGAGACGCTGGTCAATACCTATGCTGCGCTGCCCTATATCGTGACCTGGTTGATTGTGCTGGTGATCGTTGGCGGCGTCGTGTTGATTGTCGTGCTGACCCGCAGACGCAAAAAGCGGAAATAACAGAAGATGTTGTTTTGAGCCTGTGCTTTCCGGAAGAGGAAGGAAGCGCAGGCTCTTTTCTGTGAAAAATGCGTGATGGGCGGGCAGAAAGTTTCTTAAACCACAGCGGTTGTGGTATACTGTAACCAAAGGCAGGATGTTTTTTCGGAGGGTGGAATTTCATGGACAGATTGGTTCTGATTGACGGATATTCCCTGATGCATCGCGCGTTTTACGCCATACCGGCGCTTTCCAAGGACGGCGTATACACCAACGCGCTGTTTGGCTTTTTCAATATGCTGCTCAAGGTGGTGAGCGACGCGGCGCCCGATTACCTGATTGTGACGCTGGACGCGCACGCGCCGACCTTTCGCCACAAGCAGTTTGCCGACTACAAGGCGGGCCGTAAGCCCATGCCGGAGGAAATGCGCCCGCAGGTGGAAATGCTGCGCGGGCTGCTGAAGGAAATCGGCATCTGTCAGGCGGAAATGGCGGGCTTTGAGGCGGACGATTTGATGGGTACGTTGTCACGCAGCGCGGCGGAGCAGGGCACGGAGTCCATATTGGTCACGGGTGACCGCGATTCCTTTCAGCTCATCGGGGATCACACGCGCGTTTGGTTTACGCGCAAGGGACTGAGCGAGATCGAGGATCTTTCGCCAGAAAAGCTTGTCGAAGGCTACGGCGTGCGTCCCGATCAGGTGCCCGATCTCAAGGGACTGATGGGCGATGCGTCGGATAACATCCCCGGCATCCCCGGCGTGGGCGAAAAGACTGCTCTGAAACTCCTGGGGGAATATGATAAACTCGAAAACGTGTTGGAGCATGCAGGGGAGATCAAGGGCAAATTGGGCGAGAAGGTTCGCGCCGGTGCAGAGACGGCTCGCCTGAGCAAGGAGCTGGCCACCATCGACCGCAACGCGCCGGTGGAATTCGATAAGCGCAGCGCGCTGCTGCCGCAGGCGGAAAAGTTTGTGCCGGTGTTCCGCCAACTCGGCTTCCGCTCATTGCTCGACCGTTTGCCCAAGGGAACGGGCGCAGCAGTCGAAACGGAAGAAGAGCGGAGTTCCTTTGGTGAAGAGCAGGTACTGGACACGGAGGAGGCAATTGCCTCGTTTATAGAGCAACAGCCGGACGCCTTTGCGCTGTTCGCGCGGCCGGATGCGCTGTGCCTGGCCGACAGCCTGAACCGCTGCGCGCGCATACCGCTTCAGGCAGACCTGCTCAGCGTGGGACTGGATGAACAGAAGGCATTGGAAGCGCTGCGCCCATGGCTGGAAGGCAGCGCGCAGAAGCGCGTGTTTGACATCAAAGCCTGGCGCACCAAGCTGGCGGGAATGGGCTTGGAGATGCGGGGACCGTATCTGGACGTGTGCATCGCGGGCTATCTCATCGAGCCGTCGGACAGCGCCAGCGTGGAAAAGCTCTGCGACCGGCAGCTGGGCGCGGAGGCCTCGGCAGTCAATCTCTATCGCCTGGCAGATGTGCAGATGGAAAAGCTGACCGCACAGGGCATGAAAAAGCTCTTTGACGAGGTGGAAATGCCGCTGGCGGGCGTGCTGTTTGATATGGAGCGTGAGGGCTTCCGCGTGGATCGCGCGGCGCTGACGCAGCTACAGGAGCAGTTTGGAGCGAAAATTGCTGAATTGCAGCAGGCGATTTACGAGGTTTCCGGGGAGAATTTCAACGTTCTTTCGCCCAAGCAGCTGGGTGTGGTGCTGTTTGAGAAACTCGGCCTGCCCGCCGGGCGCAAGACCAAGTCCGGGTATTCGACCGATGCAGAGGTGTTGGAAAACCTCGTCAGCGCGCATCCTGTGGTGCCGCTGGTGCTGCAATACAGGGCGTTTACCAAGCTCAAGTCCACCTATGTGGACGGGCTGCTCAAGCTCTCGGACGAAAACGGGTTTATTCACACTACCCTCAACCAGACCGTCACCGTTACCGGGCGCATTTCCTCTGCCGAACCCAACTTGCAGAACATCCCCGTGCGCACGGAGTTGGGGCGCGTGATGCGCAAGGTCTTTGTGCCGCGGGACGGGGAGCATCTGCTGGTGGACGCGGACTATTCGCAGATCGAGCTGCGCGTGCTGGCGCACATGGCGGACGAGAAGAATATGATCGACGCCTTCTTAAAGGGCGAGGACATTCACGCGCGCACGGCTGCGGAGGTCTACGGCGTGCCGCTTGATGAAGTCACGCCGCAGATGCGCTCTTCAGCCAAGGCGGTCAACTTCGGCATCGTCTACGGCATCAGCGATTTCGGTCTGGCAAAAAACATCGGTGTTTCCAGAAAGGAAGCGCGGGAGTTTATCGAAAAATACTTTGCGCGCTATCCGCGCATCAAGGAATATATGGATTCCTGCGTGCGGCAGGGACACGAGCAGGGGTATGTTACGACGCTGTTCGGCCGCCGCAGAAACCTGCCGGAACTTTCCTCTTCCAACTATCAAACCCGTTCCTTCGGCGAGCGCGCCGCGATGAACACGCCCATTCAGGGCACGGCGGCAGATATCATCAAGATCGCCATGGTGCGCGTGGCGGATGCGCTGCGCAGGGAAGGACTGGAAGCCAAACTCATCCTTCAGGTACATGACGAACTGATCGTTGATGCGCCGAAGGACGAAGCGGAGCGCGTAAGCGCGCTGCTCAAAAACGAGATGGAAAACGCCGTGCAGATGCAGGTGCCGCTGACCGTAGAGGTCAAGACCGGCCGCAGCTGGTATGAAACCAAATAAAGCAAAAGAAAAGAGCGGGATGGAGTTTATGAAAGTAATTGGGCTGACCGGAGGCATCGCCAGCGGAAAATCGACGGCCTCGGCCTATTTGCGGGAGCTGGGCGCGGCGATTGTGGATGCGGATGCGATTTCGCGCGCAAGCACACGCCGCGGCGGCGCAGCCTTTGAAGCGGTCTGCGCGGCCTTTGGCGATATTCTCGGAGCGGACGGCGAGATTGACCGGCGCAAGCTGGGCGGTATCGTGTTTGCCGACGAGGACGCGCGCCGCAAGCTCAATTCCATCGTTCATCCCGCGGTGATGGCAGAATCCCGTGCGCAGATTGAAAACGCGCGCGCATCGGGCGTAAAGGTGTGTATCTTGGATGTTCCGCTGTTGTTTGAAACCGGCATGGAAAAGCTCTGCGACGAAACGTGGCTGATCTATGTGCCGCGGGAGGAACAGATCCGCCGCATGGCGGAGCGGGACGGCTTGGACGCTGCCGCTGCCGCCGCGCGAATCGACAGCCAGATGCCGCTGGAGGAAAAGCTCAAGCGGGCGAATGTGGCGATTGACTCCTCCGGCACCATCGAGCAGACGCGGGAAAAGCTGCGCCGCCTGTGGGAGGAAAGAACATGACCGCGAAGAAGAAAGGGCAGAAGGTCACAAAACGGCAGATATGGTTGGCTGTTTCTGCGGTGGCGATAGGACTTGTTGCGGTTGCAATTTGCTGGGCGTTTCGCTGGGCGCCGAAGAAGCAGGAGATCGTCTATCCGCTGGATTACGAGCAGGAGCTGCTCTCTGCGGCGGATGAGTTTTCCATTGATCCCTGTCTGCTGGCGGCGCTGGTCTATTGCGAAAGCAGCTTTCGACCGGATGCAGTCAGTTCCGTCGGCGCGGTGGGGTTGATGCAGATCATGCCCGAAACCGGGCGCTGGCTCTCCGGGAAAATCGAGCTGGACGCGCCCTATGACGACGAAATGCTCTATGACCCGGTGACCAATCTGCGCCTGGGCTGCTGGTATCTGGATTTCCTGCACAAGCGCTACGACGGCCGCTGGCAGGAAGCGCTGACGGCGTATATCGCCGGTCAGGGACAGGTGGATCAGTGGCTGACCGATCCGGAGCTTTCCAAGGACGGAAAAACCTTAGATGTAATTCCCGGGCAGGACGTCAAAGAATATGCTGCAAAGGTAATGAGAACGCATGAAAAATACAAAACGGCTTATCCTGATGTGCTTGTGTGCACTCTTGATGACGACGATGACGGGCTGCAAGAGTGAGGAAGCCTTCAACTGGTCCCAGCTTTCGGCGGGGACGGCAAGCGCATCGCCCGCGCCGACGGTGACGGAATCTTCGGAGCTGAATGTCGGTATGCCCACGGCATCGGGAGAATTGAACCCGCTAACGAATCCCTCCGCCTCCATGCAGGGGCTGTTCAAACTTGCCTTTGAAGGCGTGATGCGTCTTTCCGACCGCTATCAGCCGGAAAATTGGCTCGCGGAAAGCGTTGCGCGCACGGAAAAGGGATATACCATTATGCTGCGCGCGGGAGTGCTCTTTCACGATGGAAAGGGGCTGACGGCGCAGGACGTGGTGGATTCCTTTGAGGCGATTCGCGATGCGGAAGCCAGCCCGTGGAAGAGCGTGATCGCCCCGATCACAGCCATGACGGCGGAGGGAGAGCGCGAGCTTTCCGTGGAAACCGAGGCGGGTTATGCCGCGCTTTACGCGCTGACCTTTCCGGTGGTCAGCTCTCAACAGGGAAACACCTTCCCGGCGGGCACGGGGCCCTATCGCATCGCGGGGTATACGCAGGGCGAAACCATGGATCTCTTCCACTGGGACAGCTGGTGGCGTACGCCCGCGTTGATCCCCTCGATCCACGTTATGGCTCGGGAGGATGCGGAATCGGAGCTGGCGACCTTCCAGGCGGGCGCGCTGGACGTGTGCACGGCGGATATGCTGACGGTTTCCTCCGTCACGCAGCGCGCGTCGGTTTCGAAACAGGATTATTTGACCGGGCAGGCGGAGCTGCTGCTGCCCAATCTGCACGGCGTGCTGGGCGATGTGCAGCTGCGGCATGCGGTGGCGCAGGCGTTGGATAAGAGCGATGTCATCACCAACACCTATCAGAACCACGGCGTGGCGGTGGACGTGCCCGTGCTGCCGGACAGTTGGCTGGCGGAGCGCACCGAGAGCATCGAGTGCGATGTGGACGCGGCGCGAGAAGCGTTGACGCAGCTCGGATGGAAGGATTTGGACGGCGACGGTTATGTGGAGCGCTATGCTTCCGGTCAAAACGAGCCGCAGCAGACGCCGCAGCCCACGGATGAACCGGCGGCAACGGATACGCCCGAGCCGCCCCCGGCAGATGATGTGCCGGAGAACACCGGCAACAAGCTCGATTCCCTGCTGGGCGATGCAAATCAGAACAGTACCTCGAGCACGATGAATCGTCTGTCGTTGACCATACTGACAAATGAAGAGGATTCTTCCTCTCACAAGGATGCGGCCAGCCGGCTGGTGACGCAGCTGGGCAAGGCGGGAATCGAGGCGACGGTGACTTCCGTGGCATTTGACAAGTTGGATGCAGCCGTTGAAGCTGGGGAATACGATCTGCTGCTGATCGGCTATCAGCTGCCGAAGAACGGCGACCTGAGTTCCCTACTGCGCTCGGACGGCACCAATAACCGCACGGGGTACGCCAGCAGCGCCATGGATGCAGCGTTGGACAGCCTGCATACGGCGCAATCGGCGGAGGACTATTACAACGCCATGCAGAAGGTCTATGACCTCATCATGCAGGATCTGCCGGTCTATACGCTGTGCATGCGCACGCGCACGCAGGTGGTGGACCGCAACGTGATGGTTTCGGCTGCGGCGCACCAGGATGAACCGTATCGCGGCATAGAAACCTGGACCAACATCAAGGAAGAATAAATCAAGGACAGAACAGACCACCGGCAAAGCCGGTGGTTTTTCATTGTCACGCTGATACGATCTACATCTGCATAAGATGTTCCTTGCTACTCTTTTGCCAATAGGCTTCCGGTGAACTGCTCGCCTGTGAGTGAATTTCGAGTTTACAAAAACAGCCTCATCGGAATTTTCCGATGAGGCTGCTGTTTATGGGGCTATGAAATTACTTCGCGATCAGGCTCTCGCCGGTCATTTCGGCGGGCTTGGGCAGACCCATCAGCTCCAGCATGGTGGGCGCGAGGTCGGCCAGACGGCCGCCTTCGCGGAGCTTGGCGTCCTTGCGGCTGGGATCAACCAGGATGAAGGGCACCTTGTTGGTGGTGTGCGCGGTGAAGGGCTCGCCCGTGGTGGGGTCGATCATCATGTCCGCGTTGCCGTGGTCAGCGGTGATGAGCACCTGACCGCCGGTGGTCAGAACTGCCTTCACGACGCGGTCCACACAGGCATCCACGGTCTTGACGGCCTTCTCCGCCGCTTCGAGCACGCCGGTGTGGCCGACCATGTCGCAGTTGGCGAAGTTCAGGATCATCACGTCATACTTGCCGCTGCCGATCAGTTCCACAGCCTTATCCGTGACCTCATAAGCGCTCATTTCGGGCTTGAGGTCGTAGGTCGTGACCTTGGGGGAAGGGATCAGCTCGCGATCCTCGCCGGGATTGGGCGCTTCCACGCCGCCGTTGAAGAAGAAGGTGACGTGCGCGTACTTCTCGGTTTCTGCGATGCGCAGCTGGGTCTTGCCGTTGGCCGCCAGATATTCGCCCATGGTGTTGGTCAGGGTCACGGGCTTGAAAGCGGTTTCGATGTTGGTGAAGGTATCGTCATAGCGCGTCATGCCGACAAAGGTGACGGGCTTATAGCCACCCAGACGCTCGAAATCGCTGAAGTTCGCGTCGATGAAGGCGCGGGTGATTTCGCGGGTGCGGTCGGGGCGGAAGTTGAAGAAGATCATCGAATCGCCGGCTTCCACGGTGGCGACGGGCTTGCCGTCCTCCTGGATGACGCAGGGCACGACGAATTCATCGGTCTTTTCGTTCTTATAGCTGTTCTTCATCGCGCAGATCGGGCAATCCGCCTTGTCGCCAACGCCGCAGGAGATGGCTTCGTAAGCCTTCTGGATGCGGTCCCAGCGCTTGTCACGGTCCATGGCCCAGAAGCGGCCGGAGATCGTGGCGATCTTACCGAACTGTACCTTGTCCATGTAGTCCTGGAGCTGCTGGACGTACTCGATGCCGGAGGAAGGCGGCGTGTCGCGGCCGTCCATGATGCAGTGGACGTAAACATTGTCCAGACCCTGCTGCTTGGCCAGATCAATCAGCGCAAACAGGTGGGTGATGTGGGAATGCACGCCGCCGTCGGAGAGCAGACCCATCAGGTGCAGCTTGCCGCCGTTCTTCTTGGCCTTCTGGCAGGCATCCACAAATTCGGGAACCTTGAAGAAATCGCCGTCCTGAATGGACTTGGTGATGCGGGTCAGCTCCTGATAGACAATGCGGCCCGCGCCGATGTTGAGGTGGCCGACCTCGGAGTTCCCCATCTGGCCGTCCGGCAGACCGACGTCCATGCCGCTCGCACCGATGACCGTGTGGGGGTATTCCGCCTCGAGCTTATCCAGGTTGGGAGTGCCGGCAAGCTTGATGGCATTGCCGTAGGTCTCGGCGCGCTCACCAAAACCATCCATAATGATCAAAGCCGTCATTTTCTTCGTCATGGTTTATTCTCCTCTTACTTGACCGTCGCGGTCGCCGCCGCAACAATGATGGAGAAGTCTTCCGCCTTCAGGGAAGCGCCGCCGATCAGGCCGCCGTCAATCTCCTCCTGCGCCATCAGGCCGGCGCAGTTCTTGGCGTTCATGGATCCGCCGTACTGGATGCGGGTCTCGTCCGCAACTTCCTTGCCGTAAGCGCCTTCGATGGCCTTGCGGATGACGCCGATGGTCTCGTTGGCCTGCGCATCGGTTGCGGTCTTGCCGGTGCCGATGGCCCAGATGGGCTCGTAGGCGATGACAACGTTCTTGACCTGCTCACCGGTCAGACCGGCCAGAGCCTTCACGGTCTGGGAGGAAACCAGCGCGTCGGTCTCGCCGCTCTCGCGCTGCTGCAGGGACTCGCCCACGCAGATGATGGGGGTCAGGCCGTTGGCGACGGCGACCAGCACCTTCTTGTTGACCGTCTCATCGGTCTCCGCAAAATACTGACGGCGCTCGCTGTGGCCGAGCACGACGTACTCTGCGCCGACCGCCTTGAGCATATCGGCAGAGATCTCGCCGGTGTAAGCGCCGCTCTTTTCCCAGTGCATGTTCTGCGCGCCCACCTTGATGTTGCTGCCCTCAGCCGCCTTGACGACCGCGCAAAGGTCCACAAAAGGCACGCACACAACCACGTCGCACTTCGCATCCGCGACCTTGGCCTTGAGGGCCTCGACCAGCTCCGCTCCTTCGCAGGGGAGCTTATTCATCTTCCAGTTGCCCGCGATAATCGGCTTTCTCATGATCTTTACCTCCGTAAAAGCTTGATGAAATGGGTACATCCGCACGAAACGCTCTGCGGAAACCGGGTCCGCAGAGCGCTTTTGAGTCGGATGATAGATTACTTGTCGTTCAGCGCCGCAACGCCGGGGAGCTCCTTGCCTTCGAGGAACTCAAGGGAAGCACCGCCGCCGGTAGAGATGTGGGTCATCTTATCGGCATAGCCCATCTGCTCGACTGCCGCCGCGGAATCGCCGCCGCCGATGATGGAAACGCAGTTGCGATTGTCGGCCAGAGCCTGCGCGATGGCGCGGGTGCCGTCGGCAAAGTTCGGGAACTCGAACACGCCCATCGGGCCGTTCCAAACGACGGTCGCCGCGTTGGCGATCTCCGCCGCAAACAGCGCCTGGGTCTTCGGGCCGATGTCCATGCCCTCCCATCCATCGGGGATCTGCTTGGAATGCACGGTGATGCGCATGGTGTCGTTGCTGAACTCCTGACCGCAGATGTTATCCACGGGCAGCAGGATGCGCACGCCCTTCTCCTTGGCCTTTTCGAGCATCTCGCGGGCCAGGTCGATCTTGTCTTCCTCGCACAGGGACTTGCCGATGGAGCCGCCCAGCGCCTTCTGGAAGGTGTAGGACATGCCGCCGCCGATGATCAGGGTATCGACCTTCTCCAGCAGATTGGTGATGACGCCGATCTTATCGGAAACCTTAGCGCCGCCCAGGATCGCCACAAAGGGACGGGCCGGGTTCTCCAGCGCCTTGCCCATGACGTCCAGCTCCTTGCCGATCAGGAAACCGGCAACGGCGGGCAAATAGTGGGCAACGCCCTCGGTGGAAGCATGCGCGCGGTGCGCGGTGCCGAAAGCATCGTTG
>ENA-OURZ01004258-OURZ01004258.1-human-gut-metagenome-genome-assembly--contig:-NODE-4258-length-11034-cov-3.087622_pt1 | contig 11034 bp, 9 predicted proteins | sample MGYA00242073_ERZ509195 | MGnify/ENA primary metagenome ERZ509195 (study PRJEB26280, sample SAMEA2338837) | human gut metagenome | biome: human gut; feature: human-associated habitat; material: faeces...
GCCACCCCTATTTTTCGGGGGCAAGCAACACAACACGATAATCTGAAAGAGTGTTGTCCGGGAATTTTTTTAACTTTGTTCAAACAGACTGATGCAATGAAAGACGATACGCAGGAATTAACGCTGTTCGACAACTACGATTTTATAGAAAAAATCGAATCTCTGATGGCCGACTGTGAATCGGCCGAGGTGGAGTTCAAATCCGCCAGGGGAGGGTTTCCGGGCAGCTTGTGGGAGACCTACTCCGCTTTCGCCAATACGCAAGGTGGAGTCATCGTATTGGGCGTCAAGGAGAAGGACGGGAAATTCACACTTGACGGCATCACACTGGAGCAGGCGCGCAAATACAAAAAGGAGTTTTGGGACAACGTAAACAACAAGGCTCATTGCAGCGCAAACGTCCTGCAGGAGAAAGACGTGCAGGATGGCGAATACAACGGGAGCTATGTCCTGGTATTCAATGTGCCACGAGCTCCCCGCAACAAGATTCCCGTATATCTGCATAACAACCCCGAGAATACATTCAAGCGGAATTACGAAGGAGACTATCGGTGCGATGCAAGCGAAATACAACGCATGTTCGCCGACGCCGATATCACGGAACATCCCCGTGATTACAAAATTCTGCCCGAATTTACCATCGAGCAGGATATTGACAAGGCAACTCTTGAGCAATACCGCCGGCTGGTCGCAACCAAAAGCCCCGATCATCCGTGGCTGCTGCTGGACGACAAACATTTTCTGATGAAATTGAAAGGTTATCGGATCGATCGGCGAGAGAAGATCGAGGGACTGACACTTGCCGGTCTGCTGATGTTCGGAAAAACAGACAGCATCACCGACGCCTACGGATGTCCGCAATACTTTCCCGATTACCGCGAATATTTCAGTTCCAATCCCGACGACCGCTGGACAGACCGCATCTACCCGGACGGCACCTGGGAGGCGAATCTGTTCCAGTTCTACTACCGGGTCTATCCCAAGCTGGCCGCATCCCTGCCCAAGCCTTTCGCCCTGAAGGACGGCATCAGAGAGGACGAAACGCCGACACATACGGCTCTACGCGAAGCATTTATCAATGCACTGGTCCATTGCGACTATTCGGTCGACTCGAACATTACGATCGAACTACACAAGGATTGTTACATATTCTCCAATCCAGGTTCCCTGCTACTCTCCATTGCCCAATATTATCAGGGAGGCAACAGCGTATGCCGCAACAAGGCCCTGCAAACGATGTTCATGCTGATCGGCTCAGCGGAAAAGGCCGGAAGCGGTGCCGACAAGATCATGCAAGGTTGGAAAAAGGCAAATTACCGCAATCCGCGAATCGAGGAGATCACTCACCCCGACAAAGTCGTATTGACATTACCTCTTGTCAGTTTGTTGTCCGATGAGGTCATCTCCTATCTGAAATCCCTGTTCGGTGAGGATATAACGTCCATAGAACACAACAAGTTGATGACCCTGGCGACCTGTTGCAGCGAGGGCGAGATCACCAACTACCGAATGCAATTGGTATTGGACAAGCACAGTGCCGATATCACAAAGTTGCTCAAAGAGTTATGCAACGACCGATACCTTATTCCCGAGGGAATCGGCCGCGGCACGCACTACAGAATCAACAAAAAATTCCGAGAGGGGGGACTTCCCGGGAATGTTGCTAGTAATGTTGCTAGTAATGTTGCTAGTAATGTTGCTAGCTCTCCAGACAAGGAAAGGCGCAGAAGATTATCATCCAGCGAATTACACACAGCCATCCTGCACGCATGTGTTGATTTTGAATCGCTGGAAACCATAGCTAACAAAGTAGGGAAGAGTCTACGATACCTGAAAAACAGAGCCATACCCATCATGGTTGCCGAAGGGTTGTTGGAACGTGAATATCCCAATATGCCGAAACATCCCCATCAGCGATACCGTGCAAAAAAGAGATAGCCAGCCGTGCCGCGCCGTCGAAAAATAACAATCCAAGCCTCCGAGCTGGAGTGCTTCGAGACGCTCGTTCGGGAGCTGCACCAGAGGCCGGAGTTTGCCGGATTCGATCCGTCGAGCCTGCACGTCTGGGCTTACGAACGGTATGAGCCGAAGCTGAAGGATGCCGACGCGATTCTCCGCCGCTTCGACTACTGGCTGGGCGTGCACAAGGGCGAACAGTATCTAATGGCAAACGGCAGCCGGCTCTTCAACAAAAAGGAGCTAGCCGAGGCGCTGGGCGTCGCACGTCCGACGCTCGACCGGTGGATTACGAACGGATGGCTGGAGCCGTGCCGCATTCAGATCTCGGCTGGCGGTGACACCCTCTTTGCGGCCAACGCCGTTCGGGAGGTATTGGAACGGTTCCGATAGACTCAAAATCACATCTACTACAACGAGGACGGCACCCGCCGCCCTCGTTTTTTCGCCCTGAAAGAATCCGATTACACGGCAGTGCCAACCGAAGCAAACGAATGCCAAAGTCCGGAAACGGGCGGAAGTGTGTCTTCAGTGTGGCACCGGTTGGCATCGGTTGGCGCTGATTTGTAACGCCATTCGCCGTTTTCGGGAGGGGTTCGGAAAGCCTTTCTTTGCGTCATCAACCAAATTCGAATCGTTATGACCAAGGAAATCTTTCTGAGCGGCATGACCGCCGACCAGCTCTCGGAGATGATTCGCGAATCGCTGCGCGACGAATTGCGGCAACTCCATCCCGAACCCTCCGCCGAGACACCGAACTATCTGACCCGCCGCGAGACAGCCCGCCGCCTGCGCATCTCGCTCGTAACGCTCAACGACTGGGTGAACCGCGGGCGGATCCGCGCCCATAAAATCGGCGGGCGCGTCCTCTTCCGCGACAGCGATGTCGAGGCGGCACTGCACCGGATTGTCCCCATCAAAAGCCGATAGCCATGAAGACGACAACAGATTGCATCGGCATCCGGGAGTATCTCCTCCGCCGGGGACTGCAACCCCACCGCGAAACCGCCACCCACGGCATGTTCCTCTCGCCGCTGCGCAAGGAGCGCACCCCCAGCTTCAGCGTCCGCTACGACAAGGGGCTCTGGTACGACTTCGGGCTGGGTGAAGGAGGCACGCTCCTCCAGTTGGTCATGCGCCTCGAAGGGTGCGGCATGGCAGAAGCCATTCAACACTTGCGCAAAGGATCCGCAGACGAAGTCCCCTTCCAACCCCTCCCGACCGCCTTGACACGCGAAGACTCCCCGCTGCGGATTCTCGGCGTCGGGGAGATTCGCCACCCGGCGCTGATCGGTTATCTGCGCGAGCGCGGCATCGACCTCGCCGTGGCCGGAGCGCTGTGCCGCGAGGTTCACTACGCCGTCGGCGAGCGGCGCTTCTTCGCCATCGGCTTCCGCAACGACGCCGGAGGATGGGAGCTGCGCAGCCCGCAGTTCAAGGGAAGCAGCGCCCCGAAAACCATCACGACCTTCGACCGGCACGGCGACACGGCGCTGCTCTTCGAGGGATTCTTCGACCTGCTCTCTCACCTGACACTGCAACACGAGCCGGAGCCGGCCGTCGATACCGCCGTGCTCAACTCCGTGGTGAACCTACCCCGTGCCCTTCCGTTTCTCGCACGCCACGCGACGATCCACACCTTCCTCGACAACGACGAAGCGGGGTACCTCACCCTTGAACGACTGCGCAGCGCCCTGCCCGGTGCGACCGTCATCGACCGTGCGGAGAGCTACCGTGCCCACAAGGATCTGAACGAATCGCTGCGACCCGCCGCGAAGATTTCCCGCACGCCGCGTCGTCGCGCCCGCAAGTTGTAACGTCGCCCGGAATGACGCCGGAACCGTCGCCCACCCATCGGCCGCTTCGCGACCGCGGCTTTTTCCCCGAGGAAAAAGCCATAGCCTATTAGGGCTTTTTCCGACGCATCGGCCCGCCGACGCTGAAAAAGCCCCAATAGGCCAAAGGGTCAAGCCCCTCTGGACACCCCCTGTCGTGCTGCGCACGCCGACCGCCAAGGCGGTCCCTTCTTCTACCACACAACCTCCGATAAACGACCGTACCATGGGATATGCCGTCCTGCATCTTGACAAAGCCCCGGGCAACGAGGCGGCCATGACCGCCCACATCGCCCGCACGAAGATACCCACCAACGCCTCACCCGAACGCACCTGCCTCAACGAGGAACTCGTCGAGTTTCCCGAGGAGGTGGCCGACCGCACGGAGGCGATCAACTACCGCCTCGAACACGCCGGCCTCACGCGCAAGATCGGGACGAACCAGGTGCGCGTGATCCGCGTCATGCTGACCGGTTCGCACGACACGATGAAGCGCATCGAGGAGGAGGGGCGGCTTCCGGAGTGGTGTGCCGACAACCTCGCCTGGCTGCGCGAGACCTTCGGGGCGGAGAATGTCGTCTCGGCCGTCGTGCACCGCGACGAATCGACCCCGCATATCCACGCCGCCGTGGTGCCCATCGTCACGGGCGAGCGCCGCAAGGCCCGCACCGCCGCATCCGAAACACCGTGCAAGCGACACTACCGCCCGAAATCCGCCGCACGGCCCCGTCTCTGCGCCGACGACGTCATGTCGCGCGTCCGGCTCAAGCAGTATCAGGACACCTATGCCGCAGCGATGTCCAAATACGGGCTGGAGCGCGGCATCGACGGTTCGGAGGCGCGCCACGTCACCACGCAGGAGTTCTACCGGCAGGCCATCGCCCAGCAGCAGGATCTGCAGGAGAACATCGACGCGCTGCTCCGTCTCGAAGAGCAGAAGCGGAAGGCTGTCGAACAGCTCAAACAACAGGAGCGGCAGGTGCGCACCGAGTATGAACAGACCGCCACGCTCCAGGCGCAGAAGAGCGTCGAACTGAACCGCACCGAAGCCGAGCTGAAGAGTGTGAAGGGCGAACTGAAAGGTGTCCGGTTGAAAAACGCCGCGGCGGAGGTTGGGTCGAATATCGTCGAGGGAATCGGGGCGATGATCGGCACATCCCGCGTCAAGCGGCAGCAGCAGATCGACCGCCTCAACGCGGAGAACGCCTCCCTACACGAGCAGATCGGAACACTGAACCGCACCAACCGCGAGGAGAAGGCCCGACATGAGCAGGCCGAACAGCAGTTGCAGGCGAAACTCGACCGCATCGAACATTGGCTGCCCGACACACAGACGCTCATCAGCTGGGGCGAATACTGCCGCGACATGGGCCTCTTGGAGTCGGGCGCCCGCGAGATCATCGCCATGAAGCCCCTCTACGTCTCGGGCGAACTCCGCGCACCGGAGTATTCGCGCCGCTTCGACGTCTCAAATACCGAAATCCGCCTGCAACGCGACCCAAACGGCCCCGGAGGCTTCCAGCTGCTCATCGACCGCCAACCCGCACACGCCTGGTTCCGCCAACGGTATGTGGAGCTCATGACCCGCCTGGGCTACCCCGTCCGCCCCGAACGCCCCGTCATCCGACGACATACCATCGAGCGGTAAAGCCCGCCCCGAAAGACAAAGAGAATATCCGGTCGAACAGCCGGATATTTTTCTTCACTTTGTGAAGAAACTTGCTTAATCGAAATATTTGTAGAGTTTGTATTGCGATTTTTTCGAAAATAATTTGTTTTTCTCGGGCAAAGCGCATACTTTTGTAATAAACCTACAAAGAAAAAAATGGTGAAACTGAAAGATGTTGCCACTATTCAGACGGGAGTTTACCTGAAAAGCACTCCTTTGCCCGACACCTGCTACCTTCAGGTGAACGATTTCGACGAGGAGGGGTACATCCGTCCGACCGTCCGACCGACAACCACCGTCAGTTCCAAGGCTGCCCGCCACTTGCTGACAGAAAGCGACCTACTGCTCGCCGCCAAGGGTGGCAAGAATTTCTGCGCCATCGCCCCGACGCAACTCGGGCCGTGCGTGGCCTCACCCTCGTTTCTGATTATCCGAATCGACAACCCGACCCGCATCCTGCCCGAATACCTCTGCGGATTCCTCAACCTGCCATCCACCCGGCAGCTGCTGACGGCGCAGGCCCAAGGGTCGGCCATCGCCTCGCTCAGCAAAGCTGACCTCGAGGAGTTCGATGTTCCGCTCCCTCCGCTGGAGCGCCAGCGGGTCTGCATCGCCCTCACCCGCCTGCATCGCCGCGAACAGGCCCTCTACAAGGCCATCGCGGAGCGCCGCCGGCAAATAACCGATTGTAAATTGACAAAAATATATAAAGATGAACGGTAAAGTTACACAGGAAGAGATTAACAAAGTCGTATGGCAAGCCTGCGACACCTTCCGGGGCGTGATTGACCCCAGTCAGTACAAGGACTACATCCTCACGATGCTGTTCCTGAAGTATGTCAGCGATGTCAGCAAGGCGAAATACAAGGAGTACCTCCAGCGCTACGACGGCGATACGGAGCGTGCACAGCGGGCCATGCGCCGCGAACGGTTCCAGGTTCCCGAGAAGAGTTCGTTCGACTACCTTTTCGAGCACCGCAACGAACCCAATATCGGCGAGCTCATTGATGTTGGCCTGGCGGACCTTGAATACGAAAACCGCGAAAAGCTGAGCAGCGAGGACGGCAGCGGCATCTTCCGCAACATCAGCTTCAACAGCAGCAACCTCGGCGAAACGAAGGAGCGCAACGCCCGACTGAAGCAGTTGCTTATCGACTTTTCGGACGATCGGCTGCAATTCGACGAGTCACACCTCGAGAACAACGACGTCATCGGCGACGCCTATATGTTCCTCATCGAGAAGTTCGCCAGCGACGCCGGGAAGAAGGCTGGAGAATTTTTTACACCGAAGGAGGTTTCGACCCTGCTGGCTCGTCTGACCAAGAGCGCCCCCGGCTCGCGCATCTGCGACCCGACGTGCGGCTCGGGTTCCCTGCTCATCAAGGCGGGCCGCGAGGTAGGCTCCGACAACTTCTCGCTCTACGGCCAGGAGCTCAACGGCAGCACCTGGGCGCTGGCCATGATGAACATGCTGCTCCACGGTTTCGACAGCGCCACCATCCGCTGGGGCGACACGCTGCGCAACCCGAAGCTCAAGGAGGGCGACGCGCTGATGAAGTTCGACACCGTCGTGGCCAATCCGCCCTTCTCGCTCGAAAAGTGGGGCGCCGACGAGGCGGCCGACGACCCCTACAACCGCTTCTGGCGCGGCATTCCGCCCAAGGGCAAGGGCGACTGGGCCTTCATCTGCCACATGCTCGAGGTGGCCAACGAACACGGCAAGGTGGGCGTTGTCGTTCCTCACGGCGTGCTGTTCCGCGGCGCCAGCGAGGGAAAAATCCGCCAGCAGACCGTCGAGGAGAACCTCGTCGAGGCCATCATCGGACTCCCGGCCAACCTCTTCTACGGAACGGGCATCCCGGCCGCCATCGCCATCTTCAACAAGGCCAAGACGACGACCGACGTGCTCTTTATCGACGCCAGCCGCGAATTTGAGAACGGCAAGAACCAGAACCGGCTGCGCGACGAGGATCTCGACCACATCGTCACGACCTACCGCCGCTTTGCGCAGGGCGAACTCAAGCCGGGCATCGTCGAGGAACGCTACGCCTATGTGGCCTGGCGCGAGGAGATTGCCGACAACGACTACAACCTCAACATCCCGCGCTATGTGGACACCTTCGAGGAGGAGCCCGAAATCGACATTGCGGCCGTGCAACAGGAGATTGATGCCCTGGAAAAGGAGCTTTCCGAGGTGCATATCCGGATGGATGGTTATCTGAAGGAGTTGGGATATTAAAAGACAAAAATATGAGAACACGACTTACAAAAAAGGCTATTACAACCTTTGAAAGCATAAAAAGAGTTGACGACAACGGAATTGAATACTGGTCGTCGAGAGATTTATGGAAAGTTCTCGGATACACAGAATACCGCCATTTTCTACCGGTAATTGAGAAAGCGAAAATAGCTTGTCAAAACAGCAGCCAACCTATTTCAGACCATTTCGAGGATATCCTCGAAATGGTCGTCATCGGCTCCGGCGCAGAACGGCCCCTTGATTCAATCAAACTGTCCCGTTATGCGTGCTACCTTACCGTACAAAATGCGGATCCGAATAAAACCATTGTTGCTCAAGCACAAACATATTTCGCCACTCAAACGCGCATAGCCGAAATACAGCAAATGGATGCATATAATCGTCTTTCTTCTGAAGATGAAAAACGATTATTTCTGCGCAATGAATTAGCCAAACACAATTCTCAATTGGCCGATGCGGCTAAAGGAGCAGGGGTTATCGAGCCTCGCGATTATGCCATTTTCCAAAATCACGGTTACATGGGCCTATATGGCGGACTTGGAGCCAAAGAGATCCATGAACGTAAGAACTTAAAGAAAAGCCAAAAGATTTTGGACCATATGGGAAGTACAGAACTGGCAGCCAACCTCTTCCGCGCGACACAAACCGAAGAGAAGTTGCGTCGTGATCACATCGTCGGCAAAACCAAAGCCAACCGAACGCACTACGAAGTAGGAGCCAAAGTCCGGCAAACGATTAAAGAACTTGGAGGCACTATGCCGGAAAATCTGCCAGTCGTTGAAAGCATCAAAACGATAGAGACGAAAAAGAAGAAACAAATGCTTCGCAACCCAACAGAAGAGGAGAAATAGTATATTATGGGAAATAACATACCACAAGGCTATAAGGCGACGGCGCTGGGGATTATTCCGCAGGAGTGGGAGGTTATGCGATTAGAGGATTTATGTCATAACGAAGGTGATTACGGCATCAATGCTCCAGCTACTGATTTTTCAGATAAATTACCGACCTATCTGCGCATTACAGATATTGACGATGATGGAAAATTTATCATCGCCAATAAGGCTTCCGTAAATAATCCCAACAGCGGAAGCTATCATTTGAAGGACGGAGATATTGTCTTTGCAAGGACAGGGGCAACTGTAGGAAAAACATATCTTTATAATCGAGAAGATGGCGATTTAGTATTTGCCGGATTCTTGATTCGATTTTCGCCAAACGCACAAAAGATAGTTCCTTATTACTTAAAAGCGTATACCAATACATCTACCTATTGGAAGTGGGTCAAGATTACATCACAAAGAAGCGGCCAACCCGGTATAAACGCAACCGAATATTGTTCTTTGCAAATCCCTGTTCCGCCGCTGGCGGAGCAGCGGAAGATTGCGGAGGTGTTGGGCGTGTGGGATGAGGCGATTGAAAAGCAGGCGCGGCTGATTGAAAAACTCGCCCTGCGCAAACGCGCCTTGATGCAGCGACTCCTCTCCGCTAAACTCCGTCTCCCCGGTTTCTCCGAACCCTGGAAAATACACAAACTTCAAGAGTTGTTCACGGAGCGGAACGAAACCAATCGCACAGACCTCCCCCTACTCTCCATTACTGGAGACAGAGGTGTTATTTTACAAACCGAATCCGAAAAACGAGATACATCGAACGACGACAAATCGAAATACAAACGAATTGCTAAAGGCGACATAGGATATAATACCATGCGAATGTGGCAAGGACGGAGTGCATTATCAGGATTGGAAGGAATTGTTAGTCCCGCTTATACAATAGTTGTCCCCAATACAGATGTGGATGGGTATTATATGTCTGTCCTTTTCAAACAGCCTCGACTGATCTATGATTTTTGGACACACTCACAAGGCTTGGTCGGAGATACATTGAATTGCAAATATCGAGATTTCGGGCAAGTTCACATTTGCTGTCCTCCTTTGGCGGAGCAAAAAGCTATTACAGAAGTCTTGACCGCGGCCGACCGCGAGATTGAGCTGGCCAAAGAGAAGCTCGAACGCCTCCGCCGTCAGAAACGTGGCCTGATGCAACAACTCCTAACCGGTAAAAGACGTATAAAATATTAATTATTATGCATATAGAATCAATAACATTAAAGAATTTCAAGAAATTCACCTCGAAAACCATTAAATTTCACCAAGGATTATCTCTTTTAGTCGGTGGAAATAACGAAGGGAAATCTACCATCTTACATGCATTGGCTGTATGGGAATTTTGCAAAACATTCCTTGTAATTAATAAAGGACAAGGAGCCCTGCAAGATATGCAACATATAGATGGAGTCGGTTTGAATATTGATGAGTTTACTCCCATCAATATCCCGGACCTTAAGTATCTGTGGCCAAACCTTAAACCTGGAGGTGGATACAATTTATCCATTAGATGTGACTGGAAAATTAATAACGAATCCAAACATCTTGAAATCAGTCTTGCATTAGCCAATGACCGATTATTTGTGAAAACAACTGATTCAAATATTAACACAGATGATAAAATTCCAGTTATCGCATACTTACCTCCTTTTGCCGGCATATTAGACAAAGAATTATGGCAATACACAGCTCAACGAAAAAAATTGATTGGACAAGGGTTAGCCGGTGCTGTGCTTCGGAATACTATAATTGACATGTATATAAACAACCAAACTAAGAGAAAAGAACTAAAAGGAGATAGACCCAAAATTAAGAACTCTGATTTAGCAACATTACGAACAACTGACCCCTATGAACAACTTAATGCTGTTCTCCGTGAGATCTTCAACTGTGAACTATTTCCCGAAAAATTCAATTCCGATTTTCATCAATATGTTCATGTAAATATCAAAAAAGGGAGTCATGATGTCAATGGAGGATTTAATTTATTTCCTAATTACAAGGCGCGGGATATCATGACTGAAGGTAGCGGTTTTTTACAATGGCTTAGTGTATATACTTATGCGTTAAACGAGGAGATAGATGTCTTACTGTTGGATGAACCTGATGCTCATCTACATTGCAGTCTTCAGATGTTGCTTGTTTCAAAATTGCAGAACTTTATCGAAAAAAACAACAAACAGATTCTCATTGCGACACATTCAACAGAGATAATTAAAAATACCCCTTTCAATTTAATAATTGACGTAAATAATAGATCGTGTAAATATCTCGGCGAGCCATCTCAAATTGTATCAATTCTTACTGGACTCGGTAGCGAATACAATCCCATGCTTGCAAGTGTTGTTCGGACGAAAAATATTTTATTTGTAGAAAACGAAAGCGACGCAACTTTATTAAAAATATTTGCAAACACATTAGAAA
>ENA-OURZ01004266-OURZ01004266.1-human-gut-metagenome-genome-assembly--contig:-NODE-4266-length-11021-cov-2.975561_pt1 | contig 11021 bp, 6 predicted proteins | sample MGYA00242073_ERZ509195 | MGnify/ENA primary metagenome ERZ509195 (study PRJEB26280, sample SAMEA2338837) | human gut metagenome | biome: human gut; feature: human-associated habitat; material: faeces...
ATCAACAATATAAAAAAATCTTTCGGCTCCGGCGATAGTCGCATTGAGGTTTTAAAGGGGATCAACCTGTCCATGGAACAGGGCGAATTCTGTGTGCTGCTGGGGCCATCCGGTTCCGGTAAATCTACGCTCCTGAATATCATCGGCGGCATTGACGCAGCTGACGAGGGCGACATCTGCATCGAGGGTGAGCGGATGGCTGACATGAAGGAGAAGAAGTTGACGGCTTACCGCCGGAAGCACTTGGGCTACATTTTCCAGATGTATAATCTGATCCCGAATCTGACCGTCCGGGAAAATATCGAGGTGGGCGCTTACTTAAGCGACAAGCCCTTGGACGTGGACGAGCTGCTCCACACCCTGGGCCTCTACGACCACCGTGGGAAGCTGCCAAACCAGCTTTCCGGCGGACAGCAGCAGCGTACTGCCATTGGCCGTGCCATTGTGAAAAACCCGGACATCCTGCTCTGCGACGAGCCCACCGGAGCCCTGGACTATCAGACGTCCAAGGACATCCTGAAGCTCATCGAGACCGTCAACCAGAAGTACGGCAACACCGTCATCATGGTCACCCACAACGACGCCATCAAGGATATGGCGGATCGTGTGGTGCGGCTGCGCGACGGCATGATCCGCAAGGACTACCGGAACGAACACAGGATTCCGGCAGAGGATCTGGAGTGGTAGGGGGAGACGTATGAAAAATCCACTGAGAAAACGTCTGCCCCGGGAACTGAAAACAGAATTCGGAAAATATCTGGTGATTTTCCTTCTGCTGGCCGGAACCATCAGCCTGGTATCGGGCTTTCTGGTGGCGGACGGCAGCTTGCTCATTGCCTATAACGAGGGGTTTGAAAGATACAATATTGAGGATGGTAACTTCCGGCTGGGCGAGAAGGCCAACAAGGCCCAGTTAAAGTCCATCCGGGATCTGGGCGTTACGGTCTACGACCTGTTTTACGCCGAGGAAGCCCTGACCAACGGCAGTACCCTGCGTATCTATCCGAATCGGGAGCAGGTGGATCTGGTCTGCCTGATGCAGGGCGCAATGCCGACATCGGCGGACGAGATTGCCATCGACCGTATGTACGCCGATAACAACAGCCTGACCATCGGCGATACCCTGGAAAGCGGTGCCCGCTCCTGGACCGTCACCGGTCTGGTGGCATTGCCCGATTACAGCTGCCTCTTCCGGGATAACAACGACAGTATGTTTGACGCGGTAAAATTCGGCGTGGCCATCGTGACGCCGGAGATGTTCGAGGATTTTAGTAAAGATGAGCTGTATTGGAATTATGCATGGAAGTATGATGTGAAGCCGGCGGAGGGCAAGCCTGAGCAGGACGCCGCCGAGGATCTGATGCAGGGCATCTTAAATGAGGCCGAGCTGGAGAATTTCATTCCCACCTATCAGAACCAGGCGATTCAGTTCACCGGCGACGATATGGGCGGAGACAAGGCCATGATGGTAATTCTTTTGTATATCGTTATATTGATAATGGCTTTCGTTTTCGGAATCACCACCAGCAATACCATTTCCAAGGAGGCCAATGTCATCGGTACCCTGCGGGCCTCCGGTTATACGAAAAACGAACTGATTCGACATTATATGACCATGCCGACCATCGTGACGCTGACCAGCGCCCTGATCGGTAATATTCTGGGCGGTGCGATCCTTCCGGATATTGTATTTGGCAGTATTGCAACATTGATCGGTGCATTTTTTACATGGAAACTGCGTGAGCAGAAACCAGTTGTCGCAACATTTCCACCAATCATTTCGAATATCATCATCGTTCCGTTCGTACTGCGTTACGGTTATGGTGTAACACTTCCTATTCCGTTTATGATGCTGACAGTCGGAATTGGTGAGGTGATTTCCTGCACCATTCTTGGTCTGATCGTGTATGGGGCATTAAAGAAATATAAGAGTACGCTTTTCCGTACAGCCTAAAAAAGTGGCGTGTGAAAAAACAAAAGTTTTTTCACACGCCCTTTTTTATTATTCATTCTGTATTCTCTATTATCCAATATACGTATTACCGCTTCCGGACGTCATCTGATCCATCTCTTCATACTTCACGCTGTGTCTTGTACTGTCATTCAGATCTTCATACACAACATTCGTATCGCTGTATCCCACCAGAATGACGGCATTCTGCGAATCCAGCATTGCAATGACCGGACGGCCCTGGTTGATGATGTACAGAATCTCTTCCGTCGTACATCCTGTCAGGTCGTAAGCCTCGCCGTTATTGACATCTTTTAAGATATCAATCGGTTTTTCCTGATTCTTCAGGCGGTCTTTGATTGTATTTAACACATCATCTTTATCAGTGATCGAATACTGCAGATTGCGGTTACCGCGCTCCCATACATAATTCTGGGATGAATCGACTACCACACCATTGTAATCATTTGCTTTCTTGATCGCGTCTCCGGCCTTTGTATATACGCCCTGTATATCACCATGTCCATAGACATAATATTTCTCCGGTGCGTCTTTATCGGAAAATGTGATTGTCTGTGGTCTTTCGAACAGAATCTGTTTTGGCTTGAGCACTTTTGGTTCTTTGTCTGCGACTCCGTCGTTATACGTCAGTCTTACCTGTGTCTGTTTCAGGTCTGTTGCATAAGTTTCCAGTGCGATATTGCTCTTGGTCTTCTGTTCATTATTCGTAATATAATCCGGTGCTGTTGCTGTATAAGTATCTCCGTCTTTCGATGCACGTTCCAGCGTGATCATATCTTCATCGAATGATGCACTCAGAATATAAATGCCGTCTGTCTGATATTTTTTGATCACTTTTCCTTTTTGATTCCGGATCTCCAGTTTGTACATTGGAACGGTTGCCTCTCCGGATACGGTATTTCCTATATCCTCTGTCTTGGCAACTCCATATACAAAATCACTTCTGACAAATCCAAGTGGGCGGATGCATTCTCCTTTTCCGCAGGTTACTTTCTGCTTCTTTCCTGTCTCTACATTCAGGATTGTCACTTTTGTTGCGGTCTCAAGATCTCCGTTTGCCTGATATGCGATCAGACTTCCGTCTTCCGACACAACATACTGCTGTGCATCCAGTCCTTTGACCAGTGCTTTCTTCTCGGCATCTTCGACGCTATACTGATAAAGGGTGCCGTCTACCATTGTGTACAGCATATCCGTTTTCGCATCGTAATATGACATCTCTCCGAGTTCACTTTCTGCCTGTGCATATGATTTATTTGTGGAAATAAATACTTTCTCTTCCACTGAATTCTTCTCTATATCATAATAATAGACAGCTACTCCCACTTCTCCTTCGTGCTCGCCGCGGTCCATATAACCGGACACCAGGAAGGTTGTATTGCCTTTGGCATCTACCTTAAGAAGCTTGATCTTATGATCTGACACCATATTTCTCACATCTGTATTCTCCGCATCTGCGAAACCAAATACCAGTGAAATCTCGTCTGAATCTTTGTTATAATTCCAGAGTTCATTTGCCTCTACAAATGATACGATCGTACCATCTTTATTCACCTTATAAGACAGATTTGCAGGCGCGATGCCGAGGATGATTCCTTTCTCATTCAGAACCTTCTGTGTCGCGTCGAAGATCTGTTCCATTGTCCGATCGTAATCCAGAAGATAGGTTTTCTTGGCATCTGCAATATATCTTACGCGGAAAAACTCTTTGACCGCATAGCGGTCTGCCTCATTCTCTTCTCCTTTGCAGCTTACCCGGTATTGCAGCTGTACCGACATACAGGTACTGTTCAGTTCCTTGATGCTCCAGCGTTCTCCCTGTTCTACCTGTGGTTTCAGACTGCCCCATGTGACCTGTTCATAATTCGAATTAATCGTCACGTGCTGAAGTGTGGTGTTGTCCGCATCATCAGTCGGTTCAAGCGCTGCTCCGACGCCTGCATTTTCCACCTTGCCAAGTGCATTTTCATGATAATCGCTGATATAATTCAGGCATTCTGTAACATGTGCATCTTCATCACTGACGATACGGGTATAGAAATATACCGGATCCGCACCATTTCTGTTCAGGCGGACTTCCAGGATCCGCTCTTCATCCAGTACTTTTTTCCCGCTCAGATCCAGGGTAAATCCTTTTCCCACCTTTTTAATCTTCTTATGTTCCAGCTGGCTTGTACCGTCCATCGTATAGACTTTGTAGCTGGCTCCCGTGAATTTATTCCCATATGCTTCTACGTTTACATCCAGGCTCTGGTTCGCTACCGGTGTGATCGTGTTGTGCATAGAGGATATATCCATGCGTTTTGCATAACCTGTCAGTGTATTGATCTTATATTCTCCATAAGAAAATGATATCTGTGGAAATGTTGCGGCTCCCATATCGGCCGTCATATTGTCATTCCCCTTATTTGTCACGTAGCTGAATATAATGACAGCCACGATAAATACTGCAGTCAGGATTCCTGCATTCTTTAACCTTTTTTTTAAAGTCAATGTCATTTATACTCCCTCTTTATCCTCTTTCTCCGGATGATCTTTCTCTGAATTTGCGGACTCCGTGGCGAACCCGTCCAACAGACGTCCCAGTGTCGGTGATACCCGGAGTGCTGCTTCACATCTCTTGATGGAAGCCTCTATATTATTGTCTTCTTTGGCATGCCGCTTCTTTACTGCACGTATCAGGATATTCTTTGGTGTATGCTCCATATCTATAAATTCCAGTATCTGCGCTTCATACCCCTCACGCTCCAGATACTGTGCTCTTAAGCCATCTGTGATAAGTGCTGCCATACGTTCTTTCAGAAGCCCGTATTTTAATATTGGTTCTAATATCTCATTTTTTATCTGACGGTTCAGTTCATGCTGGCAACATGGTACCGATAAGATCACTTTCGCATCCCATCCCACGGCTTTTGCCAACGCATAATCGGTTGCGGTATCGCAGGCATGCAGGGTTACCACCATATCTACCTTATTGACACCGGTATAATCCGCAATGTCACCCTCCAGAAATCTCAGCTTTTCATAGCCATATTTTTCACTTAATTCATTACAATGACGGATCACATCTTTCTTCAGATCCAGTCCTATGATTCTTATGTCATATTCTTTCAATTCATGCAGGTAATAATACATGGCAAATGTAAGATAAGACTTTCCACAGCCAAAATCCAGGATTGTAAGTTCTCTTCCCTTATCAAGCTCCGGCAATATATCCTCGATAAATTCCAGGAACCGGTTGATCTGCCGGAATTTGTCGAATTTCGCATGCACGATCTTTCCATCCTGTGTCATAACACCAAGATCCTGAAGAAATGGTACCGGGACTCCCTCTTCCAGTACATACTTCTTCTTGCGGTCGTGGCTCATATTGATCTGCTTCTTTTCGCCTTTTTTCATCTTGCTTTTTATTGTTACTTTTCCCTTTTTGCTTACAAGAATTGTATAAGCTGCTCTTTGTGTCTCCATCTGCATCTGGCGCATATTTCCCATATATTCGAGAAGTATTTCACAAGCTTTTTTCTCCTCCACATTCTCGTGAAACGCCTGATTATTCCGGAATGACTCGAGCTGAAAATAAAGGACATCTTTTTTCAGGATCGGTCTTACTTTCACTTTTTGTACACCGTCTTTATTCTTCGGGTTACTCAGCGTTGCTGATATAAATTCTATATTTAAATTTTCCTGTAATAATTTGCTTAATTCATTCATAATATTATATTCTACTGTTTTTTAGACAGGAGCGCAAGTAGCGTAAATGGCAATTTTATTAATGGTTCCGTAGGATTTGCGAAAAAGGGACAACGGTAAATACAGTTTGAGCCGGAGGATTTTAAAAAATCCTCCGGCCCAGACTATGAAATCGGGAATTTTATCGTTACTTTAAACAAATCTCCATCCAGATACAATTCAAATGTCCCGCCCTGCATTTCTGTCAGCGACTGTGCGATAGACAGTCCAAGTCCGCTGCCTTCCGTACTTCTTGATACATCTCCGCGTATGAAACGTTCCGTCAGTTCGTCAGCTGAGATATTTAGCGGCTGCTCGGATACATTCTTAAGGCTGAAATATGCCATACCATCTTTCTTTTCAAGATCAGCATAGACTCTTGTTCCTTGCATTGCGTATTTTGCCGCATTGTTGTATATATTAGACAGCACTCTCCACAACCGTCTTCCGTCTGCGCGGATTACAACCTCCTCATTCGGAAGGTTCATCACTTCCTCCAGATCACGCGCCTTGAATTTTTCTTCAAACTCTCCGCTCGTCTGCTGGATCATTTCTACCAGATTCAGATTCATGAACTCCAGTGTGATATTGCCGGAGCTTACTTTTGAAGCTTCCACCACATCTTCCGTCAGTGTCTTAAGCCGCTGTGATTTCTGTTCCAGCACTTCAATGTAGCGTTGGATCTTCGGATCCTTAAGGTCCTCCTGCTTTAACAATTCCACATAATTAATGATAGATGTAAGCGGCGTCTTAATATCATGCGATACATTCGTGATAAGATCTGTCTTCAGGCGTTCACTTTTCATGCTCTTTGCGAGCGCCGCTTCCAGACCTTCGCCGATGGAATTCACCTTTTCTGCAATTTCTTTATGCTCTGCCAGCAATCCACTTACCGGGATCTGATAATCCACTTCCCCGCCGGCGATCTTCTCGATCCCGGTCTTGATCTTTCCGGTTCCTTTCGCTTTCTGTACCATCCAGATAAATGCTGCAACATCTATGATCAACAGAATGACCGCCCATAACCGGTTGCTGATCCAGATACTACTTCCCGCTGATCCAAATACGTACGTAAGCCAGTGGATCATGAAGAAGATTGCAAATCCCATAATAGATTTCCACAGATGACGGATATTCTGGAACATTTCTTCTACGAAGATCAAAAGCCATCTGAGCACACTGTTCTTCCATACCGTTCCCGCCTTGATTCTTCTCACCAGACTCAAATATCCGAAAAGAAACATTGCGCAGGTATACAATGCCTCCACACTTCCAACCACTATTCCCGGCAGATACGACTCCACATTCTCCATATAGATCGTCTCTCCACTTGCATTCTGCCATGTAAATGCCCCGGCCTTTACTCCTACCAGCGCAACCACCGCCCAGAGTAACAGCACACTTGCAGCTGCCAGTTCTGTCTTAATGTGATCAAATTTCATAAGATACACTTCTTCGTCTTCTTTAACTTTTCCGGCTCCGATCGTAAGAAATACAAGAATGACAAGATATGCCGCTACAGCCGCCATTCCCAGTATTCCGGCCACTTTGGCTCCGGCCCCGTACCTTGTAAAGATCTCATTCTGTTCATAAAAATTATCTTTTACAGGATAATCCGTATCTACAACAGAGACATATATATAATCTGACGCATCGACATAACCGGCCACTGTCTCCTGCCACTTCTGTGCCATCGAATCCCCTTTACCGGCTTTTTCAATATTGCTTTCATAATCTGCAAGCTTTGGTCTTACGATTACATATTTTCCTGATTTTTTCATTTTTTTCAGGTTCTCTTTGTAATTGTCAAAGTTCTGATATTTTTTCTTATTCGTAATGACCGTCTTGTTGTCCAGATTAACATACAGATACGTTATGTTCGTATTGCCTTCCTGATACTGATTCTGAGCTACCGCATAATTATCAACGTCAGAATAGATCGTTTCGGCTGAATTATTTATCATTCTGTACGCTTCATTCAGCTTGCCATTCCATTCTTTTGAATTGTTCACAAGCTGAAGTACCGTCTCTCCATTTACCGTCTTATAATCCCCGACAACTCTTTCACCATCATAATTCCAGCAATTGATATAGGCAATCTTTCCATCGATATCCTGAAGTCCCCGGAATCTGGATTCCCCACTGTTGCTCTCCTGATACTCTCCCTGCTTTAGTTCTGTCAGAATATCATCCGCAGAACTGTCTCCGGTAATTACAAATGACAGCTCTCCGTAATCGATCATCTGTTTAAAATCTTTGTAATGGAAATAATGATAAGTTCCGTCTGAACGTTTACATACGATAATACCGTCCTGTTTATCTAATTTGCTCCTGGCCGCATCATAATCCGTCATCGATTCCGAGATTAATTTTCCCCAGGAATACAGATCTCCCAGACGGAACGACAGGCCTGTTTCATCTTTTCCTGTTATCTCACCGGTATCTTCGTATTTTGCCACATCTACGATCTTATCCGGATCATATTTACCATCTGTATCATATAAGGTCTGATACCGGATCTCATCCAGTATATTATAATTTGCATTCGTCACGGAATCGGCAAATGCATTGCTTTCTTCATAACTCTTCGCCGCATCCGCAGTGAACAGTTCCTGTGTCAGTATCGGATAACGTGTTACCCACAGTAAACATAATACTCCGATAACGGCCAGTACGTGTGCCCCCACTATCAAAAACAATTTTGCTTTGGGCATTCGGTACCATTTCTTCATATATACCCCTTCCTAAAGCTTTTCTATCTTATATCCGACACCCCAGACCACCTTCAGATACCTTGGTTCCTTTGGATTAATCTCGATCTTCTCTCTGATATGACGGATATGTACAGCTACCGTATTATCTACTCCGATAGCATCTTCATTCCAGATACTTTCGTATATCTGGTCAATAGAAAATACTTTCCCCTGATTTTTTACCAGTAACAATAAAATGTTGTATTCGATCGGTGTCAGTTTCACCGGCTCTCCGTCAACCGTAATTTCTTTCTGATCGTCATCGATCATAAGTCCTCCCACGGTATAAACTGCCTGATTCTCTTTTTCCACTGTACTTCCAAGCTGTGTATATCTGCGAAGCTGTGATTTTACCCTTGCAGTCAGTTCCAGTGGATTAAATGGCTTGGTCATATAATCATCGGCTCCTACATTCAGTCCGAGGATCTTATCGGCATCCTCTGACTTTGCAGACAGAATAATGATCGGCATATTCTGTTTTTCCCGGATTTTTAACGTTGCGCGGATTCCATCCAATCTTGGCATCATCACATCAATGATCAGAAGATCCACTTTATGCTTATCCAAAAGCTTCAATGCTTCCTCACCGTCGTAAGCTTTTAATACTTTATATCCTTCCTGCGACAAATAGATTTCTATCGCCTCTACGATTTCTTTATCATCATCACATACCAGTATGTTGTACATAATTCATCACCTCCCTTATAATATACAAGAATACCAGCCAATTTTTAAGTACTGTTTCTGTAATTTCTTAAGATATTATGAAATTCTTCCTTTCCGCCCACTTTATCAGAGATATGCAGAGTGTTAATATTTCGTCAAAAAATAATAAACTATATTTTTCTTAAGCAGATTTTTTATATAATAGATATGGATATCTTTTTAATATTTTTTCATACTGCAAACATTTCTTTTTTAACTGTTACATTTTAAATATTAAAAATTAACTTAGAAAGAAGATGAAAGTATTATGCATGAACCAGAAATAGAATATCTTATCCGGTCTCTTGGCATTGGCGCTACTTATCGGGGATATGCATATTTAATTTATGGGACACGCCTTTGTCTGTCTGATGAAAATTACCTCCTTTTCGTCAGTAAGTATCTTTATCCAGACATTGCACGTCATTATAATACTACCAGCTATAGCGTTGAACGGAATATCCGCACCGTTATAAAGGTCTGTTGGGAGCATGGCAATAAATCCCTCCTCGAAAAGATTGCTTTGCGTCCACTGCATCTTAAGCCGACATCCAGTGAATTTTTTGATATAATAACTGCTCATTTACGAAAAACTGCCATTTCTGCCTCTGATTTTGTTCCTGTTTAGATTCTGTTTTTATATGCTTCATTTTTACTTAAGATTTTTTCGAATTCTTTTATGCTTTTAACATATTTTAGACATATTTTCCATTTATACTAAATGTCAGATAGTTGATGAACAACAACTATCACCCCCCTCATAAAGTAACACACCGAAATCACTCTTCGGTGTACACTTTACTCTCATTCCTTTAGTAATTATAACAACAACAAAAAACTCTCCGTTCCGGAGAGTTTTTTGTTGCGCTTTTTTAATAAAACAGATCACAAGCCACACTGTTTACATATTCTTGTTAAAATACAACGACAAGCAACATCTTAAACTGCTCTTTTCCGTGCACTGCATGCGGATGCTTTGCCGGCATAATAATTGATTCCCCTTCATGTAACTCATATTTTTCGCCATTGATCGTAATCTCACCTACTCCGTCAAGACAGGTTACAAATGCATCCCCGCCTGATTCATGTGTACTGATCTCTTCTCCTTTGTCAAAAGAGAATAATGTAACACTTAATGCATCGTTCTGCGCCAGTGTTTTGCTGACTACCTGTTATTGTATTCCTCAATAACATTTTTCCCTTGTCTCTTACTATAATACTTTTTTCGTTCTAAAATGTGGTTTTAACAACAAATATCACATTTTTATAAAATGAACATACTTTGTACACATTTTTTGATTATAATAGAAAAAGATAGTTGGATAACAACTATCGCCCCCCTCATAAAGTAAAGGCCACCAGAAGGTCACTTCTGGCGGTCCATTTTACCGGTAATTTCTGCGGATGCTTTTATGGCTCCGCTTTTTTTAATTGTTCATACCAGGCAGTCGTCTGGTCTTTATCCTTATTATTCATGAATACCGTATATTTCTTTGTCTTAATCTGTATGACTTCTGATTGTTCCAGCCACACATACATCCGGCATTTTCCCGATTCTGCTCCGTCAAATTTTCCAAGCAACTGTTTTTCATCAGCCGAACCATTGGTTTTACTAAAATGTTCCTTCGGAAGCCCATTTTTTAATAATTTTACGGATTTTATATCCTCTTTTTCTCCGTATTGGTGTAACCGGATGTGATCTTAAAACTGCTGCCATCTGTCGGACGGTTGGAAGAAGTTCGCCTTCTTCAAATTCTCCTTTTCCAATACCCTTTACGATCTGGTTGCGGAGCTGGAGGTAAATTGGAATTTCAGATTTCATATCTTGCATACTTTGGTATAAAAAATCCGCACAGACACTG
>ENA-OURZ01004284-OURZ01004284.1-human-gut-metagenome-genome-assembly--contig:-NODE-4284-length-10977-cov-3.022340_pt1 | contig 10977 bp, 11 predicted proteins | sample MGYA00242073_ERZ509195 | MGnify/ENA primary metagenome ERZ509195 (study PRJEB26280, sample SAMEA2338837) | human gut metagenome | biome: human gut; feature: human-associated habitat; material: faeces...
TGCTTATCCATTTCATTTAGTTCATTCCATAAATCAGGAAAATTTTTCCATAATCCTTTTAAGTCCTTTAATGGTTGTAAAGGACAACACCAACAGGAAACCCTATCAAAAATTTCATAAAGTCCCTCCCAATCAAAACCTTTATCATAGCAATATTTCAATGCATCTGCTTCAGTCCAATTCCAATCAACTAATGGATGCTGATGAACCTTGTTACTCTCCCTCTCTAATCTAGATTGTTCATCAACAGCAAGACCAACATATTCAATTACATCATATTTATCATTCATTTCCTTCTTATATTTTTTTAGAAGTTCTTTCTTTAATTTTGATGTACACCATCTTGACCTACTTTCTGCCCAAGAATGCCCCTTTGGATTTCCGCCAAGTTTTTCTTGTGTTGACTGTCTTCTTTCAGGTTGATGTTCTAACATCAGATATTTAAAGGACATTGGATTCTTTAATGTAACAAATTTAATTCCTGCATCTTCAACAAGTTTCTTTATTCTTTTTACATGTCTTTCCATTGCAGGAAATTCCATCCATGTATCACAATAAAGAACTTCATCAATTTGCATTCCAAGTTCCATCATGTGTAATAACATTGCTGTGCTATCTTTCCCACCTGAGAAAGAAACCATATGATATTTAGGTTTTGTCATAATATATTCATCCTTTCTTTGCTGAATAACTTCAGTTCTTACAAGGATAATATAGTACTTATTCAGCATATTGTCAAATGTTTATGCTGAATTTATTCACCTTTATTGTTTCTAGTGTGTTACTATTAGACACAAATTCTTAGATTTTGGGGATAATCTGTATGCACCCCACGGACACAGACAGGCGAAAAGTGTCCGCATCCAGCGCACACTGGTAAACAATTTCGTACACTGGACACGGACGTGATCATGTTACAACTATAGTGTAGCTCCATCAACTATGTTACCTGTTGCAATATTATCATTACTGCTAATATTGCCAAACAGTTTATTAGAGGATGCATCCACCACAATTCCGTTAGTCAATGTTACTGTTACGCTAGAAATAGCATTTGCATTGATAGTATTATTAGCACATGCTGCAAGATGTATAGCCGCAATTGCATTATGCCATCGTGCAAGGAAAGTGTTTGCATTAATCACACATTCGCTGCATGCCGTATTCATATTGATTCCTTTTTGAAATCCTAGGAAAGTACATCCAGTGATGATACATTCATGGCAGTTTGACATTGCAATAGCTATATATCCAGCAGAGTTTTTTCCGATAAAAGTACAGTTAGAGATTGCTACATTCAGTCCGGTATTCATAACAACGCCATATGCGCTGTTGATTGTGGCAGAGGAGCAAAAGCAATCCGATATTGATAAGTTGCCGTTGAAATTTGCATTACCTTGTAGGCTAATTGCTGCATAGTGGCAGCCGTCTAGAATACAGCTAGCGATATGAATATCAAGTTCCGTTTCATCCGTGGGAGTACTGTCCTCAGCGTATACAATTTCAATTCCTGTAAAACAGTTGCCGGCCTCACAGTGATTGAAAAACAGATCACTGATTTTACTGCCTTTCGCTGAGAATGCCACGGTGTTAGCACCACCTGTTACCATACAATTATTGAAATAAATGCTGTCATTGTTAAAAGGGCCACTGTTATTCTCGTCAGTTCCTGCAAAAAATCCAAATGCGAGAGGTACTTTAGGATTGGGGGTTGCGATGACATTGTTTAAAAATTCATTAACTGAATTTTTAATACAAACGCCTTTTCCGAAGTCTCTAACTTCAAGCGTCTGCAAATGGCCGCGGATCGCGCCGTCTACATTGATTCCGATTGATTCCTGATTGGTTAATGTGTTTTTGATATTGACATTATAAATGTCACAATCCTGGGCATATGCATACAGAGAGGAGCTTACAGCTCGTTTTACTTCAATTCCAATCATAGCAGATGATAGAATCATTGCTTTTGGTTCGCATCCCACCAGCGCCACGTTATCTTTTGACATGTTAATTGTATTATTGCACAGATAGTAGTTCTCAAATTTCTGTGTATATTCATGCCATTTCCCCGATGCCAGCGAAACGCAGCCGCCGCCTACTAACGATTGAATCGCGTTATTGATAGCTGTTGTACAATCCGTTAAACCATCACGAGCGGCGCCGAACCATTCCGGAAAAACAACAGATGTTTTGGTGAAAACAACGGTACCGCCACCGATGAAAATTGTTTTACGGGGGGCGGCAAAATCGCCGTTAAAGGTTAATGTTACGTCAGGGTCAATGTCATAAATAACATTTGTTGCGATGATGTTTTCATTAATTGTAGTATCGCGTTTTATATGCACTGTTTTTACTGCTTCCGGTTTCCCCTGATTAATAATTTGTGACAGTTCATCCTCAAGTTCTTTTACTGTTTTTAATATCCAGTCGAGATTTAATTCATGGAAATTTGTATATGGAAATTTTTCAAACATGCAACGTCCCTCCTTAATATACTAATATGCAAAACCGTGAAATGAAATCATTAATAATGTTTTGCGACATGTTAAAATCCACTATCGCACGTTCGTCCTTTATCATCGCCTGTGTTGCAGTCACGCCAATGTTTCCAGTATCGCGGTAGCTAAACGTCCGGGTTATCGTTCCTCTATCTGTTTTTGTGATTTTTGTATTACTATCGGTACTGGCATTATTTTCAACAGTGCCGCTATCCGTCCGTGTATTTGTTCCGCCCGATTCTGTCAGCCGTTGCTCGCTGTTCACAAAATCACTGCTATTATAGCCCGCAACTTTTCCTGTTTCTGTTAGAGTGGTGTCTGGCGTTTCTATATATTTTAGATTCCTCTCTTCTTTTCCCGACCCCTTGTTTGTTGAGGTTCCAATATCTGTAGCGGACAGGTCGCGTGTTTCTGTTTCTGTGTGTGTGCTGGTACCGTCCTTGTTCCAGATAGGATTGTAGCGGAACCACATTGTATTGTACAATTTTTGCCACCGTTCCGCGTTTACTATCGCCCAAGCGGCTATAATTTTTCTAGCAGCGTCCGGGTTTGGATATATAAATTCCAGTTCGCTGGACTGTGCCAGCAATTCGGTAACTAGCGCGTCTGCATTTAAATCAGTTCCTGCCATGTATACGTCATCTGCCGGAATCTTTGCCGCTTTTGGCAGGTTCTGTATTAATCCGTCTAAAACCGTATTGTCATATTCATACAGTCCTAGTATTGACACCATTGCCTGTACCAATTGTAGCCCCCCTTTCGATGTTTCTCCAATCCACGGATAAATCCAATCCGAACATTTTGTTAGCCTTTTTAAATTCTTTTTTCATAGACATCAGCCACATGTCACAGCGCGATTGTGTTTCAAAGTTGTTGCTGTTTACTTCGTCCACAATTAGGCGCTCCTTTTTGTCCGTGTTCGCATTTGGAATTCCAATATCAGTTGCGAACATTTGTTCGATTTTGCGCATGTCTGCAAGAACTCTATCTACGATATAATTTTGCCCTACATTCTGGTTGAACATCTGCCATTTAGCCTTGCCTTCGGAGTCGAAAAGTTTGCTATCCATGAAAACAGCCGGATCACCACCATAGATTTTATCACACGCTTTTTTGTAGGACTCCGCAACCTGTTTGTTTTCCGCGGCGAATACGTATGACAGTTTGCTGTTTACCAGATTCATACCTACCGCTTCGGCGCACAATGCCATTAAATCAGCATAATAGGATACGATATCCATTATGCCACAATAATTCGGTTGTAATTTTACAACCACACATTGACTGTCAATTTTTGGTGCCATTGTGTTTCTAATCAGCGGGTTGGTAATAACAGCATGGGTCGGCTGGTAAAACAGGTTGTATCCTGTCAGCCCACAATCCAGCGCAACAACGCCAAACAGATCTGTATTAAAAATTGCAAATCGCCCCCAGCAATATAGCACGTACAGCAAATAATTTTCTGACCATGTTTCTGGAAAATGGAATTCAAAAACTGACAGCGCCTTTTGCAGTAGGTATCTAGCAAAATAATTAGCTAGTGCAGTATTTTTGCAATGCACTGTGTTAGGACTGGCCATTGATGTGATGGCGTTCTGATAATCATAATAAAATGGTGCGCCGTATCCGTCCACTTTTTTCACCTCTTCTTTTCGCTAAAATAGTGATTAATTTTTTTGTATCTATGCCGGGTGTATAACCGTCCATAATTTCCAGTGCATGTTTTCCCTGACGCACACGTTCATCATAGTTCACCCATTCAGGGATTCCGGATGAATGCCATTCTAAACAGTAAAACCAATATTTAACGGCATCTTCAACCGTTCCATTGAAACGAATATAGTCGTTAAATGAAATGGATGGATAGCTGTCAGACGTTTGCCATCCCCACCGCGGCCCCTGTCCGTATCCCATAGACGTATAATCTTCATTGTCCGCCTGCGTCAATAACCAGCACTGAAAATCACCGTCATACCAATTTTTGTTTTCTTTTTCCGCCGACCACGGAAGAGGGTTTGGGTATTTTGACGTATATGGGGGGTAATCTGTCCATTGTGCCAACCCCATTCCACCGGGAAAATAGGGCAGGTTGTTCAGATTCCCGCCATGCGATGTTTCGTAAATACCGGGATTGTAGGATGATTCTTGCTGGAAACACCCGCAGGCACCTGCTATTGCAACTTTCGACCATCCGTAACGGTTCAGCGCATCATAGATGCATAAAATATTATTGTCCTGCTCATCCTGTGACAATGTTGTTCCGGTACCACCAATGCGATATATCCAATCAGGCATTTGCTAAACCTCCCACACCATTACCAGAAAATTAACAATTTCCTGCACCTTTTTCGCGTCATATCCTTCGCGCTCTAGTGATGCCCTACGGGCATCCCCCACACCATGCACACCGTTCATCACTTCGATCGCTGCCACCAGATTTTCCGGCACTTTCAAAAATTCATTCATAGAAAAATCCCCCTTCCAGATAGTTTTTCACAGCAACTTTTTCTGTCATCGTCCCCAGCATTTGCACATCGCCATGCTGTACTTTTACAAATCCGGGGATTTCTGAAATTTGACGATTAGCGCAAAGCGGCCTGCCCTGTTCTGCATTATCGTCTGCGACAGGTGTAAATGTTTTTGCGACTAATGCAATTGTTCCAGCCAAACTGTTTTGCGCATACCCGCCCTGTTCGCCGACCTGTTTTCCACTGCTATTTGCGGCGCTTATCCCGCTGACAATTCCGGCGTTTTTTCCAATCGCAGAATCCGCCGCCGCGTATGCGCTAGAAAACGCCATTGCTGGCATGCCAGCAACTAGTTCTGTTAATGACGTAGGAACAGTGATATCATAAGATAGCTGTGATAAACGGACATCAATGCCCACCTGTGTTTCCACAATGTTTAATAAGCCGCCTTGTTCATTATATTGCGTTTCACCCTGTCCGGCGATCCGTTTGTAAATTGCCAGCGTCCCAAGTCCTGTGACATAATCAATCAGCCGGATAACCACAACACCGTCCGCAGTGATATCCGTTGAATCAATCGGGATGATCCCCCATGGGATGCATTGTACATGATATGAAGTAAAGGGGCTTTTCCCGACCCATTCACCTCTCGCAATTCCGGGAATTTCAGGACGGGCAAGTGTAAACTCCTTCCGGTTCATTAATGATGACAGTTTTCGCGCTTTGACACCGCTGTCCCAAAATCCGAATTTTACGTTTTCTTCCTGCCCACCGGTAATTGTAATCGGAAACCATTTACACGATACGACATATGAAAATGGGTCGACAAATGATTTCAACAACGAAGCATCCAGGTCATTACCAATCGTGCTCCAATCCGTAGCACCCGCCAGCATGAATTGCCGGATTGATGACATTTGCGATGGGGATAGGGCATAATATGCAATCGTTCCCCAGTCGGACGCGGAATCATTAATCAATCCGACAACATACGTACCGCGACCCAACGTTGGCAGTTCTGACCAATCGTCAAATTGTTTCCAAACCGTGTTTACGGTTACTGTAGTCGATGCCGGGTAAATTGCATCGGTCACTGTTCTGTCAAATGTAGCACTACTACGCAACACATAGAACGTGGATGCTCCGATCGTATCTTTCCAAGATGCTAAATAATCAATTGACAATATTGCTGTCCATAGTCCCGCTTTCCATTGCCAGTCAGCTACATAGTAATACCGATCATATTCCGCGATAAAAGCATAATTGTAAATAGTCGGATTTTCTGTTAAAGGGATATTTAATGAAATCCGGGGATTTATAACCCCGGATTCTGATTTGATCGTGCAGGAATATGTTTTATCCGCGTTAGCCGGACGCTTTGTTGAATTTTCTTTTTTAGAAAATCTGTAAAATTTAACCGGAATCGCCATTAAAAACTACCTCCCATGTTTCACGCGAAAACATTAATCTAAAACAAATACAACATGATTTTCTGTAAAATCATTCCAGTAACGATCTGTGAAATGCCAGTACGTGTTGTAATATCCGCCCGCCGCATTCATCGGTGTATTCTGTGTCCACTGATTTACAACGGTATAACCAGCGGCCTCCTCATCAAACAAAACAGCTAAAATCGGTTTGTTGACTGCTTTTCCTTTGACCACGTTCCCGCTGGTGCCATCCGTGTATGCTGGTGTTACATTAATGCTTCCGGGTGTTTTAATTGACTGCCAAAAATTAACTTCCTCGGTATCTGCAATTTTCAGATAATTTTCATTGAATACGGTTGAAAATACATTTGCGTATACTTTTGACAGATAATCCGTATAAATGTACGCCTTTTGCCGCTCGACCGGAGTATGGCGCATTACGGTTTTCCCGCCGATCGTCTGATGAAATACATTTGATCGTTCTGTCAGCATCTTCGCGGTCGTATTAATGCGTGCTACTAAATATTTTGCGAATCCCACAATTGTATCAGGATTCAATACCGTTTCCGCGGTATATGTCCCGCCCGTAATTGCATTGTATTCCGCCAGGCAATGAATCACGTTCGTGCCCGCAAGGTCAATAGCGCCGCCGATAAGGTTCGCAACCGTTGCGCGGGCAGTGTTTTCATGGTCTTGTTCGATCATATCAGACACGTTTGACAGCATCATTGACAGAAAACTAGAAAATTCATCTGGAGATCGAAACGCAATGTCCAGCTGATCGCGGTATGTGGTCAAGTGCCGCTGGTATGCGTTTACCCCGTAAAAGTTTGTCTGCTGTACCAACGGCTTTGAAACCTTATAATGATCGACTGCACCCCCTTCGGTCAATGCATATCGCTCGTCATCTTCCGGCTCCTTGTCAATCGGTGACAATTTCCGCACGTGGTTACCATATCGCTGATTTGACACCTCTAACCCCCCGAATTTACGGTTGTACGGACGTGTTGAAAAAATGGTGCGTGAAAGCACCTGTGAAATAGCGGTGGCAAGCGTGTCATAGCCAGTTTTTAATCCGATCTGCGCCACCGTGACAAAACTAGAAGTGTCCGTAACCGCCATCGGTTTGCTGCCAGTTGCCTGTCCCACGATCTCCCCCAAAACGGTGGAAATCTGGTTAATCGTTAAATCATTTGCTGCCATTTATTTTCCCTCCCCTGTATTCACTGGTGGATTAATAATTGATGCCAGTACACTGTCAGCCGTTTCTACCTTGCCTGACTGCTGCGCCCCCATCAATGCCATTTTCTGCAATTCCTGCTGGAACTGTTCATACGTTAAAGGTGCCTGATCTGCCGGAGCGGCCGGAGCTGCTGGAGCTGCCGGAGTTGCTGGAGCTGCAGGAGCTGCCGGAGTTGCCGGAGCCTGCGTTACACTCAATGCCGCGATCTGCTGTGCAGTAAAACCTGCTTTTGCTAAAATTAAAATATCATTCTGTGTCATGTTTTTCCATCCTTTCTGCCAGTTGTGTTAATGCAATTGTGTTATTATTGATTGCTTCGGTCATTTTTGCCATTTCCTCTTTGTGTGCCTCATCGCGTTTTCCATCTCGATATAGCAAATAGATACACATTGCAATAGGAAAACCTAGCGTGCTAACAATCTGTGTAATAGCCGTTACATCCATCTTATCTCCCTTCTTCCCGGTTGTTTCCACTTGAAACATTGTGGGCAGTCGCGCGGCAACCGACCGCATGCACGTCCTTCCGGGACTGGTTTTGTGCCTGCCCACAAATGAAACATATCACAGTTTGAACGCATTGTCAAATAAAACCTGACACAAATAGTTTTCAAAATAAACATTCCGTCTCATAAACGCTGTCCATAAAAAATGCTGTTCACGATTGAACCGCTTTTTGTCCGCACTTCCGGTCGTGTAAACCTGCTTTGGTGTCCCTGATTTATGCTGGCTAACATAGTATTCTTCCTGCGATTTATGCTTATAAATTGAAATCTCACCTACCGTGACTAATATCCGATACTCCTTTAAATTTTTACTGCAAACGGTATCACTGATATCATCCATATATTTGTTTTTTAGTGCCATTCTGGCAAAGTCCGAGTCATCGCCAACTAACCGATACAATGCACTTTCCTCTTTTTTTGCAGAAATTGGGGAATGCATCGGTTGAATAATACAGTAACCGCGCTCCTTGTCAATGTACACCTCTGATTCTTTCGTGCGCATCTTTTCGGCAATTGATACCAGACCTAGTTTTATGAATATCGGGTTTGCCAGATTAAAACTGTTCGCCGCACAAATGACTTTAACTGGTTCCCGCCCTTCCAGTTCCCTATTACGGGAAATAGTTTCAACTAAATTGAAAAACGTGCTCGCTTCTTCCCGTATAGGTTTTTCCTCAGGCTGTGCAATAAACTCATCAAAAAATATCGCTTCGACTCTTTCACCGTTAAATCCCCGCAAATTTGAACCGGTTGATAGTGATGTTACCAGTGCAAAATATTCATTACCGTCAATAGTTAATGATTGCATTGTGTCTGTCACCTTATTTGCATTAAAAATAACACCATATTTTTTGAGGGGTTTTTCAATGTCGGATACCTCCGGATCAATCTGTGTATATGCCTGCGTTTTTGTCCGGCGCAAAAATAAAAATGGGATGTTATTTCTGTACAGGTAATCCACTGCGCCGAATGTTTTTCCGATGCCCCGTGCGCCTACGATAAAAATAAACGGAACAGGCAGGTTGTATATTTCATTATAATTCAAATATCCATTTTCTAAATACAACATAATAAAATCGGGGAGCAAATGCTCCCCTCCTCCTTTCCATGTTTCACGCGAAACATTAATCCACGTATACGCATGTATAAAATGTTCTTCCTGCCTTGCTCGTACCCGAACTAATTTTAACGTGATGCGCTTCCTCACCACAATCCATACACATCTTTATGATTTCCATAAAATCACGGATGAAGGTTGCGCTGTTAGTCGCAACGGCTCCTACTTCGTTATCCAGAATAGATAAAATCTCTCTCGTGTTCCCGTCCTTGTCCGTGTCATTATACAACGCCCATTCGTCCACCTGCACCAGCGCTCCCTCATTGTCTGAAACCTTCTGAATCTCCGGTGACTTTGTCAGATCATACATCTGCTTCACTGTCAGTTTGTCGCTTGATTTTTTGATGATTTCCATGTTTTTTCTCCTTTTCTTGTTTTTGTGTAGTGTTTTTGTATCACTTTTATATTAACATAGAATTGTTAATAAGTCAATATCTTTAAACTTTTTCTGAAAACTTTTGCATCCTCTAAAATCCACATATAATCAGTTGCAACACCTAAATTGTATGTGGTCGGTCGTAACGCAACATTGCGTGTTATTTTGATCTCTTTGCCATCCTCATTTTTGTAAATCATGTCCACATCGTCATTGTATACAGATTCCAGTTTCCCAGCATGAAACAGAAACGGAATGTTGAACGCATCAATGCCGCCTGCCGCTCGCAATTCCCACGCCCCTTGTTTTTTTGGAACACCTGCTATTGTAATTTCCACCGGGGTCTCCTCATCATTTTCATCCCAATGCGTGTATGCATATTTTTTCGCGCCATAGGTTTTAAACCTACAATATTGCTCTTCTTGCTCGAAAACTCCCATATAGTGTGTGACGCCTTTTTTATCAGTCGCGAACGCTCCGGATTTTTTGCTTGCCGCAATCTTGGCCGCATTATATGCTGACCAGTTAATATCCCCTAAATATTTAATAGAATCAGTATCTGCATATATGAAATAACTATCTTTTCCATGCGCTAATTTCAACCCCTGTTCCAGTTCCCAACGTGCCCATGCTGTACACCATACACCCCACTGATAGGGAATAAAAGACCTATGATAACTAGCAGCCAGCAATTCTTTTTCATTCTTACTGTCATCTATTGTAAAATCACCGTCTTGAAATATGATAGACTCAATCACGGGATCTTGTGCTGTCATGCCATAAACGCTATTTAATTTGTTTTTTGATTTCATGTAAAAATATCCGGTGGGGTCCTCCTCATCATTATTTTTCAATATTGTTTTCTTTTTGTAATAACTGCATATTGTTTTAATTAGCGGTTCCGGTAGCATGCAGTAGCGGGAATGGCACGCTGTTATTATTTCATAATCCGCGGTATATTCCTCCATCATAATTTCAAGATCAATGTCTGTCAATGTCGTTTCTAAATATTCTGCTTCTAAAATACGCCCGTTGTCATAAATAGCGCCGCGATCAATATTCCGGCATTTTGCTTTAGCTAGATACGGACAGCCCCACTCCTCTTTTCTTAGTTTCACGTGAAACATTTTCACCTGACAAAGAAACGCCCGTCCTAAATCTTTTTTCCAGTGCAGTAAATCATCAATTGACACACCATCCACAAATTTAAACGGTGTTCCGGGGAAGGGATGATTACATTCCACCTCAGGATAACTACTTGATCGATCCGCTGATTTCACGCCATACAGCATGACATCTGCAAAATATCGGTTTGCGTGTGTATTCCCACCTCTAAACGCCT